>Ga0105047_10000604_pt1 | contig 61807 bp, 53 predicted proteins | sample MAT04_FD_78384 | JGI IMG/M metagenome (GOLD analysis project Ga0105047, IMG submission 78384) | Freshwater microbial communities from Lake Fryxell liftoff mats and glacier meltwater in Antarctica - MAT-04 (megahit assembly) | ecosystem: Environmental > Aquatic > Freshwater > Ice > Liftoff... | reverse complement strand
TATGAGGGTCGGTTGCGGTATCTCAAATCGCATGTCGCTACCAGCACGCTCACGGTGACCGTTCACGAAAAGGCTCCGGTAGTCGCGCAATACACTGGGAAAAACGTCATTGTCGAATCCTTCAAGAACGCGTGGACGATTTTTGTGCAGTTCCTCGCCGTCTTTATCAGTTCATTGGGGTGGATCATCCCGACCGGTGTGATTGCCGCGATCGCGACTGTTGTGATCAAGCGGTATCGCAAGAACCGCTCGGCGAGTTCGAGCACCATTCGGAAGAATGACGGTGATGACCCCAGGGTGTAGCTCACGCTCCTGATTCCGCGCACCGCACGCCCACTCGCACCGGCACTCACGCTCGCACAACAAAACGGCGACCCGCATCAACGCGAGTCGCCGTTTTGTTCGTTACTGAATAAACCTTACCGCACCGTGCGATTGGCCTTGGTGGCGTTCGAAATCTGCAAATCAAAACCCTGCGGTGATGTCGTGTGATAACTCTTGTAGTTGGTGCTGTCGGAGTGAATGTCACCCTTGGCGCCCGTATCCGCCCGACCCGTCAAGCCACGCTTGGTGAGTTCTTCCAGCGTGCCGTGTGAATCAAACGGTGAGAAGCCAAACGAAACGTGACCGATGGTCGCGCGACGCGGTGCGGCCGGATCGAAATTGGGCGCCATCGAGTTGCCGCCGCGAATGAGTGAGTTGCCGCAATCATCGCACATCCACGTTTCGTTCTGGCTGCCTTCGTCGCCCGTTGGCTTCCAGCCCATCAGTGCTTCGTAGAACGCGACTTCACCCTTGTAGTCGGACACCTGGAACGAAATGTGGTCGAGCCACACCGTTTTCCAGTTCGTGTTTTCAAATGGTGCGGGCTGCGTCCATCCGGCGACGGCCTTTGGAGCACTCTTGCGATCCTTGGCATAACAGCCGTTGGTGAGCACCAAATCGAATCCGTCCGGATCTTTGATGCGGAACCCTTCGCAGCCTTTTGGACCGTCGGTGACCGCCACTGGATTCAAGCCACGCTTTTTGAGCTCGGCCTCGACGTTTTTGGCGTTCCACGGCGCGATCTGCCAGGAGAACGAATCCCAGGCTTGCTGCGCGGGACCGCGCCCGCCTCCTCCTCCGCCCGCGCCGCGTCCGGCACCACCGGCACGACCAGCTCCGCCTGCGCCGCCGGCTGCACCCGCGGCCACGGCCGCGCGTTGTGCAACGAGTTGCGCGCTTTCCGCTGGCGTCAGCACACGGGGCGGCGGGGGTGGTGGCGGCGTGTAGCCACCAACGATGACCACGGTTCCGATATCGCCTACATCCAACACGGCCTGCTTGCCGTCGTCACTGCGCAACTTCCAGTTCATCAACGCCATGTAATACGCCGCTTCCTTCTTGTAGTCGACGGCGTGCACGGTGAAGTTATCCAGGGCGACCGTCTTCCAACCGGTTGGCGCAAATGGTGCCTTGGCCGGTGTGGTGTTGCACTGGGGAGTGCCAACGCGGGCGCCGCCGCAGGAACCCTGCGCCGCGGCACCGTGAACGGGAGCCGCCAGCAGGGCGGCCCCAATGGCGGGAAGGAGCAGACGACTGTTCCTCAGCTTACGGGTGGAATGCAAGAAACGCGGGGAAATCGGGTCGGCCATGGGTCACTCCGCCAGCAGTGCGCTCAGGGGGGATAGGAGCGGGAACGTACGTACGTATGGCAAAATTACGCAAGAAATGGGCGAACGCTGAACACATCGGCATTTCAACGCACCCCGGCGCATTTCAGAGCATCATGGACCGCCGCTGATCCGCGGCATAGTGTTTGCACTGTTTTGCGGCCTGACAGCCAGGCTAGGTTTGAGCAGCTCACCGATTTCGGTTTCTCTCGGATAAAATCATGTCCCTCGCAACATCCGTCGCCCGCTGGTTGCCCGCGTCCCTGAAAAACAAAATTCACAACTCCGAGCAGCTGCAGGCGCTGACTGGGCGCATGTATGGCGCGCTGTTGGGAAGCAAGCCACAGCGTGTTGCGTCGGGCCCGCTGGCCGGAGTGATGCTCGCCCCCAGCTCGCACCTGTCGCATGCCCACATCTCGGGCACGTACGAACTCGCGATTCAAAACGCCGTCGATCAATTGATCACCGACGGTGATGTGTGTTACGACCTCGGTGCCAGCGTCGGATATTTCGCGCTGTTGATGGCAAGGCGGGCCAGCATGGTCTACGCGTTCGAGCCGTCGCCGGTCGCGCTGTGCGAGTTTTGTCGCCATATGGCGCTCAATTCGGACGCGCCAATTCTGGTGATTCCCCTCCCGCTCGGCGACGCCACACGCGCCATCAAATTCGGCGTGGTCAACACGGCCTACGGATCGGGCATTGTCAGTGACTCCGAAACGCGTTGGCCTATTTTGCCGATGGAAACGATTACCATCGACGCGTTTGCCGAAACACATCGTCCGCCCAACGTCCTGAAGATCGATGTGGAAGGGCTCGAAGCTGACGTGTTGCGCGGCGCCGAACGCACGCTCGCCGCGCACCATCCGCGCATCTGTTGCGAGCTGCATAACGTGAAAGTGTCGCACGAAGTCGTCGCGATTCTCAAGGGACACGGCTACACGCTGACGAATCCAGCGGGGCAACCGTTCGCCGTTCCCGATGTTATTACGACTGGCCAGGAAGTTCACGTGATCGCCCGATAACGACGGAATGCCAACACCGGTAGCTGCTGCGACCGCCGGCCACAGACCGCGAAGCCCCTCGCCATCGGGCGACAATTCCATTGTGAAGGTGATCTTCGCATCGGCCGCCGGCACGATGATCGAGTGGTACGACTTCTATTTGTTTGCGCTGATCGGCACGGTCGTCGCGCCGCAGTTCTACCAATCCACCACCGAACTTGGCGCCGTCATTTCGTGGCTGGCGACGTTTGCGGTGGGATTTATCGTGCGCCCGTTTGGTGCCATCGTCTTTGGACGGTTGGGTGACCTGGTTGGTCGCAAATACACCTTCCTCGTGACGATGACGCTCATGGGATTGTGCACGTTTGCCATCGGGTTGCTGCCAACACGCGCCGCTGTGGGTGACATCGCGGGAGTGTTGCTGATATCCCTACGCATTCTGCAGGGGCTGGCGCTTGGCGGCGAATATGGTGGTGCCGCGACGTACATCGCGGAACACGCCCCGCAAGGCAAACGCGGTGCCTACACGAGTTGGATTCAAACGACGGCGACTCTGGGTTTATTTGTGGGCCTGATTGTTGTGCTGGTGACTCGCACAACCCTGGGCGAGAAAGATTTCGCGGCCTATGGGTGGCGTATTCCGTTTCTTGCGTCGGCCGTGTTGATCGCCGTGTCGCTGTACATCCGGCTCTCGCTCAAGGAGAGCCCGCTGTTCGCAAAACTCAAGAGCGAAAACGCGTTGTCCAAAAATCCGATCGCGGAAAGTTTTGGCAACTGGTTCAACTTGCGCTATGTATTGCTCGCGCTGTTTGGCGCGACCATGGGTCAGGGAGTCGTTTGGTACACGGGTCAGTTCTACGCGCTGTTTTATCTCACGAGCATTTTCAAAGTGCCGCTGGTCACTGCGTACACAATTATGGGCGTGGCGGTACTGTTGGGCACTCCGTTCTTCCTGGTGTTTGGGGCGCTGTCCGACCGGATTGGGCGCAAGCGCATCATGCTGGCCGGCATGTTACTCGCCGTCCTCACGTACATTCCCATCTACTCCGCCATCGGCAACGCGGTGGGTCCGATTACGCCGGCGGTGCTGGATACGGCGGGCAAAGTGGTAACCGCAGCCGTGGCGTCCTCACCGAACGTGCCGCTGTTGATCGCGCTCGTGTTCATTCAGGTTATTTACGTCACGCTCGTGTATTCGCCAATCGCTGCGTTTCTCGTGGAGCTGTTTCCCACGAAGATTCGCTACACCTCCATGTCGCTGCCGTATCACATTGGCAACGGAATTTTTGGCGGCTTGGTGCCGGTGTTTGGATTGATTCTCATTCAGGCGGCAACCGATCCAAAGGCGCAAAGCTGGCTCACGCCGCTCGTGAAACCGATGGGACATTATGCGGGGTTGTTGTACCCCATGGTGGTTGCAAGCGTGTGTTTTGTGGTGGGCTTCTTTCTGTTGCCGGAAACCAACCATGTCGACGTGCAGGCCGGTGAATCGACCGCAAATGGCTGATCGCTCACACAAGCCCCAATAATTAACGAGAATCGATCCGCATAACCCTCAAGCTCGGGACACCTGGAGTCGACTACGCTAGACAGGTCGTGGCTCTTTCCGCCGCGCAGCAGCGTTCCCGCTTCAGGTCGACGTCAATGAAGGTTGAGGGCGAAGGACGATTTCAAGACAGGTCTGCGTTGACCGAGCCCGAAACTCAGGCGGGCTCACACGCTCACGGTAGTCCGCACCGACGCATTCGGTTCGCGATGCTTGGCGCGCTGGTTGTCATCGCGACCGTGTTTGTTGGCGGCATCTGGATGCAAAACACCGTGAATGAGCGGTCCGCACGTGATGCGCGACTGGTAAATATCGCTGGCCGCCAACGGATGCTGAGCCAACTCGTTGTACGCGGAGTGATTGCTCACGAGAAGGCAGCCGATCGGCTGCGATTGAGAAACGCTCTTGACCAACTGGAGCGGGAGTCAAAGCAACTGCAGCTGCTGATAAACTCCACTGTCAGTCCTCGGCACGGCGAGTTGGCGAAGGTGACAACGTGGTTGAATGACGCTGCAAAAGCGCGCGTAATCCTGCTCACGGCTGGCCGGGACGTTCTTTCGGAGAACTCCGATAACACCGCGGCGCGTGAACACGCGCTCGCCAGCGCCGATGATTTCCTGTTCCGAATGGAAGCCGCCGTTGCGGCGTTGCAATCGTTCAGCGAGGCGACGGTGCGGGACGCGGTCGAGCTGGCCGTTCTGCTCGTCGTGGCGGCGCTGTCCGTCATGGTGTTGTTATGCCTGACCGTTGTTGAACCGGGAGTGCGCCTGGTGCGTCGCCAATATCTCGCCACGGCCGCACGCAATGCCGAACTCGAGCGCCTTTCCATGGCGGTGGAGCAATCCACGAACGCCGTGATCTTCACCGACTTGCAACACAAAATCACGTGGGTGAATGACGGGTTCGTGCGCATGACGGGTTACACCGCCGATGAAGCGATCGGTCGCACACCGCAATCACTGCTGTCGAGTGCGCGCACCAACAACACTGTCGTACAGGAACTTCGCGACGAACTCGACGCGGGGCGTGGTTACCACGGTGTTCTGGTCAATCGTCGCAAGGACGGCACGGACTTCTGGATGGACGTTGACAAGCGTCCGATGTTGAACGCCGAAGGGGCCATCATTGGTTTCCTGGGTATTCATGTTGACATCACCGAACAGGTGGCCCAGCGCGACCGGCTTGCTTCGATATTCGACACGGTGACGGAAGGTGTCGTGCTGATCGGATTGGACGGGACAATTCTGGAGAGCAATCCGGCGGCGGATCGCATTCTTGGACTCTCGAGCGAAGAAATGCGCGCGCGGAAAATGGTGGACGCCCGCTGGGGCAACATACGGATTGATGGCACGCCGTTGCTCGGAAATGAGTTGCCCACAGCGGTCACGCTGCGTACCGGCGAATCGCAACGAAACTTTGTACACGGTGTGCGCTTGCCGGACGATTCGCGTCGCTGGTTATCGGTCAACACTGTGGCCCTGCGCGATGCCTGCGGTGAAATCACGGCTGTAGTGGCAAGTTTTGGCGATATCACGGACCGTCTGGACTTACAAAGCCGAACCGAGCTCGTGATTTCGGGCGCTCGATTGGGCACGTGGGACGTGCACGTTCCAAGCGGGCGCGCGACGTTCAATCGACACTTTGCGGAAATGCTTGGATATTCCTTCGAAGAAATCGAACCAAACGTTTCGAGCTTTGAAGCGAGATTGCACCCGGACGAACGCGAACTGGTGCAGAGCGCGCTGAGCGCACATCTCGAAGGCCGCGATTCAGACTACCGTGCCGAACATCGCCTGCGTCGTAAGGATGGTTCGTGGGCGTGGGTGATTGACGCAGGAAAAGTGACGGAGCGCGCGACCAGCGGCGAACCAATTCGCATGGTCGGTGCCACCATTGACATCTCCGCCACCAAAGCACTTGAGGAGCGCGCCGAACGCGCACAAAAGCGCTACGAGGCCGCGGTAGCGGGCACCAGTGATGGCCTGTGGAATTGGGAGCTTGGTGCGGAAACCATCTGGTTTTCGCCGAGATGTTGGGTACTGCTTGGTTTCCCGGATAGAGGTCCGTATCCGACGATTACGATGGCCATGTTTCACGACCGACTGCGGCCCGACGATCGCGCGCGCACGGTGGAGTTGCTCAACCGCGTTATCACGCACAATACTCCTTGCGATACTGACGTGCAGTTGCGCGTGTTGAATGAGGAGTACCGTCACTTCCGGCTTCGATGCAACGCGCAGCGTGACCACGATGGGCGCTCGATCAGTCTGGGAGGTTCCATTCAGGATATCGAAGCGCAAAAACAATCGGAGCTCAAACTGTTGCGAGCGACGTCTCAGTTGGAAGAAGCCCAAGCGGTGGCACGAACCGGAAGCTGGTCGTTCGATTTGCTGACTGGCACGATCGAATGGTCGCGCCAGATCTTCTCCCTGTTTGGTCGCGACGAATCCGCTGGAGAGCCGGACTTCGCTGGTGTGCTGTTCGATTACGCCGATGCAGATGCAGAAATTTTGCAGGAGGCCGTCGGCCAAACGTCGCGCACTGGTGAGCCATACTCGCTCGTTCTTCGCACACGTCATGGGCACGGCGGCACGCGCTTTGTAAGGGGAATTGGTCGCGCAAGCACAAATGCTGCTGGTGAAATTATCGGTCTCTTCGGTATGGTCACGGACGTGACTACGGAAATCGAGCGCGAGTACGCGCTCACGCAGGCGCGCATAGAGATCGAGGGGGTGAACAAGCGCCTGGTTGAAACAAATCGTGGATTGGAAATCGCTACAGAACGTGCCAACGAAATGGCGACGCAAGCGACCATCGCCAACTACGCCAAGAGCGAGTTTCTCGCCAACATGAGCCACGAAATTCGCACGCCACTCACTGCGATTCTGGGCTACTCGGAAATGTTGCGCGATGAACTTGGCCCGGAACCGACTGGAGGTGCAAGCGCCGGCGCCCTCGATACAATTGGGCGCGCGGGCCAGCATCTGCTCAGCGTGATCAATGATATTCTTGATCTCTCCAAGATCGAGGCTGGAAAACTCGAAATCGAACGCATCGAAACATCACTCCCGCAGCTCCTTCGCGAAGTGGATAGCCTGATGCGTGCTCGCGCGGCAGACAAAGGTGTGATCTTGCGAACATCACTCGCGACACCGGCGCCATCGCGCATATACAGTGACCCAACCAGGTTTCGGCAGATTCTGGTGAACCTGGTGGGCAACGCCGCAAAATTCACCGACCATGGCTCCATCGAAGTACGAACATTTGTGGCAATGGCCGGTGATTCGTCCACCCTGCGAATCGAGATTGAAGACACGGGTCCTGGCATGACCGAAGCCCAGGCGCGCGCGTTGTTTCAACCGTTTTCACAAGCTGATGCCTCCGTTACACGACGGCACGGTGGCACGGGACTCGGACTCACCATTTGCCGCCGACTCGCCGGCCTGATGGGTGGCGATGTGCGACTGGATTACACCGGCGTAGGACGGGGTTCACGATTTGTGCTTGAGTTGCCGCTGCTGCCGGTGGCCGACGCAGAACTCGTGCAAGACCTGTCAATCATTTCCGATCGCGATTCGGAACGCGCAGCGCCAGACCCCCTTCCAACTCTGGCCGGGCGAATTCTGCTGGCCGAGGATGGCGAAGACAATCAACGACTGCTGCTGGCAATCCTGACCAAGGCCGGCGCACAAGTAACCGTCGCAGCCAACGGTGAAATTGCCTTGCAGGAACTCACCGCGGCCAATGCACGAGGCAATCCGTTCCAACTGCTCGTGACCGACATTCAAATGCCGGTGATGGATGGGCATACGTTGGTCAGGAAACTGCGTGCCGGTGGCTTTACCTTGCCGGTGATTGCTCTCACTGCACACGCGATGGCCGAGGACCGCAGCAAATGTCTGGCCGCCGGATGTGACGAATTCGCCACCAAACCGATAGACCGCAGGCAGCTGCTGAGCTCCTGTGCAAGGTTGCTGCATCTCGACGACAACGCCGTCAGCATTTTTCCGCAAGCGGCCATCGCTGAACGGCGCGCCGCCGATAACGAAGCGACAACGCATTGTAACGAAATTCTGTTCAGCGAACTCGCGGACGATCCCGACATGGTCGAGCTGATCGGGGAATTTCTCGAACACCTCGGTGGCCGCGTTGCCAATATTCGTTCGCTGCGTGGCGCTGTCACCGATGAGGCGCTGCGGAGACTCCTGCACCAGCTAAAAGGCGCCGCCGGTGGATACGGATTCATGTCAATTACACGGGCGGCGCACGACGCGGAACGTCTCCTGCAAGAAGACGCAGCACCTCAGAAAATTCACGCGGCACTCGACCACCTCATCGAACGTTGCGAGGCGGCAATTCGCGGTCGGCTGATCGGAGAATCGCTGTGAGCATCGCGCCATCAACGCCCGAACCGTTGTCAGTTCTCGTTATCGACGATGACGAGGTCATCCAAAAGCTGGTGGCTGGCATTCTGAAACCATCGGGTCTGACCGTTCTGTTTGCCAACAGTGGCGAAGAAGGAATGAGTATCGCGCTTGCGCGGCCAATCGAGCTCATTCTCCTCGACAACGAGATGCCAGGGGCGAGTGGCATTGATGTGCTGCGCGAACTCAAGGCGCATCCCTGCCTTGCGTCCGTGCCTGTCATTATGGTCACCGCCAGTGAAGGCAGTCGCGTGTTATCGGAATGTTTTGCCGCGGGAGCCGTTGACTACCTCCGCAAGCCATTTTCCTCGGCCGAACTACGCGCGCGCGTGAACTCGGTGCTCGAACGGCACCGTCTCATGTCCGCGCTAACAAAGGCGGCGCGCACAGATCGGCTCACAGGATTGGCCAATCGTTCCCAGCTTACGGATCATCTGTCAGCCGCGCTGCAACGTCTGGAGGCTAACGAGGGGTTGCCGTTCACGGTGTTGTTTCTCGACTTTGATCGGTTCAAGCTTGTAAACGACACGCTGGGGCACGATGTTGGCGACCTGTTGTTGCAAGCCATTGCCGGCCGGTTGCTGCACAACCTGCGCAGTAGTGAGAGTGCGTCCCGCGGAACATCCGGCACGCTCGTAGCGCGACTGGGAGGAGATGAGTTTGTTGTTGTGCTGGATGGCACCAACTCACCTGAGGACACACATGTGGTGGCCGCCCGTTTGTTGGCTGCGCTGGACCGGCCCTATCAACTCGGTCCGCACGTCGTGCGATCAACGGCGAGCATTGGAAGTGTTCAAAGCGCGGCGCACTATCAGTCATCGGACGAGATGCTGCGCGATGCCGACATCGCCATGTATGAGGCCAAAGCACGCGGCAAGGCCTGTCATGTGGTGTTCAACCCGGAGATGCGTGAGGATGTGGCAACCCGCGTCGCACTGGAAAACGCGCTGCACTCGGCGCTCGGCACGCCGCAGTTGCACATCGCTTTGCAGCCGATCTACTCGCTGGATAATCATAGCGTTAACGGGGTGGAGGCATTGGCACGCTGGACTCATCCCACGCTCGGTGAAATTGAACCGGACGTATTCATTCCAGTGGCCGAGGAATCGGGGGTGATGTTGCAACTCAGCGATTTCATTCTGCGTGAGGCCTGCAAACAATTCAGCCAACTACAGGCGTTGTTGCCCGTTGGTACGGCGTCCCAGCTCGAATACGTAAGCGTAAACTTGTCACGCATCCAGCTGGCCGATCCAGGCCTGGTCGCGCGCACACTGGAGATTGTGCGCGAAGCCAACATGCAACCGGATCAATTGCAGATCGAAGTTACCGAATCGCAAGTGATGCAATACCGGCCGATGGCGCAGCCTTTACTCGCTGAGTTCAGCCGTCACGGCGTACGGCTGGCGTTGGATAATTTCGGCAGCGGCCACTCCTCGCTCTCCTGTCTGCAGGATTTTACGGTGGATACTCTTAAAATTGACAAAGCGCTGCTCGCCAACGCGGCGCGTGGTCGAGGGTTTGCTGCGCTGCTACACGCAATATTGACGTTGGCCGAGAATCTGGATCTGAAAGTGATTGCTGAAGGCGTCGAGACACACGAACAACTTGTTTTGCTTGAGGCGCTGGGCTGTACTTCGGCTCAGGGATTTCTTCTGTCGCGACCGCTGACCCTGCAGGAATGTGCGGAACTGTTGACGGTCGGCGCGGGCACCGTGCGGAACGCTCACGCATTGGAGAGCTGAGATGCCGGACACGCAAACGATTTCTGTTGCGGCCCAGCTTGCCGATGCATTGTCGCGCCCGGGCCAACTGTCGCCACTCCCGCAGGTGGCCATGGCGGCCATGCGACTGGCTGACGATCCCAACGCAGTGGCTGGCGATCTGGAACGCATTATTTCTTCGGATGCCGCACTGAGTGCACGCGTCCTCAAGATTGCGAACTCCGCATTTTATGGCGCGCGCACCGAAGTTGCGTCACTCGACGCGGCGTTACAACGGCTGGGGTTCGGCGCAATCAAGAATATCGCAATTGCCGCCAGTCTTACGCGCAACTTCCGCGCATTGCGGCCAGTGGGATCATTCGATCCACTGTCGCTGTGGACGCATTCTGTTGCGGTGGGCACTGCAGCGCGACTGATCGCGGCGCGCACTGGATTTCCCGACGCGGGCGAAGCGTTTCTCGCCGGGCTATTGCATGACATTGGCGTGATTGTCGAACTTCAATTGTCCCACGAGAGTTTCGTCAAGACTGTGAACCTGGCTGACGCCGACGCAGCACTCTCATTCAGGCAGGCCGAAATGCAATTGTATGGCGCCACGCACGAAGATTACGGCGAAGCAATGGCGATCGCCTGGCATTTTCCAGCGCAGTTGGGGCAGGTGTGCGGCTATCATCATCGTCCGCACATGGCGTCGAAAGCGGCACGGCGCCTCACGACGATCGTTCATATTGCGGACGTCCTCGCGGCGGAATCGGGTCTTGGTTACTCCCGGACGGTCGAGACGCTTGCAGTGGGCAATGATGTTGCCGAATCGATCGGTCTGTCCCGAGGCTCCCTCGATGAAATTCGCGGCGAGCTTTCACAGCATGTGTCCGACGCCCTGCCAGTCTTGTCGTGACGCACGCGAAAACAGTGACAAAGGTCAATCGACGCGTTCCAGCTTCTTTGAATCGACACCGCGTTGGATGAGTTCCATGAGCGTCGACAAGTCAACGTCGCTCAACTTCTTGATGTACAAACAGCCTTTGCCGGTTTTGACCTTGCCAAGTTTCTTCATCAGATCGGGCGAATCATTGATGCCCAGGCCGTAAAGGGTCAGGTCGGTTTTGCGCGGCGAGAAACCGATCACTGGTGAATCGCCTTCGCGCCCGCTTTCGTATTTGTAGTGGTAGGTGCCAAAACCAACGATGTTTGGTCCCCACATCACGGCGGAGCGCTTCGTGGCTTTCTCCATGAGGCCCACAATTGTTTCGCAGTCTTTGCGGCGATCGGCATCAGGCACCTTCTCGTCCAGAAATTGTGCCAGCGTGCGTGCCGTCGGTTTGGTTTTTGCTTCGGCCATGTGAGTTCACCACTTACGGTTTTTGTACGTACGGTGTTTTTGTAGCGCGCTGCCCGGTTGCCAGGCCGGCCATTCCCGTTTCAGGCGGTGGCTTCTCGTCGTCATCGTCGTCAAAATCCACGGTCAACCGATCCACGCGAAACCGACCATTGGGCTCGAACGTCGAGCCCCACATCGTTCTCGGCCGCTCCTTGCGCACCATCGCGACAATAGTGGAGTCTCGAATCACAATGCGCAATTCGTCGTCACGCACACTCACGCTATCCGTCATGGGCGTCCGGCAGCGGAGCGATGAGAAGTCTTTGCCGTCTGAGCAACGCCGAAGCGTGCTACCGCGCACGATGTCGCGAATGTTATCGGTGCGCATCACCGTGTCCGATGCGAGCACAATGCTCAGACCGTCGGCGGTCTTGAGATCGAGTCGCCATGAATAGAATCCAACCTGCGCCAGCCGGGGTTGCCGAATGCGCAGCTTGGGCGGAATCATCGTGACTACGAGGCGAACCTTCTCGACCACCACGAGACTGGTGTCCTGCGCAGCCAATGCTGGCGCTGAGGCGAGTGTCGCGATCGCACCCACGCACGATACACAGCGCATCACAAATCCACGCGGCTTTGTGAGAGGCGTCAACCGCGCACGCAGCGCTTCGAATCGATTCTTCATCGTTCGATCGTGATACGACGACGACCCGTTGCCGCCGTGCCGTCGCGCCGCACAACACTCACTTCCAGCACGTACGAATCCGGCTGCAGCAGGCCGAGGTTCAATACGATCGCGTGAGGTCCAATTGGCACGCGTCCGTCAACGGTTTTTGATCCACGTCGAGCATCGGGCTCGGTCCAACTCTGCACCACTTCGCGATTGGGGTTCTGCGCGAGGTTGAGGGCCATTCCCAGCCGTCGTATCGCACTGAGCTGTTCGTCGGTTGCAACGCGCACCGACACCGTGACGGTATCGGTCGACGCCACACCATACGTTTCCCAGTATACACCCACGCGCCGAGTTCTCGAATTCAGATGGACGGTGTTGAGCATATGGTCGAGCAATGAATCACCGGGCATGTCAACGTTGACTTTGCCGTTCTGCACATCCAGTAGCACCGGATCAGAAACCGCAATGTCGCCGGCGCGCATCGACTGCAAGGTGGGTGGTGGCACGACACCAAACCGGGCGCGTGCATCTACCGCTCGAGTGCCGGTTCCAATGGCTTCCACCGCAATCACGGTGGGTGCCGGCGGAATCACTCCCTGCATCACGCCAATCGTGCCCGCCCGTATGGCTCGACGCGAAAGTGAATCAACACGCGACGGCTCGGGACTCGAAACCATCATGACGTCCAGCGCCGCCCCGGTGCGCAACATTGGGTGGTCCAACGTTATGGTTGCAGCCACGCGAATTCCGGTTTCACGGCGCAGTAGCGCGTGTTGTCCTTCCGGCAACTGCACCAGACGGCGACGCGTACGAAAGTGCTCGATGGGCCACCATTCCGTGTAGGGGTGGCCGAGGAGATCGTCGGGCGACATCGACCAACTGGTTTCCAGTGCCGAAAATGGTGACGCCACAGTGCTCCACGGCGGCAGCGTGTGCACGCGATCAATGCTGTACTCAAACGTGGTGTACGGCGATGTGCGCGGGGAACTGCGTGTCTCGAGATAATCGGTGTGATCGTCGTCGATGTAATCACCACCCCAGCCGGTGTACCCGGGCCATCCGTAGCGCAACACCACGGACGTCATCACATCGCCGCCAAAGCGGTCGGTCCAGTTGTAGCGTTCGTCCTGTTCCAGCGCACTGTGCAGCGCGATCTCAACGCGGCGCACATTGTGTTCGACCTGGCGTTCGTTTCCGGGCACGCGCAGCAAGGGATCGGACAACCACCAGAACTTCTCCGTTGCGCTGACACGCGCGCTGCAAAGCAGCGAGGTGTACGCGCCGCGTTCCGTTGGCAGCAGCAGCTCGCGCACATCATCCCATTCGCACCGTTGCGCGGGCGTCATGGCGCGATGCATTTCGCGAAAGGCTGTTTCGGCGGGACCTATTTCGTTGATGCGAGCCTGCGCGTAGCCACGCAGGGCCGCACACCACCACCTTGCAGCCTTGCACGCGTTCGCCGCCGCCAGTGCGCCGGGCACATCGTTCTGATCAAACAGGAAACGCACGCGCTGACCACTGAGCCATCCGTCGGCCGGCGTGTTACTCGCGGCGACGTCAAGTTCAGAGAGCAGGAGCCCCCGCAAATCGTGCATCCCGACGCGCATTGGTTCCAGGAGGGCTGCATCGCGACCGAACCGTTCATCCTGTGCGGCCGGAGAGGGATCGGCAAACAACCACGTCGGACACGCCGCAAACATCGAGTTCCGGCCGGCAATCTGCGCAAATTGAAAGTTCTTCTGTCGCACCACATCGTCGTTGCCATACCAATACGTCTGGATGAACTGCGAGTCGCGTTCGGTGGGGTGACAGTGTATCAGGGGGGTGCGCAAGCGGAGCTGGGCGGCACCGTTGGGGCTTTCCTGCCGCGTCGTCTCACTCTCGCGCCACGCCCGTTGCCAGGCGGCCTGAAATTCAGTGATACTGAGTACCAGTCGCGCGTGCGTGGTGACGGAGTCGCGGGCGGGTTGCGCATGCAGCGACGGCACAACTGCGACGGCGGTTGCCAGCACGATACCGACGGACCAACCACGAATCGCGAAATTCATCGGACGCGCACCAATCGCATGTTGGTGTTGCTGTCGCCGCCGATGAACAACGAATCGGCCTTCAGACGAAACGGTGTGGCGACTTCATAACCGCCGCCGTACGGTGGGATTTCCCCTTCATAGTGATGCGTCACCGTACGCAGGTTTGCGTCAACCGTGTACGTGCCAAACTGCGCGGAATACCCTTCGGACAATCGCATCAGAATGCTGTCCGGCACGTGACGGCTGCGGCCGAGCTTCAGCGAATCCATCGCGCTTTTGCGCAGGATCTGCCAGAACACGTGACCCGTTCGGTCGTACACGAGGTAGCCAACCGGAGCAAAGCCATACCGGTATTTAATCGTGTCGCTACCGGGAACCGCGCGGGCCGGCACCACGCGCCAGGTGCCCTGCAGGCTATCGGCTACCGTGGCAACAGTCTCTGAGGCGGGCTTCGTGGTGCAAGCGGCACTGCTACACAAGAGCAACGTGAGGCCGTAGCGGGTAGCGCGTTGGATAAGCGTCTCGGGGGTCTGCAGGGTGTACGTCGATCGCCGGGCGTGCGTGAGACCGTCCACGGGGCGGCGGCGTGGAAAATTCCAGTGAGAGGACGGCGGGTCCTGATCGATGTTAATACCCGGTATTCCTTCTTGCGGACAGTGCAATTCGGACCGTTATTTGTGCGGTTGATCCCTCCCTCCCCAGACGAATCGCGCATGCCCAACTGGCGCCAAGTCAGACCGTACTTGCTTTGTGCTGTTATGCTCTCGCTGCCGCTGGTTGGCGACGCGCAACAGTCTCTCTCGCCCATGAGCCCAGCCGGGCAAACCGTCACACCGGCCTTTGAAGGTTGGTACAAGAACGCCGATGGGACCTACAGCATCTCGTTCGGCTACATGAACCGGAATACGAGCGAGCAGGTTGACATCCCCGCGGGCGAGAACAATTCGATTTCGCCAGGGGCGCCGAATCAAGGGCAGCCCACGCATTTCGATCCGCGTCGCCACTACGGCGTGTTCGCGGTGATCGTGCCGGCCGACTTTGGCGTCGATAAGCGAGTCATCTGGACGATCAAGTTTCGCGACAAGACGTACGCGATTCCCGGCCACCTCAAGCCCGACTGGGAAATCGACGCGATTCAAGGTGAAGCCTCGGCCGACAACACTCCCCCGAAATTGCGGTTCGCGGCCAACGGCATGGCGGGAATGGGACCAGGTGGCATGACATCGACCGAAGTGCTGAAAGCGTCCGTCGGCCTGCCGCTCGCGCTCACCATGTTTGTGGAAGATGACGCGAAGGCCGAACCGGCAGCGAGAGCCGCGAGTCCGGTCGACATCACGTGGTTCAAACATCAAGGCGTTGGCGTGGTGACGTTCGCCCCGAAAACTGTGCGATTGCCGGCGGTTGGTGGTACGGCGAAAACAACCGCAACGTTCAGTCAGGCTGGTGAATATCTGCTGCGCATTCGTGCCAACGATGGTGCGGTAGCTGGTGCAGGACACGCGCAGTGCTGCTGGAGTAACGCTTTTGTCCGAGTGACGGTGACACCATGACACACACTCCCATGCCATACACTTTCCGTTCTGGCGCTGTTGCGGCCGCATGTTTTGCTCTCACACTGCTGTCGCCTTCAGCAGCCGTGCACGCACAGGCACAATTTCCGGCGGCGAAAATGCCCACCGGAATTACCAGTGTGCCGCACGCGGTGACGTACACGAAAGACGTCGCCCCCATTATTCAGCAGAATTGCCAGCAGTGTCATCAGCCGGGTTCCATCGCCCCGATCAACCTGATGACGTACGAAGATGCGAAGAAATATTCGAATCGTATCAAGACGAAAGTGTCGCAGCGGTTGATGCCGCCCTGGCATATCGATCGTACGGTGGGCATTCAACAGTTCAAGAACGATCGCAGCTTAAGCGATGAAGAAGTCGCGACGATTGTGGATTGGGTCAATCAGGGCTCACCGCAGGGCGATCTGAAAGACATGCCGTCGGCGATGAAATTTCCCGATCCCAATCGGTGGCAGTTGGCCGAGAAGTTGGGGCAGCAGCCGGATTTGATCATCAAGTCCAAGCCGTACACACTGGGTGCTCGCACGCAGGACAAGTGGTTCAAACCCGTGGTCGAAACCGGTTTGAAAGAACCGCGTTGGGTGCGGGCCATTGAAGTGAAGCCTGCGCGCGATCAGGATCGTAAAATTGTGCATCACGCGTTGATGTACTTGATCCAGGATGAGGGGGGCGTCGTGACGGGGCTCGCCGAGTCGGCGCATGATCATCAAACCAACGCCGGGTTGTTCATGGAATGGGCCGTTGGCAAAACGGGACAGATTTTTCCTGACGATGCCGGCAAGCTGATGTTGCCCGATTCGAAAATTCGTTGGGAAGTTCACTACCACGCGATTGGCACGGAATACACCGACAGCCAGGTAGAGATGGCTGTGTATTTTTATCCGAAAGGGTATGTGCCGAAGCATCGCACGGTGCTGCGCATGTTTGATGTGTCGCGCGGCAGCGAGCTGGATATTCCGCCCAACGAAAAGACCATCACGCAGAATTTCTACGTGTTGCCGGCGCCGGCGCGCCTCGAAAATTTCCAGCCGCACATGCACATGCGCGGCAAGGCGATGTCACTGGAAGCGATTTATCCGGACGGCAAGAAAGAAATCATCAGTCAGGTCAGCAACTTCCAGTGGAACTGGCATATCAACTACGTCTATGGCGCCGATGTTGCGCCGTTGCTTCCGAAAGGAACAACGCTGGCCTTTACGGCGTGGCATGACAACACCGCGGCCAATCTGCTCAATCCCGATCCCAACCAGTGGATTGGGTGGGGTGATCGCACGGTCGACGAGATGGCGCACAACTGGATTGACGTCACGTACCTCAATCAGGACGAGTTTGACAAGATGGTGGCTGATCGAAAGGCGAAAGCCGCCGCTGCGAAAAAGGTGGTTCCGTAGTGCGTATTCGTAGTCATCTCGTGGCGTCGTGCTTCATTTCCGCCGCAGTCGTTTTGGCAATTGCACCAACCGTTGTACCCGCACAAGCCGCCGCCACAAAACCTGCACCCGCGAAAACTGGTGCAGGAAAAGCCGCAACCGCGGCGGCGCCCCGTGTAATGTCAACCGCCACAGGTGAGTGGCCCAGCCATACCGGCGACACCCGGGGCACGCGATACGCACCGCTTGATCAGATCAACGCCGACAACTTCAGCAAGCTCGAAGTGGCGTGGCGTTTCAAGACGGACATGTTGGGTCCACGCCCGGAATTCAAACTGGAAGGCACACCGCTGATGGCGGGCGGTGTGTTGTATGCGACCGCTGGCACGCGTCGCGCAGTAGTCGCACTCGATCCAGCGACTGGCGAGTTGTTGTGGGTGCACAGTGAAAACGAAGGGGCGCGCGGCGAAGCGTCGGTGCGTCCGCTGTCGGGGCGCGGATTGTCGTATTGGACCGACGGAAAGAGCGAACGCATTTTGTACGTCACGCCGGGCTACAAACTCATTGCGCTGGATGCGAAAACCGGTTCGCGCATTCCAACGTTTGGCACGAACGGCGAAGTCGATCTCAAGTTGAACAATGATCAAACCGTGTTTCCGGATTTGATCACCGGTGAAATGGGCTTTCAAGGTGCGCCCGTTGTTGGACGCGATGTGGTGATTATTGGTGCGGCGTTCAAGGAAGGCGGAGCGCCCAAGTCGTTCAAGAACAACAAGGGCTACATTCGCGGCTTCGATGTGCGCACGGGCAAACGGAAATGGATTTTTCACACCATTCCCGTGAAGGGTGAAGCCGGCTACGAAACGTGGGAGAAAAATTCTGCCGACGCCGCGGGCAATACCGGGGTGTGGACGCAGCTCACGGTGGATGAAGAACTGGGCCTCGTGTACCTGCCGGTGGAATCGCCCACGGGCGACTACTACGGCGGTCATCGTCCCGGCAACAACTTGTACGGCGAGAGTCTCGTTTGTCTCGACCTGAATACCGGCGTGCGCAAATGGCATTTCCAGATGGTGCATCACCCCATTTGGGATTTCGATTTATCGGCGGCGCCCATTCTGGCCGACATCACGGTTGATGGAAAAGCGGTCAAGAGTGTCGCGGTTCCGTCGAAGCAGGGCTTCTTGTACGTGTTTGATCGCGTGACGGGAAAGCCGGTGTGGCCAATTGAAGAAAGGCCCGTCGAAAAAGGTGACGTCGCTGGTGAGTGGTATTCACCAACGCAGCCGTTCCCAACAAAACCGGCGCCGTATGCGCGCAATGGCATCACGCTCGATGACATTCTCGACTTCACGCCGGCGCTCAAGGAACAGGGCGTCGCAATTGCTTCCCGGTTCAAACTTGGTCCGATCTTTACGCCACCGGTCACCAGTAAAGCAGGTGGCCCGATGGCGACGCTCGCGAACGGACCAACGAACGGTGGCACGAACTGGCCGGGTGGATCATACGATCCGGAGACGCACATTTTGTATGTTGGCGCGTCGAATTATTCGCCAGCGATTCTCGGGCTTACTCCGCCACGAGAGGGGCAGTCGGACATGACGATGGTGCAAGGGATGGCGCCGCAACCCGCGGGCAGCGGCGGCGGACGTGGAATCACGGTACAAGGATTGCCGTTGCTCAAGCCGCCGTACGGAACCATCACGGCGTTCAACATGGACAAGGGTGAAATTCTTTGGCAGATCGCGCATGGTGATACGCCCGACGCCATTCGCAATCACGAAGCGCTGAAAGGAATGACCATTCCGCGCACCGGTCAGCCGGGAACGGCTGGAACGCTCGTCACGAAAACGCTGGTGATTGCGGGCGACCTGCAAGTCACGACCATTCCCCCGCGCGCGCGCGGCGCGATGCTGCGCGCGTACGATAAGGCGACCGGAAAGGAAGTGGGCGGTGTACTGATGCCGGCACCGCAGAGCGGTTCACCGATGACGTACACCGTGGGCGGACGCCAGTACATTGTGGTGGCAGTGAGCGGTGGTCCATACTCGGGTGAGTACATTGCGTATCGAGTACCGGTGCCCGCCGCTCGATAACAGCGAATCAGGTACCGGTACCAGGTTCCGGTACCAGGTTCAGGTACCAGCTTCCGGTACCAGGTTCCGGTACCAGGTTCCGGTACCAGGTTCAGGTACCAGGTTCCCGTACCAGGTTCAGGTACCAGGTTCAGGTACCAGGTTCCCGTAGCACATCCGCAAGAGCATCCGCAAGAGTTTTCGAACACAGGGGAATCGCAGAGTGCATCGAGTCCGGCAGCAGTTGGTTGTGGGGGCAGCAGCGTTGTTGCCGGCCTTTGCATTCGCGCATGACGCGGTCCACGCAAGCAATCGCACGTTTCCCGCGCGCACCACGTGGGACAGCGTCTACTCGGCCGACCAGGCCACGCGCGGTGAGAGCACGTATGCGAAGACGTGCTCTCGCTGTCATAAGCCTGCTCTCGGCGGTGCGGATGAAGCCCCGGCCCTGACCGGTGGCGCGTTCATGGGTAGTTGGAATGGTCAGACATTGTTCGATCTGCACGATCGTATTCGTACGTCCATGCCAACGGATACACCGGGCACGTATTCGCGGCAGGAGATTGCGGACGTGATCGCCTACATGCTCAAGTTCAATCAATTTCCGGCAGGAAAAACGGAGTTGTCGATTGGTGATGAGGAGTTGAAGAGCATTGCGTTCGTGAGTGCGAAGCCGGGGAACTGAGAACTGCCGTGAGCAAAAAGAAGTTTCTGGGTTTTCCGGAAACTGTTTGATCGTTGTACTTGTCGTGAAAGCCATCCCTGTTTTTGCAGTTCTCCGCGCCTCGTTGTTTTCCCCGCGCCTCCGCGTGAGACTTGGCAGTTTCCGCACACGCGTTCGGATTATCGGCGTGCAGTTGGTTCTCCCATTTGACTGCCCGCGTTGAGCAGAGATTTTCGCGAATACGAGCAGGTTTCACGCGGAGGCGCGGAGTTACACAGCAAGGCGCAGAGGACTGAACGACGAACTCAATTACCTGTGACAACGGACAGTGCTTTTTTGATAACTGCGCGGCCGATGTTCAGGATTCGCGCGAAGCCCTTCCAAGCCGGAGAAGCATTGTGACACGATCACGGATTGCCGCACCGGTGCTGCTTGGCGCGCTCGCAGTCGCCTCGCTTGGTCACAGCGCGTTCGCGCAAAGCCCTCGCATCCGCGACAGTGTCGGCATCCGCATCGTAGAAAGCTCCTCGCGTCTCAATGACCTGTCGTAGTCACACTTGGGGGCAAACCGAATATTGCTGTTGGCGGACTCGACGTCGATCCCGAAAGAGAATTCTCGACCCGAACGGGGTATCCTCGCGCTATTCGCCTGAACGACGGGCGCGTTGCTGTACTCGACGGTGCTCGCGTTCAAGTTTTTGACGCGAACGGAAAACGAATTCGCATCACGGGACGCAGCGGTGGCGGTCCCGGTGAATTCCTGAATCCCGTTTCCCTCTGCCGTACACGCGGCGACACTGTGTTTGTGAGCGACGGGCAGGCTCGGCGCGTCGCAGTTCTCGGCAAGAGCGGTGAATTTGTGTCAGAGACCTCGCTTCCACCGGCTCGAGCCAGTGCTGAAAACGCGTTTTGCCTTGATGACGGCACCTTCATTACGATTGGCGGCCTTCCGAAAACATTTGACGCGACGGGCAAATTGCTCGGATGCTTAGTCATCCCCGCGTCGGAATCAAAGGAGAAAGCAACGCGGGTCGTGTATTTCGGCAGGAACGAAGTCTTCGTTTCCCGGTTCGATGACGATGGTGCCCGTCACTACACCGCGTGTCCGCTGGTGCCGAAGAAATAGTTCGTCGCACGAGCTCGCTTTATGGATCTCATCTCCTTTCAACTGGATGGCCATGCGGACGCTCAGTCGCACATTCACCGTTTTTACATTCGCTACGTCGACTCTTGCCGCGAGTGCAATTCTGCTGGACGCGCAGGCAGTCTCCGCGCAAACGGCGGGAGTGTGCGACAGCGTTGGTATCCGCATCGTCGAAAACTCTTCGCGGCTGAAAGCGCCCGTCGCGTTTACGCTTGGCGCCAAACCCAATGTGGATATGGGCGGACTTGAGGATGATCCCGACAGGGAGCTGTCACCGCGCAACGGATATCCACGAGCAATTCGATTGACTGACGGCCGCGTCGTAATCGCTGACGTAGCGCGTGTTCAGTTCTTTGACAAAGACGGCAAACGCCTGCGCCTTACAGGGCGGAAGGGAGGTGGCCCCGGCGAATTTGGCAGCGTAGCGGCCCTTTGCCGTACTCGCGGCGACACAGTGCTTGCAAGCAGTGGGGTGCCGAGCCGCGTGACGGTGCTGTCCCAGACCGGTGAATATCTATCGGTGACGACACCGCCCGCCGGACACTTTTCCGAGAGAGAATTCTGCCTGAACGACGGCACATTCCTGGCGGTGCAGATGATGCCAACTGAACGTGGTTCTGATGGCATCCTGCGCCTGAACCACGTCAATCGTGCAGGAGCCGTCATGCACATGATTGCCGAGGTGAATACGGGCGTATTCGACATGGCTGTGCGGCGAGAATCACAGTACATCACATGGGGCCAGAATGTGGCCTTTGGCAACGCCATCGACTACGAAGTTCGCGTGTTCAGTGCCAACGGCAAACTCCTTACCATTATTCGCACCGACGACAAACTGGAACCGATTTCGCGCAGTGAGCTCGAAAAACTGCCACCAACCGGAGCTCGCGCGAACGCTACAGCGGCCGAGCGTGCGGACGATGCGCGGCGGATCGCTGCGTCATCGCATACAAAAACATGGCCCCCGTACGACAAACTTATGACTGATTTCACGGGCCGTCTCTGGATTCAAGATTGGAAACCCAGTCAGACCGCCCTTGAACCAATTGGCTGGACCGCATTTGATGTCAATGGAAAACTGATCGGGCGCCTCATAATTCCGGCGCCAGAATCAAAGGAGAAACGTCAGGTGGTCGTAAGTTTCGGAAAAGATGAAGTGTTCATCAGACGACTGGACGACGACGGAGCGGCCCACTAAATCGCGTATCCGCTGGTGCCCCGCAAGTAATTGCGCGAGTTCGCGGTTCCGGTTGCATTCAGTTCTTCGGCAGTTCGGCTGCAGTCAGTTCTTCGGCCGTTCGGCTGCAGTCAGTTCTTCGGCCGTTCGGCTGCAGTCAGTTCTTCGGCAGTTCGGCTGCAGTCAGTTATTCGGCGTTCCGGCTGCATCAGCCGTTCGGCACTTAGGCTATTTGGCTCGTGTAACTAAGTTACACGCCATGAGCGCACTTTTCACTCCGTTCCAACTGCGCGACATCACGCTGCCCAATCGCATCGTGATTTCGCCCATGTGCCAATACTCGTCTGTCGACGGACTCGCCGCACCGTGGCACATGCTGCACCTCGGCGGCCTCGCCGTGTCCGGCGCGGGCATGTTGTGCCTTGAAGCCACCGCCGTCGAACCTGAAGGCCGCATCTCACCACGCGACCTCGGCCTCTACAATGACGCGACTGAGGCTGCCCTCAAGCCGGTGCTCGCGCTCATTCGAGAACACTCGCCAATTCCGGTCACGATCCAACTCGGTCACGCGGGGCGCAAAGCGTCCGTGCGTGCACCGTTTGAAGGTGGAAGTCACATTCCGTTGGACGAAGGCGGATGGATCACGCACGCGCCTTCCGCGCTGCCATTCAAGGAAACCGAACGCGCACCACACGCGCTGGACGAAACGGGACTCGCTCGCATACGCAAGGCGTTTGTTGACTCGGCAGCACGCTCCGCGCGCCTGGGGTTTGACGGCATCGAACTACACGCCGCGCACGGATACCTGTTGCATCAATTTCTGTCACCGCTGTCCAATCATCGCATGGATGCGTACGGCGGATCGCTTGAGAACCGCATGCGATTTCCGCTCGAAATATTCGACGCGGTGCGCCACGCGTTCCCCGACAACAAACCGGTCGGCGTGCGTGTGTCCGCTACGGATTGGGTAGAAGGCGGCTGGGACCTCGACAGCACCATTGCGTTTGCACAGGCACTCACGGAACGCGGCGTTGATTGGATCGACACCTCGACCGGCGGAGCATCACCGCTGCAGAACATTCCGCTGGGTCCTGGCTATCAAGTGCCGTTTGCCGCAGCGGTGAAGGCCGCCACTGGCTTGCCAACCATGGCCGTCGGTTTGATCACCGAGGCACAACATGCCGAGGATATCGTGGCGAACGGTCAGGCGGACATGATTTGTTTGGCGCGCGCCATGTTATACGATCCGCGTTGGCCGTGGCATGCGGCGGCACAGTTGGGCGCAACCGTTACAGCGCCGCCGCAGTACTGGCGCTCGCAGCCGGCGAATCTCAAGGGATTGTTTGGTTATACAACGCAGGGTGCGCGGTAAACTCAACGCGGTGCTCCCTCTCGAATGCACCAAACGATAGTACGCTAGACAAACAGGGCGCGTACTTCGAATACGGCGCGCTCTTTGGCTTTCGCTTCAATGTCGACGGTGAACTTGACGCCCGCTTCCCACAACGACGTCCACACGTCGGGCCAGTCGGTGGGTTCGATCAAGTCGTGATGCGGACGTGCGTCGCCATTGTTCCAACCAGCGCGTGGTGATGACAGGTGGAAATAGGGTTCGCGATTGCCCCAGGTCGCGATGGCGAATTCCGTCGCCTCCGCTTCGCTGAGTGAATCGCGCAACACGCGGTGATGATGCGCGTCGTAAATCAGCGGAATGTTCCAGGTCAGGCACGCCGGCAGAATGTGTTCGGGCGCAAAGGTCCGGTCGTCGTTTTCGAGCGCGAGTTTTGACAACACGCTCGGTGACAAACGAGTAATAGTCGCGTCCCATCGCCAGAGTGCGCTGTCACGATCGGGCGCACCACTGCCGACGTGCAAGCAGATCACGTCGACGCCGAGTGCGTCGCCCAGTCGGCCGCGCCATTCCAGTTCGGTGATGGTGCTGGCAACGACATCATCGCGCAGTGAATTGCCGACCAGAAATTGATCCGGGTGTTCGGAGAGGCGAATGTCGCGGAGTCGCGCCAGTTCGCGCACGCGAGTGTGTTGCGTTTGAATGTCGACGCGAGTAAACAGCTCCTCGACCCACGGCGCTACCAACGGGTGCGTCGCTCGCGGCCACAAGTCGGAGTTGATGCGAAACGCGTGGATGCCATTGTCTGCGCACCACGCAACCACGCGCGCGAGCATCTCGATGTTCTCGACGATGATTTTCTCATAGAACGCGAATGCCACACGGTCATCGGTCGCAGCCAAACGTGACAGGTGCGCGACCGTCGTGGTGCGAAACTTGAAATCGGGCTGGTCGACAAACGCGCAACACAGGCCAAGGCGCGGTGATACGCGAACGGGAAATTCTGGCGAAGTCATACGCAGGAAGTTACCAGCGTCTGCGCGGGACCCGAAGACTACCGCTGTCACGGAAGCCGCTCAGTCGTTGAAGAAGCCTGCCCAAGCGCTCAAGAAGGAAACTCTGAGTGCTCTCCAAACAGTGCCTCACCCCAACTTCAACGTTCCCGCTGTGGCATCATACAGCACCGGAACTCTCGTTAACGCCGACGTACGCTGTCGGCTCTGCACCCACGCGCCGTTGACGTCAAACGCCGCACCATGGTTCGGGCACAAAAATCCAGTCCCGTTGATTCTGACGGTCGTACCCTGGTGCGGACAGAGCAATGAATACGCCTGATAGGTGTCGGTGGCCGTGTGCGCCACTGCGACAGGCGATGACGTACCGGTAATGCGCGCGATGCTACCCACTGCCGCCAAGGCAGGATACTGACTGAGCGCTATCGTGAAATTGACAGCGCCAAGAATGGCGCTGTTGGATGCGCCGATCACCCCATCACCACACGCATCCAGCAGCAACCCACTGACAGCCAGCAAAAGCGAACCCGAGACAAACTGTCGCCGACTGCAACTGAAGCAGCTTTCGGGAAGTGCGGGCATGGGGCCTGGTACGTCGGTTGGCATAGTGTGCTCCCGTTCAGGCAGCTACGTGGACAAACGCGGCAGCCCACTTCGCGGCTTCCGTATCGCTGCGAATCTCACGAGACGTGTCCACCACGAGCGACGTTCCTTCCAACTTGATGGCAAGTCGATCCATGTTGCGTGTCGCGCGCCCGTCGATGAACTCGCCCGCCGGCGTGTATTTGGACTTGTGCTTCGGACACTGAAACCGGTGATCCCTGGCGTTCCAGCGAAGCGCCGTGTTCTGATGCGGACATGACAATGCAAATGCGTACGCCTTGTCGCCGGCGCGCGCAATGATAACGTCGTTGCTCGTGTCGATACTCACGCTATCCGGACTGGGAACGGCATATGTCGTCATTCCACGAGCACCGGACGCGGGCGAATGAATGGCATAGATTTGCGCTGCTGCTTCACTACTTCTGAACAGCGCGAGCCCGAGCAGGGCGGCTACGGAACCAACGGCGCTTTGCACGAACTGCCGCCGTTCCCAGTTGCCGCAGCCCCCGCACGAGTCGCTGTGTTCCACGGTAGAATCGTTCGATTTCTCGTTCACGTAAACGTGTATCCGTTGAAAAAGTATTGGTGCAAGACAATCGGTTTTCGTTAACTGCCTTCGAGCACGACACCCATGGCCATCACGGCAAACCACAACACCAGGCTCGTACTGGCCCCCCCACGCAGCGCCCGCCACTCGGCCGGCGGCAGTGCGTCTGGGCTCGTGGAGCTCGACACGGACTTGTGCAAGCGACCTTCGGCGCGCCACAAACGCAATCCGTTAAGTAACAGCAGAAACACGCCAGACATCTTCACCCAGTAAACTGGCGACGTGAGAAAGGTCTTGACGTCGGCAGCGAGAAACATCAAACCGCTGACCAGCAACACCCCGATCGCACTCACTACGAGTTTGTGTGTCGACGCGAGATCTTCGAGCACCGCTCGCTGCACTGCTCCATTCAACTGCGTGGCGCGCAGTACTGCGCGATCCGTCGCGATTGCCAGACCGCCGCCAGCCAACAGCCCCCCGATGTGTAGCATGGTGGTGCCAGTGGACAGAACCTTGCTGTCGGCGTACACGTCGGCGAACGGTTGCGCCAGCGCAATCAGTTGCTCCACCATTGCGGGGAAGATCATCGATTCGGTCCCACCATCATCACCAGCACACTCGCCGACGAAAGACCCATCGACACGAGGTTCACATTGCGATGCGCCTGTCGTTTACGCAATGATGTTTCCGCTTGATCGGCCAGCACGACACCAGCGTACGTGAAGCCCGCCGTAGCCACAGTGAACAACACCGTGTGCAGCAGCTTTCGCTTTCGCATTGCGGGATCATTGCGACTTTGCCAGAGATTGATGCCGCCCGTCACGGTATTCACCGCAAACAGGGCCGAGACAGCGGTAGCCGAACCACGATGCACGTTCTTGGTGAGACTTGACGCCGTCGATCCTTCTTTGAACAGCTTGTCACCACTGATGTACGACGCTGCAAAGAGCGGCAGCATGGCGTAACTCAGACGTCGATGTATGGCCGCACGTGTGCCGTACCAATCGCTGTATTGCAGCGCGGCGCGGCGCCGCGGAATTGTATCGGAACTGAACAACGCGCCCACCCGTGCGCTCATCAGCGGGACAACCGATGCGGTTGCCGCGGACGAATCTGTTGTACTGACAGTAGCTCGAACCGAATCGGTTTGCGCGGCGAGCAGCTGCCCACAACCCACCAGCAACAACCCCAGTACTATCGAACTCCGAGTCTGTTTCATCCAGCGCTTCTCCCCGCTTACGGTATTTGCAACGACGCTCATCGTACCACAGGGCGACACGCGAGGCTGCGGAGACCCCATGTGAGTTTCGCTGTGATGCAACGTGATACCGCTGTTGCGGAGCAACCCTCGATTTACTCGACAATACGTTGCACTGGCAGTGTGACCGAATGATTACAGACCATGTCAGGGTTACGCCGACAGTACACCCCGCCTTGACGCCTGGTTAATACAATGTGCTGTAACTGACACGGAATGCGACGGAACATTTTGCAAAGGAGCCAATACACACGCAACTCTGCATCGCAGGATACATGGCGTTGGTTGCGACGGACCGTCAGGTAATACGAATCGCTGACCGACTCACTGCCTTTGGACGTTACGGACTTTTACGGACTTTTACGGAATTTACGGACGTTCATTCGAGAGTCGGTTAGGGTTGCGCCTCGCCGTGGCTCGCCGGGCGGTTTTGATCGAGGCACCCGATTTCCTGCCGGCCGGCGGCCGATTCTCCTGGCCTGGTGGCTGAATCATTTGTCAATTCGGCGCTGAGGTGCAATACTATCAGACGTCGGCCCCCGCGCCTACTAGCGCGGTTGCTCTCAAATGGCTCGTTTTCCGGTGTCAGCCTGGGCAGCATTGCACCGAACCCTTCGCGAGGCCCGTCATGGATTCGAACTCTCCGTTCTCCCTCTCACGCCGCGGATTTGTTGGCGGCGTCGCCACTGCCCTGGGTTCACTCGCACTGTCGCCCGAAGCGGCGCGCGCGGCCGAGGTGTTGTTGAAGCAAGGTGCCGGAACCATGGATCGTCCGTTTGCCGCCGACGATTACGACAGCTACGCGAAGTTGGCGGCAAACGAAAATCCGTACGGACCGCCCGATTCTGTGACGGCTGCCATGACGCAAGCCATGAAGTATTCCAATCGGTATGGGTATCCCGACGGCAACATTGTGGCGGAAATTGCGAATCATCATGGCGTGTCACCCGAGCACATCATGCTGGGTGCGGGCTCGGGAGAAATTCTGAGTGTAGCAGCGTTGGCGTTGCTGGAGGGCAACAAGAAAGTGGTCGGTGTCGATCCCACATTTATGACCGTCTATCAGTTTGCGACGGGCGTCAAGGCCGATTCCATTCGTTTGCCGTTGCTGCCGGACTATCGCCAGGATATTCCGTTGATGATCAGCACTACTCGTCGCAACTGGCGCGACGTTGGAATGGTGTACTTGTGCAATCCGAACAATCCGACGGGGCGCATTGTTACATCAGCCGAAGTCAAAAAATTGTTGGACGGCATTCCCGAAGACGTGCCCGTGTTGATTGACGAGGCGTATCACCATTTCGTGGACGCTTCGGAATACAGCACATCGATTCCCTACATCAAGGAAGGGCGCCCGGTTATCGTCGCGCGCACGTTCTCAAAAATTGCCGCGTTGGCCGGCATGCGGTTGGGGTACGCCGTCGCCTCACCGGAAATGCTGGCGCGCCTCAAGCCACACTCCATCGCGAGCATCAACGCGATCGTGAAGTGGGGCGGAGTCGCGGCGCTGAAAGACACGGCATCACAAACGAACGTCAAGAAAGTCACCGTGGAGTTACGCGACAAAACGACCCGCGAACTCTCGGGAATGGGCTACGAGGTCATTCCGTCCGAAGCGAACTTCATCATGATTGGCATCAAGCGTCCGGTGCTGCCGGTGATTGACGACTTCAAGAAGAGAGGCGTGTTGGTTGGTCGGCCGTTCCCGCCCATGACGCAGCATCTGCGCGTGTCGATTGGTACGCCCGCCGAGATGCAGCGTTTCATGACGGGCTTCAAGGAAATTTTTGCGACGCCGGCGAAGGCGACAGGAAACGGCTGACCGCAGCGGACGCGCAAAAGCGCGTTACTGTCGAAACAGCGCGGCGTGACCAAACGCCGCGCCCGTGTTACCATGCGGCCAGTTGTCGTGCAAGAAGCTGATGCCCAACTGGCCGTTTGGTGTGCGAAAACTTTCATCCCATTTGACGGCTCCTGTTTTCGGATCAACGAGCGCCATCAACATTCTGTTTTCGCCGCCGTTTTCTGCGCCAACAATGATGCGATTGGACTTGGGATCCTTCGCCATCCAATGTGGATGAAACATTGAATCCGCCATCAGGCGAGACACTGCGCGGGGATGTTCGGGATCGGCGATATCGAGCGTGAGCAGCAGGCCGAGTTTGCCGACGGCCATGATCCAGTAGTGATCAACGACGACTGGAATTCCGCACGCCGCTTCGTGATCGACAGGCACAATTTCCGATGGCACATCAAGGGTGTAGACGTTATGCACTTCGGCCGTCGCATCAATATCGGCCACGCGATAAAAGCCGCACCCATACGTCGACAACAACACTGAACCGTCGGGCATGAGTCGCGGCTCGAACGGCATCGAATTGCCGAGCGCGAGTATGCGACACCGCAACAACTTTCCACTCCCCGTAAACTCGGCGATCCCACCCGCTGCGCTAGGAATGAGTGAGTCGCCGGCTACCGGGCCTGGTCCGTCGCTGCGCAGGAATCCGATGAGCACATTATTGTTTTCCAGCCGCGCGAAGTCATGAGGGAAACACAACGTTGGGGGCAATGCGACGGTGCCGGCCAGCGTTGGATGATCGGCAACCGATACGTCGAAACGAAAAATGGCTTCGTGATGATGTCCGTTGCCGAACAACGCTTGCCCCTTTGGTGGCAGCGTGTATTCGAGATGATGCGGGAGCGAGTTTGACATCCCAGCGGGCAGCGCCCGTCGTACGCTGCGCTACGATCAGCTCCCCCTCAACGCACTCATGGGATCGATGCGCGACGCGCGCCGGGCGGGCAAGTAGCCGCTGATTGCAGCAACCACCGTGAGCACCAGCAACATTCCGGCAAAGGTGATTGGGTCGGCGGCGCTTACACCAAAGAGCAAGCTGCCCAGCGTGCGGGCCAGTCCCCACGACGCAACAGTCCCAATCGCCATCCCAACCGCCGCGAGTGATAACGTTTCCCGAATGATGCGCAGCTGTAATTGTTTGGCGGTCGCACCCAGCGCCATGCGCACCCCAATCTCCTGCGTGCGATGGTTGACGGTGTACGAAATGACGCCGTAAATGCCGAGCAGTGCGAGCAACAATGCAAAGCCCGAAAATCCGCCCAGCAACACCGTCATGAAACGACGTGGTGAGACCGACATGTCCACTACCGTTTGCAGCACGGTGATCTGATTGGCAGGAAGTCCTGGAACGATCGGTTTGAGCGCACGTCGAATAGCGCTCGCAACAGAACCAGTGTTCGCGGTCGCACGAAACACGAGGTCGACGGTTGAGAGATCACCGCTTTGGCGAATTGGTAGATAGAATTCCGGACCCGATTCTTTTTCGAGCGAAACGTGATGCACATCGGCAACCACACCAATAACCAGTCGTTCCTGATCGGCCCTCATGTAGTGACCCACCGCATTCACCCCCGGCCATAACGCGTGCGCCAATGTTTCGTTGATGATGACGACCTTTTCGCTGGTTGGATCATCATGCACCGTGAAATCGCGTCCATACCTGATGGGAATTTGCATGGCGCCGACATACCCGTCACTCACGATGTGAACGAAGCCCTGCGGCCACTCCGCCTGTGGATAACCACTCTCTTTCGAGTTGACGCCCCACGTACGGTTGCCGCTCAGCGGAAGTCCATCGGTGATACCTGCAGCCTGCACCCCCGGCGTTTCACGCGCCAATCGCAGCACCTCGTCGAGGTACGCCACAAATTTCTGCGCGGTCGCCAGTTCGCTCTGCGGAGCGTCAACCCGCATGGACGCCACCAGTTCGGGCTTGAAGCCCATGTCGACGTCGAGCACTTTCAGAAGACTACGTGTGAGTAATCCTGCGCCAACCAGCAATATGCACGCGAGCGCAACTTCAGAAACGACCAGCGAACTGCGCACCATGTTTCCGCGATTGCCGCCCGTCGAACTGCGACTCGAATCTTTCAGCGCACCATGCACGGCCATTGACGGAATTTGTAGCGCCGGTACCAAACCGAATGCAAATCCCGCGACGATTGCCAGCGAAGCCGCCACACCGAGTGCCGCGCCATCAATGCGGACTTCACTGAGTAGGGGCAGATTTATGCCGCTCAGTCCCGCGATCACGCGCGCTCCGACAAACGACAGCGCGATCCCAACGGCGGCTCCGCACGCGGACAACACCAGACTCTCGGTCAACATTTGTCGGACCAGCCGCTGCCGGCCCGCTCCCAGCGCAACACGCACCGCCATTTCCTTTTGACGCGTGGTCGCTCGCGCCAGCAGCAGGTTGGACAGATTCGCGCAAACAATCAACATCACAACACCCACGGACAACGCCAACACGATCAGCGCCGAGCGCACGCCACCGCTCACATGTTCTCTCAACGAAAGCGTTTTCGGCTTGAAAGTATTCATCCGCGGCATTTCCGCGAGCAGACGCGCCGCCGGCACCTTGAGTTCGGCATTCGCTGATGTGACCGTTGCACCAGGCTTGAGACGCGCAATGATGGAGAGTGTGTTTCCCCACTGATTGGTTTCGTCGGTCATGGGAAACGGCTGGTAGAAATCGATGTGAGTACCCGGTACAAACGCGGCCCCAAAATCAAACGTTTGGGGCAATACGCCAACCACCGTTGTTGGTTCGTCATTCAGCACCAGCGACTTACCAACGATGCTCCGGTCCGAGTTGTATCGACGGGACCACAACGCGTAACTCAACATCACCGCACGCGGCCCGTTCCACGCACTCTCCCCGGCCGAAAAACTTCGACCAATGAATGGCTTCACGCCAAGCACATCGAAGAAGTTGCGGGTGACCGGGAGTGTGCTCAATCGAACCGTTTCCCTGTTCTCAGTCAGCCGCGTGTCGTGGGCGCTGGAGAACGCGAAATACCCACCGACCGCTTCGAACGATTGACTGCCTTCAGCCACGCGCCGTACGCTGTTCACTTGCGAGGTGCTGCCGGACAATCCATCGCCCACATCGTTGGGCATCCACACCAGCCGGTCGGGCTCGCGAAACGGCAATGGACGAATGAGCATCGCGTTTGCCACACTGAACACCGTCACGCTCGCACCAATACCCAACCCTACTACAATGATCGCGAACACTGCGAACCGCGTGTCACGACGCAACGTGCGAAAGGCGTATCGCAAATCCTGCGTGAAGTCGTCGATCAAATCGCGCATGTTCATGCGTCGCTCCCGGGTTCTGGCGGAGTGATGAAGGAGTTGCGAGGCTTCACGGAGTGACGGCCCTAGTCTGTTGAGCGCTTCCTGCCGCGCCTCAGTGGCACTCATTCCGCGCGCCACGAGATAATCGATTCGCTCGGCCACAAACGATTCGAGTTCGGCATCCGCATCGGCGTCTATTTGCTCGCGTGTGCGGAGTGGAAGGCGAATGAGGCGCAACACGCCGTCGCGTATTTCCTGAATGCGCATACGCCGGTCCTATCGACTCGCCGACGACAAGGTCAGAATCGCCGAAAGCGTGTCGAACTGCTCCATCAGCGACACCGTTTCAGCACGGAGGAATGCGCGCCCCGGTATGGTCAATTTGTAGTAGCGCGCCTGCCGGCCATTCTTTGTTTCGCCCCACGCGGCGGAGAGCAGCTTACGCTCTTCGAGCCGATGCAGCGCCTGCAGCAGGGCAGCATCTGTGACGTCCAGCCGACCGCCGGATTGTTGTTCGAGCCAGCTGGTGATTTCGAATCCATGCATCGGTCCCCAGGAGAGGGTCTTGAGGACCAGCACGTCGAGCGTACCTTTGATCAGCGCCATGTGTTTCCTCCAAGTGTCTTAGGATAGACACTTGGCCCGCCGAAAAAGTTTCAACCCTCGCGTTACATTTCCGGGGCAAGCATCATTGCACTAACGCACCAACCGGTACGTCACCAAGAACTCCTCTCCGGTCTTTGCGTCGACCCTCGTCGCCATCAAAACGTCACTACGAATTTGCTGAATTTCGAGGCCCGGTGGGAGCGTCGCGGTTCCTTGCATCGCTCCATCCAGACTACGCCGTTCGAGAATGGTGGACGGATCACCGAAGGTGGAGGTCTTTACCCACAAGGCTTTCGTCGCGACGTCGATGAACACGTCGGTGTAGGCGGGCAGCGTCTTCACCGGTGGAAGCTTGCGAATCCGTACCCGCATTTGTTCGTATTCGTATTCCGTGCCCTTGATGGCGGTGGCCCAGTACTCCACAGCCGCATTTCGATTGGCCTGGGTTGGTTCGCGACCTGCGGCTCCGGCGGGAACGCGATGCGGCGTTGCACCCCGCACCGACAGCATCGTCACAAACGCGCTGTCGCCGTTTCCGTAGGCCATCCCCTCAGGCGCAATCGCGACCTTGATGGATTTGCCCAGCGGGCGACCTTCTTCCAACAGAAGGTCCGGGCTTCGATACAGCAACCTGCCGGTGTTATCCGACGTTTGAATAGCGCCGCGCCGAGTCATGTCCGCAGCGCTGCTCGACGCGACATACAACATCGTGCCGTCGAGCGTGCAGCGAACAAACCCGACGAGAGCCGACGGTGGTGCAAACGAGCGAACAAACTTGCCGTCAACGGCGAAAACAGAGATGCGATTCTGCATGGAGTCAAATGCGTACACGGAATCGCGACCGCATTCTCCCAACCAGCGCACTGACTGAAATTCACCCGGCCCCGCGCCCCTTCGTCCGGCGGTTCGTAGGAAGCGCCCGGCGGCGGAATAGAAATGCAGGTGATTGTTGGCGTTGTCCGAAATGACGTACGTCCCGCCGGAGAGTTGCACGGCGGCCGCAATGTCACCGACTTCGGTGGTAGCGCTGGCGGCCATGGCGCGAATACGAACGCCGGGTACGGCGCGGTACGTCTGCGCTTGCACTGTGCGTACGTTGCTCACACACAGCGCGCAGATGATGCCAACGAGAATGAACGAGGTCACAGTGCTTTTCTGGTTTTTGGAGAGGCGGCGTGTCATGGAAACGGTTGTCAAAGCATGCACTCGGGGTTTCAAAGTCGCTATCACCATTTAGCGCTTTTCGACCAGAACAGCATCACCGCGCAGGGAAATTCCTTCTCTGGATATTCCTGGTACCTGAGTGGGATCTCCGACAGGCGATTGTACAGCTCAACCGCTCGGAAATATTCCGGCTGGTAAAGCGTGACGACACTCAGGCTACTGTGCATGTCGTCCACCCAGACTTGCGGCGCGCAGCGAGGTTCTTTGGCCGATAGTATGGTCATCGAATATCCGCCGATCGAATCGTAGCGCAGTTCCGCCCGCGGAAACGTGCGCAGCACCTCTTCCATGTAGCGTCGGCTCGACAGCTCTCGCCCTTCAAGATACATGCCCGTACCCAACTTGCGCCGCGCCTCAAACGCCAGGCGGCCCATGCCCTTCGAGATATGCGCGCGCACGTTGTACGTCGAAAGCAGATTGAGTCCCGCAAGTGCGATGGAGACCGCAGTGACTTCGTTTGGCCGCAAGCTCACGAGATGTGTGCGCATCCCGTAGCCAAGTCGACGAATTTCCAGCGAGTGCGAACCTGCCGGTAGCCCACTCAGTATGAACTGTCCGCGTCCATTCGTCCGCACGCTTTTGCCGACACTGGGCAACGAAATCACCGCGTTGTTCAGCGGCCGGTTCTTCTCATCGAGAATCGTACCGCGCACCGTCGCCAACCCACGCGCGTACATCGACGCCATGGTGTCAGCCAGCGTCAGCAGTTTCGTGCTATCGGAAACGATCATGTCGCGACTCACCAACATGTCGAGGCGCAGCAGGCGACGTTCGCCCAGTGCGTACTCCAGCAATCCACTCGCCGCGCTCGAATCAATGGCTTCTGAAGTGACCGCGACGTTCGTTGGCAGACCGCACGCAAAAAACAACCCGGCGTTGTCAGTGACCACCTCTTTTCGCGTATCGTGTATCCGCAGTCCGCGTACGAGCGTCGAATCGAGATCGTACCACCGAAATTCTGCGGAGACGCTTGGTCGCGCTTGCAAGCTGGCAGCGTCGCGAATCGTGCCCCACACAATACCGCTGTCCGTACTGAGGGGCGTGGCTTCCACACACAATCGATTCCAGAGGGTGCGCAGCGAAGGCGAGGAGATGTATGCGTCGGCTTCTCCGCGCGAACGTACCGTGACGGTGGCGCCCAGTGCGCCGAAACCCAGCGAGTCGATGTCGGGCGTGGCGAACAGCAACGTGCGCTCACCAACGGGCACGTTGTCAAACGAGAAACGTCCTTTGGTGTCAGTGATCGCGGGTTTGGGTAGGCCGACGAGTGTGACGACGGCGCGAGGAACGGAACGCATTACGAGACTGTCAAACACCACGCCGCGCACACGCCCAGTTTCGGCGCCACGCAGTTGAATGGACGTTCCGCTGGTTACGGGATCCTGCGCGACCGCAACCGTCGATGCGACGAGCGCAAATGCAAGTGCTGCAGCACCATCACGAAACAAGCGCGATCTCGACACCTCCTTGTACGCGAGCCTCCCTTCAGTTCCGCAGCCGTTGCCAGCCCCACACGACGCCGTGCCGCGGATGTTCCGCTTCGGAAAAGCGATGCATTCCAACTTTTTGCAGCACACGGTTTGAGGCGTTGACTTCACCGAGAGTATGTGCCGTTACCGCGGTCACACGTTCGTCGGCGAACGCAAAGGAAATCATGCCTTCTGCGGCTTCCGACGCGTATCCAGCGTTCTGATACTCCGGCGCGATCTCATACCCAATCTCGACCACGCCATCGGCATTCGGCGGCCCTTTGAGCCCACCGTTCCCAACCAACGCCCGCGTTGCGTGATCGATGAACAGGTAGCCGTACCGATGCATCGGTGCCCGAATAAACGCGGGATGGTCGTCGGGAGGAACGGCGAACGCCTGAGGAAAATGCGGCCACCCCGCCGGAATCGACACATCCAGAAGTGCGGCCATGGAACTGCCGCCCTGCTGAAACGCGTCGATGTGTCCACGTTCCACAGGAATGAGTTGCAATCGGGGGGTCAGGATCATCTGATCGGTGCGGGCGGTGATCGCGTGAAATGTCGCTGCTAAAGTGCGCTACATCGCACGCGATGGGGAGGCTCTCGTGTTCTCCGTTCGCGCGGCGGAGGGCATATTGCCGTTTCAACCCTGCGCGCAGAGACGACGGCGTTTTGGAGCGCCTCGGCGGCGGAGCGTTATTTCCTGGTTTGATGGTACGCCAGCGCCCGAGCGACGCAGTGTCCCAATGTCTCCATCGCCACCTCATCCGACCGCTCGAACACGATTGCGCGGTTTCCTTCGTAGGTGAATTCCGTTGGAAACAGGAACTTGAAGTCGTCCACCAACGTGGTCTGACAATTGAAATACATCGCGTACTGCGTGGGCCTGTTTTTCTTCCACGCAATGCGCACGGTGCTGCCACTTTGGGTGGCGGTCGTGAGGTAGGCCGGTTCGCCTCACTTGAGCGTCTCGTCCAATGCCCCAACGCCGGGGGTGGACGCTGCCGTTTGCAGAATCAATTCGCGGTGCGCCATCAACTTCCAGCGGACTGGTGACGGGTAGCCTGCGAAGACCGCGGCGACTGCCGGATTTTTGATTGGTCTCATGCAACGATTCTCGCACCTTCATCCGCGCCTGAACAGTACATGAATTCCATTTCCACTCGAGCGCCGAGCCGGTCTCGCGTCACGGGGGAGCGCGGCTGTATACTCTGTCCCCATGAAACGTTCACTCTTCGCTCTGGCGGCGGCCTTTGCGGCGGCCGTCCCACTGGCCGCCCAGCCTGCGCCTCGTGTCACGGCGGCCGATTACGATCGAGCGTCGGCCCAGCTCGCGCCCAGCCTCACTGATCTCGTCGTTGGTGGATCGGTGCAAGCCAATTGGCTGCCCGACGATCGCCTCTGGTATCGCACCGCTGGCGCCAACGCGCAGACCATACTGATCAACCCGGTCGCCAAAACACGCACGGTGTGTGATGCCACGCGCAGCAACTGTGCGGGTGTCCCGGCAACGGCCGACGCCGCTGGCGGTGGGCGCGGCGGGCGTGGTGGAGGCGGCGGTGGAGGTGCTGGACGGGGCGGCGCGGCGGGCAATGCCGTTCTGTCGCCCGACGGCAAACGCGCAGCGTTTATCAAGGACTACAACCTTTGGGTCCGCGATGTTGCCACGAATCAGGAAAAGCCGCTCACCACCGACGGCGTCAAGGATTTCGGGTACGCCACCGACAACGCGGGCTGGGTCAGCAGCGATCGCGCGATTCTGTTGTGGTCACCCGACTCGAAGAAGATTGCGACGTCGCAACAGGATGAACGTAAAGTTGGTGAGATGTATCTCGTGGATACACGCGCCGGTCATCCCAATCTGAAAGCGTGGAAGTATCCACTGCCTGGCGACAGCGTCGTGCAGATGTTGCGTCGCGTGATCATTGATGTTGACGCAGCGAAAGTGATTCCGTTCCAGATGCCGCCTGATTTTCATCGCGGCACGATTGGCGACAACATCACGATGGCGGACTACAACTGGAGTCCGGATGCATCCAGGCTCGCGTTTGTATCAACCTCACGTGATCACAAGAGCGCGACGTTTCGCGTAGCCGACGCCGCAACGGGCGCGATCAAAACGTTGTTTGACGAAACGGTGCCCACGCATTTCGAATCTCGCACGGGTTGGCGCATGTTGTGGCCCACGAATGAAATCATCTGGTATTCCCAGCGCGATGATTGGGGCCAGTTGTACCTGTATGATTTCAACACGGGCAAACTCAAGAGCAAGATCACGACGGGAGAAGGACCGGTCACCGCGATTTCGCGCATTGATTCGGCGACGCGTACGATCTGGTACGCAGCGGGCGGGCGTGAACCGGGACAGGATCCGTATTTTATTCACTACTATCGCATCGGCCTTGATGGAAAAGCACCGCAGGTGTCGTTGACGCCGGATGTTGGCACACACGACATACAGTTGTCGCCCAGCGGGAAGTTTCTGGTGGATACGTATTCATCGCCCGATGTGCCGCCCGTTGTTGTGTTGCGCGACGCGAACGGGAAAGTCGTTATGCCGCTGGAGAAAGCCGATGTCAGCAAGTTGATGGCGACCGGCTGGAAACTACCGATTCCGATCAAGGTGAAAGCGGACGATGGCAAGACGGATTTATATGGCATGATGTTCCGGCCGTCCAACTTCGATCCGAGCAAGCAGTATCCGATCATCAACAACGCGTACCCAGGCCCACAGAGTGGCAGCGTTGGTTCACGCGCGTTCACGAGCGCCCGCGGCGACAAACAAGCACTCGCCGAGCTTGGTTTTATTGTGGTGTCGATTGACGGACGCGGAACGCCAGGTCGCTCGAAGTCGTTCCATGATGCGTACTACGGTCGTATGGGACGTGACAACACAATTCCGGATCAGATCGCCGGCATGAAAGACCTGGCGAAACAATTTCCCGGAGTCGATCTCGACAAGGCCGCCATGTGGGGTCATTCCGGCGGCGGATTTATCACCGCGGATGCGATGTTCCGTTTTCCCGATTTCTTCAAGGTGGGCATCGCCGAGTCGGGCAATCACGATCAGCGTGTGTACGAAGACGATTGGGGCGAGCGATATCAGGGTTTGCTCGAGAAAACGCCAGACGGCAAAGACAACTACGATATCGAAGCGAATCAAACGTTCGCCAGGAATTTGAAAGGACGTCTTTTGCTGGCGCATGGCACCATGGACAACAACGTGCCCCCGTACAACACGCTGCTGGTGGCGGAGGCGCTGATCAAAGCCAACAAGGATTTCGATTTGTTGATGCTGCCGAACCAGGCGCACGGTTACGGCACGATGGGTAACTACATGATGCGCCGTCGCTGGGATTATTTCGTGAAGTGGTTGCTGGGAGCGGAGCCGCCGAAGGAATACGAGATCAAGACGATGTCGCGTCCCGTACCGTGACGCGAGCCGAATAGCCGAATAGCCGAATGGGTACTGCAGCCGAACGGAGCCGAAGAACAGACTGCAGCCGAAGGGCCGAATAACAGACTGCAACCGAAAGGCCGAAGAAAAACCTACAGCCGAAAATCCAGCAGCCTTGCTGCGGTTCTTCGGCTGTTTGGCTGCAGTGAGTTGTTGGCTTTTAGCCTGCAGTCTGTTCTTGGGCTGTTCGGCTGCAGTCTGTTCTTCGGCTGTAAGGCTGCAGTCTGTTCTTCGGCTTTTGGGCTGCAGTCTGTTCTTCGGCTGTCCGGCTGCATCACCCGTTCGTCCTTTCAGCCGTTCGGCTTCAGTTCGCTGTAGAGTGCCTCCCACGCCGGCCTAACCGCGTCCCACGTGTACTGTGCGGCGTCAAAACGCGCCGTCGCCGCCAGGCGCGTCGCAAGCGACGAATCGACCAGCAACGTCACGAGATGCTGAGCGAGTGCATCAACGTTGCCCGGCTCCGCGACGAGCGCGTTTCGCATGTGGCTGACAAACGTCGGGATGCCGCCGGCTGACGTTGTCGCAACCGGAAGTCCGCACGCGAATGCTTCGAGGATTGTGAGCGGCATGTTGTCTTCACGTGAAGCATTGATCATTACCGTCGACGATTCCATCAGAAGTGCCAGGCGATCCCGTGCCAACGCACCTGCAAACGTGACATCGGCAAGTCCGAGCGTCTTGACGAGTGTTGCGAGGTTGTGCGCTTCGGGTCCGGCTCCCGCTAAATGCAGTGCTGCGTGTGGCAGAACGCGCTTCACTTGCGCGAACGCGCGAAGGACATCATCGACACCATAACGCTGCTCGAAATTCCGGATGCAGAGCACGGTGTCTTTGCGTCGTGGTTCCGCACGCCACCTAAATCGCGCCGAGTCCACCACGTTCGGTATGATTCGAGCGGTAATGTCGTGTCGCGCAAACACCTGCTGCAGGTATTGCGAAGGCACCACAACCGCATCACATCTTCGGAAGATGTGCCGCGCCAGAGCCGATTGCTCAAGATGTGCTTTGGCTCTGGGGCTGTGGTAGTGGACAAGCACCGACTTGCGGCGCAGCCAGCCGACCAGAATGGCCGGCAGGGTGCCGAGCAGGAACGATGAATGTGATCCGGAGAAGACATGGACAATGTCCACGCGTCCAAGTACGCGAGAGAATTGTTTGAGCCTTTCCGGTATGCGCAGCAAGGTGCGTACGATGGGAACGTGTTCTGCATGGCGCAACACACCGGTCAGCACCGGATTCGATTCGACGAGTTTGGCCTGTATCGCTTCTGAACACTTCCATCCGCTGATTAACTGCTGGCCTTGCACCTCCTGGCCGCCGTACATGTGTCGCAGGGAAGGCGCAACGATAGCAACACGCAGCGTCATGTCCGCCACGATTTGAATGCGGTATCGAGGGCGTCACGCGTAGCAATCGGCTGACGCCAGCCTGCGGCTTTGAGACGGACGTTCGCATACTGGTGGCCACGCCACAAATTGCGAACGCGATACGTTGTGAGAATTGGCGGCACTTGCGCTCCCCAACGTTTGTGCGAATGCTCGTTCAGTCGCGCCAGCAGAAGCGTGGCAGCCAGTGGGAGGCGCAACGTGGGAATTCGATGTACTTCTGCCCGATAGCGCGCAATGAACTCGCTGACCGTCGGCAAGTCGTCATCGACAACATTGTAAGCGCCCGAATCAATCTCGTCGTCAAATGTGGCAAGCCGAATTGCGTCGGCGCAGTTTGCAAGGTGGGTGAGTGGAAGCGCGGCGCTCGCGCCCAACTGCAGTAAACAACCGGCCAACTGTAGTCCGAGCCGGGCGGGCAGTACCGGGGTCGTGTTCCCGTACAGTGGGCCGGGTCGCAACACCACCCATGACAGCCGCTCGCGCAACGGCGCGCGATGCAGCAACTGCTCCTGCAGCACCTTGGTGTGTGTGTACACGTCGCGCCATTCGGGGCGTCGTTCGACCACCGCCGACTCGTCGATGGTTTGTGCCGGCGAGGTATCGTGCAGCTCGTACACACTTAACGTGCTCACAACCACGATGCGTCGAACCCGGCTTCGATTCACCGCGTCGAACAGAATTTTCGAGCCCACCACTGTATTGAGGAACATATCCGCTGGGGCGCCACGCAAACTGGCGGCCAGGTGAATGACGCGATCAACGCCATGGACTGCGCGCGCAACGTCACCCCGCTGTGTCAGGTTGCCATACACGATCTCAACCGAGCCACTTCCGTGCTTTTTCTGCAGATGATGCAGATGAGCGCGCGTAATTCCCGGACGAACGAAGCATCGAATATTGCGATGACCGCTGTCGAGTAAGGCCTCGAGCACAGCACTCCCCAATCGTCCGGTCCCGCCGGTGACGAGCGTTGTCATGCCGTCTGCCGCTGTTGCGTTGGGCACTGCGCGAACACCTCGTCGACGATCGCGCTCACGCGCAATATGTCGGCATACGGGATTGGTGGAGTGGTGCACTCACGGATGCATTGGTAAAAACTTGCGAAAAGGTAACGCAGGCCACTCATCTGATCGTAGTCGCCGCGAACAAATCGAACAACATTGGATCCGGCCGATTGCGCGTGTTTCCATGCCTGATCAAATCCGCAGGACAAGCGGCCCAGCGAACCGGGCAACGACGGTGTTGAGCGCCGCGTGAGCGTACCCGCCACGAAATCGAGATGCAGGGTGTTGCGAGTGCCGAACACCGTCAAATAATGTGACACCGGCCGCGAATGTGCAGAGAATGTCGCGTAGGCCGACACTCTCGCCCCTTTTAACATGATGCGCAATTCGTCCGGCATGGCAAAGGCATCTCCGCCTCGCAGGTCGCGCTGCCAGGCGTGGGCCATGATGTGCGGCCGGTCGTCCGGAAGGAATTCTGTCACCTTATTCAACAGGTGGTCGATGACGTTGTGCGCCAACTTCCCGGGCAGTCCGTGTACCCAATGTCCCACGTCGGTGAATACGGGAAGTCCGAAATTTCCATCCAGCGCGTAGCCCATGAAACTTTCGACGTGCACCGGCTCACCGATGATGCCATCGTCAAGCATTGCGCGCATGAGCCGACAGATCGGGTCGAAGTGATAACTGTGCGCGATGGTCAGCTTTCGCTGTTGTCGCAGTGCCTGCCGAACGAGTGCTTCAGCCGCAGTGTGATTGAGTGCCAGCGGCTTCTCGATGACAACATGACAGCCGGCATCCAAGGCGGCCATCGCCAACGGCACATGCGATTGTGGTGGCGTCGCGATATGAACAACATCGGGACGCTCGCGCGAGATCATCTGAGAAGATTCGGCGTAGTATCGTGGCACGCCAAATCGCGCCGCAAACTGCTCGGCCATCAGTGGCTCGACATCGGTCACCGAGACGAGGACCGCGTCTGGCAGCATCGAAATTTCACGCGCATGGTTTTCGCCAGCCTTTCCGCATCCGACCAATGCTATCTTCAACATCTGCGACTATCCCTCCGTTACCCAACGATTCAACATCGGAACCGCCTTCCATCCTGAACATTGCACAAGGCTCTGACATGCACTTTGCTTCGCATGAATTTCACATAAAATGGCACAGTGCATCAATAATGCATGAGACTGCTATGACACCACGAGGCCACTGCCGAAGCGTGAGCTCTCCCGCTGCAGTTTGTTTTTCGGCAGTTCAGCTGCAGTCTGTTCTTCGGCAGTTCAGCTGCAGTCTGTTTTTCGGCTGTCCGGCTGCATCACCCATTCGGCCTTTCAGCTGTTCGGCTTCAGTCACCTCACCGGACGTACACCTGAGAATCTCCAGTAAACCCCGCCGGCCGCTCCGTCGCCCCACTGAAATACTGCACACGAATTCGTTCGTCCGACAACATCTGCACCAGCATCCACCCATTCGCAATTCGGCCAAGCGTCATCGTGGTTTTATACGCAATCAATCCGCTGGCAACGGTCACCGTTGCCGGATCGGGAGCGCTATTCTCCGTGTGAAGCACACCCGGTTCCGCGATCGTTCCGCCAACGGAGATGCGCGGCGACGTGTTGTTGAACCAATCGTAGGCAAATGAAATCGTCTTGGGCCACCCTTCCGGTCCCATCGCGTTCGTCGCGCCGTTAGTCGCCAACGACTCATGGAACCAGTCGCCCACCAGCTTGCCGCGCACGCCGTAGTCAATGCGCCCGTCCTTGTTCGCGGGCACGCCGTCCTGCAAACGCACGCGCGCGTACAACCAACTGCGCAGCGGTTCAGTGAAGTATTTGTACGGCGACACCGCGTGCCCCGTACCTGGCCCATATCGTGCGGCGTTCACGAAGCCTGCTGGGGTTACCTCGTTGTCAATCACGCCGAGATCCATGCTGGGACAGCGCCCCATCGTGTGGGCAATCGTATCGCCCGCACTTACGTGCTTGCCCACGATCATGCCCGGCTGCAACTGCACGTGATCGTAGTAGTAATGAAACGTTTTCGTCATCTGAATGTCGACTTTCGTGTCGCCCGCCCCTTCGGTTACCAACACGAAGCTGATGACCCCACTGCCCGCAGCGCGCACTGGTCGTGCGCTGCAGTTGTTGAGCTGTTGCTGGCCGTTCCACGGATCGACGAAGTACAAGTACACGTGATCGGTGGGCAACACGTGACCTGGTGGTGCCAGCGCGCCTAACGGCGTCGCCACAACCAGCGTGCCGCTGTCGAGCGGCAACACGGACAGCACGCCGGGTCCAGTTGCTGGCATGTCGTACGGATTGTCGTTCGACTGTGGGCCCGTGGTGTCAGTGCCGTTGCCGCAGCCCACAAACGCACAGGTGGACAGAAGACTGATCGCGACGAATCGCGAAGCAGTGTTGTTGGGTACGGCGCGCATGAGCATCTCGTAGGGAATGTTCGGCATACTGCAAGACGCGCCGCAGCGACCAATGCAACAGGGCTCCCCGATTTAGGCCAAAGTTTGTTCTTCGGCTGTTCGGCTGCAGTCTGTTGTTCGGCTTTTCGTCTGCAGTCTGTTGTTCGGCTGTTCGGCTGCAGTCCGTTCTTCGGCTTTGTGGCTGCAGTCTGTTGTTCGGCTGTTCGGCTGCATCAGCCATTGGGCCATTCGGCTCTTTCGGCTTCAGTTACCAGTCAACCACAACCGGCGTCAGCACAGGTCTCTTGCAACCCACGCCGTCGCTCGACGACCGCCCACGCACGCGCCGTACCAGCCACGGGAAAAAGTATCGGCGCGTCCAATACCAATGTTCGCGCCATCGTTCTCGAGCGGAAATCGGCTCACTCTGGTCCAGTGGAATTGACCACGACGCATCACTGCCCGGCAGCTGCACGGCATGGGCGAGGGCCGCCGCAATGCGCGCATGCCCCAACGCATTGGCATGCAGTCGATCGACACTCCACAACCGTTTGTCACCCGCCAATGCATGGCCCGCGAGGTCCACAACAATTGCGCCGGTATCGGATGAGACTTCGCGCAGCGCCGCGTTCATCGAGGTCACACGTGTGCGCGCCATCGCTGCCGACGCATTCACCGACGACAAATCAGGCAGCGTGAAGGTGAGCACGGTTGCACCCTGCGCAATCAACGCACGTTGCATGTGTTCAACATCACGTTGAAATGCATTCACATCAAACCGCGGCCGCAACACATCGTTCGTGCCGGAAACCACGGTCGACAAGTCCGGCTTCATTTGCAGCGCGCGCTCAAGCTGCCCTTCCAGAATGGCGCGCGTCTTGAGCCCCCGCACTGCCAGGTTCGCATATAACAACGCCCCCTGTTGCGCCGCCACTGTCTCGGCAAACCGATTCGCCCAGCCACGGTAACCGCCAAATCCGTCCGGATCATCCAGCCCCTCGGTGGTGCTGTCACCAATGGCGACGTACCGCGCAAAAGGCCCTCGGTAGATCGTAGCGGCGGGCTGCTCGCCTCGCGCGTTCTTCGATTCCGCCTCCACGTCCTTGCAACCCCCCGTAACTGCGAACATTTTCCAGCCCAACATCGAGATTGTAATATGCACCCAACAAGCGTGCTCGCCGCAAGCGCTGGACTTGCCGTTACGCGTGAGTGGTTGCGTTGGGTTGATACGCGTGGCGTGAGACGTTAGCGTGGGACGTTGGCATGAGACGTTAGCGCAGCGCGCCCTGGGTGCGAGCGGTGTCCCACAGCGAAGTCGAGGGAAGCACATGTCGGATCGGGATTCAACCACGCGCGACAACAATACTGACGCGTTGATCAGTCGTCGCTCCCTGCTGCGCTCACTGGGCATAGTCATCGCCGGTGCTCCGTTTGCCGCAGTGCCACTGACCGAAGCAATCGCGCAGGGGCGCTGCCGCCTCAAACTCGGCTCCGTGGGTTGCGACACCACCGCGATCAAGCCGTTGTTCGGTTCAACTGGATGGAAAACGACCTCGCTCGATCACGTCACGATTCGGGTTGCCGATTACAAGAAAGAAGCGGCGTTTTACAGCGCGCTGATGGGCTGGACTCTGCGCAGTGATAACGGCCAACAAGCGGTCATGGATTTTGGGACACTCGGTTCTGTGGTCCTCAAGCAAATGCCGCCTGCGCCTGCAGTCGATACGTCCGGCGGACGCGGCGGCGGCGCTGGTGGCGCGCGCGGAGCACCGAGTCGCGCGAGTGTCGAAGGCGTGTGCTGGGGCATCGCACCGTGGGATGCGAAGAAAGTGCAAGCGGAATTGACGAAGCGCGGCCTTACTCCGGTGGCAGACAATGACGGCCAGGGATTTGAAAGTTTTCACGTGAAGGATCCCGACGGATTTGACGTGCAGATCAGCAATGGAGCGGGTGCACGGGCTCGCACCAAAGCTGCCAGTACAAAACTCGCCGAGCCTGCACCGTTTGAATCAACCGGCTGGAAAACAGTGTGGCTCGATCACTTTTCATTTACGGTTACCAACTACAAAGAGTCGTCCAGCTTTTACAGCAATCTCTTTGGCTGGACGCCAACGTACGACGAAGGCAGTCAGATTGAGTACATGATGGGCGATGTCGGTGACATCATTATTCGCGGCGGTAATCCTCTTGATCCCGCGTTCGGACGTGGTGGACGCGGCGGCGGCGCAGGCACAGCTGACGCACCGGCGGCAACCACACCCGCACAACCCGCACCGCGTCGCGCGCGAATTGATCACATCTCGTTTGGCGTTTCGCCGTGGGATACCGACGGAGTGAAAGCGGCGCTCGAAAAACGTGGCCTGCGTGCGCGACCCGATACATCGACAGACGATGAGATTCACGTTTCGGCCTACAAGAGTTATCACACGACCACACCAAATGGCTACGACCTGCAGATCAGCGCCGTGAATAGAGAAACGCGTTTGACACTTCCGACTGCGGTCACCCCGCGGAAACCAGCGTGAGCACCTCACATCGAGGAGTTCTGATGCAGCGTTTTTCGTCGCGGGCGGTGCGGGCTGTAACAGCGACCGTTGTCGCAACCATCGCGGTCGCATTGTCACCGCAGCTGTTGTTGGCACAGCGTGGCAACAGTCCGTTCCCCGGCGGCGAAAATCCGGACGGCTCGCTTAAACCGGCGGGTCGCTTGCAGCGACTGTTTACGCAGGACGCGTACACCGAATACGCGTTGCTCGAACCTGGCTCGGAGCAGTTTCGCATTCGGTTCTTCACCGAAGAAACGCGTGTGGGTGCAACTGAGTTGGTGAATGCCACTCGTGGGGGCAGCGAAGGGACGGACGTTGAAGTGTACGATCCGCGCACCGGCAAACCGTTGGTGTTCACGTACGAAGTGAACGGCGAGACGCATGCCATTCACGCAAAACTGACAGCGGCGGTTCCCGCTGGTGGTATTGGCCGCGTGTTGATCTACAAGACGTACAAGGACGCGCGCACCTATCAGTATTATCCCGAAGCGAACACACAATACGGCATACAACCCGGCGACATTTCGTGGGTGCGCAGCCTGAGCGGATACCGGCTCGGTGTCATTCTGCCAAAGGGATATGGATTTCTGTCGTCCAGCATTGCCGCACAAATGAGCACGCTGCCCGACGGCCGGTTGAAGTTGCATTTCGCGAATCCCAGTGGGCTCAGCAACCCGTTCACAATTCACGCGCGCAAAACGGCAGCGCAATTTGCGCCCACTCCGTTCACGGACATGTTCATGGATGACGTGAAAACGCTGTACGATCTTGACGAGCCAACCACGCACACCATCAAGGTCGAGCAGATTTACAGTGACGCACGGAAAGGAAAAGAACTGCCGCTCGAGCTCATGTCGTACGCGCCGCTCACGACTGTTACCGTTATCGATCTCGACACTGCCAAGCCGCTTGACGCCCTCAAGAAAGGCAAGGTCACGATGGTGCAACTCGAAGAGCCTATCGTGAACGACAAGCAAAGCGCGCACCTCAAAGTGACGGGCCCACTGACCGACCCCACGTACACGGTCACCAACGGTGTGCTGCGTTTTGACCGCCAGATGAAGGGTCTGCGCAACACGATATTACTACCCGCAGGCTGGGAAATTGCGTCGGTGTCACAATCGGCCACGCACGGCCTGTATCAAGGCCGCGCGTTTGTGTCGCTGGTGAATCTCAATTCCGAAAACGCGTACCGCGTTGCGATCACGGCCAGCAAGAAGCCGTAACGTGTGTTGCGTTCGCACCATCATCGCGTAGCCAAAACTCTGTGCTCGTCCCCTTCGAGATACCGCAGGTTTTCGGTTTTCAGCCGTCACTGCGAATGAATGCAAATCAGCCGATCGGAAAGTAGCGGAATAGAGGTACCACACGACACCGTCGGTCAGCACCAGAATGTGCGACGCCGACGCGCCGATCTCCCGCACAGAGATTGACAAACCAATCAACACCCTCGGCACAGCTTGCTGGATATTCGTCGATAATGACCGTACGCATGTCGACAGTCGAACGCACAATACTCCTCCGCGGCCTAACACCGCAACTCGTCTCCCTCCCAATCCAGTCCAAAAAGTCCGGCCCTGTCCGAGTTGTCCAAATGGCAGTTAATCAGTTGCAGTTAACCAGTTGCAGGGAGTCAGTTGCGGTTCGCAGAAAGTCCTGTTCAGGATATCCACGTACCCAACATCACCGACACCAGCGAAAACGTCATCACCAATAGCGCTGCCAGTCCGCCAATTGCCGACAACACTCGCACCACGCTCCACACAATTTCCGTTGGGCGAGACATCAATTCAGGTCCGGTTTCCAACGCTCGTTCCGCAAAGGCCCACAGTCCGTAACAGGCGAAACACAATCCCGCGCACATCAGCGTAATCCAGCCAAACGCGCGCGCCCACGCTGCGGCGGCGGCTACCAGCGATCCAACGATCATGTCGAGGGCAAGTCGCCGCGGTGAGGACGCGACGGCGCGCGCGTGAAGAATAGAGACCAGGGATGCGTTGGGAGGAACGGAATCGAGAATCATCTGCACTCCGTTGGTTGAAGATCCTTGTGTAACTCAGGAATTGCTCTGACCGTCACACGCCCGTCGTTCCGCCGTAACCGCGGCGCCCACGTGACCATCTCACTGAATGATGACACTCCGTTCAAAGTGCTCGCGCAATAACTGGTTGATCTCGGACGCATGGAGCAACGGCACCCCGTGCCCAGCGCCGGCCACTTCGGCGTATCGTGCGCCGGGAATTCCCGCCGCAATTGCCTTCCCCACCCACGGTGGCGAGATGCGATCAAACTGAGCACTCACTACCAGCGTTGGCACGCCACCCAACTCGGCGAGTCGCGGGGTGGCGTTAAACGCTCCCAGCGCGCGCAGTTGTGCCATCGCGACCGCCGGTTGATCGGCGAGGTCGTGTCCGAACACCGGGGCGAGATCGGCCGCCACTTTGTCGCGGTCTTTGCCAACCAATTCGATTGGCGCCATCACCATTTCCAGAAACGCGTTGCGTCGTTGTCGCTTCGTACCAATGCGCGTGCGCAACCCGGTCCAGATCATGCCGGGCGACATCTGCATCGCGTCACGACCGCGACTGAAGGTGCACAACAGAGCAAGACTACGCACTCGTTCTCGCGCCTGCAGTGCGACCTCCTGCGCAACGGCGCCACCAAGCGAGTGCCCAACAACGTGCGCGGTTTTCCAACCCGCCGCGTCCATCAGCGCAAGCGCGTCTTCCGCCATTTGCGGTACCGTGATCGCTGCGCCACGTGGTTGGCTGTGCGCCATGCCCCGATTGTCAAAACTCAGACACATGAACTGCTCGCGCAGCACTTCAATTTGCGGACGCCAGGCATCACCGTGGACGCCAGTGCCTTGAATGAACAGCACCGGCGGTCCGGCGCCGTCGATGTTATACGCAAGATTGCAGCCGCGGTGTTCAACGGTGTTGTTTCGGACAGTCATTGCGATGATTGTTAGGAGAGTGTTAACGCGGGAACAGCACGACCACTCGGTGACTCACGAAACGCGAAACACTCGCACGAGCCATTGGCCGAAATCTCGTGCTCCGCTCCGGCGTCATCCGCTGTTCCGAAGCCCCGCCGAAATCCCGTTGATCGTGAGATGGATGCCGCGCTCAATCCGATCACCTGGTTCATCGGAGTTCTCCGCTGTCGTTTGCCGATGACGACGCAACAAATCTACCTGCAAGTGATTGAGCGGGTCGATGTACGGAAACCGCGTCGCAATCGATCGCTCCAGCGCGGGATTGCCCTCCAGCAAACGCGACTGCCCCGTAATGGCCAAAACTGCATCACGCGTACGATACCACTCGTTTTTTATCCGTCCGAAAATCGAATTGCGCAATTCGGCATCGGCCACAAGCTCTGCGTACCGCGACGCAACCGCGAGGTCTGATTTGCCCAACACCATATCCATGTTCGATAACTGGTCGCGAAAGAACGGCCACGTGCGGGCCATCTGCTGCAACATCGCTATGCCGTTCGGTGTTTCGGCCAGCCACTGCTCCACCGCGGTTCCAAATCCATACCACCCCGGCAACAACAAGCGGCACTGCGCCCACGAAAACACCCACGGGATTGCGCGCAGGTCTTCAATTTTCCCGGACGTTGTTCGTGCCGATGGCCGACTGCCAATATTGAGCGTGGCAATTTCCAGCAGCGGTGTTGACTCGCGAAAATACTGCGCGAATCCTGGCGTCTCGTACACCAGATTGCGATACGCACGAAACGCCAGCTCCGACAATCGATTCATGATCGGATACACCGCATCCAACTGCTCACGGTACGCCGCACTCTCGACTTCCTTCCGCCCCAACAACGACGCTTCCAGTGTGGCCGCCAGCAGCGTCTCGAGATTGTGCCGACCAACATCAGGCGTCGCATATTTTGACGTGATCACTTCGCCTTGCTCGGTAATGCGGATCTGTCCGTCGACCGTGCCGGCCGGCTGCGCGCGAATTGCCTGATAACTTGGGCCACCGCCGCGACCCACCGATCCACCACGACCGTGAAACAAACGCAACTTCACGCCGTGCGCCCCGAACACACGTAACAACGAAGCCTCCGCCTGAAACAATTCCCAGCCAGAAGTCAGAAACCCGCCATCCTTGTTGCTATCGGAGTAGCCCAGCATAACTTCCTGCACGTTGCCGCGCGAGGTGACCAGGCTGCGATACATCGGCAATTTGAACGCAGCATCCATCGTACTTGCGGCCCGACGCAAGTCTTCAATGGTCTCGAACAGCGGAATCACCTGCAGTGCAACCGCGTGGCGACCATCCTCTGCATCGTTGAACATCAATCCGGCTTCCTTCTGCAGCAGCACGACTTCCAGCAAGTCGGACACGCCATCACACTTTGAGATGATATAGTGCGGTAGTGTTGCCGGGCCGTATTTTTGTCGCAACTCACGGGCTGCAACAACAATGGCTAGTTCTTTGCGCGTCTCTTCAGAGTATGTCAGGTACGATGCGTACAGCGGTCGCGTCCCACTCACCTCCCTATCGAGCAACTCGATTCGCTCAGCCTCAGACAACGTAGCGTAATTTTCGCACACGCCGGCCTTCTCCAGCAGCTCACCGACCACTCGTTCGTGCACTGCTGAATTCTGGCGCAGGTCAATGGGCGCCAGATGAAACCCGAAGACATTGGCTGCACGAATGAGGCGCCGCAAACGCCCATTGGCCAGTCGCCCCACTTTATTGACGCGCAACGAATCACGGATGATCAACAAGTCATCCACAAACGCCTGCACGTTTGGATACGCTTCTGCTTCGCCAACAGCTTTCCGAACAGGCTCCGTACTGTCCAGCGTCTTGGCCGTAGCGGCCAGTCGCGCGTAGAGGCCAATCAGCCCGCGCCGGTAAGGCTCGTCGAGACGCTGCGCCGAAGTATCGGGCGAACGTTTCGACAACTCTTGCAGCGCTGGTGTGACAGGCAACAACAATTCAGACAACGGCAGATCTTCTCCCAGCGCGTGAACTTCCGACAGATAGAACGACAGTGCCGCCGAGGACTGCAGGCGCAGTGATTCCTTGAGCACATCTGCCGTCACGAAAGGATTGCCGTCGCGATCACCGCCAATCCAGCTGCCAATATGAAAGAAGTCCGGGAGTTCCCAGTCGCTCTCGGGAAAACGCGTGCGCAGCGCATCTTCCGTTTGCGCATACAGCCTCGGCAACTCGATCAAAAATGTACTGTCGAAGTAGTGAATGCCATTCTTGACTTCGTCGATCACCTGCAGCCGGCTGGGACGCACCATGCGCGTATTCCACAGCGTTAACACAAGTTGCTGCAGTTCGCGATTGTCTTCGTTCTGTTCGTCGGGCGTGCGTTCGACGCGCTCCTGGCGGTCCAGTAACGCTGCGATTGATTGCATCGCACGCTGAATACTCTGCCGCTGCACTTCTGTTGGATGGGCCGTGAGTACGGGCGTAATGTTGGCGCCGGTAAAAAACGCCGCAATGTCGTTGGCGGTTGCTTGCGGTACGACTGTGTTCAGCGCGAAATGCAACGTGCCAGCGGACGGTGCGTCGCGTGCGATATCGTGTGCGCGACGACGACGGATCAGGTGCGCGTCTTCGGCAATGTTTGCCAGTTGCAGAAAATAGGCGAAGGCGCGAACGACCGACACAATCGTGTCCTGCGGGACACCGTTCAGGAGCGCGTTGAGCGCGAGACGATCTTCGGGGTTGCCCTCACGCGCAAAACGCACCCCCAACTGCCGCACGTTCTCGACGATGTCAAATGTGGCCGCGCCCTGTTGCTCACGCACCGTGTCGCCCAGAAGGCGTCCGAGCAGGCGAATGTCGTCACGAAGGGGGCGATCCTTGTCGCTGGCTATGTCAGTCATGGCTATCACGATACGCTCAGCAGTACAACCAACGCAATGCCGGGTGCAGCGTGTTGCGGCGAGTATTCTGAGGCGAAATCCACCCTGCGATTCCATCGGCATCGCGCTAAATTCGGTGAAGCATTGCGGATTGTGTCCCGCCCCCCTCCCTTCTTGCACTACGAATAGACGATGAACTACTACGGCGCTCAAAACATGGCCACCAGCTGGCGCACTGTTCGCAACAACACGGTTCAGATGGCGGAAGAAATTCCGGCCGACCAGTACAACTTTCGCGCGACCGACAGCACGATGTCGGTGGCCGAAATTCTGGCGCACATGGCAACCAACACGTTGTGGGGCGTCAAAGTACACGTGGTAGACAAAAAGGACGCCGTGACTGGACAAGAGTTTGGTGAATTTGCCGGGACGGCCGCGGCCGCGGCAAAGGCACTCGACAGCAAGGACGCAATCGTTACAGCGCTCAAAACGAACGGCGAAGAATTGGCGCGCGGACTCGAGTCACTGAGCGACGAATCACTTGGCCAGCATGTGACGCTGCCAGGTGGATCCAAAACGCGTTTCGAAATGTTGCTCGGCCTCAAAGAACACGAGATGCATCATCGCGGACAGTTGATGGTGATGCAGCGCCTGATGGGTATTGTGCCGCATATGACGCGTGCGCGTCAGGAACGCATGGCAGCAATGAGGGCCGCGGCTGGTGGGGCTGCTCAGTAAATCTCGACTGGTGGCAGTGCACTAATCATCAACAGACAGGGCACAACGTGGGTCTCGAGAACAGCGAACTCACCGGTCCGGATTTTGCGCAGGGGGTGGGCGCCGACTTGCTGCAGACTGCCGGGATGCTGCAGGGGCATGCCGGTGGCGTCGCCGTACTGCTCGTCCAGCAGAATGCGATCGTGTTCGCAATCGGCGCGAACTGTACGCACTACGGAACTCCGCTCGTTGGAGGTATTGTCGTCGACGGCGCTGTTCGCTGCCCGCTGCATCATGCGTGTTTCAGTCTCCAAAGCGGCGCGGTGATTCGTACCCCCGCGTTGGACGGGCTCCAGCGATGGCGCGTCGAACAGATTGACGGCCAGATTTACGTGCGCGAATTGATCACCAATTCGACCGTTGCAACTGCGCAGTCACAGTCTCCAACGGTTTCCGTCCAAAACATCGTGATAGTAGGCGGAGGTGCAGCAGGCAACGCTGCCGCGGAGATGCTGAGAACCGAAGGTTATGACGCATCCATCACCATGCTCAGCGCCGACACCGCTCGGCCCTGCGGCCGACCGAATCTTTCGAAGGGAACCATCGCGGGCACGATACAGGAGGATTACAACTATCTCCGGCCGGCGGAGTTTTACGATGACAAGGGCATCTCGTTGAGATTGCACACGCGAGTCACCGCGATCGACACCGCGCGACGCGAAGTCGTGATTGACGGAGGCGAGCGTGTGGGGAATGGAAGTCGCCGCGGCCCTGCGCGCGCGGAACGTGGCGGTGCACGTCGTTGCGCTTGACGACATTCCGATGGCGCGCGTACTTGGAAACGACGTCGGCGTGTTCATGCAAACGCTGCATGAAAAACATGGGGTCATGTTTCACCTGGGTACGAGCGTCGTCGCTGTTGAAAGAGATCGCGTGCAGCTCAAAGAGGGTTCGTGGCTGAGCGCCGATCTGGTCATCGCCGGCATTGGCGTACGCCCAGCAACTGCGTTAGCGGCAGAGGCCGGCCTCACTGTCGATAACGGTGTAATCGTCAATGAGTATCTGGAATCCAGTGTACCCGGGGTGTACGCTGCCGGCGACATCGCGCGTTGGCCCGCCGACGCGAACGGCACGTCCATGCGCGTCGAACACTGGATTATGGCCGAGCGTCAGGGGCAGACGGCGGCGCGAAACATGCTGGGCGGTCGTAAGCAGTTTGATGCCGTTCCGTTTTTCTGGACCGAGCAGTACGACGTGACACTGCTGTACACGGGGCATGCAGAACGCGGATTTACGACGACCGTTGTCGGATCACTGGATGTCGCGCGCCCCGACTGCCGGGTAGAGTACCGTCAGGGCGACACGCTTGTTGCGGTGGCAACGATTGGGCGAGACGTGGAGAGTTTGAACGCCGAGGTGCAGCTGGAATAAAGTCGGATCACGCGAACAACAACTACTTCCTGATCGCCACCGTATCCTGCTGTAACTGCACTACCATGACTTCGATGGGTTTCGTGCCTGGATTCACATCGGCGTGCATCTGTCCGGCCGGATCCTTGCTGAGCCACATGGCCTTGCCGGCTTTCAGGTTGTACGTGTCCAGCACTTTGCCATTTTTGTCGACGACTTGCAGTTGACCGTCGGTGAGCGCCACGAGCGCGCGACCATGTTCGTGACGGTGGAGGGCCAGCGGCGCTTTCGGCATCACCGTCGTTTTCCAGACTTTGAGTTCGTCGTTCGTGAATTGTTCTTCCCGTCGCGACGTTTGCGCTTGTTGTTGCGCCCACATCGCGCCGGCGCCGGCAAGGAAGGACAGAAGGCTGGTTGCGGCGACGGTGCGAAGGCGTGGCATGAGAGTGTCCCGTTGCAGATGTCGAAGGAGGAAACGGCGTCGTGGTTGCCCAGCATTCAAGAGTAGTACGCTCACACTTACGCGATCAAATCGGAAGTGATCTCCGACAAATTGCGACACCCGCACAGCGCCATTGCCGCATCAAACTCGGCACGCAACAAACCGAGAGTCGCGAGCACAGCCTCGGCACCGCCAAGGGCGAGTGACCAGAGTACGGGGCGGCCCAGCAACACTCCACTCGCACCCATGGCAATCGCGCGCACAACGTCGCTGCCGCGACGAATGCCGCCGTCCACGAGTAGTGTGCCGCGCCCGTTCAACGCTTCAGCAACGTCGCGAAGCGCGCGCGGAGTCGTTACGGACGCGTCAAGCTGACGCCCTCCGTGATTTGACACAATGACTCCGGCGGCGCCGTGCTCCAGCGCGAGCAGCGCGTCGTCTCCGCGCACAACACCTTTCACCAGAATTGGCAGCGAGGTAATTGATCGCAACCATTCAACGTCCCGCCAGTCGATGCTCTCATCCCATTGCCGGGAAATGTACGTTGCAAGTGCAGACGCGCTGGCGACCGGTGCCTCTCCCAAACTTGTCGTTTCGAAAAGATGTGGGGTAACGAGTCCGTGCGGCAAATGAAATCGATTACGAATATCTCGTTCGCGTCGACCAAGCACCGGAGTATCAACCGTCAAGACCAGTGCCGAGGCGCCGGCGCGTTCGACGCGTTCAACAAGCGCCTGGGTTCGGCCGCGATCTTTTTCGATGTACAGTTGAAACCACAGCGGCGCGCGCGAACTGTTCTCGCGCATTGCATCGCGCACCGGTTCAATCGCGTACGTGGAGAGTGTGGACAGGATCATCCCGCATCCCGATTGCGCAGCGGCGCGCGCGGTGGCCACTTCGCCGTCGGGGTGCGCCATCTGTTGCAGTGCCATTGGCGCAATCAATACCGGCCAATCAAGCGGTTGGCCCAGAATCTCACAGGCGTGCGATCGCGACGACACGTTCCGCATGACACGGTAGCGCAGTTCAATCGCGTTCCAGGCGTCGCGCGTGGAATCCAGCAGGCGTTCGTCGTTGGCGCCGCCCGCGAAATAGTCGAACACCATGCGTGGCAGCGTCGCTTCGGCGAGTGCCTGCAGTTCGTGGAGGTTGAGCGGCGGGGGTGTTGTCATGGTGGGGTTAGTAAAGACAGGTCGCGCCACAGTCAATCAATGTGCACATTGTCCTTGTTCCCAGCCACCTTGTGACACCGACGTCACCGTTGGTCCGCTTCCGGGTATCGGCTATCGGCGGCCCCCGGCTCATTCGCCCCGAATTGCGCCCGGTACATTGCGCCGGATGACCTGGCGGGCGTAATTCTGGCGGCGTTGTCTTTCATTTTTTGTCAGGCCCAGGCCATGGCGAACACCGTTCACGGAGCTGTGAAACAATGTCGGGCTCTGCTCAGAAGTTCGCGCGAATTGCGCGGGTAATTCCTGTCGCGGTTGCATTGGTAGCGCCCGGGTTGGTCCACGCGCAAAACCCGTCCGTTCCGGTTCGCAACGTTACCACGCCGGTGCTGTCAAATGAGGCGTTCGCATTCCAGCCAACCGTGCGCGATCTCCCGGGTGGACGTTTGTTGGTGAACGATCAACGCGGGCAGCGATTGCTCGTGTTCGATTCCACTCTCGCCGCGTTGACTGTTATTGCCGATCGCGCGCGCAGCACGGGCGTGGCGTATCCAAATACTTTTCTGAGCAATCCACTCATGCGATACGTCGGCGATTCAACTTTGCTGATGGATTTCGACGCGAAGGTGTACATGGTGATTGATCCGAGCGGCAAGATGGTGCGCGCTATGGCACCAGTGAAGACAGGCGACCTGGGCGTAGCGTCGCGACCATTCGCGGGTACTCCGGCGACAGACAACAAGGGTCGCCTGATTTTTCGGGGCTCCGACACGCGCCCGCCTGCGAAAGAAGGCGATCCGCCAACTACTGCGTCGCGCGACACCCTTACTATCGTTCGTGCCGATTTCAACACGCGCACGACCGACACCATTGCCACGTTCAGCGTGCCGCGTGTTCCGAACACCGTTTTCACAACGTTGCCGAACGGAAAAACGGCCGGATCGCTTGTCCTCAATGCCGGTCTTTCCGCTCCTGATGAATTCGCCGTGTTATCCGACGGCACGCTCGCCATCGTGCGCGAACACGACTACGTCGTGGATTGGTTAACTCCCGATGGCACAAAAATCTTCCACTGGAAAACTCCCGTTCGAGTGGGTGCGGCAAACCGACGCGATGAAGCAGGCGCGCATCGATTCCATGAAGGCAATCATCGACTCCGTGAACGCGACAGGTAAACCATATGGACTCATCATCCGCTCCACGAGGAATCTCGATGGCGGACCGACACGACGGGATTCCATCGTTCCCGAAATCAAGTTCACGCCCCTGAGCGAAATGGCCGATTACGTCACGCCAATGCGTCGCGGCACCGTCAAGGCGGATGAAGACGGAAATTTATGGGTGTTGCCAACGGCAACGTCGCTCGCGAAGGGCGGCCTGTTGTATGATGTGATTGACAAGAAGAACGGGCTCAAGGAACGCGTGCAAATTCCGCCGGGCTTTCTGGTGGCGGGATTCGGACGAGGAGGTATCGTGTACCTCATGAAGAATGATGCGATGGCGAAGACGTGGACGCTCGCGAAAGTCCGCGTTGTGCGGGGTAAGAATTAATGCATTCATCGGCGTCTCGGCGCTTCGTCAACTGGCAGATCGCCATCGCACTATTGCTCATCGCGATTCCGGCATTCGCCTCCGGCTCGTCACGTAGTCACGTCGCGCCACGCACCAGTCAACACACAACCGCTCCCACTACCGACACCACCGCCGTAATCCGCATCAACCAAATCGGTTACGCGCCTGCCGCAACAAAGGTCGCGGTGGTCTGCGCACTCGCAAGCGTCAACGTCACGCGCTTCACCGTCGAAGCCGAAACCGGCCGAGTTGTTCACGGCCCAGTCTCCGCGCGCGCAACCGGAGCCTTTGGCCCTTGCGTCGAAACCTACCGACTCAACTTCACCGCATTCCGCGCTTCCGGCCGCTTTCGCGTGCGGGCGGGCGCGTTCGTCTCCCCTGTTTTTCGTATCTCCTCAGACGTGTACGCCGGTCTCGCCGACACGCTCATGTCGTACATGCGCCAACAGCGCTCGGGCTACAACCCCTTCCTGCGAGACTCGGCACACAAACGCGATGGGATCATTGTCGATCACCCAACACGCACTGGTGAATTCATCGACGTCAGTGGTGGTTGGGCCGACGCGGCTGATTACCTGCAGTATGTCGCAACATCCGCGACCGCCACTTATCACCTGCTATCCTCGTGGCGCGACGCTCCCGCTGCATTTGCCGATGCGTTCAACGCGCGGGGATTGCCGGGCAAGAATGGCACGCCCGATGTACTCGATGAAGCACGACATGGGCTCGCATGGCTCACGCGCATGTTTCCCGACGACAGCACCATGTTCAATCAGTTGGGTGATGATCGTGATCATGCCTTCTTTGATCTCATCACTACCGACAGCTCCGATTACGGATGGGGCAAGGGCAAGGAACGCCCTGTGTATCCCTGCACCGGCAAACCGCAGGGAATTCTGAAAAACAAGAATCGCGCAACAGGTTACGCATCTACTGCGGGGAAGATGGCCGCCGCGTTCGCACTGGGCGCACAACAATTCGCAACGCGTGACCGCGCGCTCGCCGACACGTTACGACGCGAAGCCATTGCCGCATACAAACTCGGCGTAAAATATCCGGGCGTTTGCCAAACCGCGCCGGGTTCGTCGCCGTATTTCTATGAAGAAGACAATTGGGTCGACGACATGGAACTAGGTGCATCGTTGTTGTATCAACTGACCGGCGAGCGTAAGTATCTCGCCGACGCCCTACGTTTTGCGCGTCAGGAACCTGTCACGCCGTGGATGGGCGCCGATACCGCGAGTCACTACCAATGGTACCCGTTTTACAACGCGGGGCACTATGAAGCGTCGCGCCGCTCGAGTGCTGCCGAACGTGCCGAACTCGCGCGATTTTACCGTGATGGCCTGACACGCGTGATCAATCGCGCGAAAAATGGATTTCGTATTGGCATTCCGTTCATCTGGTGCTCAAACGATTTGGTTGTCGCGTTTGCGAATCAAGCAGCGTTGTACAAACGCATGACGGGCGATGCGCGTTTTGACGAATACGCGCAGGCAGCATTGGATTGGTTGTTTGGCACGAATCCCTGGGGCACATCGATGGTCATCGGTATTCCGCGGGAAGGTGTGTGGCCGCGCGATCCGCATACGGAACTGCCCGAATCACTGCATTACGGTCTCATTGGAGGGCTGGTGGATGGTCCCGTGTACCGGTCCATTTACCAGAATTTGCGCGGCATCAAACTGCTGCACGACGACGAGTTTGCGCGGTTCAATACCGGGTTCATTGTCTATCATGATGATCTCGGGGACTACGCGACAAACGAGCACATCATGGATGGCACGGCGAATCTGGCGTATTTGTTGGCGATACAAGGTGCGGGGTCGAAGGGCGCTGCGACCGCTGGATCGAAGCGCTGATTTTCACGCCAGGCACCGCGTCGCTCACCGGTTCCGATTGCCAGCGTCCTGCAACAGGAACGCGCGCACCGACGCGAGCGTCCTCTCCGGTGCTTCCTGACGGCACATGCCCAACGTTCGGCAGCGTTACGAGTGAGGCGTAAGGCAAAACCTTCAAGTAGTTCTGTGCGTTGGCCACCGGAAGGATCTGGTCGCTTACGCCCCACACGAGCAACGTTGGCGCGGTGATGATGCGCAGGCGCGGAACCGGATCCGTGAGCATCGTTTGCTGCAGAACCGCCAGCAGCGCTTGACGGTTGCCTGGCGCGCGCATGAGGTCGTAGTACCGCTGTGTAATGGAGTCGCTCACTGCGTCAGGATGTGCGTATGCGGGCGCGAGATTGGCGCGCAGCAGCGCGCGCGGAAACACCCAGCGCATCACGCCCAGTATCGCTGGCACTTGTGCAGGCTTGTCATACTCGAATCCCGGACTTGCAAATCCATCGGGCGCGAGCAGCACAATTTTGTCAACGCGCTCGGGATGTGTGGCCGCTAACGACCAGGCAATTCGACCGTGGCGAAGAGACGATTGCGAATCACTCGGCCAAACCAGTCTGAAACTCACACGGACATAACAAATCGTGCCATCCAGGCTCCGGGGTCGTCAGGCAAGCAATGGGTCCGGCGTCCGTCGCTCCCAATCATGCTGGCGTAGGGCCTTCGCGGCCAACACTGATGTATCTGACGCACCTGCTGTACGTGAGCCGTGCAACGAGCCCGGTTTCCACCGAGGAACTGAACACGCTGGCCGCCAGAGGCGCTATACGCAACCATTCCGCTTCGGTGTCCGGAATGTTGCTGTACAGCGACGGCTCATTCCTGCAGCTGCTTGAAGGCCGCGACACTACCCTCGAGGCACTCTTCAATCGGATTCGGGCCGATCCACGCCACACGGATCTGCAGGTGTTGTTGAAAGCACCTGCGTCCAAGCGCCTTTTTGCACGCTGGTACATGGGCGCGCTCAACCTCGAAGTCACCGGCACGCAAGTCGATCGTGACCGGCTTGCGGACGCGCTGATTGATGGACCGGACCGGGTGCCCAGCGGCGAGCGCGTCCTCGCGGTGTTGCGGGACTTTCGCAACCAACTCCCCGCGCCGGCGGCAATGAGCGGGGTGTGATGGGCTGCTTCAACACCAGCAACACCAGCAACACCTGAATATTCCGACATCATCGGTACCCAGCAGCGCCGCGAAAGAACGCAACTATCCACGGTGACAAGCTGTCCAGCGTCTCTCTGCTATTGCGGCGCTGGCTGTTGAGTGCCCGCGAGCAACGCCCGAAAGTGTGCCGAGTTAGCAGTCAGGCTGTGCTACTACCGTCTGTGTTGATTTACGCGCGCGTAATCAGCATCTGGATCGCTGCTGTCTCGCGATCCGGCGAGCGCGCAATCAGTCTCAGCGTGTCAGCGAACAACATTGCGTTGGCAGGGTCGGACATTTGCAACGCCACCTCCAGCGCAATAGTGATTCTTCGAGATGGCGTCGCTCGTTCGCGGCCCAGTCCTCGAATTCATCGCCGCCGGGAATACTCTTGCCGAGAAGAAAGGCACCTTGTTATGTGGCGAGTGCGCCCGGCGCGTCGTTGCGATGAATCGCCTGCACGAAGTCATCGCGATCCACGCTCACTACGTCCGAGAGTCCAGTTACAGCGTCATCAGTCGACTGAAAAGCATCGCCGATGACGCTGCGAAGGCGGCACGCCGTCTGCCGCAGATTTGTCGAGCGCGCATTGTGTCGCTGTCGGACCACAGGAGCGTGGTGAGATGGTCAAGCGCGTGCTAGCGTTCTCAGAACGATCAACAGAACGCGAGAAACGCCAACGGCTTGCTCAGTCCGAGAACGCGTTCGGATTCGCTGAAGTAACCAGCGCTGGCTGGCCCAGCGTTGCAAGCTGAATTTCACCAGCGCTGATTCACAGTTTTTCGGCCGTGTATTTAGGAAGGAAACGCGCAAACAGCGTACACGTCCACGACTTGCTCCGACGAATTCAGATTCACGAATCCAACAGTCCAGTACCGATCAGGTGAAATCTGATTTGAACCCGGCCGTGATTCGCGCACGGTGACATTCTGGTTGAGGCGTCCAAAGCCGCCACCAATCGCAACTTTACCTGCAGGACATATTCCGTAAGTTGAGGCTCCGCTCATAGCCGGGACAGTGTACTGGGTCGTGACAAACTGTATGCCCCCTATACCATCTCGGCCGGTTGGCCCCTGTGCGCCTGTCGTTCCTTGTGGTCCAGCGGGACCTTGCGCACCGGTTGCTCCGGGCGAAGCAGCGTTACCAGCAGGCCCCGCGGGCCCCTGAGGCCCAATCGGTCCAGCGGGACCAGCGAGCCC
>Ga0105047_10000602_pt1 | contig 61855 bp, 58 predicted proteins | sample MAT04_FD_78384 | JGI IMG/M metagenome (GOLD analysis project Ga0105047, IMG submission 78384) | Freshwater microbial communities from Lake Fryxell liftoff mats and glacier meltwater in Antarctica - MAT-04 (megahit assembly) | ecosystem: Environmental > Aquatic > Freshwater > Ice > Liftoff... | reverse complement strand
GCTAGTGCACCAGCGGTACCGTTCGGTCTGCTCGAGGTCGACGAACAGGGCCTGTCGTTCAGGTGTGATGGCGTACGGGTGCAGATCGCGGGGACCCTGGTCTTCAACAGCTCATGACCACCCGAGACACGCTTCGCGCCGAAGCCCGCGCACTCGTCCTTCACGGGGTGCTCGAAGCAGGGGTGCTCCGTGAGCTGGTGGGCGGCAAGAGGTTCGACAGGCTCGCGCTCGACGTGCTGCAGCTCACGTCCGTGTTCCAGGCGCATCGCGATGCGATCGCAGGCCGCTCGGGGATCGACGAGCGCTATCTGGCGCGCGCCGAGCAGCAGGTCGACGACATGCTCACGGCGCTCGGTCACAAGGCGCTGGGGCCGCAGTCTGCGGCGGCGGAGCTGCGCGACCGCGCGTTCTCGCTGATGGCCCACACGACGACGTCCGCCGGCTCATCAGCTACCTGCGGTGGAAGCAACGCGACGCGGAGCAGATCGCTCCGTCCCTCTACGCCAACCGCACGCGACGCAGCGGGCCGGCGAAGGAGGAAGACCGACGCAACGTCGTGACGGGCGAGCTGGAAACAACGTACGAGGGGCCTCTCGGAAGGCGGCTCGCCATCGGCCCGCGCGTGAGCTAGTTTTTCCATGGCCCGGCATGATTTCGCGGGGCACGCGTTGGAGGCAAGGATGAGCGAGCAATCACAGATATCCGCCACGGTCTCGGCCGCTACGAAGGACAAGCTCGATCGCTTCACCTTGAGCCACGGGCTCAAGAAGAACTTCGTGGTCGAGCAGGCGCTGCTCTACTTCATGGAAGCGCGACGGGACCTTCCTGACGAGGCGCTCATTCCCGCGCGCTTGGTGCTCGAAGACAAGGCGTTCGATCGAGTCGTCGCTTCGCTCGAGACCCCAGCCGCGCCGACGGCGGCGCTCCGTGAGCTGATGCGTGGCCAAGACCGTTGAGCTGCGGTCGCTCGCTCGCGACGACGACCGAAGCGGCTTCTCCTGCGGGCACGCCGACCTCGACAGGTTCTTCGAGCACTACGCCGGACAGAACCAGTTCAAGCTGCACTTGGCGGTCACGTACGTGGCGCTGGTCGAGGGCCGCATCGTCGGCTTTGCGACGGTCGCCCCGTCGTCGATCGAGCGCGAGTCCGTGCCGAGCGCGCGCTTGCGCAAGCGACTACCGAGCTACCCGCTCCCCGTCCTGCGGCTCGCACGTCTCGGCGTCGACGTGCGGGCGCAGGGGCTGGGCATCGGCAAGGCGCTCACGCGCCACGTCCTCGTCTTAGCGCTGGAGCAGCGGGACCGGCTCGGCTGTGTGGGCGTCGTGACCGACGCCAAGCCCGCGTCGATTGCCTTCTACGAGACGCTCGGCTTCGTGGCCCTCGAAGGGGTACGCGAGGGACTTCTGCTCTCCGAGCCGCTACCGATGTTCCTCGGCATCGACGCGATCGCCAGCGCGCTCGCTCGGTAGTCGTCGGGCGCGTTGCTTGCCTCGCACCCGCTGCGCAGCCTTTGACGCGGTGAGAAGGCGCCGTGTCTGGAACTGGCCGATCGGCCGGCCGGTCCCATACTCGCTCCTCGCATGTCGCAGTCTTCGATGCTGACCCCTGCCAGCAGCCTCGTCCGTCCGAGCAAGAAGGCCTCGGGCAACGGCGTGGCTGAAGGCTCGCTCCCGCCGCCCGCGCCGATCCCTGCGCGCGATCGCAGCCGCTACTCGCCGCAGGTCTTCCGCTCGGCGCTGGCGCTGGCTGAGGCGATCATCCCGGGGCGCGGCAACCTCATGCGCGCCGACGAGCAGACCCTGCTCGAGACCGAGGATCTGCTCGAGCACGTCTTCCCGCATCTGTCGGATGTGTGGGGGCGCGCGGCGCAGGTCTTCGATCACGCCGCGATGCTCAGCAAGGGGCGGCGCTTTCGGAACCTCCCGCACAAGTCCCAGCAGCAGATGCTCCAGCGCTGGGAGAACGATCTGGTGCTGGGTCCCATGCTCCAGGCGTTCATGTTCCCCCTCAAGTTCGCCCACTTCGATCGGGTGGACGTGTACGAGGCGCTGGGCGGCAAGCGCAACGTCGTCACCAACATCGAGCAGCCGCGCTGGCTCGAGCAGATCGTCGATGCGAACACGCTCGAGCAAGACGAGGAGCTCGAGTGCGAGGTCGTCGTCGTCGGCACTGGCGCAGGCGGCGCGGTGGTGGGACGCGAGCTCGCGGAGAAGGGCTACGCGGTGATGTTCCTCGAGGAGGGCGAGCACGTCCGCCGCGATAGATTCACCGGCAGCTCGGTCCAGGCCCACCGCGATTTCTATCGAGGCGCCGCGGTCGCGGGCAACAACCTCATGCCCGTGTTCATCGGACGTTTGGTCGGTGGCTCGACGGCGGTGAACGGCGGTACTTCGTTTCGCACCCCGCCGTGGGTGCTCGATCGATGGTGCGAAGAGATGGGCACCAGCGACTTCACGACGGAGGCGATGACGCCTCACTTCGAGAAGGTCGAGTCGATCCTTCAGGTGACGCCCGCGAGCAAGGCGCACATCGGCGCGGTGCAGGACGTGTTCAAGAAGGGCTGCGATGCCCTCGGCTTCAGCCACTTCACCATCAACCGCAACGCGCCGGGCTGTGAGGGCTCAGGCTTCTGCGACTTTGGCTGTCGCACCGACGCGCGCCGCAGCACCAACCTCAGCTACATCCCGCCCGCGCTCGAGAAGGGCGCGATGCTCTACACCCGCTGCAAGGCCGAGCGGGTGATCTTCGAGGGCAAGCGCGCCGTGGGGATCGAGGGTGTCTCGCCCACCGGCAAGAAGGTCCGCATCCGCGCCAAGGCGGTGATCTTCTCGGGGGGAGCTGTGCCCACGCCGCTCTTCTTGATGAAGCAGGGCCTGGCCAACGCCTCAGGGCAGCTGGGACAGAACCTCACGCTGCATCCCTCGGGCGGGCTCTCTGCGGTGATGCCGCAGCGCATGGATGGCGCGAGCAAGATCCCCCAGGGCTATGGGTCCGACGAGTTCTTGAAGCAGGGCATCCTGATGAGCGCGGCGCAGCCGGACTTCAACTACGCGGCGTTGACCTTCCCGACCACAGGCGATCGGCTGATGGACAACATGGGCCAGCTCCCATGGACCGCGACGCTCGCGTTGCTGATCGCGGATCAGACCAAAGGCCGCGTGATGATGGACTCGATCGGCGGCGTCATCCTGCGCTACGACGTCAGCAAGCCCGACGTCGAACGCTACATGTACGGCCTGGGCAAGCTGGCCGAGATCGCGTTCGCGGCGGGCGCAACCAAGGTGATGCCGGCGCTCTACGGCGGCTGGGGCGAGCTGAAGTCGATCAAGGACGCGCGCGCCATGGGCAAGGCCACCCTCAAGCCCGGGCAGATCCCCCTGACGAGCTACCACCCGCTCGGGACCTGCAAGATGGGCAAGGATCCGAGCACCTCGGTGGTGGACATGAGCCACGAGGTCCACGACGTCCCGGGCCTCTTCATCGTCGATGGGAGCACGGTCTCGGGTCCGCTGGGAGTGAACCCTCAGCTCACGATCATGGCCGTCGCCACCCGCGCGGCGGAGAAGATCGCCGAGCGGTTGGGTTGATCGCTCGCTCGTGCTGTCGCGCGCCGAGGGTTCCTGGTAGGTTGGCCCGCGATGCCGCGGGTGAAGCTCGATGCTGTGACGGTGCCTGCCCTGCTCCAAAAGGGCGGCTGGCCCGCGGAGCGCATCGCGCCGGACACCTGGCGCAGCGTCTTTCACGGGCGAGCCCAGAGCTTCTCCTTCTTCGTACGCGTCGATGTCGAAGGAGGCTGGGCGCTCTTCGCGATCGTGCAGTACCTGCGCTCGCCCGAGGACGAGACCCAGGCCAAGGCGCTCTACGATCGTTTGCTGACGCTCAACCAGTCGCTCCTGATGGCGAAGTTCTCGATCGACGACGACCTCGATGTGGTCCTCTCGGTCGAGTACCCGACGGCGGAGCTCGACGACAACGAGTTCGACGACGCGCTGGATGTGCTGTCGTACTACGCAGAGCAGCACTACGCGGAGCTGCGTCCCATGGCCCGCCCGTGACAGCCTCGCCTGTGACAGGCCCAGTCGGAGCGCCCTGATGGGGCATGAGCTGCAGCTCACCACGCGCCTGTTGCGCGCGCTTGGGGTGCTCGGGGTCATCGTCGTCGACTACCTCTGGCACCTCTTCTTGGTGCGGCTCACCGAGCACTGGGAGAACGACGCGGCCGGCGTCGATCGGCAGCGGCTGCCCGAGTGGATTCAGCGGCGCAAGATCCGGCTCGATGCCCGGAACGCCAAGCGCCTGCTCGCCGCGACGCTGAAGCTGCGAGGCGTCTACATCAAGCTCGGGCAGGTGCTCTCGATCATGGGAGGCTTCCTCCCGCGGGTGTACCAGAAGGAGCTCGAGCGCCTTCAGGACGCGGTGCCGCCCCAGCCGTGGTCGGCGATCGCGCGCGCGGTCGAGGACAGCCTCGGGGTGCCGCCGGACGAGCTCTTCGAGTCCATCGAGCACGAGCCGATCGCCGCCGCGTCGCTGGGTCAGGTGCACGTCGCGTACGTGCGCGAGACCGCAGGCAGCGAGCCCATCAAGTGCGCGGTGAAGGTGCTCTATCCGGGGATCCGCGGGGTCATCGCGGTGGACATGCAGGTCATCCGGTTGGGGATGCACATCTACCAATTCTTCGTGCCCGTGGTGGGCCTGGAGCGGGTGCACGGCTCGCTGGTGGATCTGCTCGCGCGCGAGACCAACTACCGCATCGAGGCCGCCTCGATGATCCGGATGGCCGCGAACTTTAGCGCGATGAAGGACGTGATTTTCCCTCGACCGCTCGCGGCCCTGAGCACCGGCGACGTGCTCACGATGACCTTCGTCGAGGGCACCAAGATCAACAAGCTCGAGGAGCTGAAAGCCCAGAACATCGAGCCCCGCGCGGTGGCCATCCGCTTCATCGAGACCTTCTATAAGCAGATGTTCGTCGACCGCTTCTTCCACGCGGATCCCCACCCGGGGAATTTCTTGGTGCAGCCGGGGAGAAATCCTCGGCGACCCAAGCTGGTGATCTTGGACTTCGGCGCGGTGAGCTCTATCCAGCCCGAGATCGTGGACGGCCTCATCGACGTGATCGGTGGGTTGCTCGAGGCCGACAGCGACAGGCTCCTCGATGGCTTCTTGCGCATGGGCTTCGCCTCCAAGGAGGCCAACCGCGCGCTGCTCGAGAAGACCGTCAAGAAGTACTTCGAGAAGCTCCTCAGCATCAAGAACCGCACGCCCGCGGCGCTCATGAAGGCGAGCGAGCGCGAGCTGACCCAGCTGGTCGATCCCGAGGTGGCGCGTGAGGAGCTGCGCGAGCTGATGACCTCGATCGAGTACCCCGAGGGCTGGTTCTACGTGGAGCGCGCCTCGGTGCTCGCGTTCTGGCTGGCGGCGCAGATCGATCCCGAGCTCGATGCGATGCAGGTCGGCTATCCCTACGTGATGCCGCTGCTCGAAGCGCGGCGCGGCGCGCGGCGTTCGTCGCAAGTGATCGACGACGTCGAGATGGTGTCGTCCGCAGGAGGGCTCGAAGCGGAGAGCGCCGATGCGGACGACCAGGCGCCCAAGGTCGCGGAGGCCGACGCGGTCTCGACCGCGCCGAGCGAGCCCATCGCCGGCGAACCGAGCCCGACCGAGTCCCGTCCTCGCGACGCGACGACGCACGCGTCCGCCGAGTGATCGCACCCAAGGGTGCGCGTGGTGTGGCCTCCAAAGCCCACAACGCATTCCTGGAGGAACCATGAACTCGACGAGCCGCATCATGCTCCTGTCGAGGTGGACGCTGTTGGCTGTCTTTTGCCTCGCTGCTCCAGCGCAGGCACAGGATGGCCGCAACGCGCCCACCCGCGATGACATCACCGACTTCTTCGCGTCCATCCGCGCGGACCTCTACACGTGTCCCCACGGCTGGCACGGCGAGGTCGAGGCCGAGCTCACCGTGAGCCGCGATGGGCGGGTGAGCGCGGTCGAGGTCGAGGGCGAAGGGCTACCACCGTCCGTGCAGAGCTGCGTGGCGTCGGTGCTGCGAGGAGGGCGCATGCGCGCGTTCTCCGAGCCAGTCGCAGTGATCGACTACTCGTTCCGGCTGTAGCTCAGCGGGAGATGGCGCGGGTGATCGCGCGATCGAGGCGGGTGTGCAGGCGGGCTAGGCGCGCTTGCTCGCGCAGCGTCAGCACACCGTCGGCGTACGCGCGCTCTTGGTACTGCTGAAGGCCGGCCATCGTGCGGGTGAGGCGGACGGACTCGCGCGCTTCGATCACGCCGCTGCGGATGCCCGCGTCGATGCGGCTCTGTTCTTCGCGCTGGCGGATCTCGGTGTCGGTGTCGGCGGTGGCCGAGGTGACCCGACCGTCCGTACGCGCCGCGGGCACTGGAGCGACGTCGGGGCGCGCAGGCAGCGTGGGCACGACGACCGTCGCCGTGGTGGGCGTGCTGGTCGAGGTCACGACGACCGTGGTCTGCGCCGAAGCGGAGGCCGAGATGCCGAGGCCGAGCGAGAGGAGGAGGCCGAGGAAGAAGGAATGACGCATGGGAAGCTCCTTGGTGCGCGCTCGTAGAGCAGCATGCGTGCCGTCTCCGCAAAACGGAGGTGAAGGAACGTCAGCGCCGTCCGATCGAGCGAACGCGGGTTCACAGGTGGGCTCACAGATCGGGCCTCCATGTCACGGTCATCTCGGGCGAAAGCCGCCCCTCGCCGAACGGCTGGGCTGCGTTAGAACCCTCGCTCGTGGTCACCGCCGCCCAGCGAGAGAACGTCGAGCGCAAGCTCGAGCTGCTGCCTACCTCGCCAGGGGTGTACGTGTTCTTGGGGCCCAAGGCGCGGGTGCTCTACGTCGGCAAGGCCCGCAGCCTGCGCTCGCGGGTGCGGCAGTATTTTCAGCCGGGCTCGAGCGACACCCGCTTCTTCGCGCTGCGCTTGCCCGAAGAGGCGATCGATCTCGAGACCTTCGTGGTCGCCAACGAGAAGGAGGCCGCGCTCCTCGAGAACGCGATGATCAAAGAGCGGCAGCCGCTCTACAACTTCAAGCTCCGCGACGACAAAGAGTTCCTCTCGCTGCGCTTGGACCCCAAGCAGAAGTGGGCGCGCCTCGGGGTGGTGCGAAGGCCGGCGAACGATGGGGCGCGCTACTTCGGTCCGTATGACTCCGCGACCTCGGCGCGCCGCACGCTTCGGTTGGTCAACCGCCACTTCAAGCTGCGGACCTGCACCGACACCGAGATGAACGCGCGGGTGCGGCCGTGTCTGCAGCACCAGATCCAGCGCTGTCCTGCGCCCTGCGTGCTCGACGTCGATCGAGACGAGTACGTGGCCCAGACGAAGCTGGTCGGGCTCTTCCTCGATGGGCGACACGACGAGCTGGTGGAGGATCTCGATCGCCGGATGCGCGACGCGGCCCAGACCCTCGCGTACGAGCGCGCCGCGCAGTACCGGGATCAGCTGCGCTCGGTGGAGCGGGTGCGCGAGGACCAGCGCATCGCGGTGGCGCGCGACGTCGATCAGGACGCGATCGGTATCTACATCGAGGGCGACAAGGGCGAGCTCGCCGTCGTCGAGGTGCGGGCAGGGAGGGTCGCGAACGTGCGGACGTTCCCGTTCACCAGTCCCTCGTTCGAGGGCATCGGTCTGCCCGACGACGAGCTGATCGCCGCGTTCGTGCGCGAGCGCTACGAAGGGCGGAGCGAGCTGCCTGACGAAGTGCTGGTGCCGCTCCCCTTGGAAGCGATGGAGGGCCTCGCGGAGATGCTGAGCGAGGGGCGCCCGCGGAAGATGAAGATCCGCGAGCCCCAGCGCGGCTCGGGTCGGGACCTCATCGCGATGGCAACCGAGAACGCAGCGCACGCGTTCAAAGAGAAGCGCCGCGCCGAAGAAGACATCGAAGGACGCTTGGCCGAAGTGCAGCGGCGGCTTCGCTTGCCCAAGCCGCCCATGCGGATCGAGTGCATCGATATCTCGCACTCCGGCGGCACCGACACCGTCGCGTCTATGACCGCGCTCGAGAACGGGATGCCCGACCGCAAGCGCTACAAGAGCTTCCACCTGCGCACTGTCTCGGGCGGCGATGACTTCGGCGCGATGCGCGAGGTGCTCGCGCGGCGCCTGTCGCGTCGTCACGAGGTGGGCTGGGACCTTCCTGACTTGCTCGTGGTCGACGGTGGCAAGGGTCAGCTGGAGATCGCGGTCGAGGTGCTCCGTGATCTGAAGATCACGGATCTTCCGGTGTGCGGTCTCGCCAAGGAGAAGCCCAACAGCAAGGGCGAGGTGAGCCCCGAGCGGGTCTTCTTGCCGGGTCAGAAGAACGCGATTCCCCTTCGCGAGCGGAGCGCGACGCTGCACTTTCTCGGGACGGTGCGCGATGAAGCCCATCGCACTTCCAACCTGCTGCGGATTCGATTGGGCAAGCGCAAGCGATTGCGTAGCGGCCTGGAGGACATCGTCGGGGTCGGTCCCAAGACCCGGAACCTCTTGCTCAAGACCCTCGGTTCGCTGAAGGCGATCGCGGTGGCGGATCAGGCGGCGCTCCAGCGCGCGGGCGCCGGCGAGACCCAGGCCCAGCGCATCGTGGCGTACTTCGCATCGGGCATGCAGGCGGCGGGGATGCAGGTGCCGAACACGGATGCGGCCGAGCTGGCATCGGCGGAAGACGTCGCGGTGGACGGAGCGTTTCAGCACGCGGTCGCGATGGGCGATGACGACGGTGAGGAGGTCGAGATCGAGGAGGTCGAGGTCGCCGAGCTCGAGGCGCTCACGAGCGAGCTCCCGATGCCGGATCTGTTGCCCGAGATCGACGACGGCAGCGAGCGTTGATGGCGCGGGCGGATGTCGGCCCGTTGCGCTGACGCCGTTCCGAGACGAGACTCGCGCCATGCAACGTCGTGCATGGCTCGCGGGTGGCGTCGCTTCGGGCGTCGTCCTCGTCGGGGCGCCCCTGTTTCCCAAGCGGGCGCACGCGCAGGTTCGTCCCGACTGGTCGGCCACAGGACCGCTCGAGGGACGCGAGCCGCGGGATCTCTATACGCTCACCTCCGAAGAGCGCATCCACGTCCCCGTGCTCACCCTGCCTGCTCGCCTGCGGGCGGGGCGCTCGTTCGATCTGATCGTGCAGGTGGGGATACAGCCGCACGAGTGCACCGAGGATCACCACATCGATTGGATCGAGGTCGCGCTCGATGAGCGACGGGTCTTCGTCGCGGATCTGTCGAGCGACATCCCTTTCCCGGTGGTGCGGGTCCCGCTCGCGGTGCACGTCGCCTCGATGCTCACGGTGCGGGCGCGCTGTAACCAGCACGGCGTCTGGCGCACCCAGCGCGCGCTCGAACCAGTGTGACCGCCGCTGAACGGCCGTCCCCAGTCTTGTCGATTCCTTGACCTCGTAGATGCAGCCAGCTACCCGCTTGGACCATCCCCGCGGCCCAGCCGCGACCTCTGCATTGCGAGGAATCCCGGATGGCTGTGATGGACGTTCTGAGCCCCATGTCTGAATCGATCGCGACCCCGCTGCCCGCCGCTGTGCCTACCAAGCCAGACGCCCCTCGCGCTTGGAAGGGGCCCGTCATCAAGGGCGTCATCACGCTCGCGCTGCTGGCTTACCTCGGGCACACCGTGCTCTCGCAGCGCGGCGCCGAGAGCTTGGGCGAGACGCTCGGCTCACTGCGCTGGGAGTGGCTGGCGCTCGCGCTCGCGGTCCACGTGATTGGCACCGCGTGCGGCATCGGACGCTGGCACCTCTTGCTCACCGGCCAGGGCATCCACGGCAGCCCGCGCTTCTTGGTGGGCAGCTATCTCATCGGGCGTTTCTTCGGCGCGGTCTCGATCATCTCGCACCTCGGTTTCGGTGGCTGGCGCCTCTACGACGTTGGCCGTCACACCGGCAAGGTCGCGCGCTCGGCGGCGGCCATCGCGGTCGAGATGGTGGTCGGTCAGCTCGCGATGGGCACGATGGTGATCATCGCGTCGGTGTACGGCGCGCGCATCATCGGGATGAACGGCGTGCTCCTGGTGAACGCGGTCTTCGCCTGCGTCATCGCCGGCGGCATCGCGTTCTTGGCGCGCCCCGCGGCGTTCGGACTGCTCGCAGATCGCTTGCCCGCCAAGATCCGAGTCCGGGTCCGCACGCTCGCCGACTCGCTGATGAGCTACCGCGGCAAGAGCCGCTTGGTATTCGGAAGCTTGCTGTTGGCGGGCGGGACCCACGCGACACACCTGCTCATCTACGTGTGCACCGCGCGCGCGCTCGGGGTGACCGAGATTGGTCCCGGCGAGGTCTTCTTCGGCAGCGCGCTCCAGATCCTGGTCACGATGGTGCCCCCCTCGATCAACGGCATTGGCCTGCGCGAGATGACGGCCGCCGCGCTCTACACCTCGCTCGGGGTGCCGGTGACCTCGGCGGTGCTCATCGCGTCGCTGGGTTTTGCGGTGGAGATGGTGGTCTCCGCGATTGGCGCGCCCGTCTTCTTGGCGAGGCGCGCGGGCTACCAGGCAGACATCAAAGTCGATGACGCGGATCGTGAGCGCACAGCCCACGAGGCGATCCCCCAAGCCGCCGAGAGCGAGTGGCCCAAGGTCGCGCGCGGCGGGCTGGTGGGTCTCGGGGCGGGCACGGTCGCGGGCCTCTTGGTCGGCTTGACCGAGGGTGCGACGGTCGTCCTTCAGGGCGACGGACGCACGGGGCCCTGGGTGATCGCGTACGGCGCCATCGCATACGCCGTGTTCTTCGGGCTGGGCGGCACGGTCATGCTGGCGCTCTCCGCGTGGACTGGCCGGATCATGAAGCGCGAGGCCATCGCCGAGGGCACCGCGTACGGACACACGGTCGCGTTCTTCGCAGCGGCCGCGGGCTTCGGGCTGACGCTCTTCCGGATCCGTCGCGACATCTTCGAAGAGCAGCTGCGCCTGCTGAGTTTGCAGGGTGTTGGGGTGTTGCTCGCTTGTGCGGTGGGCGCGGGTGTCCTCTATCTCTTGCTCTCGCAGGGGCTCGGCGCGCTGGCGCGTCGCGCGCCTCGGGTGCCCGCGTTCTCGCCCGCGGTGGTCGCCGGTGTGATCGCTGTCGTGGTGCCGGTGGCGCTGGGTATCGGCGAGCCGGAGCGCGCGGCGGCGAACGGCGCAGTGGGCACGGCGCCCAGCAACGCGGGCAACGTGCTGGTCATCGTGGTGGACACGCTGCGCGCCGATCACCTGCCGTCGTACGGCTACGAGCGTGGCGCGACCCCGAACCTCGACGCGTTCGCGGCCGACGCGATCCGCTTCGATCAGGCCTTCGCCAACGCGAGCTGGACCCGCCCCTCGTTCGCCTCGATCATGACGGGTCGCTATCCGTCGAGTCACAGCGTGATGGCCAAGTCCGACGCGCTCCCGGCGGAGCTGGTGACGATCGGCGAGGCCTTCCGTGAGGGCGGCTACCACACCACGGGCGTGGTCACGAATTACAACATCGGGCCCTACTTCAATTTCGATCAGGGCTTCGATGAGTACCACTACCTCGAGCCTGACTTCATCCTCGGGGCCGACGACGCGGCGGCCAAGTTGCTGCTGGTGCAGTTCCTTCGGCAGCGACTCTTCGAGCCCGCGCGGGATCGCCTCTTCGGGGTGCAACCCGGCGTGGCATACCAGTCCGCCGAGGTGGTGAACCGGGAGATCATCTCGCTGCTCGATGCGGCGCCCGAGGGCCGGCCTTTCATGCTCTTCGCGGGCTACATGGATCCCCACGATCCGTACTACGCGCATCCCTACGACGGAGAGGGCTACTCCCGCGCCGCGCATCCCAACCCCGATCCCGACGAGGCCCCGCATCTGACCGCGCTCTACGACGGAGAGATCACCTACTGGGACCAGTACTTCGGCGAGCTCATCGCCGAGCTTCAGCGCCGCGGGCTCTACGACGATCTCACGATCGTCATCACTGCCGATCACGGCGAAGAGTTTTGCGAGCACGGCGGCTTCTTCCACGGGACGACGCTCTACGACGAGCAGGTGCACGTGCCGCTCTTCGTGCGCCTGCCGGGCGGTCGTCGCTCGGGCACCGTGGTGAACCACTGGGTGCAGAGCATCGACATCCTGCCGACGCTGCTCCGCGAGTCGGGCCTCCCGGTCCCCGAGGGGGTGCAGGGCGGCGATCTGTTCGAGGGCAGCTCGCGCCTGTTTGCCGAGGAGAGCCACGAGGGCAACGTGCTCGAGGCGGTGCGCGAGCGCCGGGGCATGGACGAGCTGAAGCTCATCACCGCGAACCCTGGCAATCCCCGTCACTTGCCGGAGCGCGAGCTCTTCCGGGTCGATCGCGATCGAGGCGAAGCGCACGATCTCTCGGCGAGCGAGCCCGAGCTGCTCGAGGCCGCCGAGCTAGCACTGGGCGAGGCGCATCACGCGGCCGCCGAGGGCGCCGCGGAGGGCGTGGCGGCTGAGATCGGTGAGGACGAGCTTCGCCGGCTCTGTGCGCTCGGCTACGGCGATCACGCCGAGTGCTGCGCGCACCATCTCCTCAGCGAAGCGGCCTGCGCCGAATAGGTTCGCTCGGGCGCTGACTCACTCGGGCGCTAGGCCCGCCTCGCAGAATCCCTCCATGCACACGGTGTCGCCGTCGCAGTCGCGATCGTCTTCACATTCTTGCAAGCACGCGAGCGAGCCCACGGTGCAGTAGGCCATCGGGCCCCGCACGGTGCAGTCGGCGTCGACCTCGCAGCGGTCCGCGCAGACCGATCCCGTGCGGGTGCCGGCGCAGACCAGCTCGCCCGAGCAGTCGTCGTCGATGGCGCAGAGCTCGCCGTACGCCGCGAGGCTCGGTCCACACGCAGGGACCGCGAGCAACAGCAGAGCGGCCGAGAGGGGGAGGGCTTTCATGGGCGCAGCGTCGCATCCGAGGCTCGCCGACGCGACGCTTTTGCGCTCAGACCCTGGCCTTCAGCAGCAGCTCGGGGGTCTGTCCTTCCGAGGGCCGAATCACGCCGCGCTCCGAATAGATCGCTCGCACGTAGCGCGCCGGCGTCACGTCGAACGCCGGATGCCGGCAGCCGATCCCATCGGCGACCAGCATCGTATCGCCGATGCGAGCGACCTCATCGCGCGAGCGCTCCTCGATGACGATGTCGCTGCCCTTCTCGGTGCGCAGATCGAAGGTGCTGAACGGGGCGGCGACCGTGAAGGGGATCTGATGGGCGTGCGCCAGCACCGCGTGCCCGTAGGTGCCGATCTTGTTCGCCACGTCGCCGTTCTTCGCGATGCGATCGGCGCCCACGACGACGAACTGGATCGCGTCCTTGCTCATGAAGTGACCGCTCATCGAGTCGGTGATCACCTCGACCTCGATCCCGTCGCGATGCAGTTCCCACGCGGTGAGCCGCGCGCCTTGGAGATACGGACGGGTCTCGCACGCCAGCACCCGCGGGACTTTACCCTGGGCCACCGCGCTGCGGATGACGCCGAGCGCCGTGCCCCAGCCGCCGGTCGCGAGCGCACCCGCGTTGCAGTGGGTCATCACCGTCGCGCCCTTCGGCACATCCGCCGCGCCGAGCTCGCCCATCGCATGGCAGGCGGCGACGTCCTCGCGATGGACGGACTCGGCCTCGGCCTGCATCGCGTCTGCGCGCTCGGCGGATCCCATCTTGGCGACCTCGGCCGCCTTGCGGGCCATGCGGGCGATGGCCCACGCGAGGTTGACCGCGGTCGGTCGGGTCGCTTCGAGCATGCGACCTGCCGCGCCCTGGCCCTTGAGAAACGCTGCTGCGTCACCTCGCTCCGCGCGCGCGGCCATCGCCATGCCGTACGCAGCGGTGATCCCGATCGCGGGCGCGCCGCGCACCGTCATGTCCGAGATCGCCGCCGCGACCTCGGCCGCAGTGCTCAGCTTCAGGTAGTGCTCGCGCTCGGGCAGCGCCCGCTGCTCGAGGAGCCAAAGCGATCCATCGCGCGGCTCGAGCTCGACGGCGAAGTACGGCGCATCACCAGAAAGCGGTGCGCGGGAGAGTTCGGGACGCGACATGCGCGGCCTTCTATCACGCACGATCGAAGGTGGGAGCGTCGCCTGACTCGGACACGCGTGCTACCGCCCGCCGCATGCCCCGCCCGCCGCGCGATCCTCGAGCGCCCGCCCGTCCTCCTCCCGATCGCGGAGCCGCTGATCGTGGAGCCGCCGATCGCGGAGCCGCCGATCGCGGACCGCCGGCGCGAGCGTCGTACGATCGTGCGCCGAGCCCACCGTCGCGCTTTCAGCGACCGGTGAAACCCGCGCTGCGGATCCAGACGACGACGCTCTGGGACTATCCGTCGCAGCACTACGGCACGGGGATGCAGGGCGACAGCGCGTACGTCGGCGCGACTCCGTCGTACGTCATCTGGAACGTCCTCTCGCGCTACAGCAAGCCAGGCGATCTGGTGATCGATCCGATGTGCGGCTCGGGCACCACGCTCGATGTCTGTAAGGATCTCGGTCGCACCGGCCGAGGCTTCGACGTCGCGCCCTACCGCAAGGACATCGAGCAGGCGGACGCCCGCAAGCTGCCAGTCGAGCGGGGCACAGCGCAAGTGGTGTTCATCGATCCGCCGTATGGCGATCACATCCACTACTCCGAGGATCCCCGCTGCGTGGGGAAGCTCTCGGCCTACGATCCCCGCTACTACCAGGAGATGGGCAAGGTCCTGCGCGAAGCTTCGCGGGTGCTGAAGCCAGGGGGTGTCTTGGCGATCTACTGCTGCGACTACTTCGAGAAGAAGAAGGGCATCGCGTGCGTGGGCTTCGAGCTCTTCGCGCTGGCGCTCCGAGATCTGTCGCCCATCGATCACATCGCCGTGACCCGACACCACAAGACGCTGGACCAGGGCAATTACCACCGCGGCGCCGAGGAGGGGAACTTCTTCCTGCGCGGGTTCAACGACCTCTTCTTGCTCGAGAAGCGATGACGAACGGGGCCACATCCCTTCATGTGGCCGCGCTGCCGTTTCCCAGCCCGCAGGGTACGCAGGCCGCGATTCGCTTCATGATGGAGGCGCTGGAACGAAGCGGTGAGCACGCCGAGCTCCTCACGTATGCACACGGCGAAGGCACGGTCTCGTTCCCGCACCATCGGGCGCCCGCGCTCGTGTCCGATCGCTCGCTGCGCTCCGGTCCGTCGCTCGCCAAGATTGCGAACGATCTTGGGCTCGCGGGCGCGCTCGTTTCGCACCCAGCGAAGCACATCGTCGCCCACCACGTCGAGGCCGCCGCGATAGCGAGGTTCGCGCGCAGGCCGTGGGTGTTCGTGGCCCACACAGATCTCGCGGCCGAGCTGCCGACGTACCTCGCGCCGCAGTTCATATCGATCGCCCGTCGTGCGGGCGCCCGGGTCGATCGCTCGCTGGGACGCGCGGCTGGCGCGTTGGCCGCGGTCTCGCCGCTGCTGGCGTCGTCGCTCGCCGATCGCTGCGAGCGACCGGTGCACGCGCTGCCGATCCCCTGGCCGGTGCCGTCTGCGACCAGCGAAGGCGAGCGAACACGGGCCCGCCACGCGTTGGGCTTGGCCGACGACGTTCCGACGGTGCTCTACGCGGGCAACCTCGATGTTTACCAAGGGCTCGATCAGCTCTGGCGCGCGCGCGCCCATCTGATTGCGAAGCGCGCCGACCTGCGGATGTTGGTCGCAACCGAAGACCCGCGCGCTCGCGCGCTCGACGCGGGCTTAATCGTCCTGCCGCTCGCGACCGAGGCGAATCGTCGAAGCGCACACGCCGCCGCCGACGTGGTCGTCGTGCCTCGGCGTTCAGCCGGCGGGCTGCCGGTGAAGCTCCTCGACGCCCTGTCCCGCGGGAGCACGGTGGTGGCCGTCCCGCGGGCGCTCGCGGGCCACGTCATCGCCCCAGTGATCTGCGCGGCCCGCGACGATGATTACGAGGCGCTCGCGCGGGCGCTCGACGACGCGCTCACGTGCTCGACCACGCGACGATCCGAGCTCGCCACCACGGCCCGCGCCTACGTCGCCGAGACGCACTCGGACGCGCGTTTCACCCGAGCCCTCGCCGCCGCCCACCGCGAGGCGTGCCATCCACCGCCCGCTGGCGCCATAGACGGCGTATGAGAACCACGCTGACGATCGACGGGATGCACTGTGACCAATGCATCCTCACGATCGACCGCGCCCTCCGAGCCCTCCCCGGCATCGAGCACGTGGAGGTCGACCTCGGACAGGCCGTGATCGAACACGAGGAGAGCGTCGATCCCATCGCGCTCCGCAACTCGATCGAAGCCGAGGGATATCGCGTCGCCCAATGAGTATCGCGTCGCCGAATGAAACGAGCGGTGCGTGCTCGAGGCACACACACCGCTCGCTTCGAGGACGTCAGGCGTCAGTTCGAGACGGCCTCGTCGACCTCTTCGCCGAGATCTTCCGCGCTGTCGTCGATCTCCTCAGCCGCGTTCTCCAGCGGTCCGTCGTCGTCTCCGCATCCCGTCAGGGTCGCGCCGCCGAGGGTTAGAAAGCCGATCAGGAGCCAGTTCAGGTAGTTGGTATTCACGGTCTTCTTCTTTCGTTGGAAGTCGGTCGGGGCCCGCAACGGTCAGGGAATGAGGCCGTAGCAGTTGTCGGCGCAGCCGAACGACTCGGTGCACGCGTTCATGTCGAGACACGCGTCGCAGTCGTTGGCAGCCGTGGGATCCGCCCCGTCGATCAAGGTGCCGCAGCGGTCGTTGCACGCGCCGACGTCATAGCTGGAGTCGAAGCAGTCGCGGTAGCGGGTGCAGAGGTCGTTGCAGTCGACCTCTTCTTCGATCTCTTCGATGGGGTTGCAGCCGACGGCGAAGAGCGCGATCGCAAACGAGAGTCCAAGTGCCTTCTTCATGTGATTTCCTTTTGCTGAGACGAGGTGAGAAATGAGGGTGACGTGTCGCCACCTTCGTCGGCGATGCGCGTCGCTGCGCACCTGCCAGAACCTCCCAGCCTTCAGCACGGCCCGTGCCGACCCGAGAGCGTGTCGATCACGGTGATCGTGAGACGTATGTCCACAGCCGCGACGTCCTCGCGCACCACGCTCGCTCATCGCGCGGTGGGTGCGTCGCGATCGGCGCCGATGGAACGACGAAGGCCCGCGCTCCCGAGGAGTCGCGGGCCTTCGCACGGATGCGCGAGCGCATGATTCACGCCGTGCGCATGTGGGTCCCCGCGACCACGAAGAGGACCAATGCCGCGCCAAGGATGCTCCCGAGGAAGCCCACGGGATGCGCGCTGAGCGCGGGCTGTAGGGTGATCAGACTCGCGAGGATGCCGCCTGCGATCGAGCCGACCACACCGAGCGCGGCGGTGGCACCGAAGCCGAGTCGCTGGGTGCCGGGGACGACCGCCCGTGCGACGAGGCCGACGAGGAAGCCGAAGACGATCCAGCTGAGGATGGCGAAGAGAATGCTCATGACGATGTGCTCCGATTGAGAGGGAAGAGCGGGGGGTCGACGTCAGTAGAGATCGACGCCGAGGCCAAACAAGAAGACGGTCGACCACTCTCCGTCATCGAGGAGGGTCGGGTGCGCGTCGACCGAGATGGTGAATCCGTCACGCCAGCCGGCGTCGTGGCGGCCTCCGATGATCACTGCGGCGCGGAAGTTCGCGCCTGCGTAGGCGCCGCCGCGGGAGCACGCGATCTGCCCTGGAGCTTCGGAGCAGCCCCACACGAAGTCGAGCGAAGGACCCGCGGCCAGCTGGAACATGTCGCCCGCCGTGAGCTCGAACATCGCGGAGTGGAACGCGAAGCCCGCGATGCGGTCGTCGCCATCGGGAGCGAACTGACCGATGAGACCCTGGCCCTGGATCAGCACCGCGAACATGTCGCTTATCTGTAGACCGATGCGCGGCTCGACGCCGCCGAGGCCGCCGTGCACTGCGCCGGCGAAGCCCCCACCCACGCCGCTCAGGCCGGCGCGCAGGCGGGGTCCGCTGTGTCGTTCTTGGGCGCTCGCCGGTGTAGCGAGCGCGAAGGTGAGAAGGGCCGCGATGCTGGCCCCCGCAAGGGAGCCAGAGAAGAGAGAGGCACGGGGGGAGGAGTGGACTCGAGCAAGCATGGGAGTGTTCCTTTCGGTCTGCGCAACGGCGCGGGTTCGGGCCCTCCACTTCAACCGACGTGCCACTCGCCAACACGCGAGATCCCTGGTCGCACGTAACGCCTCGCGTCGCAGGTGTGGCGCGTCGCCCCCCTCGGACCACAGGCCGTGACCTCGACGGCGCTCCCTGACTCTTCACGCAGAACGCGACCGCGGCGAGCCTCTCTTGAAGCTCGCCGCGGTCGATGGTGGTCCGACGCGCATGCGTCGGGGTGTGCTCACGCCAGGATGGTGGTCAGCGTGGAGGTGAGACGCTCGAGCGACACGGGCTTGGTCAGCCAGGCGTCGAAGCCCATCGAGGTCTGCTCCTCGACCGTCCCTGTCATCACCATCACAGGCGCGTTGCCGAAGCGACCCACCAGATCCGCGCCCGAGCCGTCGCCCAGGTTCAAGTCGGTGAGCACCGCGTCCACGTTCCGCGCGCGCATGGCCTCCGCGACACCCGTAGCGGTCTGGACCTCGTAGCCCCGGGCGCGCAGGAGGATCTGTACCAGCTCGAGGTTGTCCTCATCGTCGTCGACGACGAGGATGCGACGACCACCGTCGCCGTTCCCGTTCACAGCGAGGACGGGCGGTGTGCTGGAGCGCGTTCCGGGCGGCGGGCTGCTGGGCGCGCTCTTGCCATTGGAGACCACTTCCGCCTCGCCGCTGTCCGCGTTCTGCACCTGCTCGAGCTTGCGGTAGAGCGTGCGCCTGTCGCAGCCGAGGATCCGCGCCGCTTTGGACTTGTTGCCTTTCACCATCCCCAGCACGTGAAGGATGTAGCGCTGCTCGAACGTGTCGAGCGAGACCAGCTCCGCGACCGTGGCGGGCAAGAGCGAGCTGGCTTGGCTGGGCCGGAACGCGCGCACCCGCTCGGGCAGATCATCCAACATGAGCTGATCGAACTGCGCCATCGCCACGGCGCGCTCCATCCCGTTCTCCAGCTCACGCACGTTGCCGGGCCACTGGTATTGGACGAGCTTGGCCATCGCGGGCGCGGCGATCCCCTTGATCGCTTTGCCGTGCTTGGTCGCGAAGCGCTCGACGAACGCGTGGGCGAGCACGGGCACGTCGCCCTCACGCTCGCGTAGCGGCGGCACCAGCACCGAGCACACGTTGATGCGGTAGTAGAGGTCCTCGCGGAAGCGCTTGTCCTGCACTTCTTTCTCGAGCGATCGGTTGGTGGCCGCGATCACCCGGGCGTCGAACGCCTGCTCGGTCTGACCACCCACCGCGCGCACCGTGCGCTCCTGCAGCGCTCGCAAGAGCTTCACCTGCATCTCGAGCGGCATCTCGCCTATTTCATCGAGGAAGAGCGTGCCGCCCTGGGCTTCGAGGAAGAGGCCGCGCCGCGAGTTCTTGGCGTCGGTGAACGCGCCCTTGGCGTGACCGAAGAGCTCACTCTCGAGCAAGGTCGCGGGGACGGCCGCGCAGTTGATGGCGATGAAGGGGCCGTCGTCGCGCGCACTCTGCTCGTGGATCGCGCGGGCGACCAGCTCCTTGCCAGTGCCGCTCTCGCCAGTGATGAGGACGGTCGCGTCGGTGGGCGCGATGCGCGACACCACGTCGAGCACTTTCTCCATCGCCGGGCTCTCGCCCAATAGACGCGCGGTGCGCGAGGCGGTGTGCGCCACCTGATCGCGAAGGCGATGCACCTCGCTCTTGAGGCGGTGGTGCTGCACCGCGCGACCCACCACGAGCTGGAGCATGTCGGCGTCGACGGGCTTGACGATGAAGTCGAACGCGCCAGCGCGCAGCGCCCCGACCGCTGCGTCCACGCTCGCGTGACCGGTCACCACCACCACGGGCAGATCGGGCCTCGTAGCCGCGATGCGCTGGCACAGCTCGAGGCCGTCCATCGATCGCATCTGAAGATCCGTGAGCACCACCTCGATGCGCTCATCGAGCGCATCTTCGAGCGCCGACCCCGGGTTGGATTCCGGCGTCGCCTTGAACCCCCGGGCGCGGAGGCTCTCCGCGATCGACTCTGCTGCGTCTGCGTCGTCATCGACAACGAGGATGGTGCCAACGGTCTCAGTCATGGGCGCCACGACTGCAGCAGCCGGGCCGCAGATGCGGCCGCTCGCCTAAGTGGTTCATCCTATTGATTCCATTTAATAAAGTGTCATTTTGCGACGAAGCGCGGAGCCTGCAACTGTAGAAAAATGGCGCAGCCGGGCACGCCCGATGGTCAGGAATGCCTCATCTGTCGAGACGTGTCAAAGGCTCGAGCGCCGAACTCGATGGCACCGACGTTGCTCGAGATCCGCGCCCGCATGCGCAACCAGTCCGACATGATGGCCCAGGCCCGCAGCAAGGTGGCGGCCCTTGTGTCGATCGCGCTCCTGGTCCTCGCGATGGCGGGCACGTTCTTCTGGGTGGAGTACGAGCGGGAGGCGGCGCTGGACGCTGCGCGTCGCTACCGGGCGCTGTCGGTGAATCTACAGGAGCTCCTCATCGCGATCGTCGACGCCGAGACGGGGCAGCGGGGATACCTCATCACCGGGGATGACCTCTATCTCACGCCCTACGACGCCGCGGTGCAGACGGTCGGCGCGCGGTTGGTCGCGGTCGAGGCCGACCTCGGCGACATCGCGCTGCGCGAACAGCTGCACAACATGGTCGACGCGAAGCTCACCGAGCTCGCGCAGGGCGTGATGCTGACCCAGGCGGGGGAGACCCGTGAGGCCGTCGAGCTGATGCGCACCGATCGCGGAATGGTGCTGATGTCGGCTATCCGGACGCTCGTCGCGGACATCGACGCGCGCGCCGAGGCCGAGCGACTGGTGGCGATCGAACGGCGAGACACGTTCACTCGCAGCGGGCAGATCGGCACGATTGGGGCGCTCTTGGCGCTCTCGCTGCTCCTGATGCTGGTGTGGTTCGCGATCCGACGGGATCTCGGGGTCATCGGGGGGCAGCAGCAGCTGATCCAGCGACAAGCGCAGGAGCTGGCCGCCAAGACCCAGGGACTCGAGGGTGCTCTCGGCTCCGTCGAGGAGCACAACCTCGCTCTGGCGCGGGCCAATCGGGAGCTCGAGCTGACGGCGCGCGCCGAGCAGCGAGCGAGGGGGGATCTCGAGCGTAGAAACGAGGACCTCGATCAGTTCGCGTACGTGACCTCGCACGATCTGAAGGCGCCGCTGCGGGCGATCGGCCATCTCGCGACGTGGATCGAAGAGGACATGCCCCCGGCGGCCTCCTCGGAAGTGCGTGAGAACCTCACCCTCCTGCGCCAGCGCGTCGCGCGCATGGAGAAGCTGATCGAGGGGATCCTCACCTACTCTCGCGCGGGTCGCGGCCCCGCGAGAGCGACGTCCGAGGGGCCACGCACCATCGCGGCGATGGTGCAGGACGCGCGCCTGCTCCTGGGGCTCGATGAGGCGCGCGTACAGATCGGGGGCGGCGATCTGCCCAGTCCCGCGCAGCGGACCGAGTTCTCCCAGGTCTTGGCCAACCTGATGTCCAACGCGGACAAGCACGGAGCCGGCGGATCCACCATCGTCGTGCAAGCGTCTCGCCCGCACGAAGGAGAGCTCGAGATAGCCGTTCGCGACGAAGGCCCCGGGATCGATCCGCGCTTTCACCAGCGCATCTTCGAGATCTTTCAGACCCTCACCCCCAGCGATCGTGTCGAAGGCGCGGGCATCGGCCTGGCCATCGTGAAGAAGCTGGTCACGGGGATCGGCGGCAAGGTGTGGGTCGAGTCGGACCTGGGGCACGGAGCGACGTTTCGCTTCACCTGGCCGATCGTAGAGAGCGTGAGCGACGAGCCCTCCACCGCCGCGTCGCAAGGCACGACGCCCCTCCCCGAGACGGCCCACGCATGATGGGCAGAGAGCGAACGACTGGTGCACGACGTCGATCGAAAGACCCACATCCTCGTAGTGGAGGACGACGAGGTGGACGTGAAGAACGTCCAGCGAGCGTTCTCGCGGGGCAACCTGACGAATCCCCTCTACTTCGCCAAGGATGGGCTCGAGGCGCTCCACATGCTGCGGAGCGAGCAGGTCCCCGGCCCGCGTCGCATCGTGCTGCTCGACATCAACATGCCGGGCATGAATGGACACGAATTTCTCCGAGAGCTACGCGCGGATCCCGAGCTGCGCCCGATCCCGGTGATCGTGCTGACGACGTCCAACGACGAGCGCGATAGGTTCGAGGCCTACGACGTCGGCGTCGCTGGCTACCTGCTCAAGCCCGTGACCTTCGCGGGCTTCGTGGAGTTCATGGCCACGATGAATCGCTACTGGACGCTGATGGAGATGCCGTGAGCGACTCGCGGGGGAGCTCGAAGTAAAAGGTGCTCCCCTGTCCGAGCTCGCTGGTGACGCCCACGCGACCTCCGTGCGCATCGACGATCCCCTTCACGATGAAGAGGCCCAGCCCCAGGCCGCCGCCCACGCCTCCGGTCTGTGATCCCGCCTGGTAGAGGCGCTCGAAGAGCCGGGCGCGCACCTCGGGAGGGACGCCCGCGCCGGTGTCTCGCACCTCGAAGCGCACGTGCGTATCGCTGAAGACGGCGCGCAGGTGGATGCCGCCTTTCTGGGTGTGGCGCAGCGCATTGGACACCAGGTTGGCGAGTGCCTGGGCGACGCGCGCACCGTCCGCGTGCAGGATCCCCGAGCCCACGACCTCCTCGGTGATCTCCAGACCCTGGCGTTGCGCGATGGGCGCGTGCTGCTCGCGAATGTCGTGGAGGATGGCGGTGGGATCGACCGAGCCCAGCCGTAGCGAGATCGCGCGATCGTGGATGCGGCTCACGTCCAAAAGATCCCCGAGCAGCCGAGACATGGCGGCGACCGAGCGGCGCATCCTCGCGAAGGTGGGCTCGAGCGCGGCGGCCTCGGGGTGCTTGGCGGTGCGCATGGCCAGCGTGTCGAGGCCCAGTGAGAGGCTCTGGAGCGGCGTGCGCAGATCGTGGGAGACGACCGCGACGATCTCCTGGCGCTCCCGGGCATTCTCTTGCGCGGCCTCGAGGAGCAACAACTTGTCCGCGCCCGTGACGCAGATGCGCGCGAGCTGTAGGGCGACCAGCCGCTCGCTGTCGTCGAAGGGGTCGGCGCGCGCGATCTCCAGCCGTCCCCCGACGCCCGATCCTGCACCCCCTAGCTCCAACTCCAATCGCTCGCTCGCGCCCGATGGATAGCTCTCGTCCGTCGCCAGTACCAGAGGAGGGTGCTCCTCGCGCTCCAGCTCGAGGAAGACGTGGCCCTCGAAGATGTCTCGCGCGGCGCGGCCGATGGCGTCGATCACCTCGCGCAGGCTCGAGTGCGTGGCGATCTCCACGCTCACGTCCGCCAAGCGCGCGAGCTGCCTGCTGCGCCGCTGGGTGATCGCGCGCGCGCGCACCAGATCGCGCTCGGCCTGAAGCACGCGGATGGCGACCCGAACCACCTCGCCCAGCCGGTTCGGGTCGAGCGCCGACTTGGGCAGGTAATCGAGCGCACCCGCCCGCATCCCGGCTGCGACCCGCTCCGGATCGCTGGTGCCGGTCAGGAGGATGACCGCGGCGTCGCAGCCACGCTTCCGTAGCGAGAGCACCACGTCCTCACCCCGCTGCATCCCGAGCTGCATGTCGAGCAGGATGAGGTCGGGCTTGAGGGTGTCCGCGATCGCGAGCGCTTCCGGCTCGTTGGTGGCCGTCTCGAGGACCAGTGGTCGTCCCAACGCCTGAAGTGCGCGTGTGGCGGCACGGGCGTCCACCGGGTCGTCATCGATCACCAAGATCTTGAGTGCGTCGGACACGTGGGGCGCACACCGTGCCACGGCACGAGGAGTCGAGACCACTGCTTCGAACACTTCTCGGCGGTCGTCACAGCCCTCCGCCGGCTGGAGGCGATGCGCTTTCAGGTCGACGGGGCTGGGACGGCCCGCACGGTCACGGAGCCGCGACGGCCGTGGCCTCGGCCGAGCGCTCGATGGGCCAGAGCGGCGCCGAGGTGACCGCGCCCTCTTCGCCCATGGTCCGCACCACGAAGTCGGCGCTCACGCCCGCGCCGTGGAGGTAGTCGGCGACCGCGAGCGCGCGCGACCGGCCCAGGACCAGGTTGTCGTGCTCGGTGCCGTCGGGGTCGGTCATCCCCGCCACGTACACGACCTCGATCTCTTGGCGGGCGATGCAGCCGGCGTATACGTCGAGACGCTCACGACCCGCGTCGTCCAGTTCAGAGGAGCCCGTCTCGAAGAACACTTGGGCCGAGCCGCAGGGTGCTTCGCTGCCCGCGGCCACAGCGGCTTCGGGGGTGGAGGCCCGGGCGGGCTCGCTCTCGGTATGAGCGCAGGAAGTGGCCATGGCTGCCATGAGAAAGAGGGTGCTGAAGGTTCGCATCACGGACTCCTGAAGGGGACATTTGTGGAAGAGAAGAGAGAGCACGACGCAAGGGCGCGAGCTCAACCGAAGGCGACCACCGCGGTCACGTTGTCGGGCGCGCCCTGAGCGAGCGCTTCGGCGATGAGGCTCTGGACGGCGGCCTGCGCGTTGGGGGCGGCTCCGAGCAGCGCCGCGATCCGGAGATCACTCACGCAGCCATGGAGGCCGTCCGAGCACAGCAGGATCCTATCGCCCGCGGCGAGGTGGACCGAGCTCATCTCGGGGTTGGGTAGATCGGCGTTCCCTCCGATCGCGTTCACCAAGATGTTCTTGTGTCCGAACGTGGCCGGATCTGCGTGCGCCTGTTCGGCGAGCGCCGCGTTCAGCGTGTGATCGCGCGTGAGGCGGACGAGGTCACTGCCGCGGAGGTAGTACGCGCGGGTGTCGCCCACGTGCGCGAGCACCATGCGATCGGCCGTCACGAACGCAGCAGTGAGCGTGGTGCCGAGCTTGAGCGGCAGGTGCTTGCGGTTCGCGATCTGGATCAGCCGCTGCTGACACTCCGCGACGAACTTCGTCATGTCGGCGGCCATGAGCTTGTCGCCTTCGTCGGTGCCCACCCCGAGCCAAGGCATGTCGAGGAGCGAGTGCGACACGAAGCTATCGAGGGCGACCGCGCTGGCTACATCTCCACCCCCGTGTCCGCCCATCCCGTCGGCTACCAGCAGCAACGTCCCTTGCGGGCGAGTGAGCTCCTGGGGAGCACCCACCGACGTCGACTCGATGTGGATCCAGCGCCCGAGCTGAGCGACGAGGAACTGATCCTCGTTGCGCTCCCGCTCCTTGCCCACATCCGTCGCCGCGGCGATGTCCATCCGCGGAACGGGAGCGCTCACCGACTTGGCCGTGGTGAGAAATTGGAGCGTGGCGTCCGCGGGCTGGCCGGGCTGGAAGGCGTCGATGAGCATGCCAGCCGCGTGAGCAACCGGCATGCCCGCCAAGGAGTTTACTGATCAACCGTGGAGCCACCTCATTTTGGCCACAGGTGCGCCGCCCTGCCGCGGCAGCCTGGTCAGTCGCCGAAGAGTTCGTCGAGGTCCTGCTTGGTCAGACCCTTCAACGGGGTGCCCTCGGTGCTCAGCACGTTGCTCACGAGCTCGCGCTTCTTGTCCGAGAGCTGGAGGATCTTCTCCTCGACGGTGCCCTTCGCGATCAGCCGGTACACGGTCACGACCTTGGTCTGGCCGATGCGGTGCGCCCGATCGGTGGCCTGGTCCTCGACCGCGGGGTTCCACCAAGGATCGAAGTGCACCACCGTGTCGGCGCCCACCAGGTTGAGGCCGGTGCCGCCCGCCTTGAGCGAGATGAGGAACGCGCTGTGCGAGTCGTCGTCGTTGAAGCGATCGACACGCTCCTGACGATCCTTGGTCGAGCCATCGAGGTACTCGTACTTCACTCCGTCCTCGTCGAGGACGTGACGGATGTGCTGGAGCATCTCGACGAACTGCGAGAAGACCAAGACGCGGTGACCGCCGGCGACGGCCTCTTGGAGGATCTCCCGCAGCGCGTTGAGCTTGCCGCTGGTGTCGTCGTTCCACTCGGTCTGCATCGCGTGGATCTTCACCAGGCGCGGATCGCACGCGGCCTGACGTAGCCGGGTGAGCGCGGTGAGGATCTGGAGCTGGGCCTTGCCGACGCCCTGCTTCTCGACCTCGCTCATCACGTTGGCGCGGACCGCCTCGCGGAGCTGCTTGTAGAGGCGCGCCTGATCGTCGGCCATCGGCACGATGATGTCCTGCTCGATCTTGCTCGGGAGCTCCGGGGCCACCTCGACCTTGGTGCGTCGCAGGACCAGCGGGCGCACGATCGCGCGCAGCTTGCGGACCGTCTCCTCATCGCCCCGCTCGACCGGCCGTGCGTATTTCTCTTCGAAGGTCTTGAGCGAGCCCAGCATGCCCGGCGAGACGAAGTCGATGATCGACCAGATCTCGCTGAGGCGGTTCTCGATCGGGGTACCGGTCAGCGCGAGGCGGTGCCCGCTCTTGACCCGCTTGGCCGCGCGCGCGGTGGCCGAGAGCGGGTTCTTGATGTGCTGCGCCTCGTCGAGGACCACGTAGCGGAAGTCGATCGTCTCGAAGAGTTCTTCGTCCCGTCGCAGCAGCGCGTAGCTGGTGATCACGACGTCCGTGGTCTCGAGCAGATGGCGCTGCTCGTGTCGATCGGGACCGTGCCAGACCAACGTCGACAGCGACGGCGCGAACTTGTCCACCTCACGGGCCCAGTTGGGCACCACCGAGGTCGGCGCGACGACGAGCGTCGGCTTGTGCTCCTTGTGATTCGCCTTCACCCAGCAGAAGAGCGCGATGGCCTGCAGGGTCTTACCGAGACCCATGTCGTCGGCGAGGATGCCGCCGGTCTTCATGCCGTGCAGGAACACCAGCCACGAGAAGCCGCGCTTCTGGTAGTCGCGGAACTGCTGGACCTTGAGGGTCCGCGGCTTGGCGATCTGATCGATGGCTTCGATCTCCTCGAGCTTGCCGAAGAGCGACTTGGCCTGCGGCGAGATGCTGCGGTTCCCCACCAGCCGCAACAGATCTTGGACCCGGCCCGCCTGCGAGAGGGGGATCCTGGCGCCCGGCGAGCCAGCGACGATCTCCGCCATGCGCTCGAGCACCTCCGACACCTCTTCGGCCTTCACCGGCGCCCAGGTGCCGTCGGGGAGCTTCACCAGGCGGCGGCCCCGCTCGAGCGCGCTTCGCAGCGCGTCCTCCTCGACCGCGACGCCGTCCACGGAGAAGGTCACGTCGAGCGAGAGCCAATCTACGCCGCTCGAGACGCGGACCGCTGGGGTCACCGCCGCGTCGCGCACCCTCACCGCGCGTAGGTCGGCGGGGACGAGCTTCTCCCAGTCTTCGGGGAGCGTAGCTATCTTGTCGGTCCAGAACCTGACGGCCAAATCGCCGTGCGCTTGAAGGCCTTCCTTCGCCTCGTCGACCGTGAGGCCAGTGTTGAGGATCAGCTGCACTGCGCTCATCTCGGCGCCGACGTCGCGCCGCACCACCCGGGGGCGCTCCGAGCCTTCGAGCGGCGGAAGCACGACCAGCGGGGAGGGGAGGTGCGCAGGGGGGACGGCGAAGGTCTGGTCGCCGTAGAGCACCCAGAGCTTGGTATGCACTTCGAGGATGTCGCCGTCTGCCTGGAGACGGAACTTGGGCCGCTCGTCGACGAGATCGGCGACCTGCTCGAGATCGGGCAGCTCGGCGTTCAAGAGGGCGGCCACCCGCGGCACCAGCTCGGTGAGCAGGCGGGGGAGCTCGTTCATCGGATAGACCAGCGCTGGCGAGCGATAGAGGCGCTGCAGCCACTGCGGCGTGACGCTGTGCTCGAGCGGACGGGCCACGCCCTCGGTCGTGTCGAGGTGCCAGCTGGGCGTGCCTTCGAACCAAGCGCCGGCCGAGAGCGGGAAGCGGCGGACGCCGTTCTTGGTCTCGAAGATCACGCGCACCCGGCAGGTCTTGCCGTTGGCCTGATCGAGGTCGAGGTGCGGGCGCAGCGACTCATCCGAGAAGCGCAGCTCCATCGAAGCGGGCTCGAGGAGCACCCGATGATCGCGGAGCATCGTGAGCAGCTCGGCGGCGTCCTCGCCCCGGAGCTCGGCGGTCGAGCTGCCGGTGCGGCTGACGTGGCGCGCGAGCGATCGCATCACGGCGCGCAGCTTGAGCGGTACGCCCGAGTACGCCGCGAGGCTCTCGGCGATCGGCATCGGGGTACGGGTGCCGGCGATCACGGGTGTGACCGCGATCGACGCGGAGCGCACCTGCATCCGGAACTCGAGCTCGAACGGGCGACGCTCTTCTTCGGGCGACGGTAGCCAAGCATCGAAGACCGAACGGGCGTCGCTCGCGGCGTCGCGGCCGGCGAGCTCTCTGGCGGTGGCGAGATCCCGGGTGCCGATCTCGCGACCGGTCCCCAGATCGCGGGTGGTGTACACGTCCACGGCGCCGCCCTCGCCGCGGCGACGGCGCCGCGAGCGACGCCGCTTGCCGCCCACCGACACGGTGACGGCCATGCCGGGAGAGACCTCGGTGGTGGTCTTGCCGCCGAAGGGCGTGACCACGATGGCCTTCGGCTCGATCGCGCCGGCGGGCTGCTTGGGACGCGGGGGCCGCTCGCGATCGCGCAGCGCGACGAGTACGGCAGCGACGTGCTTGCAGTGCGAGGTCGGTCCTCGGAAGCCTGGGCACGAGCAGCCGGAGAGGAACGCGTTGTCGTCCTGCAGGCTGACGCGGGGGAAGTAGACGTCCTGCTTCACGTGGAGCTCGGCGCGGGCTGCGCCGTCGTCCGTCACCAGGCTGCGCACGTCACCGCGGCGCGCGTACTGACGCCCTCGCAGGAACGCGTTGCCGCCCACCACGCGCTGGATCGCGCGATCGGAGAACTTGGCGAGGTGCTGCGCGATGCGGCTGGGATCCACGATGCGCGCAGGCGTCGGGCCTGCGGGGTAGTGGATGTCGCCGGACACGTCGTGGACGTCGCCTTCCTCGCCCTCGTCGGAGACATCGGAGATATCCGAGCCTCCGTCGGATGAGTACGTCGTGCTGTACGGCTCGCGCGGGTACGCACGGCTCGGCTCGACGTCGTGCTCGGCGGACGCGTCATCGTGGGCGGATCCGCTCGCGAAGAGCACCCCATCGAGGGGGAGCGTCTCCTCGCTCTTGACCTTGTTGCTCGCTTTCTTGGCGGGCTTGGGCTTCTTGTCCCCGCCGTCGTTCCTGTCGGTGGCTTTCGCCTTCCCCTCGGTCGTCGTCTTCGACTTGGCGGCGCCGGCTTTCGTATCCGCTGACTTGGCCTTGGCCTTCGTGGTCTTCGCCTTGCGGTCGAGGCTGTCAGGGCTGTCAGCGCTGTCGACCTTCGTCGACTTGCGGGCCCGCTTCTTGGTCGGCTCTAGGTCCAGCTCGGTATTGCTCATCAATTGCTCTCGTCGGCTCGGTTGCAGGCGCTCTGCGATCGTCGGGCCGGTGGATGCGCCATAGCGCACGCTGTTGGGATCAGTGCGGCCAGGCCGCGCAACTCTGTGCGGCAGGGCCGCTTGACACTCTGTGCGGCAGGGCCGCTTGACACTCTGTGCGGCAGGGCCGCGGACTAGGAGGGCGGCCAGGCCGCGCGTGCTTTGGGGTCGTCCCGAAGGCTCGCTCGCGCGGGACCATCTCATCCCGGGATGATGTGGTCGCCGCAGCGCAAGGCCGACCCTTCCGGGGAAGCCTCTTCGGAGTGGGTTGGGGTGGCTGGTTGCGGGGGCCGGGAGGATCCCGGCGCAACGAACACGAGCTTGGGCGCTTATGGCACGAGGCATGCCGAGGCGCAAGACCCCGCAACAGCGATCGAAAGGGCACCGGCGAACGACCGACGGGAGCTGGTGCGCCCCTGGTATGCTCGCGCGCTCATGTCGGTGACCTTCCAGGATGTGCTGCGGGCTTGGCCCGTGGTGCACCGCTATCTCCCGCGCACGCCGCTCTATCGCTATCCCTTGCTCTCCGCACGCTGGGGGTTCGACGCCTTCGTCAAGCACGAGAACCACCTGCCGATCGGGGCCTTCAAGGTGCGCGGCGGGGTGAACCTCTTCGCCAGCATCCGCGACTCCCAGCGCGCGCGAGGGGTGATCGCTGCGACCCGCGGCAACCACGGCTTGTCGCTCGCGTGGTCGGCGCGCGCCTTCGGATCCCGCGCGGTGATCTACGTGCCGAAGGGGAACAACCCCGAGAAGAATGCGATCATGCAGTCACTCGGCGCCGAGGTGGTGGAGCACGGGCGCGATTTCGACGAGGCCCGCGCCGAGGCCGAGGCCCGCGCGAAGAACGAGCTCCTTCAGTACGTGCATCCCGCGAACGAGCCCCTGTTGATTGCGGGTGTGGGCACGTACGCGATGGAGATCGCCGAGGACCTCCCGGACGCGGACGCGATCTTCGTCCCGGTGGGCGGCGGCAGCCTGATCGCTGGTACGGTCGTCGCGCTCCGGACGCTGCGCCCCGACATGAAGATCTACGGAGTGCAGGCCGAGCGAGCCGACGCGTTCGCGCGCTCCCTCGAGGCGGGTGAGCTGCTCGAGATCGATCGAGCCGACACTTTCGCGGACGGTCTGGCGACCCGCTACGCGTTTCAGATCCCGTTCGAGATCTGCAAGGACAAGCTCGATGGGGTCGTGCGGGTGACGGAGGACGAGATGAAGGAGTCCGTCCGCACCGTGCTCGAAGGCACCCACAACGCCGCCGAGGGCGCGGCCGCCGCGAGCTACGCCGCCGCGTTCAAGATGCGCAGCGAGCTACGAGGGAAGAAGGTCGTGATCGTTCACAGCGGCCACAACATCGATCGGAACACCCTGCGCTGGGCGCTGGGCCTCTTCGACGCCTGACGCACGCTTCGCGAGTCAGGTTGGGCGGAGTCAGGTTGGGCGCTTGGGAAGCAGCGCACTCCACGGCAGCTCGGGTCCCAGCAAGATCGGCAGCGACAGCGCCGCAAGCGTCACGTTGCGCAGGATCGACCAGCCCGAGACGTGCATCGCCAGCGCGCTGCCGAAGCAACCGCAGTCGAGATCGATCCCTCGCGCGATCGCCTGCGCCATCGCGGTGGCGAAGACCAACATCATGGCGGCGCTGATGACGGCTGCGCCGCGCGCGTGGATCCCCAAGAGCAGCGCGAGCGCCAACACGAGCTCGAGCGGCGGCATCATCACTGCGGCCGTCGCGGCCCATTCCACGGGGAGCACGTGGTAGTTGTCGATGTCGCGCGCGAATGTCGCGGCGTCACCGAACTTGGGGATCGCTGCGAACGCGAAGACCGCGGCGAGCGCGAGGCGCGCCGCGAGCACCACCCAGCGAGCCCACGGCTGAGCGTGGAAGCGCGCGATCACGCCAGGAGCTTCGATCGGTTGGGTCACGGGCACACCTCGCACGGCCCCGACTCGGTGGGGCGCTCGCTGTCGAGCCACTCCGGAAAGCCGCCGCGCAGAACCCGAACATCACGCAGGCCCTCGAGCGCCAGGAGCTCAGCGAGGCGGCGGCTCTGCGCGCAGTCGGTGTCGGCGTCGCAGTAGGTCACCACGATCTGCGCGCCGCGGACGAGCGCGAGCGTACCGTGATCGAGCGCGCCCGTGTCCATCGGCATCGAGATGGCGCCCGCCACGTGTCCCTGTTCGTAGATGGAGACGGCGCGCGCGTCGGCGAACGTCACGTCGGGCCGCCCGAGGATCTCGGCGGCGTCGGGTCCATCGATCCAGCTCACCGCCGGCGCGTCGGCCACCGGCGGCGCGCAGCTCGCCGAGTCGTCGTGGTAGCTCGCGCGCTCGGGCTCACCCGCGACGATCCACGCGAGCATTCCGAGGGCGAGACCGGCGAGGAGCACGCGGGAGGCCTCGATGAGCGTGGTGCGAAGAACGAAAGGCACGGAGCGGCGGCAATGTAGCGCGAGGAGCCCGGCGCGCGATCGATCGCTGTCCACTCGCGTGGCGGCGCGTCGGAATAGCGGGCGAGGGCCCCGCCGTTTGCGCGCGCCGGCTCATGCGGACTTGGTCTTGGTGGCGCACTCGCACGTCGATCACGTGCTCGACGCGCCCGCGGTCGCGACGATGACCGGCGCCGAGCTCATCGGCGCCGTCACCACCATGCGCTTCGCGATCGCAGCAGGGCTCCCGCGCGACCGCATCGTCCCGGTGCAGGGCGGCGAAGACTACGCGTTCGCGGGGCTCTCGGTGCGGGTCATCCCCGCGCTGCACTCGGCGTTGGACGACAAGCACACGCTCGCGGGACGACCGCCGCCGAGCCGACCCTGCCCATGGCGATGGACGCCTTCGAGGAAGGCGGGTCCCTCGAGTCCGTGATCTATCCCGCCACGGCGGGCTGGGTGGTGAGTGAGGACGTCGACGATCCCGTCGGGCTTCTTCTCTCGCTGCCCTGAGTTCGCTCGCTGACAGCGTGAGAACTCAGGGCCTCAGCCACTCAGGGGGTCACGAGGATGACACCGCGGCTCCCGCCGTAGGGCGGGGTGCTCTCGGCGAGACCGGCACCGATCCCTATCCCAGCGCCGATCACCACGACGATCGTGCCCGTGACCACCCAGAAGATCGGATCGGCGAAGAGGCCTCCGTCGTCGTTCGTCGTCGGCGTGTCTCGTCGGGCGAGGCTCGGCGCGCTGGTGTGAGTGGGCAGCAAGGTGAGCGTGTGGTGCACCCGCTCGCCCGCCACCACCGAGACCTCGAGCGTGGCCTCGGCGTGATCGGCGAAGGTAGCGCGAAGGACGTGGCGCCCCGGATCGAGCGGCACGCGGCGAGTCGGCCCCGCGCCCGCGGTTCGTTCGACCCATCGACGAACAGGGTGCCGTCCGAAGGATCGAGCGACACCGTCACCTCGCCGAGGGATGCGACCGCCTCGGTGCGCAGGCGCGTCGCCTCCGCGCGGATGTCTCGGGGAGGCCGCTGGGCGCTGCGAGTAGGGCGTCCGACGGCGGGCGGGACGACCTCGGTGGGCGTCGACGCGGCGCTCGGGATAGCGGCGATCACGGGCTCTGCCGTGGTGGTTCAGTCATCGGTGTTGATGGCGCGCTCGCCAACCCATCGGTCCGCTCCGAGGTGGGCGCCGAGGTGGCTGACGCGACAGATGCGGCGGCGCCCGGTGTTCGCGCGGCCCACGCGGCGCCTGCGATCAGCGTACGACGTGGGGGTGCACGATCGTCGAGGCGGTGCGCGCCTCTTTGAGAAACCGGGGCACCAACCCGCGATCACGCGCGTGCTCGGGCTTGAGGAGCTTGAGCGCGATCGGCCGATGGGTGAACGTGTACTGCGCCCGAAAGACGGTGCTCGTCCCACCGGAGCCGAGGATCGACTCCAACCGATAGCGGCCACCCAGGAGCGTCCCGATGCGCTCTTCTGCCATCAATAGCGGGATCGTCGCCGCGAATCTACCACGTCGACGAATGCGCGGGTCGCGTGCCGGAGCGACGGTGTAGCGAGCTGTGTGCAAGGGGTCCCCTGGTCAATCCGCGGCCGAACGGGGTACGCTCGCGTTCCAGTGCTGCCGCACCGCCCACCTGCCGAGGGACCCCTTGCCCGCACCGTACGCGAGGCATTGGAGTCCGTGCTGTCGCCGCCCGCCGCGGAGCACCTCGTCGAAGCATCGCTCCGGATGGGGGCGCTCGAGCGCATCCCCGAGGAGGTGGCTGGGTTTCGCGCCTACTGCGAAGGGCCCTTCCGGCGCTCGGTGTGCACGACGGTTGGCGTCACCGCCGCGGAGCATGTCTTCGAGCGGGTGGGATACGTCCTCTGGATGGCGACGGGCGACGCGTCGATGATCGAGGTGGCTCGATCGTGGAGCGAGCCGAACGAGAGCGACGAGGACGCCGACTCGGGCGTACACAACGTCGCGAGCAGCGCGGCCCCGTCGGCGACCAGCAGAGTTCGCGGGACGAGCCGAGCGCTGCCCGAGACGCCGGTTCCCGTCCTCGAGGAGCCCGGACCCCGGCAGAGTGGGACCCGCCCTCAGCTCCGACCCCCAACCCCCTCCGCCTCGTTCGGTACGGCGGCCACAGTCGGGCAGATGCGCGCCGTCAGCAAGTCGATGCCCGTTGTGCGCACCAGCGTCGAGATCCCCGCGCAGCGCCCCGACGCCCGCAGTGAGCCACCCGACCTCGGCGTTCGACTCCCGAGCACGGTCCTGTTGATCACCCTGGATCCCTCCTTGGTCACCCAGGTCGGTGAAGGGCTGAAGGATCGGATACCGGTCCAAGCGATCAGCGCGGCGAGTGAGCTGGTGGCGTCTCTGTTGACCTCGGGTGAGAGGCTCGTGGTGCTCATCGACACCGCGCTACCGTCGATCGCGGTGCCTGCGTTCGTCGGAATCATCCCCGTGTTGCCCGCCAGAACACGGGTGGTGCTCTGGGGCGCGAACGCAAACCACCTCGCGCGCCTGGTCGCGGTGTATCCCGAGACGCTGGGCTGGATCGCGAGCGACGGCGCGGAGGACCCGGTCGACTTCCTCAGCTCGCTGCCCTGATCGCTCGGCAGCGACCAACAGAAGGTCAGGGCCGACGAGCTACCGCGGGATATGGGGATCCTGGCCACAAGTGAGGCCGACGGGCGCGTCGAGGGCGAGACGCTCTCGTCGTGAGATGGGGATTTCCGTAGGTGTTCTGCGCCATCCGCGGCGTGGGCGCCGTCTTGCGATCGGGCCGTCGTCGCCGCCGCAGAGGCGCGATCGGGGCCGCGTCGCTGAGACGTGAGCGCCGCCAGTACTGATTCCAGGAGCTTCTCATGCGTTTCCTTTCGATCATGGCCGCCATTCTTCTTCTTCCCACTGTGCTCACCGTGACCGCCTGCGGCGGCGAGGAGCCCGCGCCGCCGCCGCCGACCACCACCACCACGATCGGCGCGAGCCCGCCGGCCGGTGGCGGCGCTGGGGTGGAGACCCGCCGAGTCGAGACCCGTGAGGTCGAGGTCGAGGTGGTGCGCCCGGCGGTGGTAGTGCACGCGCCCGAGCCCCGGCCGACCGTCGTGATCGAGGCGCCCGCGCGCCCGACCGTCGAGGTCCATGTGCCCACGCCGCCGCGTGTCGAGTTTCACGCGCCCACGCCGCCGCACGTCGAAGTGCACTGAATCCCGTGACTCAGGGCAGGGGCGTTGCGGCGATCACCCGATCGACGAGCGCCCCGTGCTCGGTCTCGATCCCTTCGAGGGCGTCGAGAATCAGCGGCCGGTTCATCCGATCGTGGCCCGTGTACGTCGGGTGTAGTCCGTCGGGGACGAGCACGTCGAACACGTCGGGTGCCCGCTCGTGCGGCAGGCGCCACACGGGCTCTTCGTCGACTACCAACAGCGCTCGCTCGCTCCGCGCCGATCAGCCTGACTCGGCGTAGTAGTCGGCGAGCGCGGGCCGCGCGTCGGCGCCGGCGCCGATCACGTGGTTGGTCACGATCAGCACGACCGAGCAGTCGGGGAAATCGACGGCGAGTCGATCGAGCATCGTCTCCATGTTCGCGCGCGATTGTGCGACCGACGCTCGTAGGGCAGGTACGCGTCGTTCACCGCGGACTCGATCCCTCCACGCGAGCTACTCGCAGACGACAGCTTCGTTCCATACCCATCCTCCAGGTGGTCCATCGATGCGGCGCCACGGTCCACGGGACTCGAGCACCCGAACCAGGGTGTCGTTGGCGAGCGTCCCCACGACCGCGGCGCGACCCGAGGGCTCTGCCCGCACGTTGAGGGGTGTGCCGCTCTCGTCGTGCACCACGCAGCCTTCCGCAGATCCTCCAGGTTCGGCGGCGGGGAGCCCCTCGGTGTCGGCCGCGATGGTCGCGTTCGCGGCGTCGCGGCTGCCCCGCACCCGGATCGGCTCGCAACTACCGTCGGTGCTCGGCATGCACACACGAAAGTCGTCCCCGCCAGGCCTCGCATCGGCGAGCACGTCGGGCGCGGAGAAGCAGCGCAGCACGCCTGCTTGCACCGCGCAGGTGACGCCCAACTACGGGCCGCCGCCGCCCGCGATCTCGGTGACGCCGCTCGCCATGCCTCGCACGGCGCGTGGCTCGAAGCCCTCGTGGCGACCGGTACGAAACGCGCCGCCCCAGCAGCTGACGCCGCCGGTCTCGCTCAGCGCACACCCGTGGTCCATCGCGGTCGACACGGCGAGGGTCACCCCCAAGAGCGGCACCATGGCGCCTGGTGAGACAGGGGCCTCCATCGCGTTCACCGGTCCCCGCTCCTCATCCTCCCACTCGAAGTCTTCGAAGTACCAACTCCCCACCTGTCCGTAGCAGGTCGCGTCCGTCCCGAGCGCTCCGAGCGCGCAGGTTGCGTCTCCCGCGACGCCGACGGCTCGCACGCCATTCAGCCGCGTCTCGACCCGATACGGTGGGCGTGTTCGTCCCCAGCAATGGACGCCTCCTGCGAGGGCGGCGCAGGTCTCGTAGCCGCTCGATGCGATATCCACGGCTGGGCCTGGGAGATCGATCGCGACCGCCGCGCCGCCGGCGTACGGAGCGCAGTGCACGCCACCCGCGTCGTCGAGCGCGCATGCGCCCTCCGAGCGGAGCGCGAGTCGCTGCGCGCCACGAAGTGACGGGACGAGCTGGGCGGGCAGCAACGTCCAGGTGCCCGCGGCCTGGCGGGTGGCGACGCACGTCACCTCGCCCGACGAGGACACGATGCACACGTTCGAGTCGTCCGCGGCGAGGGTCACTGCGTCATTCAGGCCGGAGATGGCAGTGGCGAACGCGTCTGGGACCGGGGGCCGCCCGCCGATCGCGAAGCAGTACACCGCGCCGTTGGCTGCGATCACACAACCGCGTGTTTCACTCAGCACCAGTTTCGGCGGCGGCGGCGCCATCACCGGTGGAGGGCTCGCGACCGTGGGTGCGATCGGCTCGGGCTCCGGATCGATCACAGGCGCAGCGACCGTGGTCGGCTCGACCAGACCAGGCTCGGAGGTCAGCGGCGGAGCCGGTGGACTCTCGCCACCACAGCCCAGCAGCGCGATGGCGATCGCGGCTGCGACACGGCGACCAGGACGGGGCTCGTCAGGGTTCGAGCGCATAGCCCTTCTCGGCGTAGATGCGGTCGAAGAGCGCGGCATACGACTTCTCCACTTCCTTGCGCTTCACCTTCATGGTGGGGGTGAGCTCGCCGGACTCCTGGGAGAAGTCTCTGTCCAAGATCACGAAGCGCCGGACCTGCTCGACGCTGGCGAGCTTGGCATTTCCCTCGCGCACGGCCTTGCGCATCCGCTCCTTGAAGTCGGGGTGTACGACGACCTTGGCCATGGCCGCGTTGAGTGCTGCGCTGCGGCCCGCGGGGTTCTCCATCAGCTCCGCAGTGCGCTTCCCAATCTCTTCCTGAGTGCACAGCCCCCGATCCACGCCCCACTCGAGCGTCTCGATCGGGCTGGGCGCCACGATGGCGCTCACATAGCTCCGCTTGTCGCCGTGGGCGTGCACTTGGGAGATGAGCGGGTCGCTCTCCTTCACGGCGTTCTCGATGTTGCTCGGACTCAGGTTCTTCCCGCCGGCGGTGATGATCAAGTGCTTTTTGCGATCGGTGATCTTCAGGTATCCGTCGGCGTCCAACACCCCGACATCGCCGGTGTGGAGCCAGCCGTCCTTCACCGTCTCTGCCGTGGCCTCGGGGTTCTTGTAGTAGCCCTGAAACACGAACGGGCCCTTCACCAGGATCTCACCGTCTTCGGCGATGCGGCACTGCATCGGGGGGATGGCCTTTCCCACGGTGCCCAAGCGGGTGTGGCTCGGGGTGTTGATGTGGGTGATGACCGTCGACTCGGTCATCCCATACGCCTCGTAGATGGGCAGGCCCGCGGCCCAGAAGAAGTCGAGGATGGCGGGCGCGGTGGGCGCGGCGCCGGTGATCATCAACCGGACCCGTCCTCCGAACGCGGCGCGGATGCGCGCGAACACCAAACGATCGGCGAGCGCGTACTGCAACGCGAGCGCGCGAGGCACGGGGCGATGCTCGATCACGTACGGCAAGCGTTTGCGTCCCACCGCGCAGGCCCACGCGAAGAGTCTTCGTACCGCGGGCGACTGCTTCTCGATCTCCGAGAAGATCTTGGCGTGCGCCTTCTCGAAGATGCGAGGCACGCTCCCGAACACCGTGGGCCTCACCGTCTTCAGATCTTCGAGCACCGTCCCTACGGACTTGGCGTAGGCGCCCGGCACACCGTTGGCGACCCGCCCGTAGAACCCGAGGATGCGCTCCGCCGCGTGGGCCATCGGGAGGAAGTTCAGCGAACGGTCGGCCTGGGTGAAGGGCAGCTCGCCCGCGCTGGAGGTGAGCACCGCGAGGATGTTCGCGTGCGACACCATCGCGCCCTTCGGCGGACCGGTGGTGCCCGACGTGTAGACGAAGATGGCGGTGGCGTTGGGATCGATGCTCGCTTGGATCTGCTCGGCGTCCTTGCGGCTCATCGCTTCCGACGCGACCTTCGAGGGCGCGATCATCGTGAGGCCAGCGTCCTTGCTGCGCGGTGCGAACGCCGCGAAGAGCGCCTCGTTCCACGGCACGATGGTGAGGTCCATGCCCTTGGCGGCCTCGAGCACGGCCTCGAGCTCGGCGGGCTCGTCGACGAAGATCACCTTCGCCTCGCTGTGCTCGAGGAGGTAACGGATCTGCTCGGCCGACTGCTTGGGATAGATGCCGAAGCTCACCATCCCCGCGAGCTGCGCGCCGAAGTCGTAGATGGCCCACGGCGGCTGGGTGGGCCCGAGGATCGCCACCCGATCCCCGCGCTGAAGGCCCAAGGTCCAGAGGCCCTTGGCGACTTTGCGCGCCGCCTCTTCGAACGCGGCCCAGGTGATCGCCTCCCAGCGCTCTTGGGGGCGGTGGTAGAGCGCGTGCCGCGACGCCGAGCGTGCGGTGCGCGAGAGGAACATCTCACCGACCGTGCGCGCACCTACTGCCGCCACGGTCACGGGGATAGGCGGGCCCTCTTCGAAGATCATGGCGCGAGGGTAGCAAGCTCCGGCGCTCCTGACGGGACCATCCATCCTCGCTCGCGAGTGGTAGGCTCGCGCCCCCATGCGCACCTGCTCCAGCCTCGTTCTCGTGCTCTCGCTTCTCGGGCTCACCGCCTCGGTGTGCGCTCAGGAGGACACGGAACCTGATGCCGAGACCGCGGCGCTCGGCCTAGCGCCAGCGACGCCCGCCGTGCCTCCGGTCTTGGTGCTGGCGAGCGCGACCGATCGGGTGCCGCCCGAGCTGCTCGACGCGGTGCGCGCGCACGTCGGCGCGGCGATCATTCCGCTCGCTGGGACCCGTCCCGTTCGCACCGTGGCCACGGACGATCCCGTCAGCGTCGCGATCGCGGGCTGCGGGGATGACGCGTGTGTCGGCGCGGCGATCGCGTCGGCCAACGCGATCGGTGCCATCGTCGTCACCCTCTCTCGACGGACGGGCCGCGGTCCGATCGCGTTGACCCTCGATATCCGCGATCCAGTGAGCGGCGCGATGCGCCTGCCTACCCAATCGCTCGGGCTGGAGCCCGACGCCGCGCTCTCGGCGTTGGATCCTCTGATCGAGGCGCTGCGTCCCGTGATGTTCTCGCCGCCGCCGCCGTGGCCCGAGCTCTTGATCACGGTGAACGTCGATGGCGCGACCGTGATGATCGATGGGGAGCGCGTCGGCTCGTCCCCGATCGCCGCCACACGCCTCGCTCCGGGACGTCACGCGGTGATGGTGACCGCGGTGGGCTACTCCGGCGCACGTCGTGAGGTCGAGCTCGACCCGGGCGAGCGGGAGCGACTCGACATCACGTTGGTCGCCTCTACGGCCGTGGCGATGGACGAGGTGATCGTCGCCGACGGCACCACCGTCTCCGGGCCGCAGTGGTACGACGCGTGGTGGGTCTGGACCATCGTCGGTGGCGTCGTCGTCGTCGGCGTCGGGGTGGGCATCGGCGTCGGGGTGGCGACGTCCTCGGGCCCGCCGCCCGATCCGATCGGCATCCCGCTGCCCCCGATTCGCTGAGGATGATCATGCGCAACACCCGACCCGTTCTCCCGGCTTTCGTCCTTCCTGCCATCGCGATCGCGCTCACTCTCTCGTGCGCTGCCGAGCCGCTCGAGGGGTTCACGTTGGACATCCAGCTTCAGGGTGTGCAGCTCTCGGCGGTCGACAACGTGCGACTGATACTCACGCCTCAGGCGATGGGCGGCGTCATGCCGAGCTTCTCCGCACCGGAGATGATGTCGTACGAGGATGGCGGCGTCGCGTTGAGCGTGGATGATGACGGGCAGCTGGTGATCCTCATCACTGGCGAATACTTCCGAGCGAACGCGGTGCCGACCGGCGCGGGGGACCTGGATCCCAGGCTCTCGCTCCAGTTCTGGTCGGACGACGAGATCCCCCGGAACATGACCCCGCAGATCCGAGGCGTGGTGACGGCGAGCGGCTTCGATGCGGCGGCGGGCGCCGCGTACTTGCCCACCTGGCCACTCACGTTGGGCGCGCAGTTCACGCTGACCATTCCCTGCACCGCGGGACGCGAGACCCAGTGTCGACCGACCGCTCCCTGATCTGCATCCATGTCGCGCTCGTGGTGCTCACCGGGTGTGGCGCGGGCTCGTACACCATCGAGCGCACGCTTGGCGGTGTCGTGCGCCCTGGGCCCTTCGTTCCTCCCTACGCGTACGAGCACTACGTGCGCGGCGAGCTCGCGCTGGCCTCGAGCGACTTTGGACTCGCAGCGTCCGAGTTCGAGCTGGCCCGTAGCGGGGCCGATGATGATCCGCTGCTCTGTGCCCGCGAGGCGATCGCGCTGCATCACTCCGGCGATGCCCGTGGCGCAGCGCGGGTGATCGAGGAGGGTCTCGCGCTCGATCCGCGCTCAGAGGCCGTGCTCCTCGCGGCGGGCACCATCGCCGAGGCCGGGGGCGAGCTCGACACAGCGCTTCAGCACTACGAGGGTGCGCTCGCGGCCGCGCCGCGCAGCATCATCGCGATCGAGGCGCTGGTGTCGCTGTTGGATCGGATGGGCGATCCCGAGCGCGCGGCCCACGTGCTCTCCCGGCACGCGGACGCGTCGCGGGTCGAGATTGCTGTCACCCTGGCGTTGGCCGAGGGAGAGGTCGATCGAGCGATGCGCCTCTTCCGGCTGAGCGAGCGGATCTCGAGGACACTCCGGGTTCGCACCGCGAACGCACTGCTCGAGGTGCGGCGACCGGTGCTGGCCGCCGAGGTGCTCGCCGCGCTGGGTCCCGATGCGCCGCGCACGTCCGAAGAGCGGCGGGTACGTATCGCGACTGCCGCAGCGCTACGCGACGATGAGACCGCCGAGGCCCTCTTGGCCCTCCCGCTCACTGGCGATGTCGAGGAGGAGCTCAGCGACGCGCGCGCCTTCTTGGTGTTGGGGCGCGCCGAGCGGGCGGAGGCGCTGGCAGTGAGCGCAGCGGAGACCGCGCCTTCGCTGGAGGCGGACATCGTGTTGGCCAACGCGCTCCTCGCCGATGGCCGCTTCAGTGAGGCCGCGTCGCTCGCAGCGAGCGTCCCCGCGGGGAGCAGCGTGAGCGTCGAGGCCCGCGAGATCGTGCGACGGGCCCTGGAAGCCGCGGGCCTGCCAGCGTTGGGCGCCGAGATGTGAGATGGGGTGACCGACTGCGATCGTCGGCCACCCCGCTCGCTGCCTCATGCGAGGCGCTAGGCATCCGCGGCGCCCCGACGCAGGTGCTCTTCGAAGACGGCAAAGAGATCGCCCGCCACCTCGGCGCCGCGAGCCCGACGATCCTGAGAAACCTCGTCGAGCGCCCAGTCGCCGCCTGAACCCACTCGAGGGTCAGGCCACTTGGCGGGCGGCGCTGCGCTCGGCGAGCGCGGTCGCTGCGATGTGGGTGACACCCATGATCGAGTGTTGGGGATTCACGCCCAAGTTGGTGGGGAAGATGCTCGCGTCCATCACGAAGAGGCCGGGGCGGCCGTGGACTTCGAGGTGCTCGTCGACCACGCCGCGCTTGGGATCGCTGCTGGCGCAGGCGGTGCCGAAGAGGTGCGAGGCGACCAGATGGACATCGGCGCGCTTCAGCTTCTCGGGCATCAGCCGCACCAGATCTTCTTCGGTCTTCACGATCTCGGGGACACTCGCGATGCCCGGATACACCTCGTGCGCGCCCGCTGCGAACATGAGCTTGCCGACCAGCAGCAGGGCCTCACGCACGATGGCGAGATCGCTCTCTGTGGGCTCGTAGCGCACCGAGACTCCATCGAAGAGACCCGCGCGCACTCGGCCCTTGGCCTCCATGCGGGCCAAGCATCCCCACTGCGCGTAGTGGCCGAGCTTGCTCACCCGCTCTTGCCACGCCTTGCCTGCGCCGGGCAAGCGCGCGGCGAGCATGTCGGGCGGCAGTGCTAGCGCCTCCATCTTGAAGCCCCGATCGCGCATCGGAATCTCGTATCCCTGTGAGGCCCCGAATCCCATGTGGACGGGCTCGTCGAACGCGCCCACGAACGCTGCGCCGGGGTGCGCCTGGAAGCGCTCGCCGAGCAGCGGGTGCCGCACGCCGCTGCGATTCAAGAGCAGCGGCGTGCCGAACACACTCGCTGCCACGATGACACCACGGCGGGCGCGGATCTCGAACGTCCCGAGCTCGCGCTCGTTCTCGTCACGCAAGGTCCCGGTCACTCCGACCGCACGCGCGCCCTCGAAGCGAACCTTGTTGGCGCGACACCGGGTGTGCAGCCGCGCGCCGTTCGCCATTGCGGCGGGCACATACGAGATCTCCATGCTCTGCCGCGCCCCGATGGGACAGCCCTGAAGACACCGCTGGTTGCCCTCGCAACCTTTGGCGTTGCGGGCGATCACCTTGCCTGGCAGTCCGAGCTTCTCGGCGGCGCGTTGCATCAGCTCGTTGTTGCCGCCCGCGATGGCGACGTCGGTCGGACCGACGGCGAGCGCGTCCTCGATGTAGTCGAATGCGCTGTCGAGCTTGTGATCGGTGAGCCCGGACAGGCCCCACTCCCGGGCCCAGACCTCGCGCACGTCTTCGGGCATTCGCCAGATGATCCCCGAGTTGATGGCGGTGCTCCCACCCACACAGCTCCCCTGAAGAAGGGGCATCGGGACCAGGCTGTCGGTCGCGAGCGTCGCCATCCCGCGCACGGCCACCGCCATCGCGTCGACCAGCTCGCGAGGACGATCCTCGGGCTTGAGGTACGCGCCTTCCTCGAGCATCACCACCGAGAACCCCGATTCGCTCAGCACCCGCGCTGCGGTCGCGCCGCCGGCGCCAGTGCCCACCACCACGAAGTCCGCGTCATCGGTGAGGACCGGCTTGCGATCGAAGAAGCTCATCGCGCACCTCCTGCGGTCATACGGGCACTCGCGGCCGGCGGCTCGCTGTCCTTCTGTGTCGGACTCTGCTCTCCGGTGGGAAAAGCGCCGCTCTCGTGGGGGATGCTGCGCGATAGGACGGGCAGCGATCGGCGCATCCCAGCGGCGCGGCGCGCGGGCTCCGGCCCGTCGTAGTCGGTGCGCTCGCGGGTGCCCGGGGTACGGAAGATCGCCAAGCACGCGATCAGCTTCAGGAGCAGGCACAGCTCACGCACGAAGAAGATCCGGTGGCGCGACATCCGGTCGAGCAGCTCCGAGCGCTCCGTCGGGGTGAGGCTCGCGAAACCCTTCATGCGACCGCCCAGCCACATGGGCGTGGTGATCGCGAGCAAGAACGCGAAGCGGATCCCCAAGCACGCTTTGTCGCTGGCCTTGGCCATGAAGCGGCGCAGGCCCTCGAGGTAGTCGACCTCAGTCGGGCCGATCGTGAAGCCCGCTTCCCCTTCGGCGAACGACGCGCCTGCGAAGCTCGGCAGCACAAGAGATGCCCAGAACGTCTCGAGGCGGGTGAGCCGCAGCGGCGGCAAAGCGATGGAGGCGGTGGTCATCGGCTCTTCTTTCGGGAGGGGTTCTTCTTGGTGGTCTTCTTGGTCGTCTTCTTGCCAGCGGTCTTCTTCGGTGCGGCCTTCGTTGGCGGGGCAGCCGCGGGCATCGCGGCCTGGAGCACCAGCAGCTGACTCAGCGCATCCGTGGTGGTGCGATCGAGCCGGTAGAGCAGGCGCGATGCGGTGGCGCGGGCCCGCTCGGCGTCACGCGCCTCCATCCGATCGAGGAGGCGCCCGTAGACCAGCACGGTCGAGCTCGCGTTCGCGACGAAGGCCAGCTCGATCCCCGCGTGCCCTGCGACCGTGCGCACCACCGAGTTGAAGAGCAGTTCGAACGCGAGGTTCCTCGTCGCACGGACGATCTTCCGCGCGAAGGCCAGGTCCTGCATCATGAAGCCGTGGGCGTCGCCGGTGAGCATCGCGAGGTGCCGCACGTGGGCCCGCAGATCCGCGAGCTCGTCGGCGGTGGCGCGCTCCGTCGCCAAGAACACCGCCTCGACGGCGACCGCGCGCCGCAACTCCATCAAGCTCGCGAAGAGCTCGAGGCCACCAGGCACGGGCTGACCCGAGAGCACCATGCTGGCGAGGTGACCAAAGAGATCGAGGCCGCCGGACTCGCGATGATCGAGCACCAGGGTCCCCGAGCCGTGCACCGCTCGAACCAGGCCCTCCGCTTCCAGCGTGCTTATCGCCGAGCGAAGCGTGAGCCGAGAGACCTCGAGCTCGGCGGCGAGATCGCGCTCACCAGGGAGCGTGTGGTGCGGCTGGTAGGTGCCGAGGAGGATCCGCTTGCGAAGCTCCGCCGCCGTCCGGATAGCCGCGCTGGTCTTGGTGGTCCGCGCCTCACCGCCGGCCTCGCTCGTGTCCGCACCCTTGTTCGTTCCGTCCAGCATCCAGACCTCTCTCAACTGGTATTACCAGTGACGCGGAGTGGTAATACCAGTCGTCCCGGAGATCAAGGTCGAAGTGCGAAGTTCTTTTTGCACACGATTGAAACTGAGCAAAGTTAGCTAGTTACGTCGCTATTGCGGGCGACGCCTTGCGCTGCACTACAGATCGCGGCACGCCCGGCGATGTCCTTCGGAAAGAATCCGTACGTCGCCAAGGCCCAAGCGGCCGAGCTCCTGGCGGACCGCGCGCGAGACGAGATCGCTCGCAGCCGAGCTCACCGCGAGGCTGCGCACGAGTGGGATCGCGCATCCGATCGGGAGAAGCCGGGCAAGTGGCGCGACGAGTACCTCGAGAACGCCAAGCGTCAGCGCGAGCTCGCGGACGCCTCGGACGGAACGGTCGCCGAGACTGAAGTCGAGAGCCGTTTCTTCGCCAGCGCCGAGCCTGATCCGACCGAGCTGAATTGAGTTCTTGGTTGCGGGGAGGATGCGACGCCGGGGGCAAACAGAGCAGTTGAACGGCTCCTCGTTCGCCCGCACCCTTGAGGCCATGCGGCTTCGTTGGTTGGTGCTCGCGGTTGGCCTCTCTTCCTTCTTCTTCACTACCTTCTCTGCGCGCCCCGCTGAGGCGACCGTCGCTCGCGCGATGGCCATGCGGGAGCTGGTGACCGAGGCCGACGTGATCGCGCGGGTCACCGTCCTCTCGCATCGCGCGCGGCTGGACTCCCTGGATCGCATCGTCACCGACGTGACCCTGCGGATCGACGAGCCGCTTTATGGCGCGACGGGGGCGGGTCCGGTGCGCGCTGGCGACGAGATCGTGGTGACCCGCTTGGGCGGCGTACTCGATGGCGTGGGCCTGCGTGTCGAGGGAGAGCCCGGCTTCGTTCGAGGGAGTGAGCAGCTGGTGTTCTTGAGCGAGCGCGCGGGGCTCTTGCGCCCCACCGGGATGTCACAGGGCGTGTTCCCCATCGTGCGCGACGCCGCGGGACACGAGCTGGCGATGCCCAACGGCGCGGGGCTGGCATTGGTCGCGCCCGGCGGCCCGGCGCTCACGCCTGCGAGCCCTGCATTGGTGTCACCGCGCGCCGTCGACGTGCTCCTCGATGAAGTGCGCGCGCTGATTGGCGAGGTGCACGGTGGTTGATCGCTCGACGTCCATCGCGCTCGCCACGCTCACTGCTCTCGCGCTCATCCCCGGTCAGGCTTCGGCCTGGTGTCAGATGACCACCAGCGATCTGAGCCCCACCGAGCTGGAGCCCTGCATCCTCGCTTCGAACCACCCTGGCGAGTACCCGCTGGCGTGGCGCCACCGCTGCACCTCGATCTCACTCTCGACGATGGACGGGTCGTTCGATCTCTCGGAGGCCGACGTCCGCGGCGTGCTCGCTCGATCGATCGCGACGTGGGAGGCGGTGCGCTGTGATGGTGTCGCGCCCGGGGTCGACATGCTGCTGCTGGCCGAAACCAACCTGGCCAGCCACGCGCGGCACTTCTCCAATGGTCGCAACGTGAACTCGATCATCTTCGTTCACGAGGAGTGGTCGCGCGAGCGAGAGCACGATCCCCGCGCGCTGGCCGTGACGTATGTGTGGCACGACCCCTCGACGGGCGAGATCTTCGACGCGGACATCGAGCTCAATGAAGAGACGAACCACTTCGTGATCTGTCCCGCGATTGTGGGATGCAACCCCGCGGCGGACGACACCGCCGATCTCGAGAACACCCTTACCCACGAGCTGGGGCACTACCTCGGCGTGGCGCACACCCCCGACGACGTGATGGCGACGATGCATTTCCGGGCCGATCTCGGGGAGGTGCTCAAGCGCGACCTACAGCCAGATGACGAGGCGGGCCTCTGCAACATCTACCCGCCCGGCACCTTGCCCGAGGCCTGCGAATACACCCCGCGCGGCGGGCTCGGTCTCGACGGGGAGCCTCCCTCGGGCTGCGCTGCGCGCGCGCGAGGCGTCGCGCACTCGAACACCCCGCCTTTGCTCGGCGCGCTGGGCCTGGGGCTCCTGGGTCTGTTGGTCGCCCGCAGGCGGCTCCACTGATCGGGAATCAGCTGATCCGGAATCGACGGGCTTCGAGAGACGTAGAGGGGTCCGTTGTCCGAGCGGCGTGAACGACTGCAGTCCGTGGCGATCGTGGTGCTGGCCGTCGGCCTCACCAGCGTGCTGGGCTACCAGATCTGGGCGTGGCTGAGCACCCGCATCGAGTCGCGGCACGAGAGCGCGCATCCCATCGCCGTGGCGCTCGCTTCGGAAGAGGAGGAGGGCGCGTGGCCGCCTCGGGCAGGCGAGCTGAGCGCGGCGCTGTCCCCCAACCCGTTGGTCGATGGCGGCCCGGACGACCCTGGCGGCGACGCGCCGTTCTTCGACGCCGGTCCCCCGTTGCCCGCGCCGCCGCCCGATCGACCCGACTTCGTGGTGCGCCAGAACGAGGCGGACGGGATCTACTACCTCGAGACCGTGATCGGTGAGGCGGCCTGGGACGATCCGCTGCCGATGATCGTGGTGCTGCATGGTCGGGGAGGCAGCGCGCAGATCCCGGGCGGCCCCTTTCTGGGGCTGACCCACCCGGTGCGGGTGATCGTGCCCCAGGCCCCCGATCGGCTCGGCGCAGGGTGGGAGTGGATCCCGGTGTACGTCGGACAGGGGCTCGTCGACAGGCTCTCCGCGACGCTCTTTCAGGCGGCCAGTCGCATTGCGGCCTTGGTCCGTCGGTTGGCGGACGAGCGGCCCACCGGCGGCCGCCCCATCGTGACGGGCTTCTCGCAGGGCGCGCTGTTGACCCTGACACTCGCGCTTCATCACGACGACGTGGTGGGCGCCGCGTTCCCACTCGCCTCGTGGCTGCCGCCGCCGCTCGAGCCCACGTACCTTCGCCCCGATCTGCGCTTTCCTCGGATCCGCTCGATGCACGGAACGGCCGATCCCATCATCCCCATCGGCCCCACTCGCCAGCTCTTCAACCACCTCGAGAACCTGGGCTACGACGTGGACTTGGTGGAGTTCGAAGGTGTGGTCCACACCATCTCCGAGGACGAGAACACCCTCTTTCACCTGTGGCTCGAGCAGGCGGTCTGTCGCGCGTCGGACGATCCGGCGTGCGAGGCTCAGGCGGTCCACCAGGAGATGCTCCTGCGCGGCCTCGTGACGGAGCTGCCCGACGCCGGACCGCCCGATGCAGGACCCGACGCCGGCGAGGAAGACGCGGGACGGCGACGTCGAAGGCGCGACGCGGGCACCGCCCCCGTCGAGGCTCCGGCGCCCGCAGTGACAGAGCCCGCGCCCGAGTAGCGGGCGACCGAGTCGCGGGCGACCGAGTCGCGGGCGACCGAGTAGCCAGCACCGAGTAGCCAGCACCGAGTAGCCAGCACCGAGTAGCCAGCACCGAGTAGCCAGCACCGAGTAGCCAGCTCAGCCGCGGGTGGTGGGATCTTCGTGCTTCACCGCGCCGGCAACGCGCAGGGCCTCACGAAGCTCCTCCGAGCTGGTGCCCTTGGTGAAGATCTTGAGCGCTCGTAGCCCCTTGGTGGGATCGCAGATCAGGACCGGGCCGTCGCCGTGTATCCAGATCGCGACGAGCCCCTGACCGAAGCGCGCGGAGTCGGCGCTCTCGCCGTCCAAAGGGACCGGATCGTGCTGCTCCATGTGGGCGCCGGCGCTGAGGTGAGCGGACGCTTCGACCTGCAGTGCGGGCACCTGATCGTCGCCGGCATCCCAGCGACCACGGTCGCCGACCAGCCGTGTCCACATCGTCCCGAAGCTGACGTCCTGAGTGGAGACCACGGCGCTCTGTACCGCGAAGAGACCTTCTTGCCTAGCGTTGCGAGCACCGACCTGGACCCCTTCGGGCCTCGCGTCTATGCTCCCGCGCCCCGAAGGCCGGCCGGTTCCCACTTGGAATCCCTCAGGCTTCGACTTCCTTTTCTCCGCTTCAGCGAGCCATGACCGACCGACCCGAGGACGACGCGAACCAGGCCGACGATCCGGCCACCGAGCCCTCGAGCGACGCCCCCGTGGCAGAGCGCGAACCAAACACGAGCGCGGACGCCGAGCCGAGCAAGAGCGAGCCGAGCAAGAGCGAGCCGAAGAAGAAGGGGAAGAAGGGCGCGAAGTCGGACGAAAGCGCGGCGAGCGCGGAGCCTGTCGTCGCCAGCGTCCTCGAGATGAAGCTCGAGGTCGCCGAGGCTGCCCCGATCCGGAGCTGGACCCACCTGATCCGCGGATCGATCGTCTTCGTGCTCGCCTCGCTCGCGCTCTTCTGCCTGATGGCGATGGAGCACCAGATCAGCCGCGGCCCGCTGGTGGGGATCGCGCTGACGTTGGTCGCCGCGCTCGGGCTCTGTGATGCGCTGGGGATGCTCGGCGGGATTGCCCTGCCCGGCGAGCGGATCGACTGGCGCAAAACCTGGCTCGGTCCGGTGGATGGCGAGCCGATGGTCTTGGCGCCGGTCGTCGCGCTGCCCGTCGCGCTCGGGGTCGCGATCGTCGGGACCATCGTGGTGAGCTGGGAGCAGCTGCCGTTCCTGCTGACCTTCGCGCTCGCGCTGCTCTTGCCGGCGGCGCTGCGGCGACCGTCGCTGCTCGTGTTCACGGTCGCGTCGCTGATCATGCTCCCGATGCTGGGCGCCTACGGTCTCTACGATCCGTGGGAGACCCACTACGGCGAGGTCGCGCGCGAGATCCTGTCGCGCGACGACTGGATCAGCCTCTGGTGGGCCCACGAAGAGTGGTTCTTCAGTAAACCTATCTTCATCTTCTGGATCGAGGCGCTCTCGATGGGGGCGATGGGGGTCGACTTCCATCCCCACGCGCACCCGCTGCACCCCGAGTGGGCGGTGCGCTTCCCCATCTTCGTGCTCTCGGTCGTCGCGCTGATGTGCGTGTACCACCTGGTGAAGTCGACCCACGGCAAGCGCACCGCGGCGATCACCGCGCTGGTGGTCTGCACCCTGCCGCAGTTCTTCATGCTCTCGCACCAGTCGATCACCGACATGCCCTTCGTCAGCACGATGACGATGGCCATCACGATGCTCGGTTTGGCGGTGGTGCATCGCGCCGGGCACCTGGTGCGCCGCTACCAAGTCGGTCCCTTCGTGCTCTCCCTGCAGACCCTGGTGACGCTCGCTATCACGATGGTGGTGCTCCCGCAGATCCTCTATCTGTTCAGCCGCAACTGCACGTTGGTCGAGGGCGGTTTCGCCTGGCACCACGACCGCTTCCTCTTCGGCTCGGCGGGCAACGCTGGCAACCCCGGACACCCCGCGGCCCGTGAGATTGCGCCGGCGTTCGACGGCTTCTTCGCGCAGCCGGGCGTTCAGGCGTTCCTCTATTCGCTGGGTCTCGGTGCGGTCCTGTACTGGCTCCGCAAGGAGCGCAGCGCGCGGGGCCTCGCGATGTTCGCGTTCTATTTCTTCTGCGCGCTCTCCTTCATGGCTAAGGGCATCCCCGGCTTCGCGCTGCCCGGCATGGTCGCGATGTTCTTCCTGATCGGATCGCGGCGCTGGTCGCTCCTCACCGAGGGACACCTTCGAGTGGGCGCGGGCATCGTGGTGCTCCTCATCACCGGGTTCCCTTGGTACGTGGCGATGTACATCCGCCACGGCACCGCGTTCACCGATCGCCTCTTGGTGCACGATCACATCAACCGGCTCACCACCGGGGTGCACGGCGACAACTCGTCGGTCGAATATTTCCTCGAGCAGCTGGGCTACGGGATGTTCCCGTGGATAGCCCTCGCGCCGCTCGCGGTGGGCCTGTGGATAGCGACCGCCAGTCAGCGCGCCAAGGCCGCTGCCGCCCTCCAAGAGCCCGTCGTCTCCTATCCCCACGTTGCCGACGAGATCGCGCCCGAGAACGCCGGCCTAGAGGCGACCTCGACCCGCGACATGACGATGCTGGTCGGCCTCTGGGGCACCTCGGCGTTCGTCCTCTTCTCGGCGATGACCACCAAGTTCCACCACTACATCTTCCCTGCGGTGCCGGCGGCGGGGATCTTGTTCGGTCTGGTCTTCGCGCCGATGTTCGGCGAGCACACTTCGGCGCGGGTGCGTCAGATCGGCGGCACCGTGCTCGCGATCTTGGCGCCGATCGCGCTGGTGATCGGCGTCGGCAGCATGGTGGGCGATCCCCGAGGCGTCTCGCCGGGGCACGACAGCATCGCCTCGTCGTGGGTCCCCGAGCACGCCTATAGCTTCGGTACCTCGATGGGACTCCTGCTGTTGGGCGGCGGGCTCTTGGCCTTTGCGTACTTCCTCTTGGGCCGCGACGCGAGCGTCGAAGGGCAGCCGCCCAAGCCCGCCACTGCGCTCGCGCTCTTCGCAGCACCCGCGATTGTCGGGATGGTTGGTCGCGATCTGGCGTGGGCCACCGACGCTCATCCCTGGGGCTTCGAGCGGCTGGTGCATTTGTTTTGCTACAACTACGCGCGGGCTTGGCCCGAGCAGTTCGACTACCGGCCCATCCTCACCGGGTTCGCGGTGGTGGCCACGATCATCATCGGTCTCGCTGCGTTCCGGCACGTCCGCGCCATCGCGTCGCGCGCGTTCCTCGGCACCGCGATGCTCTTCACGCTCTGGTGTCTCGACATCTACCTGATCGACATCGCGCCCCACTGGGGACAGCGGGAGATCATCTTCGCGTACTACGACGCGCGCGAGGGCGACGAGCCCATCATCGGGTGGCAGCTCAACTGGAAGGGCGAGAATTTCTACACCAACGGCGCGGTGTACATCTTCGAGGATCTCGACACCCGCGAGCTCGAGCGCTGGGCGGCCGAGCATCCCGGCGAGCGGGTCTTCTTCGTCATGGAGCACGCGCGCTTGGGCAGCCTTCGCAGCACCCTGCGAGGCGCAGAGGTCACGGCGCTCACGGACACCCGTCTGGACAACAAGTTCATGACCGCCGAGGTGATCCTTCCGGGTCGGCTGGGCAGCGCGCCCACGCCACCTCGGGACTCGACGGTGCCCGGCGTCGCGCCTGTTCCTCCCCTCGATCCGGCAGCTAGAGAGCGCGCGATCACGGCACCCGTCGAAGGCACGCCAGGAGCCGCACCGCCGTCCGAGGGACCGATGCCCTCCGAGGGCGTCCCGAACTGAGAGCGTCGTCGTGAAGGCGGCGCGCTCGCGGCTCTTGCGATGGTTCGACGCGCACGCACGTGACCTGCCGTGGCGCCGCACCCGCGACCCCTATGCCATCTGGGTGAGCGAGGTGATGCTCCAGCAGACCCAAATCAAGACGGTCATCCCGTACTACGAGCGCTTCATCGCGCGCTTTGGGACGGTGACGAAGCTGGCACGGGCCAGCCAGGACGCGGTGCTCTCGCACTGGAGTGGCCTCGGGTACTACCGGCGCGCCCGCCAGCTTCATGCGGCGGCGAAGGCGATGTTGGCCGAGCACGGCGGGCTGGTGCCCCGCGATCGAGAGGCACGTCTCGCGCTGCCAGGGATTGGGGCCTACACGGCGGGCGCGATCGGATCGATCGCGTTCGATCTGTGCGAGCCCATCGTGGATGGGAACGTGGCCCGGGTGCTCTCACGGGTGCACGCCATCGACGCGCCGCTGGGGAGCAAGGAGAGCGAGGCCGCGCTTTGGGATCACGCGCGGCGCTGGGTGGAAGGGCCGCGTCCCGGTGCGCTGAACCAGGCGCTGATGGAGCTCGGGGCGACGCTCTGCAGCAAGAGCGAACCTCGCTGTGACGACTGCCCACTTCGATCATCGTGTGTCGCTCAGCATGAAGATCGCACCGAGCTTCTACCGGTCCCCAAGGTCCGGCGAGCACCGAAGGACGTGGCGCTCGTGGCGGTGCGGGCCAAACAAGGTGCGAAAGTCGTTCTGGTGCGAAGCGACGTCGAGCTCTTCGGCGGTCTCTATGGCCTGCCGAGCGTGTCGATCGACACGGGCGCCTCGAAGGCGCAGCGGCGAGCGGCGGCGGCGCGTGCACTCGCGAACATCGAGCTGCTCGCCGCGGGCCCCTTCGAGGAGCGCGGCGAGGTGGTGCACGTGCTCACCCACCGGCGCATGACGGTGTCCGTGTGGGAGGTCGAGGTGAAGCCGGTGAAGCGCGCAGCCTCAGTGCGAGCCCTGAGCGACCGGGAGCTCGGTCAGGTGGGGATCTCCACCCTGACCAAGCGCCTCTTGTCGTCGTGAGCTGCGGTCAGCGCGGGATGCCCGCACTGAAACTACCGGTGCCGCTCCAGCTGTTTCCATTGTTGGGTGGGTTGCTGGCTCCATAGAACGAGAAGACCGCCCCTCCGCAGGCACCCGCGCCCGCAGCGCTCCAGCAGGTGCCTACGAGGGTGAACGCGGTGGTACCTCCGCTGAGGCCCAGCCGGCCGAGCTCTAGCCCGAACCCCGTATTCGAGGAACGATCCACTTCCCACATGAAGGCGCTCGTCCCTCGATAGGCCCTGACGAGGCGTGTGCCCGAGGTGGCCTGGGATACCACCACATCACCAAAGCCGTCGCCGTCGATGTCTCCCGGTCCGATCACGGCGCTACCGAGCTCCGGGGGTCCAGTGACCTGCCAGTTGCCCGAGGGCACGACGAAGGGGGGGCGACTCGTCGTCCCATAGAATCCGGTCAACGAACCCGGTCGACCCCGCGCGTAGTCGGCGCGACCGTCGCCGTTCACATCGCCCATTCCGCTGAGCGACACACCGCCGCCGCCAGCGATGCTCGTCGCACCGACTGCCGTGTAGCTCGTCCCGATTCCCGAGGGACCTCCATAGAAGAGGAACGAGTCTCGGTTGTTGGTCGCGGCTCCGACGAGGATGTCGTCGTAGTGATCGCCATCGACATCGCCCGCCGCTGCCACGTCGAACCCAAAGAACCCGTAGACCAGACCTTCGCCGCTGTAGGGGGCGCCCGCGCTGTAGCCCGTGAGATCGTATCGGGTGAACCCGGACGTGGTGCCGCCGAGGTACACGAATGCGCGACTTGAGTAGTACGCGCCCACTACGAAGTCGCCGTAGCCGTCCCCATTCACATCGCCGAGGCCCGCGACCGAGTAGCCGAAGCCATTCGCGCTCGCCGTCAGGTTCGCGAAGGGCGTCGTGTCCGCGAACGTGCCCGCCGAAGTCCCTAGATACACGAAGACTCGATTCGAGCAGTTCGCGCTGGTGGGCGGGCTGCTGAAGTTGCTGTTCCCGCTACAGGCGCCGACGATGAGATCGCCGTAGCCATCGCCATTCACATCGACACTGGAGATCGAAGACCCGAACGTCACCGTGCCAGAAGGCGGGAAGATGGTCTGGGTGACCGTCGAGGTTCCCTCGTCGTACAAGCGCACGTTGCCGCCGCCGCTCGCCGCCGGGTCGCCGATGACCAGGTCTTCGTTGCCGCCCGCCACGTTCAAGTAGGGGAAGCCATCCGTCGCGACCGCGGGCGCTGTGCGCGCGAAGACGACGAAGTTCCAGCGAGCGCTCGGGGTGGTGCCGTTGGTCGGCCCCGCGCGGCCAAAGGCACGCCAGTAGTATCGGCCGGGCGCGAGCCCCGGTGGCCCAACGGTGAGCGGGCTCGCACCATCGCCGGTCCAGACGACCGTGGTGCAAGCGGGATCGCTGCAGACTTCGATGTGCGCTTGGGTGGTCCCGGCGATGGGGAAGAAGAGTAGCTCGGGTCGATTCGAGGTGACCACCATCGCGTTAAGCGGCCCGCCCAGGCGGGGTGCCGGGATACTGCACGACCCATACGGGGTCTCGCAGCCGTTGGTGCCGTTGCCGTCACAGTTCGAGAAGCCAACGTTGCAGCCGAACGAGCAGGTCGTCCCGCCGCAGGTGGGGGTCGCGTTCGTCCGAGTGGGGCAGTTGTTGCCGCAAGAGCCGCAGTTCGTCACCGTGTTGACGGTGGTCTCACACCCGTTCGTGAAGCTCCCGTCGCAGTCGCCGAACCCGGTGGCGCACGTGTTGAAGCACCGAGAGGTCACGCAGTCGACGTCGGCGACGTTGGTCCCTCGCGTGCAACGATTGCTGCAGTTGCCGCAGTGCTCCGTGTCGTTGGTCAGGTTCGACTCGCACCCGCTGACGTCGCCAGCGTCGGACGAGTCGCAGGTCTGGTAGTTGGTCGTGCAGGCGTATCCACACGTGCCGGATGCGCAACTTCGGGTGGTCTGCGGTCGGGTGGGACAGCTGCTGGCCGCGGCGCCATCGTCCGTCGTTGCGTTGCAGTCGTCATCGACGTTGTTGCAGGTCTCGCCGACGGGTGTGACCCCTCCGGTGCACAGGCCCCAGGAACCACCGGAGCAGGTCTGGGTACCCATCATGCACGCGCCTACGGCGAGACCGCAGGGCTGGGTCATCGTCCCGGTGCAGCTGCACGTCAGGCCGTCGTCGACCACGCTGTCGCAGTCATCGTCGACGAGGTTGCAGGTCTCGGTCGCACCCGGATTGTGCGCCGCTTCGCCGTCGTTGCAGTCGCCCGAGATCGCCACGTGCCCCGTGGGCGCGGTGCACGCCATCATCACCGACGTGGTGACTCCGTAGTTGTCGTTGTCTGCGTCCGCGTAGAAGGCGATGAGCACGCCCTCGTCCGTGTCGGTGTCGCAGTCGTTGTCCACCGCGTCGCACACCTCGGAGGCCGAGGGGTTCACGTCGGCGCGGCCATCGTCGCAGTCGTCGCCACACACATCGCCGCCCGCTCCGTCGGGGTTGCAGCAGACGTACGAGATGTGGTCGTCGCCATCGGTGTCGGTGGTGCCGAGCGTCAGCGGCTCGCAGTCATCGTCGACTTCGTCGCAGACCTCGGCCTGGCCGGGGTGGATGTCGGGGTTGGCGTCGTCGCAGTCGTCGCCGTCGCAAGCGACCGCGTCGTAGCCGTCATCGTCGGCATCGGGCGCGCTCTCGCAGTCACTGAGGCACTCCCCTACTTCCTCGTCGCAGACTTGCGAATCGAGGCAGCGGGGGCCTTCGGGAGGCGCGCAACCCGTGACGGGATCCGCGGAGTCGAGCGTGGCGTCGCACCGCTCGATGCCGTTACAGAAGACGTCGTCGGAGCAGTCGCCGTTGCTGGCGCAGCGAGCGCCGCCGCCGTCGCGTCCATTGGTGTCGAGGCTCGTGTCGAGGCCCGCGTCGGTTCCCTCGCCCTGGGAGTAGCAGCGATCCCCCAAACATACCCAGGTGGGCGGACAGTCATCGTTCTCCACGCAGGCGATCCGACCCTCGGGGATGTCGGGGGTGCAGTTGGTGGTGATGACGGCGATCGCCAGAGGGCTGGCGAACGTGAGGACGAGCTGAATGGTGCGAAGCGCATGGTTCATCAGAAGGACCCCCACGCGAGGACGCCGGCGCTGTCTTGGTCGACCCAGACCGAGGCCGTCGTCGAGTCGGAGGACCCCCCGCCGGTCACCGCCCAGATGACCCCCCCTACTGCGGCCGCCGCGCCCACGCCGATGAGCGCGAAGCCGACGCCCTCGAGGATCGGAGCGCTCTCGTAGGCCCCCGAGAGCTCCGTCCAGCTCACGCCGTCTGGTGCGTTCGCGACGGTGTCGGCGTTCGCGAAGCCGACCCCGACCAGCACGGCGCCAGCGATGGCGACCGCCGCACCGACTCCCACAAGCACCCAAGGACCGGCCCCCGGTCCATCGTCCGCGTGGGAAGGACCGACGGTCGCCTCGGTCTCGGTAGGCTCGGTTTCGGTCGCCTCGGTCTCGGTAGGCTCGGTTTCGGTCGCCTCGGTCTCGGTCGCCTCGGTCGCCTCTGCGGTCGTCCCGATCGTGCGCCGGAGGATCTCGATCCGGGCGGCGACGGCGACGCGGTTGGGCGCGTCCTCCGGGGTCTCGGCCAGGTACCGCTCGAACGCCCGGAGCGCCTCCTCGTCGTGCCGTAGGTGCTCGGCCGCGCTCCCGATGTTGAACAGCAGCAGCGCCCGCCCGCTCATGTCGAAGGCGCGCTGAAAGTAGTCGCGGGCGCTCTCGTAGCGGCCCTCGCTGTACGCGACCTCGCCCGCCGTGTAGAGCGCGCGTGCTTCAGCGTCGCTGCCCTGCGCCGCTGCTGCGTCGGGATGTGAGGACGAGAGGAGGGTAACGGTGAGGGCGACGAGCACCCCCGGACCAAAGGATCGGACGAGCCCCATAGGTGTCGCCAGGCTGAGGCCTATGCGGCGTACGAGTCAAGAGGGTCCGGTCTGGAGCGCGACCGACGGAACCACCAAACGTCCCAGCCAGGTCGTCGATCACTCGATGCCGAGCGGCAGCTGACCTTCCGTCACCGCCTCTGGCAGTTCGGTCCGCTTTGCGCCAGTCGCGGTGAGGCGTTCGGTCGCGATGTCGATCGCTTTGTCGCTCACATCGCTCCCCAAGAAATGGCGGCCGGTGCTCAGCGCTGCGAGGCCTGCCGACGCGGTGCCCATGAAGGGATCCACCACCAGCTGCCCGGGTGAGGTCGACTGCTCGATCAAGATCTGGTTCACCCGCACCGGCTTCTCGGTCGGGTAGCCGCGGTAGATCCGGTTCTCCCGGATCACGTCAGCTATCCCCAGATCGTTGAGGCGGCGCTTTCCCTTCTCGAAGAAGAGGATCATCTCGTAGCGAGACCGGTAGTGGTATCCCATCCCAATCTTGCAGTTGTGGCTGACCACGCCATTGGCGAGGACGTAGAGCTGTCGCGGGTCGTCGATCGCCAGATCGACCAGCTCGGTGGTAGCGCCCTGCTCGACCGACACCACGTCCAGCGATCGGCAACGGGTCGCTGGGTCGAAGCGCACCCTCCATCCGCCGAGATGGTCGTTCTCGAAACGAGACAGCGACGCGTTCCACCCCAACTCGCGCGCAAAACGCAGGACGAACGTCGCGAGATCGGGGGAAGCAGACATGAACGTCTCTCGCTGTTCCTCGTGCGACCACTGACCGTCTCCTTCGATCAGGCCATCGAACACGCCACGCAAGAACGCTCCGGGGGCTCGCAGGGTGCGCGGCAGGAAATGCTTGGTGCCTGCACCCGCTCCGCCGACGAACGCCCCGAGCAGGGTGGAGAACAAACGCGAGCCCACGCTCACGACGCACCCTGCCTCGCTCGTTGCGGCCACGGTCGCCTTCAGCCCGAGGGAGCGCGCGAGGCGGGCGATGTGGCGATGCAGGTGCTTCTCCTCTGCGTGGAACGCGAAGTGCGCGATGTTCTCGTTGCGCCAGCCCTCCGCCGCATACAGGCCGACGAGCCTGCCCCAGCCGTGGTCCAGCACGATGCGCTCGGGGAACCAGAGCGCGGAGTCGTTCTGTAGACGCAATCGAGAACGACCGGTGGCCATCGCCTCGAGCCCGAGCGCCTGTGCCCATCGCGCGGGGAGGCGGCCGTCGCTCATCCATCGGCGCAGCCGCTTGGGAGCGACGCCGATCGCGTCGGCCATCGCAGCTTTGGACCTGGCGTGCTCGCAGAAGCGAGCCTGGTGTGCTGCCGCCGCGCGTACATCATCGAATTGGCGTCCGCAGAAGAGGCACGCGCTCGGATCGGGCAGCTCGAGGACGCGCTCGTCCTCATCGATCAGCTCGTCGAGGACGAGCTCTCCAGCGGAGACCTCGCTCGCCTCTTGGTGGAGCGGTGCGACCTTCAGTCGGTCGCCCGGCGTCAAGGACCGAGCCTCCACCTCGGCGCCGTGAACGTCGAGTAAGCGATGCTCGGCAGAGCACACGAGGTGGGTGCGGTCGGAGAGTGAGAGCCGTACCACTGGAGCCTGAGTTCGCCGGGTCGCCAGCACGGCCACATCGCGACCGTCAGGCGTCACCACGCGGTCGCCTGGCGCGAGTTCACCTACCGGCCGGACGCCAGCGGTCGTCCACACCAGCGTCTCGGGCGCGAGGCACTTGTCCCAGATGATTGGCTTCCAGAACTTGAAGCCTGCCGCCTCGCCGATGGGCTTGGCGACGAACGCCGTCTCCTGATCGCAGAAGAGATAGAAGTGCGCGTTCTTCACCAGCACCCGGTGCACCTGATCGAAGAGCTCGCGGAAGCGCACGTTGGGAAAGACCGTGAACCAGTCGTTGCTGGAACTCTTGCTGTGCGAGAGGCGCGTGGTGGTGCCGACCGCCCGGTGCTTCTCCAGCGACTCGTAGGGCGGATCGGTGACCACCAGATCCACCGAGCCCGTCCCCAATCGCGAGAGGAACGCGACGGCGTCCGCCTGATCGATGGCCCACGACGCGTCGCCGCTCGCCAAGATCGGCGCGCCCTCGCCGGGGGTCTGCTCCGAGTGGCTCACCACGGGCGCGCTTAGCACGCCAGGGCCCGCTCGCGCCGACGCGGCCTCCGGCTCGCGTACGTCCTCATCTTTCCCGTGGACCTCGCCCGAGGCCGCCTGCGCCTTCTCCCACACCGCGTCGTTCTCGCTCATGGGCCCAGGACGCAGGTCCAGCGGGCGAACTGACACCGCCTCGGGAGCCAACAATTCCTCGCCCCCGGCGAGAGGCAGGGCGCTGGGTCCCGCGCTTAGTCTCTATTCTCTCGACCTCCGCAACTGGCCAAGCGTGTCGGCTCGTCCGCATCCCTTGGCCTCGCCGTGCCGTGGCGGAGGTAGCGCGCCGCGCCAGGCAGCGTCGCGAGAGTCGGGGCTCGGGTGACATGTCACCCGACGCAGTGACTCTGTCCCAGTCCGCTCTCGCCGTGCGGTTCACCCGAACGACTCACACCGTCCATCAACTCGTCGTAGACAACGCCCCCGACATCGGCCTCCTCGCGCTCGAGATGGCTGAGCAACGGAAGAGGGCAAACGAGTTGGCGCGATTCTCGCGTTCGTTCGTTCGTTCGTTCGTTCGTTCGTTCGTCAGCTGAGTTCCCCCCGGCGCCGCGGGTGTGGAAGGCTGGCGCCCATGACCAAGCCTGCCCTGTGGATGGGGACTGCTCTCTTGCTCGCGAGCTGCGCCGAGTCGCATCCGCGACCGCCGACTGATACCGAGCCGATCGACGGCGACGTGAGAGCCGACGCGGGTCCGGTGTGCCCGCCCGAGGCCTGCGACGGCCGCGACGACGATTGCGACGGCGTGGTGGACGAGGAGGTCACGTGCTCGCTTCCCGGCGCCTCGAGCTCCTGCGTCGGGGCTCGCTGCATCCTTACCGCTTGCGCCTTGGGCTTCGCCGACTGTGACGGGGCGTCTCCCAACGGCTGCGAGGTCGTGACGAGTACGGACCGTGAGAACTGCGGCGCCTGCGGAGCGGTGTGCGGGCTGACCGAGACGTGCGAAGCGAGCACATGCGTCCGGGAGCAGGTCGTCGATGTCCGCATCGGGCACGTGTTCACCTGCGCACTCTTGGGTTCCGGAAGGGTACTCTGCTGGGGCTTCGTCGGAACGACGGACAGATTCGGGCCGACTCCGGGACCCTTTCCGGTTCAGAGCGCAGCGCCCTTCGAGGTGACAGGGTTCCCGGACCCGGTAGTTGAACTCGCAGAGAGCACGCTCGCCATCTCCGCACTCACCTCTGCGGGAGAGGTATGGTCCTGGGGCGCCAACGACATCGGCGAACTGGGCACCGGGGTCGTCGGTCCCGCAGTCGTCGCCCCCGTCAGAACCCCGCTGCCGGAGCCCGTGTCCAGTCTGGGGAGTACGGGCAGCGCGGTCGGCGCCATCGCAGGCTCGACCGTCTACGTGTGGGGCTACTCGGGCGCCGACCGCCCTCGCTTCACCACGGCGCGTGCGGTCACGCTGCCGGCACCGGCTCTCGCGCTTGCAGGGGCTGGGGCTGGTTACCTCGCGACGTTGGGTGACGGCACGTGCCTCACTTTCGGCGAACTCCCCAATGGGATGCGCGGTGAGTTGGGGGACCGGAGCTGGCGTGCCCCGGAGCCCTATTCCCTGCCGGGTCGCGCAGTCAGCGCGAGTTGTGGCGGACCCGGTTGCTGCGCTCTGCTCGAGAGCACCGAGGTGGCCTGTTGGGGCTCGAACCAGCACGGGGAACTGGGCAGCGGCGCTATCGATCCCATCGTCTGGGACACGGTGTTCCACGCGCCGAGTCTGGTGGTCGGGCTCTCTGGGGTCAGGGCGCTACGGATCATGGGCTTACACCCGCATGCTGTATGCGCTCTCCGCGACGAAGACGTGCTCTGTTGGGGCGGGCTTGGCTCTGTCTTCTCAGGCGACGACGCGCCCTCTCCCGTGCCTCAGCTCGGCGCGACGGGACCCATCGTCAACCTCTTCGGTGCCCCCTTCGTGCGCCATGCATGCCTCCTACTGCCTGGCTCTCGCCTCCGCTGCTGGGGCGACAATGAGGCCGGCCAGCTGGGGATCGGGGCCTCGAGTGAGCGAATGACCGAGCCAGTGCCGGTGCTGGGATTCGAATAGAAAGAAGGATGCGCGTATGTGGACGAGCCGAAGCACAGTTTCGCGAGCGGGAGCAGTCTGGGTTGTGGGGATGGCGCTGACCGTGGCTGTCTCGTCGTGCGACAGGGTGGAGTGGAGCCCTTCGGTCGCAGTGAGGTACGAGGCGCTGATCCTCGAAGACTACATCCAGCTCGACGACGGCTCGTCATTGCACGGGACCGACACGTACATCGCCGAGGGCGCCGGGACGTTCGACACGAACTACGGCGGCGCCCAGACCATGCTGGTTGACGGTACCCCCGGCGCCCGCCGCGAGGCGATCATCCGCTTCGAGGCCAGCAGCATCCAGGCTCTCGTCCCGCCCGGTAGTATCGTGCTCAGCGCGGAGCTTCAGGTGCGTGGAGGCGGTACCGGCGAATACACCGTTGCCCGCGCGAGCCCGGCAAACTGGACGGAGATGGGTGCGACCTGGGGCTGTGCGCACGACACGAATCTCGGGAGCGGTTCTGCGAACTGCTCGCCCAATTGGGGCGCCCCGCGTGCTGTCTCGCCTGCGCTTTCGACCGGCCAGAGTGGCACCGTGACATCGGGGCGTGCGTTCGATGTCACCGCTGATGTCCAGGCGGTGGTCAACGGTGGCAGTCACTCTGGCTGGTTCATCCTCCCGGCCACGACCACATCGGTCGGTGCCTTCGAGGCGCGTAATAGCGGCACAAAAGGCCCGCGCCTGGTCGTCCGCTATGGGCCGGCCACCTTCGCACCCGAAGAGCCTGCGACGACCGGTGCACTTGCTCCTCCGTCGCTCGACCGGTCGGCGCCCACCCATGTGTACGACGCCATGCGCTGGTTGCTCGAACCGTCACGAGGCCTTCAGTGGGGCTTCACGCCCGGCGTCTTCGAAGTGGACCGCGCTGCCGTGATCCG
>Ga0105047_10000601_pt1 | contig 61864 bp, 54 predicted proteins | sample MAT04_FD_78384 | JGI IMG/M metagenome (GOLD analysis project Ga0105047, IMG submission 78384) | Freshwater microbial communities from Lake Fryxell liftoff mats and glacier meltwater in Antarctica - MAT-04 (megahit assembly) | ecosystem: Environmental > Aquatic > Freshwater > Ice > Liftoff... | reverse complement strand
CGAATTGCGCACGGGATTCTCTCTTGGTAAATTCAGATGGATGGCAGGTGGCGCCGAATGATCCATTCGGCAAAGAGCACGTTCAGACCCCAGGCCGAAGCCATGAGGACATCGCGAAGAAAGAATGTCGGTGCACCGGCTATCAAGGTCACCGGCAACAAGATGAGTACCTGAGTGCCCGCGCCTTGACCCAAGGCGTAGGCGCGGACCATCCAGGCTCTGTGTTGGGCGATGCGGCCCCGAAGGACCGCCCGAACCGACACCATGATGGCCAGCGCCATCGACAGCGCGACCACGATGCGTACCCCGTACAAGAGGCCGCCTTGCAGTTCTTCAGGAATGGCATACGCGGCGGTCATCCACAGGCCCGTCAACGCAGCCAGGATGCCGCAGGGCACCACCACCCGACCGGCTGCGCGATGCAGGCCCGGCGCGCGCCGCCGAAACGCCGAGTCGAACTGAAACGCCCCCAGCAGACAAAACAGGGTGGCGCTGACAATGTGCAAGACCACTGGCGTAGACGTCGCCACGAAGCGCGCGTTCTCGGGCGTCACGATACCGCCTGCGGCCATCCCGGCGAGGCGCACCGCGCCAGCCACCACTGGCACCAGGCTCAACAGCAGCAGAGACGTCGGGAGTCTCCAGGAAGGACGTGGCAAAGACGACATGGCGGGGGGGGGGCAAGATCGGAGGGTGTGGTTGCGGCGCCAACCACATGTCGAGCGCCTGGCAGGTAGTGTCGACCAATAGACCTAGCCAGGTCGCCGCACTTAAGTACGGTTCTTCCAAACCACCCCGTGGCTCACAACAGTTTCAGTTCCCGTGCCCGCGCAACGGCCTCCGTGCGCCTCTGCACGTCCAGCTTGTCGAAAATGTTCTGGTTGTGCCACTTCACTGTGCTCAGCGACACGAAGATCTGCTGGCCGATTTCCTGGTTGGAAAGACCTTTGCAAATCAAAGTCAATATCTGCAGCTCGCGCTCGCTCAAGGGATCCGCCAGGCCATGGGGCGTACTCGGTTGCTCTTGTGCTGGCTCGTTGCTGGGCGAAACAGGCGCCATCGCGATCAGTTGCTGCTGCATGGCGTCCAACAGCATGGCCGTGTACCGTGGCCGCGTACCGTGCGTTGCCTTCTCTAAGAGGCGATGCATCGGCCCGCCTAGGTCGACGAAAGCACGCACGCAGCCCTGCGGCTCCGCCAGCGTCATGGTCTCTTCCAGCACGATCAGTGCAGCGTCGGACGAGTCGAAGGCATCCAGCGCCAGGGCCTTGAGCAGTTGCGCGCGCAAGACTTCAGCGGTTGAAGCGCCACTCCGCGAGTCAACCCGTGATGCCTCCAGGAAGGCGGTCAAAGACTCATGCGCCTGCAGTGCCTGCCCGCTGGCCAGCAAGACCCAGGCATGCGCCAGGGGCAGCGCCCGGGCTTGCGCGATCTGACTGGCGGCGATGACTTCCCCGGTTTGCAACAGCGCCTGCACCTGGACTTCCGCGATGGCGAGCCTGCCACCCTGCTGGTTTCTGGTCTGTGCTGCGGTGCTGGCTTGGGTCAGCAGCGTCAACGCCGCATCGGTCTCGCTGCGGGACAACAGGATCTGCGCGCGCAATACGTCAGCGCCCAGCGCGGAGTCACATTCCAGCAGCACTGCAAGTTGGCTGCTCTTTTCTGCGTGCATCGCTGCGGTGTCAAGGTCGTTCCACTGGTAGTGGATGCGCGCCAGGCCCAGGTGGACCTCGCAGGCCACCAGGTGTGGCTGATCGCCCAATACCTGCAGCGCCCGTGCGTAGGTGCGTGCCGCTAGGTGCAGGTGGTTGTCATCTTCCTGCAGGTGTCCCAGCGCAATGCAAGCGACGATGGTGAACATGCGGTTGCCGCAGGACTCGGCCATCGGCACGACCTCGCCATAGACGCGTTTGGCCGCCACGCGGTCGCCGCTGAACTGGTGCGCCACGCCTAGCGCACACTGGGCCGTTATGCGCACAGCAAGGTTGTCCTGGGGTAGCCACTCCAGCGCCAAGGTGGCTTCCCGCTCGATCGCAACCGGGTCGCGAAGGGCCACCGCCTCCCAGGCGCGAAGGGCATTCAATTCACCGCGCCAGCTGCGATAGGCGGGATGGTGCAGGGCAGATTCGATCGCCGTTTCAGCGCCGATGATGGGGGCCCGCATCCGGCTATGTTGACTGGTCGCCAAATATGACCAAGCCAACATCAGCCACAGGGGCGGGTGGGCGTCCAGATACGCCGGTGGCTGGTTCTGCAACCACTGCAACACAGGCTCGGCGTCCTCCAGAAAATACAGCGGCATGCCATGCCCTTGCACCACCTGAATGGCGCGCAGCATGTCGGCACCAGCCACGGCGTGGTGCAAGGCCTGACTGACCATGCCCTGACTCTCAAACCAGGCACTGGCTCGCAGATGCAAGGGTGCCACCGCTTCGCGCTCAAGCAGGCGCTGTTTCAACATCGCACCGAAGAGATGCTGGTACCGGTACCACCGGCGATCGTCGTCAAGCGGCACCACAAACAGGTTGCTCAGGTCCAGGTTGCGCAGGGAGTCGCAGCCCCCCTCGGCCAGCGTGACGGCGTCACAGAGCTCTGGACACATGCGTTCCAGAACCGACGTGCGGAGCAGAAACGTCTGAACGTCTGCGGGCAGGCGCTGCAGAACTTCTTCGAGCAGGTAGTCCTGCACCAACCGATGGCTGCCGGTGAACGACTGGATGAACGACTCAGCGTCGCTTTGCTTGGCCAGCGTCATGGCCGCCATGTGCAAGCCTGCGGGCCAACCTTCGGTGCGTGCGTCCAATGCTTGAACTTGGAGTTCGGTCAACCCCAGCGCCATCGACTGGTTCAGAAACAGCCTGGTTTCCTCGGCAACGAAACACAGATCTTGCGGGCCCATGTCCAGCACTTGACCCTGCGCGCGCAACCGCCCCAAGGGGATGGCCGGCGCTTCGCGCGACACGACCACCAGATGCAGTTGCGCGGGCAGGTTGTCGATCAGGAAAGCCAGCAATGCGTCAACTTCCAAGCTGCTGGCGAACTGGTAATCGTCCAGTACCAGCACCAGCCTGCCGCGTCGCATGGCAATTCGGTTAATCAGATGGATCAGAACCGCTTCTGGGCGAGGCCTGGGTCTGGCCTGGGCCAGTGCCAACGCACCGTCGCCCAGATCAGCGGAGATGGACCGAAAGCTGGCGGTCAAGTACGCCGCAAACTGGTTCGGATCCCGATCCCCCTTATCGAGTGACAGCCAGGCGCTGGGGTGCTCGCAGGTCTGGGCCCAGGCGCCCAAAAGGGTCGACTTGCCGAAACCGGCCGGCGCACACACCAACGTCAACTTGCCCTGCAGACCCGCGTCCAAGCGTTGCATCAGCCGCAGACGTTCCACGCTCCGCGGCGGCGGCGGCGGCGCGAAAAGCTTGGTGGTTAGTAAGGCGGTGACCATGGTTGACTATACAAGTTGCCGGGGCCAAGTGTGCGGCGTGAGATGGCGCGCCGCATGTGACACGTAGGCTGCAACCCTTGCCGGCCTGAGGTTTCGTGCGCCTGCTGCGGACTGGCCCAACTGCGCCAACGTTATGCTGCGACGGCAAGACCTCGACAGCAGGTGACTGCTTCCGGGCGCCTTTGTCGATCGGGTGAAGTCCCAGCTGGAAAAGGTGTGACCCGGTGACCGCTGCATGGCTGGCACCGGCCGCGACAGCCAGCGCATTCAGCGTGCGCTGGAGGTGTACCGGGTGTCGGGCTTGCCACTGTCGCATTTTCATGCCCGCAAGGATGCTATCAAAACAATAGCTTCTCACGCAGGCTCTACGTGGTAGCGTGTGATGCGTGCGCTGGAATCGGTGTTGCAATGGACCCGCACCGCGTTGCGAGACCCGTTGTGATCAGGTTCTGCCTGTCAGGATCTACAGGGATGCTGCAAAAAGCGGGCACCCAGCCCCACATCATGAATTCGCGCAACCCACCTGAGCGCCTCAAAATGCTACAAATTCAGTAGTTAACTGGGAATATTTCGCAAAGGGTTTTCGTAGCTTTTTGATCGCTCTGGGCCGCCACTGTGCGGTAGCGAACATACGCTTGGGGCGGCGAGCCTGCACACTCGCTATCTCAAGCCACATCACCAAACGAGGGGCTTATGCCTGATGTATTGGCGACTACTCCCGCCACGGCCGCACCGACTGCGGTCACAGCCACGGCCCCTGCTGCGTCATCTGACGCATCCGGCAAAGCAGCTGTATTTCAAGCCAAAGGCCTGTCCAAGACCTACGACATGGGTGAAGTCAAGGTCAATGCGCTGTTGGACGTGGAACTGACCATCTACAAGGGCGAGTTCATTGTGTTGCTGGGTGCCTCGGGCAGCGGCAAATCAACCTTGCTCAACATATTGGGCGGGCTGGACCGCCCCACCAGTGGCACCGCGCAGTTTGCCGACCACGACCTGACCCATGCCACAGACGACGAGCTGACACTGTATCGTCGCGACCATGTGGGCTTTGTGTTCCAGTTTTACAACCTGATTCCCAGCCTGACGGTGCGGGAAAACGTAGAGCTGGTGACTGACATTGCAAAAGACCCGATGCCCGCCATAGAGGCGCTCACGTTGGTGGGTTTAGCCGAGCGGGTCGACCACTTTCCGTCCCAACTCTCGGGCGGAGAGCAGCAGCGCGTAGCCATAGCGCGCGCCATTGTAAAAAAACCGGAAGTCTTGCTGTGCGACGAACCCACGGGCGCGCTGGACTATCAGACGGGCAAGTTGGTGCTAGAGGTCATTGCCCGCATCAACCGCGAAATGGGTACCACTGCCATTGTGATCACGCACAACGCCGCCATTGCGGGCATGGCAGACCGTGTGCTGTATCTCAGCGGCGGGCGCATTGAGCGCATCGAGCAAAACGACCACAAGGTCGCGCCCTCCGAGCTGGCTTGGTGAGCCCTACCTCATGAAAACCCTCGACCGCAAGCTGCTGCGCGATTTGCGTCTTATGTGGAGCCAGGCGCTCACGATCGCTCTGGTGGTTGCCAGCGGGGTGGGCGGCTTTGTCACCAGCTTCAGCGCGTTCGACTCGCTGTCGTGGTCGCGCGACAGGTACTACGCCGAGTCGCGCTTTGCCGATGTGTTCAGCAGCCTGAAAAGCGCACCCATGGCCTTGCAGCGCCAACTTGAAATGATGGAGGGTGCGGCACACGTACAGACAGGGCTGGCACAGGTGGTACCCATCACCATTCCGGGTGTGTCGGACCCGATTGCGGGCCAGCTCATCGGCCTGGACCCCCTTGCGCCGCAGCAGCTCAATATCGTCACTCTGCGCAGCGGGCGCATGGTGGAGGTACACGGCAGCGGGGCGATTGACGCTCTGGTGTCAGAGGCCTTTGCCGAGGCCCACCAGCTCAAAGCGGGGGACGAGGTCACCGCGCTCATCAATGGCAAACGTGAACGCCTGCGCCTGGTGGGTGTCGGGCTGTCGCCCGAGTACGTCTTTGCGGGTCTGGGTGGGTCGCCGGATCAGCGTGGCTTTGGAATCTTCTGGATTGACCGCCAGGCCTTGGCCACGGCTTACAACATGGAAGGCGCCTTTAACCAGGTGACGGTGCGCCTGAGCCCCGGCGCCAGCGAGGGCGCAGTCATCGACCAGTTGGACCGGCTGCTCGCGCCCTACGGCGGTGTCAGCGCGCACGGGCGCGACCAGCAGATGTCGAATGTCATTCTCAGTTCCGAGATCAAGCAACAGCGGGTGATGGGTACGGTGTTGCCCAGTATTTTTCTGGCGGTCGCCGCGTTTTTGCTCAACGTGGTGTTGGGCCGCCAGATCGCCAGCCAGCGTGAGCAGGTAGCCGCGTTGAAAGCACTTGGCTACGGTAACCGCGCCATTGGCTGGCACTACCTCAAGATGGTGCTGGTGATCGTGGTGCTGGGCTTGGCCGTGGGGCTAGCGCTGGGGGGTTTGTTGGGCAACGCGTTTGTGGGCTTGTATGCCAAGACATTCCGTTTTCCGGGCTTGAATTACCGGCTGGCACCGATGCTCATCGTGCTGGCCGCCGGGGTCGCTGTTGCAGCGGCTGTGCTGGCCACCATCAGCGCCATTCGCGCCACCGTACTGCTGGCTCCGGCAGAAGCCATGCGCCCACCATCGCCCGGTATTTACAAGCCCATGCTGCTGGAGCGTTGTGGCATGAAGGAGTGGTTCTCTCCGCCGCTGCGCATGATTTTGCGCACCATGGAGCGCCACCGCCTGCGTACGCTGCTGACCATATTGGGCGTGGCCATGGCCATGGCCACGGTGATCACCGGTGCGTTCATGCGCGATGCGGTTGTGGTGCTGATGGATACCCAGTTCAGCCAGGTGTTGCGGGGCGATGTGTCCATCAACTTACTCGAAGCTACGCCAGCCCGTGCACTGCAAGCCGCTGCCCATTTGCCGCATGTGACGGCGGTGGAAGGCGGCCGCAATGTGGCAGTGCGGCTGGTCAACGCCAATCACCATCACCGCGGTTTCATTCAAGGCAAAGCAGAGGTGCCCGAGCTGTTTCGCATTGTCAACATGGACAAACAGGCCTTGAACGCCCCGCGCAATGGGCTGCTGCTAACCGACCGGCTAGCCGACAAGCTGGAGGTCAAGCCCGGTGACCTGGTGCGTGTGGAACTGCAAGAAGGCCGTCGCACCGTTTTTAACCTTCCCGTCACTGGCACGGTGCACGAGCTCTTGGGCATGAACGCCTACATGGAGCGCACTGCGCTCAACACCCTGCTGCGCGAGGGCGACATGGTTAACCAGATCATGGTCGCGGTGGAGCGCGGCCATGAGCCGGAGCTATTGAACCGCCTGAAGGAGTTGCCGCGCGTGGGTGTGGCCGTCAGCAAGCGGGTGATGGCGCGCAACATCACCGATGTGACAGCCCGCAACATCCTCGTCTTCAGCCTGGTGCTGACGGTGTTTGCCACCATCATTGCCGTGGGCGTGGTCTACAACAATGCGCGTATTGCGCTGGCCGAACGCTCTTGGGAACTTGCCAGCTTGCGCGTGTTGGGCTTTACCCGCACCGAGGTGTCTGCCATTTTGCTGGGCGAGCTGGGCATTGAAATTGTGCTGGCGCTGCCGCTGGGCATGGGCCTGGGTTACCTGTTGGCACTCGGCATTGTCACGATGATTCGCAGCGACGAGTTTTCGTTTCCATTTGCCATTCAGCCGGCCACCTACGCCTTTGCAGTGGTCTGTGTGGTGGTGGCCGGTGTCGTCAGCGCCTTGATCGTGCGCCGCCGTATCGACCAGCTCGACCTGGTCAGCGTACTCAAAACTCGCGAGTGAACCAAACATGAACCAAGAAACAAGCCAAGCGCCAAAACAAGCACCAAGCCGACCAAAAGACAAGCCGCTTACTGACCAGCCTAAATCTGTTGATAAGGGCATGAAATTCAAACTTATTGTGGGCGCTTTCGTTCTGGCTCTTTTGGCCGGGCTGATCTGGGCTTTCTGGCCCAGCCCTTTGGAAGTAGAGGTGGCCAATGTGACCCAGGGCCGCTTTGAGCGCGCCGTACAAGAGGACGGAAAAACCCGCGTGCGCGAGCGCTATGTGGTGTCCACCACGGTGGCGGGCCGCCTATCGCGCATTTTGCTGGTGCAGGGCGACAGTGTGGCGCAGGGTGGTGCAGTGGCAGTCATCTCGCCACTGACCCCGGCCTTGCTGGATGCCCGCAGCCAAGCCGAACAGGCTGCCCGTGTCGGCTCCGCGCAAGCTACAGTGGCGCAGGCACAGGCCAACGTGGCGGCGGCCACCGCAGCGCTGGCGCAAAGCCGCCAGGATGTGCAGCGCAATAGCACTCTGGTGCGTCAGGGCTTCATCTCAGCCGCCCAAAGTGAGACCACCCGTTTGGCTGAGCAGCTGCGGGCGACCGAGCTGGAAGCCGCCCGGCAGGCACAAACTGCCGCCCTTTTTGTGTTGGAACAGGCCCGCGCACCATTGCGCGAATACGGCAACTCACGCGCAATCGCAGCCCAGGGCGCCAAAGATGAAGTGGTCGTGCGCTCGCCTGTGGCGGGAAGGGTGCTCAAGATCATGTTGCAGAGCGAAGGTGTGGTGCAAGCGGGCACCGGCTTGGTGGAGATCGGTGACCCTGCACGCTTGGAGGTGGTGGTGGACATCTTGACCCAGGAAGCCGCGCAAGTGGTGCCCGGCACGCTGGTGCAACTCCTGAACTGGGGTGGCCCTGGCGTGCTTTTGGGCAAGGTGCGCTATGTAGAGCCTGCGGCGTTTACCAAAGTGTCGGCGTTGGGTGTGGAGGAGCAGCGAGTCAACGTCATTGCCGACATCACCACCCCAACGGATACCTGGAAGGGCCTGGGTGACGGGTTCAAGGTGGACGTGCGCTTGCTGGTGCAGGTCGAGGAGGTCGCAGTCATGGTGCCGGTGAGTGCGCTGTTTCCCATCGGGTCACGTTCGGGTGTGTTTGTGTTGGACGGTGGACATGTGCGCTTGCAGGAAGTGACAGTGCAGGCACGCAACGGCACGCAAGCCTGGGTACCCGAGGGGCTGGTGCTGAACACGCAGGTCGTGGTGTACCCCGATATCAAGCTTAAAGACGGTGCCAAGGTCAAAGCGCGGCAGCAAAAATAGGCAGTGCCGCCCTGGCAAGGGGAGGCACTGGCCACCAGCGGCCATCAGGGCCACGGATGTGCTCTACCGCACAAACCGTTCAGGTGCAAATGAATACAGTCACAACCTGTACGCAGCAAAGAGAACTTGAACAATGAAATACCTACCAGTCAAAACATGCCAGCACGCCATTGGCCATACGCAAATGGGGCGGCCCGTATTTTGTGGGCGGCATGTGGCACCGGACGGCGGCTATTGCGGCGGACACGTGACGGCCAGCCATGAAACGTCCCCCCATGGCAGGCAAGTCTTCCAGAAAAGCCCTGCACAGGCTGCGCAAATGCAACTTTGCTGATCTCCGCCTGCGAGCAGCGAAATAGCTACAAAACCGTCGCGTGGTGCGCTATGTGGTCCGACATAAAAGTGGCGATGAAGTAGTAACCATGGTCATACCCCGCATGGCGGCGCAACGTCAATGGCTGATGCACCGATTGGCAAGCCGCTTCAAACAGATGCGGATGCAACTGCTCTGCCAGAAACTTGTCGCCCAACCCCTGATCAATCAGGATGCCGCCCGGGTAAGGCGCTGACAATTGGGCCGCCATCAGGGCCACGCTGTCGTGTGCCGCCCAGGTACTTGGGTCTGCACCCAAATAGCCGTTGAAAGCTTTCTGGCCCCACGGGCATTGCGTGGGTGCACAAATCGGCGCAAAAGCGGAAACCGATTTGAATAAACGGGGATGTTTCAACGCCAAAGTCAGCGCGCCGTGCCCGCCCATCGAATGCCCGGTGATGCCGATGCGCTTGGCGTCAATAGGCATTTGCGCAGCGACCAGAGGCAGCAACTCCTGCGTGATGTAGCTCTCCATGCGGTAGTGGGTGGCCCACGGCGCCTCGGTGGCGTCCAGATAGAACCCGGCGCCTGTGCCAAAGTCCCAGCTATCGGCCTCGCCCGGCACGTTGGCACCCCGCGGGCTGGTGTCAGGCGCGATCAGCGCCATGCCATGTTGCGCCGCAAACTGTTGCGCGCCGGCCTTGGTCATGAAGGTTTCTTCGTTGCAGGTGAGCCCGGCCAGATAGACGAGCGCAGGCACGGGTTGCGACGCAGTACCGACGGTGGCCAGCGGCGGCAGGAAAACCGAGAACTGCATCGGCAGGCCGATTTCTGTGGAGACATGCTGATAGACGCGCTGCACGCCGCCAAAGCAGGCGTGTTCGCTCAGCAGGGTTAAGGAGTTTGGATGCATGTCACTATAAATTTGATAGCTACTCCCGCAAGTTATACGGGGGCTAGAGGCCAATTTGACTAGTAAATAACGACGCCACGAATCGACTCGCCACTCTTCATCAGGTCAAACCCTTTGTTGATATCTTCGAGCGGCATGGTGTGGGTGATCAGGTCGTCGATGTTGATCTTGCCTTCCATGTACCAGTCCACAATTTTGGGCACATCGGTGCGGCCCCGGGCGCCGCCAAAGGCCGAGCCTTCCCACTTGCGGCCAGTCACCAGTTGGAATGGCCGGGTGCTGATTTCGGCGCCCGCTTCGGCCACGCCGATGATGATTGAGCGGCCCCAGCCCTTGTGCGTGCACTCCAGCGCCTGGCGCATGACCTGGGTGTTGCCGATGCACTCGAAACTGTAGTCGGCGCCGCCGTCGGTCAGCTGCACGATGGCATCGACGATGTTGCCGCCTGCGGCTTCAATGGCTTTGGGGTTCAAAAAGTGCGTCATGCCGAACTTGCGGGCCATGGCCTCACGCGCCGGGTTCAGGTCCACACCAATGATCTTGTCGGCGCCCACCATTTTGGCGCCCTGAATCACGTTCAGGCCGATGCCGCCCAGGCCAAACACCACCACGTTGGCGCCCGCCTCCACCTTGGCGGTGAACAGCACCGCGCCAATGCCGGTGGTGACACCGCAGCCGATGTAGCACACCTTGTCAAACGGCGCGTCTTCGCGAATCTTGGCCAGCGAAATCTCAGGTGCTACCGTGTAGTTGCTAAAGGTGCTGGTGCCCATGTAATGAAAAATGGGCTGACCGTCGATGCTGAAGCGGCTGGTGCCATCGGGCATCACGCCCTTGCCTTGGGTGCCGCGAATCAGTTGGCACAAATTGGTCTTGCGGGAGAGACAAAACTTGCACTGGCGGCATTCGGGGGTGTAGAGCGGAATGACGTGATCGCCCTTTTTGAGCGTGGTGACGCCGGGGCCCACATCGACCACAATGCCAGCGCCTTCGTGGCCCAAAATGGCGGGGAAGATGCCTTCGGGGTCCGCACCGCTCAGGGTGTAGTAATCGGTGTGGCAGATGCCGGTGGCCTTGATTTCAATCAGCACTTCACCAAAACGCGGGCCTTCCAGGTCCACGGTTTCAATGGTCAGGGGGGCGCCGGCTTTCCAGGCGACTGCAGCTTTTGTTTTCATGGGGTTTTGGTGGGTTAAAAGGGCGTGCTCAGCATTGTGCCTATATCATCGTTCGCAGGAGAACCATGAGCCTCAATATCCACCAACTCAGCAAACGCTATGACGGAAACGCCGTGTTTTCCAACGTGTCGCTCGACGTGGCGCCCGGCGAGTTCGTGGCCATCGTCGGCGAGTCCGGTGTGGGCAAATCAACGCTGCTCAACTGCATGGCGGGCCTGGACCACTGGGACAGCGGCACGGTTCATCTGGACGGCACCGACATGGGCCAACTCGGCGACGATGCCCGCGCCTTGCTGCGCCGCCAGAAGGTGGGCTTTGTGTTCCAGGCCTTTCATGTGCTGGGGCATCTGGACGTCGCGCAAAACGTAGCATTGCCTTTGCTGCTGCTGGGTACCCCTGACGACGCGCGGGTGCAGGCCATGCTGGAGGCCGTGGGGCTGAACGGGCTGGGCAAGCGCCTGCCGCAGCAGCTCAGCGGTGGGCAGTTGCAGCGCGTGGCCATTGCCCGTGCGCTGATACACCGCCCCACCCTGTTGCTGGCCGACGAGCCCACAGGCAATCTGGACCCCACCACCGCTGCCAAAGTGATGGATGCGCTGGTGGCGCAAACCCGCCTGCACGGCACGTCACTGGTGCTGGTAACCCACTCGGTGGCCGCTACGGCAAAAGCGGATCGGGTGCTAAGGCTGCAGGTTGATGGGATAGCGCCAAGCCATCCGTCTCATCCTTGAGGCCAATACCCGTCAATTGCAGCGCGCGTGACTGCGTCAGCAGGTGGTGCAATTTGGCGGCTGCAGCGTCGACCGAAAGCCCTGCCGGACGCACATTGGATATACAGTTGCGCTGGGCATCGGTCGTTCCAGGTCGTGGGGCCCAGGTGATGTAAATGCCCAGGCTGTCGGGCGAACTCAGCCCGGGGCGCTCACCAATGAACACCACCACCACGCTGGCACGCAGCGCCAGCCCCACCTCATCTCCGATGGCAACCCTTCCCTGCTGCACCAGCGCGACCGGAGCAATCGACCAGGCCTGTGCCGCGTCGCCGCGCAGCCGCGCTAGCACCGTAGCCAGCAAGGGCGCAGCGTTTTGGTGAATGGCCAAAGCCGACAGCCCATCCACGATCACAAATGCCACGTCAAAACGGGAATGACCGGAAGCGGACGCCGAAGCAGATGCCGACCATTGCGCCAGTGCGTTCCGCGAGGCATCGTCCAGGCGTCGGCCCAAGTCGGGGCGCTGCAGATAGGTGGTCCGGTCTACCGCTGCGCTGTGCAATTGCAGCGTCGGCAAGCCCGTCGACTCCATCGAATCCGCCACCCCCATTACGTCCAGTGGCAAATGCACGGCATCTCTAGCCTGCGCATGGGCCAGTTGAAAGTTCAGGTGCGCGGCAGTGGGCAGGCTGTGCCCGGCGCGCCCCAGCGCAATACGCGCATCGGTGAATCGCTTGAGCGAATCCCAGGCCGCCAGCGTCACCAGGGGTTTGTGGATCATGTGGAGGCCTCCAGACGCTGGAGCGCTGCCGCAAAGCGTGCGGGCAGTCTGTCCATCAGCCGCGAGGCGTTACCCGGCTCAAACACCTCCATCGTCTGCAGCCATTCCTCAAACTCCGGTGATGCGCGCAGCCCCATGACCTGGCGCATGACCAGTGCGTCATGAAAAGAGGTGCTCTGGTAATTCAGCATGATGTCATCCGCACCGGGGATGCCCATGATGAAGTTGCAACCCGCGGCGCACAGCAGAGCCAGCAGCGCATCCATATCGTCGGAGTCGGCCTCTGCGTGGTTGGTGTAGCAAACATCGCAGCCCATGGGCACACCCAGCAGCTTGCCGCAAAAGTGGTCCTCTAATCCGGCCCGGATGATCTGCTTGCCGTCGAACAAATACTCGGGTCCGATGAATCCCACTACGGTGTTGACCAAGAGCGGCTTGAAGGCACGGGCCACGGCGTAGGCGCGGGCCTCGATGGTTTGCTGGTCGCACCCATGGTGGGCGCCAGCCGACAGTGCACTGCCCTGCCCGGTTTCAAAATACATCACATGTTCACCCCGCTGGCCATCCTGAAACAGGGCGCCGCGCTGCAATGCCAGGGCGGCCTGGCGCGCCTCGCCCAGCAAAGCCAGATCGATACCGAAACTGCGGTTGGTGCCCTCGGTGCCACCGATGGACTGAAACACCAGGTCCACCGGCGCGCCGCGCTCCATGGCCTGCAAGGTGTTGGTGACGTGCGTGAGGATGCAGGACTGGGTGGGAATGCTGTAGCCCGAGATCACCTCATCAAGCATGTGCAGCAGCCGCACCACCTGCGGCACGTTGTCGGTGGCGGGGTTGATGCCAATCACGGCGTCACCGCTGCCGTGCAGCAAGCCATCGAGCAGGCTGGCCGCAATGCCCGCCGCATCGTCGGTGGGGTGGTTGGGCTGCAAGCGGGTTGCCAGCCGCCCCGCCAACCCGATGGTGCCGCGAAAGCGGGTGATGACACGGCACTTGCGGGCGATCAGCACCAGGTCTTGCACCCGGCACAGCTTGCTCACCGCCGCCACCATTTCGGGGGTCAGGCCTGGCGCCAAGGCGGCGAGTGTTCGCTCATCTGCCGCATCACCTAAAAGCCAGTTGCGAAAATCACCCACAGTCAGATGGGCCACGGGTGCAAAGGCCGAGACGTCATGGGTATCGATGATCAGCCGGGTGACCTCGTCCGTCTCGTAAGGCACCACCGCTTCGTTCAAAAAGGTGGCAAGCGGCACGTCGGCCAGCGCCATCTGCGCTGCAACACGCTCCTGCGCATTTGCCGCGATGACACCGGCAAGCCGATCCCCCGAGCGTGCTGGGCTGGCACGACCCAACAGTGTGCGCAAATCGTCAAACCGGTAGCGGTGTGAACCAATAGTGTGCGAGTAACTCATGGCAGAAAGAAACGGAAGTGGCCAACCTTAGATGGCAGTGAATCCATTGTCAACGAACAGATGCGTTCCGTTGATAAAGCTTGCCTCGTCGCTGGCCAGAAACAGCGCTGCTGCGGCCACTTCTTCGGGCTCACACATGCGCCCCTGTGCCGCGGCCATGGCAGCGGATGACACATCAACGCCCAGCCGCTGCAGGGCTTCTACTTCCCGCAGGCCATGTGGTGTGCGGACGAACCCTGGGCACACTGCATTGCAGCGGATACCCCGGTCCCGGTACTCGACCGCAATGGCGCGTGCAAACATATGGCAGGCACCTTTGGTGGTGTCGTAGAGCACCTCCATGGGTGTGCCCGCTACGGCGGATATGGACGAGGTGCAGACAATCGCACCACGGCCTGCAGCCAGCATGTGCGGCAGCACCGCACGCGTGACGAGGTACATACTCTTGACATTCACGGCCATCAACCGGTCCCACTCTTCCTCGGTGGTCTCCAGAAAAGGCTTCACCACAATGGAACCCGCATGGTTGAACAGCACGTCGACGGTTTGCCATTCTTCCACTACGTGTTTCACGGCGCTGGTCACAGCAGCTGACTGCGAGACATCCACTTCGATGGCCATCGCCTGTCCACCCGCATCAAGAATAGCCCGTACGGTTTCAGCAGCAGCCACGGCATTGATGTCCAGCACCGCAACCCGCGCGCCCTCGGCGGCGAACAACCGGGATGCCGCGCCGCCAACGCCCGTTGCCCCCCCGGAAATAATGGCCACCCGGCCTTTGAGACGATCGCTCATCGCTGTCCCTATTTGGCGCCAACCAGGGCGCGTTCAGCAGCCGCAATCTGGGCCTGGCGGCGCGCCACTTCATCGCCCACGGGAGGGCCTTTGAAACGGCGGCGTTCAAACCCGAACCACACGATGGCGGTAATCACCAGAAACGCGCCGGTGATCCACAACGCCGCATCGTTGGGCGGCTGCACACCCAGATAGAAGATCAATGCAATAGCCAGAATCGCCAGCACACCGACGATGCGAAAGGCAGGACCCATGTCCCACGGACCCATCTTGGTCCATGTTCGTCCGTAGGCAAACAGACCGGCAATGACGGGCAGCCCGTAAGACAGGAAAATGAAGATGACCGTGACGGAGACGATAGTTGCGTAGGCCGGTGTGTAGAGCGTGAAGGCAATCGAGATGAGCGCGGCGGTCCAGATGGCGGCCACCGGCGTACGGAACTTTGCGTGCACGCGTTTCAGTGCGCCCGAGGCAGGTAAGCCACCATCCCGCGCAAAGGCATAAATCATGCGGGAGGCCGATGTGACGGTAGCAAGGCCGCAGAGAAACTGGCAGACCAGAATCAACACATACAAAACCATCTTGAGCGGCAAGGGAAGCAAGGCGTCCAGTGTCACAAAAAATACATTCCATCCACTGGCAGCGGCCTTGTCCATATCGGGAATGGCGAGGACAAAGGCGGACAACATGATCCAGCCCGCCAGTGCGGACCACAGCACCGAGTTGACGATTCCTTTGGGAACGGCACGCGCAGCGTCATGGGTTTCTTCTGCGGTGTGGGCTGACGCATCAAACCCGGTGATGGTGTAGATGGGCAACAAGAGCCCCAGCCCAAAGAGCAGCAACATGCTGTCGGTGGCAGGCCAGACATCACCACCGGCTGGGCCACTGTAGTTCTTGAAAGTCCACAGGCGGGAGATATCCCAGGAAGGCGCGTATGCAAGTAATGCGACGGTGAGACCCAGTGCCACCGCAAATATGAGGTAGCCGGAGAGGTCCGTCAGTTTGGCAGTGAACTTGATGCCTACGTGGTTGCAAATGGCCTGAATCACCGTGATACCCACAACAAAGGACGCCTGCAAGCCAAAGCTGGCCTCCAGTCCCAAAGAGCTGCCAAAGGCCCCTATGAAGAAGTTGAAGGTGCCCACGTTGATGGCGCCCAGAACAGTAACCAGCCCCAGCAAATTCAGCCACGCCGTCAGCCAGCCCCAGCCGCGGCCGCCCAAAATGGACCCCCAGTGGTACAAGCCGCCGGCAGTGGGGTACGCCGATCCGATTTGCGCCATGCCCAGCGCAAATATCAAACTGATGGCGCAACCCATGATCCAGCCGATGCCGATGGCAGCGCCGCCAGCGCCACTGATACCTTGGCCCAGCGAGTTGATACCGCCCGAAAGAATGCAGATGATCGAGAACGAAATGGCGAAGTTCTGGAATCCTTTCATATTGCGCGCAAGCTCTTGGGCATAGCCCATGCTGTGCAACAACTTCAAGTCTTCATCGGCTGTTTTATGCGGTTGATCTGACATGGTTTCCTCCGGAATGGGCGAACAACAAAGTACGCTTTTCAGCGTGCGTGTACACATGTTAGAAAGCCGGCCACCACACGCGCTATCCCAAATCGGCAATTGAAAAAACTCTTTTCTCAATGGCATAAAACTTGCAGAATGCGGACGTGGCTTCACTCAGACATCCCATTCCGGTGCAACACACCGCGGGCGCACAGGCGCGCTTCGACGGCGCGTCCGCTTCTCTTTTTGACGATATCGATGAGCAGGCCGCCAGTCTCAACGGATGGAACCAGAATTACCTGCAGTTATCCGCTGGAGTTTTTCAAGGGAGCGTCGACCGCCTGAAACTCGAAGGCGTCAGCCTGTTCATCGAGGACCTGCACCAGGCGGTGCACCAAACAGGGCGAGTGCGGCCCGACGTAGTGGCCTTCGGCGTTCCCCTGCTGCTGAGCGGTGACGCACTGTTTTGCGGACACGTGGGCACAGGGTGCGAACTGCACGTTTTCTCCGGCACGGAAGGATTCGAATTTCGGTCACCCCAGCGGCATGTCATGCTGGGTATTGAAATTGACTTGCAGATATTCAACACCCTGTTTTGTGACGAAACGCTGGAGCGGGCCAACGCCATTGCTGACAAGGCGCATCTCCATTTTGGTGAACCCGCAGCCATGGAAGCATTGCGCAATTGTGCACAAGACCTTTTTTCTGCTGCAAGGCAAAACCCCGCGTGGCTGGCATCTGCCGTGCCATCAGGCCATGTGCACGACGGGTTGCTGGACAAGCTAAGCGCAGCTTTGGGAGACTGTTCCATTGGATCCAAACCCGAACACGACCGGCGCAAAACGTCTGCATCCTATGCGGCCCTGGAGCGGCGCGCGCACGAATGGGTGGTGTCTCGACTGGATGACCCGCCTACGGTCGCCGAGCTGTGCCAAACGCTGGGAGTCAGCCGCAGAACGTTGCAGAATTGTTTTCAAGCGACATGGGGCATGGGCCCCCTGGCCTGGCTCAACACGCTGCGCTTGAATGCAGTGCGACTCAGGCTGAAGTCCGCCGCGACGGTTACCGAGGCCGCCACGCAGTTTGGCTTTTGGCATTTTGGGCACTTCGCGTCCGACTACCACGCGCTGTTTGGCGAGTTGCCCTCTGACATGCTGTGCAAGCACCAGGGCCGAAATGCCCGCGCCGCGCACGGCCACACCCGCATCGGGTAAACCATAGGACTGCACCCCTTGAATTGACATAAAAATGTCATTTGGCTGTCTTAGTCTCCTATCTGTTGCTATTTTCAGCTTCAACTCCAACCTGAATAGGGATACACCATGAAATTCAAACGTGCACTCATCGCGGCTGCTGTCACAGCCATCGGCTTGGCCGGCTCCGCCATGGCCCAAGAGAAAACCCTGCGTCTGCTGACTTGGGCCGATTACGCACCCGCAGCAGTGGTGGCGCAGTTTGAACAGGAGACCGGCTACAAGGTGGAGCTGACCCTGTCCAACAACGAAGAGATGATCTCCAAGCTGCGCGCCACGGGCGGCGCGGGCTTTGACCTGGCACAGCCCTCGCAGGACCGCATCAATGGCCCGCAACAAGAGTTCGGTATCTATAAACCGATGGACCTGAGCAAGATCAAAGCTAATCTGTTCATTCCTTCCATGCTGGATGCCACCAAGAAGAACACAACAGTTGCCGGCAAGGTCTATGGCCTGCCGCACATCTGGGGCACCGATGGCCTGGTGGTCAACACCAAGATGACCAAAATGACCGACTACCCCGACCTATGCCGTGCAGATGTCAAAGGCAAGACCACCATGCGTCTGAAGCGCCCGGCCTTGCTGGCGTTTGCCTTTGCCTCGGGCAAAGACCCGTTTGCCCTGTACAACAACCCTAAAGCCTATGGTGCCTTGATGGATGAAGTGAGCAAAACGTTGATTGCTTGCAAAAGCAACCTTCGTTTTTATTGGGACAACAAAGACCAGGTCGTCAATGGCTTTCTTTCGGGCGAAATCGTTGGCGCGATGGCGTGGGACACAGGTGGTTGGAAGCTGAACACACAACAGGATGAGTTCAGATTCATTGCCCCAAAATCTGGCGCATTAGGCTGGATTGACGCCTTTGCCATCCCAGCCAAAGGTAAAAACGACGCGGCCGCCTATGCCTGGATCAACTTCAATATGCGCCCTGAAATTGCTGCCAAAGTGGGAACAGCTGCTGGCCAATTCACCGCGTCCAAGGGTGCAGACCAGTTGATGGATGCCAAGCTGAAGGCCCAGTTTGCGGCCAGCTTCCCTGAAGCCGCTTTGAAAAACGTGAAGTGGTACCCCGCTGTACCCGCTGGTGTGGAAGAAATCGAAGGCCGCGTGCTGGACCGCATCAAAGCGGCCAACTAAGCGATTCCTTGAGTACGACGCAACCTGACCTCGAAGCCGTAGGCGTTGGCAAACGCTACGGCGGCTTTTTGGCGGTGGACGACCTGTCGTTCACCGTCGAGCGGGGCAGTTTCTTTTCCATCCTCGGCCCATCGGGCTGTGGCAAGACCACGTTGCTGCGCATGGTGGCGGGCTTTTTAGTGCCCGACTCCGGCGAGATTCGCATCGGTGGCAAAGCCATGAATGGCGTGCCACCCAACCAGCGCCCGGTGAACATGGTTTTCCAGCACCTGGCCTTGTTCCCCATGATGAATGTCGGCGAGAACGTGGCCTATGGCCTGGCACGGCGCGGTATTGCACGCGACGAGATCAAACGCCGCGTCGGCGAGATGCTGGAGCGCGTGAGCCTGCCCGGAGCGCAGGACAAGCGGGTGGACCAGCTCTCGGGCGGGCAAAAACAGCGCGTGGCCATCGCCCGCAGCCTGGTGCTGGAGCCTACCCTGCTGTTGCTGGACGAGCCGCTGGGCGCACTGGACTTGAAGCTTCGCGAGCACATGAAAATTGAGCTCAAGCAGCTGCAGGCCGCCTTTGGCACCACCTTTGTCTACATTACCCACGACCAGTCGGAAGCACTGGTCCTGTCCGACCATGTGGCGGTCATGAACCACGGTCGGTTTGAGCAACTGGGCACGCCCCAAAGTTTGTACTACCAGCCGCAAACACCGTTTGTGGCGGGCTTTGTCGGCGCCAACAACCGGGTGCAGGGCAAGGCCACCGGTGTGGACGGCGACGTGGTGGCAATCACCAGCACCCACGGGCTGGTGATGCATGCGCGCCATGCGCAGGTGCAAGGCACCATCAGGCCGGGCGATGCCGTAGAGGCTTTTGTGCGCCCGGAGGTTGCGCGGCTTGCGCGAACAGCTACCGAATTCATAGCAACCGGCCAACCCCACTACACCGGCAGGATTGAGAGCTTGCTGTTTGACGGCGCCAACTCCGCCGTGCTGCTGCGCGAAAAGGCCACCCAGGCCGAGTTCCGCATAGCCCTGCCGCAAACCGGCCAGTTTGCGGACCTGCGTGCGGGTGAAGACGTGGTGTTTGGTTTTGATCCGCAACGTGCCGTGTGCTTTGCCGCACCGGCAACGAGCGATAGCAGCGATGCCAGCTAACGCCAAAACAGGACCGGCCAGGCTGATGGCCATGCTGCTGCTGGCCCCCGCGCTGCTGTGGCTGGTGGGTTTGATTGTGCTGCCACATGCCGAGTTGGCCGTGCTGTCGCTGCGCGCACGGGTGGCACCCCGGGTGTATGAGCCCAGCTTCGCGCAATACCTGACGTTTATTGACGAGCCCCTGTACTGGCGCACCTTTGTGCGCACGGCGCTCATGTCGATACTGGCGACTGCCATCACGCTGCTGATGGCTTTCCCCATTGCCTGGACGATTGCCAAGATTGCCCGCGGGCGGGCCCAGTCGATGCTGTTCATTTTGTGCCTGATTCCGTTTTGGGTGAGCGAGACGGTGCGCACATTGGGCTGGATGATTCTGCTGCGCGAGTCCGGCGTGTTGCCGGGGCTGATGGTGTGGCTGGGCCTGACGCCAGCGCCCGTAGAGCTGCTCTACCACGACGCCACCATTCTGGTCGGGCTGGTCTACACCTCGATGCTGTTCATGGTGATTCCGCTCATCAGCGCGCTCGAGAGTCTGGACGATTCGCTCATTGAGGCGGCCTACGACCTGGGCGGCAATGGCTGGTCCATCCTGCGGCACATCATCATTCCGCACGCCGCACCGGGCATGGTGGCAGGCTGCATTGTGGTGTTCATGCTCACGCTGGGCAACTACCTGACGCCCACGCTGTTGGGCGGCAAGAATTCACTCTGGTTTACCGAGCAAATTTATACCCAGTTCATCACCCGCTTCAACTGGGAGCAGGGTGCCGCGTTTGGCTTTTTGCTGCTGGGCCTGTCTACAGCCATCGTGTGGCTGGGGCTCAAGGCTTCGGGCCAGAAGTTTGGTGACGTGATGCAGCGTTCATGATCCCGTCACTTCCCCGCCCTGCCTGGCTGCGCGCCAGCACCGTGGTGTACGGTGTGCTGTTCTTTGCCTTCCTGTTTTTGCCTCTCGCCGTGGTGGCGGTGTTTGCGTTCAACGACGCGCCCTACCCCGCGCCGCCGTGGAACGGCTTTACGCTGGACTGGTTTATGGGCAGCGCGTCAACCGCAACCGCCAGCGCACGCCGCGGACTCTTTGCCGACACTGCACTGCTGGGCAGCCTGTGGACCAGCGTGGTGGTGGCCTGCTGGGTCACGGTGTTGTCGGTTGTGGTCGGCACCGCCAATGCCTTCCTGATAGAACGCACGCAGTTCCGCGGCAAGCAGGCACTGTCGATGCTGATGCTGGCGCCGCTGGTGATTCCCGGGGTGATTCTGGGCATCTCCATCCTGGCCTTTGCCAGCCGCATTGCCAACCTGGCAGACGACCTGTGGGGTCTGGAGCTGAACTTCCTGCGCCCTGGCTTGCCGCTGGTGGTGCTGGGCCAGTTTTCCTACATCGTGTCGATTGCTACGCTCACCATCACCGCGCGGCTCAAGCGCTTTGACACCACGCTGGAAGAGGCGGCCTACAACCTGGGCGCATCCAAAGGTGCCGTTCTGGCCACCATCACGCTGCCCTACCTGCAACCTGCGCTGGTTGGCGCGGCAGCCATTTCCTTCCTGATGTCGTTTGAGAACTTCAATACCACCCTGATGCTGGTCGGCTCGGACGCGCCCCTCACAGTCATGATGTACGGCCGCATGCGCGAGGGCGCCACACCCGTGCTCAACGCCGTGAGCCTGTTTTTGATGGTGGCGTCTGCCTTGCTGGCCCTGACCTTGCTGCGAAGCGACAGAAAACAACCCTCCTGACGCCAGACAGGGTTGTCACAATCGACCCCATGGCAGCATCTTCGGCATCTTCTAGGGCATCTCCCCTCTGGCCCCTTCTTCGCACGTTTTCCTGGCAAGAGTTGCGCAACCACCCGTGGCGCAACGCCGCTGCGGTGGTTTCGGTGATGCTGGGCGTGGCGCTGGCGCTCTCGGTGCATTTGATCAACGCATCGGCATTGGACGAGTTCGCACAGGCCGTGCGATCCGTGGGTGGACAACCGGATCTGGAATTGCGGGCGGGCAGCGGGTTGACTGGGGGCATTGATGACGCGCTGTATGCACGCCTGGCCCATCACCCCGACGTGGTGCTGGCCAGCCCGGTGCTGGAGCTCAGCACCTATGCGCTGGGCCCCGGCGACGCAAGCCGCGTGCTGTTGCGCATCATCGGCATCGACGCCTTGCAAGTGGCCCAGGTCGTGCCTGACCTGATGCCCCTGCCTTCTGCGAATGCGAACCGACTGGATATCTTCGCACCCGACACCGTGTTTTTGAACCCCAGTGCGCAAAGCCGCCTCAGCGGGGACACGCTCCAACTGCAACACGGCCTGCAGCTCAAAACGGTGCGTGTGGCAGGCACCGTCCGCGCTGGTGGTGGTCCGCTGGCCGTGATGGACATTGCCGCCGCGCAGGAGTTGTTTGAAAAACGGGGGGGCCTCACCCGGGTGGACGTGCGCCTGCGCGCGGGAGTGGACCGCACGGCCTTTGTGCGCGCGGTGCAGGGTGCCCCCGACTGGCCCGCCCATGCCAGACTGGTAGAACCCGGTGATGCGCTGCAACGCATGGGCACGCTCTCGCGCGCCTACCGGGTCAACCTGACCGTGCTGGCGCTGGTGGCCTTGTTCACCGGTGGATTTCTGGTGTTCTCGGTACTGGCCCTGAGCGTGAGCCGCCGGGCGCCTCAACTGGCCTTGCTGGGGGTTCTGGGGCTGACGGGCCGACAGCGCCTGCAGCTGGTGTTGCTGGAAGCGGGTGCTCTGGGTGCCTGCGGGAGCACGCTGGGAATTGGCTTGGGCACGGGCCTCGCTGCCGCCGCATTGCGCCTGCTGGGGGGCGATTTGGGTGGGGGCTACTTTTCGGGCGGTGCACCCGCGCTCCAATGGAATGGGGGAGCCGCTCTGGCGTTTGGCGCCCTGGGGCTGCTGGCCGCGCTGCTGGGCGCATGGTGGCCCGCACGCTGGGCACAGAATCTGCCTGCGGCGCAAACCCTCAAGGGCTTGGGCACGCTGCAACCGAAAAAAAGCCGGGCCTGGCTGGGCGCGGGCTTGCTGCTGGGCGGTTTTCTGCTGGCGTTGATGCCACCGGTGTGGGGCATTCCGCTGGCAGCCTACGCCAGCGTGGCGCTGATTCTGGTGGGAGGCATTGTCGGCCTGCCCTGGCTGGTGGGCGCGGTGCTGGACCGCGTCGCCCCGTTTGTGTCGCATCAGGCGCTGCCCATGCTGGCGGTGGAGCGGGCCCGTCGCGTCAGGGAGAGCGCGGCGGTGGCCGTGAGTGGCGTGGTGGCATCACTCAGCCTGGCAGTCGCCCTGACGGTGATGGTGGCGAGCTTTCGCACCTCGGTAACCGACTGGCTGGACACCGTGCTGCCCGCCGCGCTGTACGTGCGCAGCGCCAGCAGCGGCAGCGCCAATGACGCAGCCTACTTTGAGCCGGCCTTTGTGCAGGCGGCAGCAAAACTGCCCGGGGTGCAGCGCCTGACCACCCAGCGCAACCAGCAACTGTTGCCCGACCCATCGCAGCCGCCCGTGACCCTGATCGCCCGGCCACTGCAGGGCCCCGATGGAAAAGGCATCAACCTGCCGCTGGTCGGCGAGGCCTTGCCCGTGCCGCCTGGACAGATCGGCATCTATGTGAGCGAAGCCATGGTGGATTTACATGGCGCCCGCCCCGGCAGCGCTTACCCCCAACTTTTAGAGCATTTCAGGCCTCTAGCCCCCGTGGAACCTGCGCAAGCAGCTACGTTTTTCATAGCAGGAGTGTGGCGCGACTACGCCCGCCAGTTTGGCACCATTGCCATAGAGCAGGCTGACTTTGAGCGTCTGAGCGGCGACAAGCGCGTCAACGACCTGGCGCTGTGGTTGGAGCCCGACGTCGATCTGGCGCAAACGCAACAAGCCCTGCGCGATCTCGCCGACCGGCAGGCAGGAACCCCGGGGGGTGCAGCGGGGCGCCTGATGGAGTTTGGCTCTGCCCGGGAAATTCGCGCCAGCACCCTGAAGATTTTTGACCGCAGCTTTGCAGTGACCTACTGGCTGCAGGCGGTGGCCATCGGAATCGGCCTGTTTGGCGTGGCGGCATCCTTCAGCGCACAGGTGCTGGCGCGTCGCAAGGAGTTTGGCTTGCTGGTGCATCTGGGCCTGACGCGGCGCCAGGTGCTGCGCGTTGTGGCCGCAGAGGGCGCTGCGTGGACCACACTGGGAACCATCGCGGGCGTGGCGCTGGGGCTGGCTGTCGCCGTGGTGCTGGTACATGTGGTCAACCCCCAGAGCTTTCACTGGACCATGGAGATGACGCTGCCCACCTTGCGACTGGTGGCATTGGGCATTTCCGTCGTGCTGGCGGGCACACTCACCGCCTGGCTGGCGGGGCGAGCCGCTGCAGGGCACGATGCGGTAATGGCCGTCAAGGAAGACTGGTAAGGTAGCGATCTGCATGTCAACACTATTTGAGTTTCTACCTATTGGGGCGTACCGGTCCGACGCTTCGGGAAAGCTGCTGCGCGCCAATGCGGCGCTGGTGCGCATCGACGGCTTCGATACCGAAGAGGAACTGCTCGCCACTTTCAATGACGACGCCACCGAGTGGTACGCCGACCCTGACCGGAGATCGCAATTCAGGCGACTCATGGCACAGGATGGCCATGTGGTGAACTTCGTGTCAGAGACCTACCGCCACAAAACAGGCGAGCGCATCTGGATTCGGGAGGCCGCACATGTGGTGCGGGACGCCCAAGGTGCGCTGCTGTATTACGAAGGCACGGTGGAGGACATCACCGCATCCCACCGGGCGCATCTCACCCTGCAGGAAAACGAAGAACGCTGGAAGCGCGCACTGGAAAGCACAGGCGACGGCGTTTGGGACTGGTACATCCAGACCGGTGACGAGTTTTATTCGGCGCGTTGCAAACAGATTTATGGTTTTGGTGAAGACGAAATTCCCAACCGCGCCGACGCACTGGACGGACGAACCCACCCCGATGACGTCGCACAGATGCAGCGTGACCGTGAAGCGCACTTCAACGGACAAACGCCCACCTACCGCAACGAACACCGCATTCTTTGCAAGGACAACAGCTGGAAATGGGTACTCACGCGTGGCATGGTCATCAGCCGCGATGCGCAGGGCCGCCCAGTTCGCATGATCGGCACCCACACTGACATCACCGACCAAAAAGAGTCTGACGCGCTGATCTGGAGGCAAGCCAACTTCGACCCCTTGACCGGTCTTCCCAACCGGCGCATGCTGCGCCAACAACTGCAGAACGACATTGAACGCAGCGAGCAACTGAATCAGGCGGTTGCCATTGTCTTCATCGATCTGGATCACTTCAAGGAAGTGAATGACACTTTAGGGCACAACAGCGGCGACTTGTTGCTCATCAAGGCGGCCCAGCGTATCAAGGCACGCCTGGGGTCCCTGGACCGGGTGGCACGCATGGGCGGCGATGAATTCACAGTGGTGGTGTGTGACGTGCAGGACACCGCGCAACTCGAAGGGCTTCTTCAATCCATCCTATACAGCTTGTCAGACTCTTTTCAACTCCAGGATGAGCAGGTCTTTGTATCCGCCAGCCTGGGAGTTGCCATGTATCCCGGCGACGCCACGCTGGTAGAAGACTTGTTCAAACGTGCGGACCAGGCCCTGTATGTCGCCAAGGCCGCCGGACGCAACCGTTTCAGTTTTTTCACACCGGCCTTGCAAGAGGCGGCGCAGACGCGCCTGCGGCTGGCCAGTGACCTGCGCATGGCGCTGGAGCTACGGCAGTTCGAGGTGGTGTACCAGCCAATCATTGAAATGACCAGCGGACGCATCTTCAAGGCCGAGGCGCTTTTGCGTTGGCACCACCCCCAGCGTGGTCTTGTCAGCCCGGCGCAGTTCATTGGCATTGCAGAATCGACCGGCTTGATCATTGACATCGGCGAATGGGTGTTTCAGCAGGCCGCGCAGCAGGTCAAACACTGGCGTGGCCTGTACGGGGATGATTTCCAGATCAGTGTCAACAAGTCGCCTGTGCAATTTCACCGGACCGGGAGCGCCAATAACCACTGGATCAAAGATCTGCACGCACTGGGCCTGCCGGGCTCCAGCATCGCCATAGAGATCACGGAAGGCTTGCTGCTCGATAGCAGTAGCGCTGTATCACAGCGGCTATCGGCAATGCGGGAAGCCGGGATTGCCGTTTCACTGGATGACTTCGGAACCGGGTATTCCTCGCTGACCTACCTGCAGCGATTCACGATTGATTTTGTCAAAATTGACCAGTCCTTCGTGCGCAACCTCACGCAGGGATCGACCGACCTGGCACTGTGCAAGGCCATCATCGTGATGGCCCATGAACTGGGTATGAAAGTCGTGGCCGAGGGGGTTGAAACCATTGAGCAACGGGACTTGCTGATGAACGCAGGGTGTGACTTTGGTCAGGGCTACCTGTTTGCAAAACCCTTGAAGGTCGGTGATTTTGAAGCGTTCATGCAGTGGGATGCCACCGTTTAGATTCAGCTCTTTTTTCTACTCGTGGCGCAAGGCGTCAATCGGGTCCATCCGCGCGGCACGCCGGGCCGGGAAGTAGCCAAACAACACACCGATGGCGGCCGAGAACACAAACGACAGCAGATTGACAGTGAGGTTGAAGGTGTAGGGTATGTCCATCAGCATCGCCAGCCCGACGGACGCACCGGTGGCCAGCACAATGCCAATCACCCCACCCAGCGCCGCCAGCACCACAGCCTCGATCAGAAACTGCAGCAGCACTTCGCGCTCCAGCGCACCAATGGCCAGGCGCAAACCAATCTCGCGGGTGCGTTCGGTCACGCTGACCAGCATGATGTTCATGATTCCAATGCCGCCCACCAGCAGGCTCACAGCGGCTACTGCGCCCAGCAGCATGGTGAGCACCTTGGTGGTGCCTGACAGGGTGTCCGCCAGTTGCTTGGTATCGAGCACGTTGAAGTTGTCTTCATCGGTGCTGGCCAGCTTACGCCGCTCGCGCAAAAGCTGCGTAATACCGGCCGTGACGCGGGATGCGTCGCTGCCATCATTCATGGACACCAGCAGCGTGTTAACACGGAGGTTGCCGGTAATGCGGCGCTGCAGCGTCTTGATGGGTAGCAGCACCATGTCGTCCTGGTCGTTGCCAAAGGCGCCCTGCCCCTTGGAGGCCAGCAGGCCAACAATCTCGCAGGAAATCTGCTTGACCCGCAGCTGCGCACCCAGTGCGGCAGCCTTGCCGTAAAGCTCGCGGCGAACCGTTTCACCAATCAGGCACACCGCCGCACCGCCGCGCATTTCGTCATCGGAAAACTCCCGGCCACTGGCCAGTTTCCAGTTGCCGGTTTGTAGCCAGTCGTTGGTACTGCCAATGATGCTGCTCGTCCAGTTGCGGCCGTTGGCCACCACCGTGGAACCGGTGCGCGCCTCGGGTGCCACAGCGGCGATGCCGCCAATCTGGGTGGCGATAGCCTGCGCGTCGGATTCCTTGAATGCGGGTGCACCGCCACCGCCACTACCCGGACCCAGGCGCTGGCCGGGGCGCACTTGCAGCAGGTTGGTGCCCAGACCAGAAATCTGGTTTTGAATGGCCAGCGTGGCGCCATTGCCCAGCGTCACCATGGTGATCACGGCACTCACGCCAATCACGATTCCCAGTATGGTCAGAAAGGACCGCATCAAATTGCGCCGGATGGAGCGCAGTGCGAGTAACAGGGTGTTGAGGAGCATCAGTGGGCCTCTGACACGGCTGAGGCTGAAACATGCGCGGCGTCTTTTTCCTGCAGGCCGACGGGGTGCGCATTGCGCTCGTCGCTGGCCACGACACCATCCACAAAACGCACGATGCGCCGGGCGTAGGCGGCCATGTCGGACTCGTGCGTAACCATCAGCACGGTGATGCCATGGTCCACATTCAAGCCCCATAGCAGTTGCATGATCTCGCGGCTGCGCTGGGTGTCCAGATTGCCGGTCGGCTCATCGGCCAGAAGCACCGCGGGCTCGGTAACGATGGCACGCGCAATCGCGACACGCTGCTGCTGCCCGCCCGACAATTCGGACGGCGTATGGTGCTCCCACCCCGTGAGCCCGACGGATGCCAGCGCCTTGGCCGCCGCCGCATGGCGTGCAGAGGCCGACTCACCACGGTACAGCAGCGGTAGCTCCACATTTTCTTGTGCAGAGGTGCGCGCCAGCAAGTTAAAGCCCTGAAACACGAAGCCGAAATACTGCCGCCGCAGCCGCGCGCGCTGGTCACGGGTAAGCGACTCCACGTGGGCCCCTTTGAACAGATATTCACCCGTGGTGGGCGTGTCCAGCCCACCCAGGGTATTCATGGCGGTGGACTTTCCCGAGCCGCTGGGCCCCATGATGGCCACAAAATCGCCGGCTTCAATATCCAGGTTCACCCCTTTGAGGGCCTGCAGCGCGGTGGCGCCTTCGCCATACACCTTGGTGATGCCACGCAGGCGGATCAGGGGCTCGCTCACGGAGTTGCTCCAACTGCGCGCTGATCCGTAATGACGGCCATGCCCTCCTGCAGATCGCCGCCGGTGATCTCGGTCATGCGACCATCGCTGATGCCCGCCTTCACGGCCACCGCTACCGCCTGTCCGTCCTTCAGTATCCAGACCTGCTTCGCAGCCGCGCCACCGCCGCCGCCGCCAGCCTTGCGCGCACCGGTTCGCGGCATGCGCGGCATCAGCTTGGATATCACACTGCCGCTCGGTTGAGTTGCCGCCGCATCCGCACCGGCTACAGAAGGTGAAAAACGCAATGCCGTATTCGGAACCAGCAGCACATCGGTGCGTTCGGTGGAAACAATCGTAGACGCTGCCGTCATGCCCGGGCGCAAACTGAGATCGGTGTTGTCCACATCCAGATTGGCAGTGTAGGTGACCACGTTATCGGTCTTGGTGGAGCCAAAGGCGACGCGGGCGACACTTGCAGGGTAACGGCGCGCGGGGTAGGCGCTGACGGTAAACGTGGCTTTCTGTCCATCCTTGACCGAGCCCACGTCGGCTTCATCGACGCTCACATCCAGTCGCAGCTTGGTCAGGTCTTCGGCCACCGAGAACAGCGTCACGGCCTGTAGAGAAGCGGCCACTGCATTACCGGGATCTACGGTGCGGGAGAGCACGACGCCGTTAATGGGGGAACGAATGGAGGCCTTGGCCAGGTTGGTCTCATCGGTGGACAGGGTTGCGCGCGCCACATTCACATTGGCACTGGCGCTGGCCTGGGCTGCTATCGCGCGGGCCACATTGGCGCGCGCACTGTCCAGCTCGGTCGCCGACGGCACCTTGCCCCCCGAAAGCCGGGCCACCTCTTCGAATCGGGCCAGCACCGCCTGGGATTCCATGACTGTCGCCTTGCTTTGCGCCTCCTGGGCCTGCGCGGACAGCAAGGACGCCCGCGAACGCGTTACCTGGTCCACCAGCTTGGCGGTATCGAGCTCGACCAGAATTTGTCCGATCTTGATACGGTCATTCACATCCACCAGAACGCGTTTGACGGTACCGGAAAGTTCACTGCCAATGTTCACCGCCCGGGTGGGCTGCAGCGTACCGTTGGCCGAGACGGTGAGCGTCAGGTTGCCCTTGCCCACGGCTTCAGTCACATACGTCGGCAATGCGCTGCTGCTCTTTTGCTCTTGCCAGTAGTACCAGCCGGCCGGTAGCAGAACCACTGCGGCAGCTGCACCCCAGACCAGGGGGCGTTGCCACCAGCGGCGCGGCCGATCCGCACCCAAAATTGCCTGTAAATCGGCAGGAGGCTGGGCAACGGTCGGACTAGCGGTCGGTGGAACGGCGGGGGTGGACGTCGGGGTGGTCATGGCGTATTAGGGAATCTGGTTAGAGCATGGTGTGCGGGGCAAAGTCAGGGCGCAGTGGTCTGCGTATCCGCAATCCATCCACCGCCCAGCGCTTTGTACAGTCGAACGTGGTCCGCACTCAGGCTGGCACGGGTGGTCTCCACGCTGTCCTGCGCAGACAACAGCGTGCGCTGCGTGTCAAGAACGGCGCGAAAGTCGATCAGCCCGCTGCTGTAGCGCTGACGGGCCAATAAATCCGCATTCGCGGCAGCCACCGTTGCAGACTGCAGCCGCGCCAGGCGTTCGCGATCACCTTGCAGCGCAATCAGGGCATCTTCCACATCTTTCAAGGCGGCGAGCACCGTGGCTTGATAACCCACGCGGGCCTGCTCCAGCGCAGCCTCCTGCGCGCGTACCTGCGCTCTGGCGGCGCCACCATCCAACAGCGGCACGGAAACACTGGCCAGCAAGGCGTTGACAACCGAAGCACCGCTGCTGACTGTGGCCAGCGTCAGCGCACGCAATCCCAATGAGCCTGAAATCTGGAAACCAGGGTACCGGGCCGCGTCAGCCTGTGCCACCCGCGAGAGCGCTGCGCTGATGCGGTATTCGGCAACCCGCACATCCGGTCGCTGGCGCAGCGTTTGCGCCGGTATCGCCAGAACGAGGTCGTCGGGTGCCTGCGGCACTGGCGCTGGCGGAGCAGTGATCACCCCCAGGGTGCCCTGGAGCGCCCCGGGTGCCTGACCGGTCAGCACCGCCAGACTGTTCAGATTTTGGGTCACGCTGGTGATCAAAGAAGGGATCTGGGCACTGGTTTGCTCGCTGGCGGCAACGGCCTGCTCCACATCCAGCGAAGACACCAGGCCTGCCTGCGCGCGCCAGCGCGTGATCTGCAGCGTTTCGCCTTGCGCGGCCAGGCTGTTGCGCGCAATGGCCAGCCGGCTCTGCAAGCCACGCAGTTCAATGTAGGTCACCGCCACCTCGGCGGCCAGAGACACCTGGACGTTGGCCAGACTGGCCTCTGCGGCTTGGGCATCGGCTTGCGCGGCATCCAATATGCTGCGTTTCCCGCCAAATACGTCCGGCTCCCAACTCGCATCGAAGCCGGCCTGAAAACTGTTGGTGGCGTCGTTGCTGTCCGTCTGGTTGCGCTGGGCCGATGCGGCGCCCTTGAGGGTGGGCCCCAGGTTCGCCCGTTTGCCGTCACGCAGCGCCCGTGATTGCTGCAATGCGGCTTGCGCAGTGCGCACGTCGGTATTGGCCAGCAATGCCTGCATCACCAGAGCACCAAGAGCCGGGTCATCAAAGCGCTGCCACCATTGGGCTAGCGACACGACAGAACCCGCAGCCATTGGCAGGTTCGACGATGGGGACCAAGCGGAGGGGACCGGTGTTTCAGGCAGCGAAGCATGCTGCGGCAAAAGGGATGTGCACCCGGACAACACGGCCACCATCGCAAAAGTCACTGGCAACAAGCGGAAACGGACTGCAGTTACGCGAAGTTGGAAGCGATCGGATATTTGAGTGGTCATCGATTTACATTGCACAAGGCACGTTACAAGACGATTGTGGGGTCGCTGCGTATTACCTACATTGACATACGTTAATTCTTGTAAAGTTGACAGTGCCAAATCAACGCTTCGCAGTCTGTGGCTTGGCGGACTCACACGAAAAAAGGATTGACATGAACCGCCGCAGCGTTTTAAGCGCAGGTCTGGGCGCGAGCCTTTGCTTGGGCGGGAGCCCCTCCGCCAAGGCCCTGGAGCGCAAGCAACTGGAGTTTCCCCGGGACCACGGCGCCCACCCGGACTTTCGTACCGAATGGTGGTACGTCACCGGCTATGCCAACGTGGCAGACGGCCCTGCGGCCTTTGGCTTTCAGGTCACCTTCTTTCGTAGCCGGGTCGCGCAGACGCAAGGGATGCAATCGGGTTTTGCAGCCAAACAACTCATATTCGCGCACGCGGCACTGACCGATGTGCAGGGGCGAAAGCTGTGGCACGACCAGCGCATCGCGCGATCCTCGGGCGATGAACCGGGCCAAAACGCCGTTGATATGGCATCTGCCAGCACCCATGACACCGCTCTGCGGTTGCGCGATTGGTCTCTACAACGCAACAAGGGCGTCGTGGAGGCCAAGGTTCGGGGTGCCGATTTTTCTTTGGCGCTTACCCTCTCGCCCCGCCAGCCGGTGCTGTTGCAGGGAGACCAGGGCCTGTCACGCAAAGGGCCCGAGCCGCAGCAAAGCAGCTACTACTACAGCCAGCCCCAGTTGCAAGCCCATGGCGAACTCGTTTTACAGGGCAAGCGCCACACGCTGACCGCAGGCAGCTCCGCCTGGTTGGACCACGAATGGAGCCAAGAATTGATGCATCCGCTGGCGGTCGGGTGGGACTGGATCGGTATCAACCTGCTGGATGGCAGCGCCCTCACGGCCTTTCGCCTGCGCGACAAGGCCGGAAATGCGTTGTGGGACGGCGGCTCCTTTCGCACCGGTGAAAAGCTGTTCGCCTTCCGCCGTGGCGAGGTGCTGTTCAAACCGCTGCGCGTCTGGAAAAGCCCTCTGAGTCAGGCGAGCTACCCGGTGGAGTGGATCGTGCGCACACCTGCGGACTTTTACACCGTGCGTGCTGTGGTGGACAATCAGGAACTGGATAGCCGCGCGTCCACGGGTGCCATCTACTGGGAGGGTCTGTGCGAAGTGTGGGACAGCAACAACCGGCTGGTCGGGCGCGGCTACCTGGAGATGACCGGATACGCGGCGCCTATGCGGCTGTAACGGGCAACAAAAAACCCGCCAGCAGCGGATTTTTTGTTAAGGCACAGCGGCTTACTTGAGAGACAAAACCCAGGCAGCCAATTTCTTGGAGTCTGCTTCATTGACCTGGGCATTGGCCGGCATCGGCACGGGGCCCCAAACACCTGAGCCGCCTTTGATGATCTTGGCAGCGAGCATGTCAGCAGCCTTGGCATCGCCCGCGTACCTCTTGGCGACGTCCTTGTAAGAAGGGCCAACCAGCTTTTTTTCCACTGCATGGCAGGCCATGCAGTTCTTGGAAGTGGCCAAGGCCAGATCAGCAAATGCGGGCGTGGTCACTGCAAATGTGGCAACAACTGACAAAGCGGCCAAAAGAGTACGTTTCATTGATATTCCTCGTGGATGGATGATGGAAGGCATAAACCGGTACGTCACGGGTCCTGAACGGGTGAGTGGCAACCCCGGTTGACCCACTGCTGCGTGAGAATAGCAGAACCCGCTGGCAATGCAATTGAACTACATTAGGTCAAGGCACGTCTTTCGCACCACTGGAGAGTAGGGCATTCCTTATGCAACTCCACGCTTCACCCCCAATCTGACACTTATGACTACTGAGCGCGCCAAGTCGCAAAACCCCAAATCACTGTCCGGGCTGGCACCTTTTTTACGACCCTACCGCGTCCGCATCGGACTGGCGCTGGTGTTTCTGGTCATGGCGGCTGTCGCCACACTGGCATTTCCTCTGGCACTGCGCAGCCTGATTGACGGGGGTTTGGTGCAAACCGACAAGGGTCAGCAGGTGATGGCTTTGCGCGAGCACTTTGCCGCCCTGTTTGGCGTGGCCGTGGCGCTGGGCCTGTTTTCTGCCGCGCGTTTTTATATGGTGAGCTGGCTGGGCGAGCGCGTGACCGCTGACCTGCGCAATGCGGTCTACAGCCATGTGCTTGACCAAAGCCCCGAATTTTTTGAAACCACCCAAACCGGCGAGGTGCTGTCGCGCCTCTCCGCCGACACGACACTGGTGCAAACTGTGGTGGGCTCGTCTTTGAGCATGGGGCTGCGCAACCTGGTCATGGGAGTAGGCGCGCTGGGCATATTGGTGTGGACCAACCCCTATGTGATGTTCCAGGTGCTGGGGGTGCTGGTGCTGATCGTGTTGCCCAGCCTGTGGTTTGGCCGCCGGGTGCGCAAGCTGTCGCGCGCCAGCCAGGACCGTATTGCCGATTCGAGTTCGATCGCCGCTGAAGTACTCAACGCCATTCCGGTGGTACAAAGCTACACGGCAGAAGCGCGCGAAGCCAAACGATTCATCACCTCGACTGACAACGCGTTTGACACCGCCGTGCGGCGCTCCAAGGCACGGTCTGTGCTGGTCGCTTTCATCATCATTGCCACGTCAGCCGCGCTGCTGTGGGGTCTGTACCAGGGAACCCAGGCGGTCGTAGCGGGACGCATTTCTGCCGGGCATCTGGGGCAAACCGTGGTGTACGTCATCATTCTGGCAAGTGCGTTCGCCATCCTGGGCGAGGTGTACGGCGACTTGCTGCGCGCCGCCGGTGCCACCGAGCGCCTGATGGAGTTGCTGAATACCCAATCGCCCATCGTTTCACCGGAGAATCCGGCTGTAGCCCCCGTCCCTGTTGCGGGAAGCGCTATCAAATTCGAAGCAATCCAGTTTCATTACCCGTCCCGTCCGCAACAGCCGGCCTTGTCGGATTTCTCGCTGGACATCCAGCCAGGCCAAACCGTCGCCATTGTCGGCCCCAGCGGCGCTGGCAAGAGCACGGTGTTTCAGTTGCTGCTGCGCTTTTACGATCCGCAGTCCGGACGCATCGTGCTGGACGGAACGAGCACACGTGACATGTCGCTGGGCGACCTGCGCCAGCGCGTTGGAATCGTGCCCCAGGATGCCGTTATTTTTTCCAGTAGTGCGATGAACAACATTCGTTACGGCAAGCCTGAGGCTACCGATGCCGAGGTCATGGCTGCCGCCCACGCAGCCTTTGCCCACGAGTTCATTACCGCCCTGCCAGAGGGGTACAACACTTTTCTGGGTGAACGTGGACTGCGGCTCTCCGGCGGGCAACGCCAGCGTATTGCTATTGCGCGGGCCATGCTGAAGAACCCCCCGCTGCTCCTGCTTGACGAAGCCACCAGCGCACTCGACGCCGAGAGCGAGCGCATGGTGCAAGCCGCACTGGAATCGGCCATGCGGGACCGCACCACGCTGGTTATTGCGCACCGGCTGGCCACCGTTCAAAAGGCCGACCTGATCGTGGTGCTGGACCACGGACGGCTGGTGGAACAAGGTACCCACGCCGAGCTGGTGGCCCGCGGTGGCGTTTACGCAGGCCTGGCGGCGTTGCAATTCAATGCCTAGAATTGCAATCTATTACTTTTTTGCATAATTCAAGATCATCTTGGCCTTAGACAGGGTGATCTGCCAAGCCTACAGTGCGGGGCTTGACCCCCTCCACAAGGAAACCCATGTCGAATAGCCCCCACCCTTCCGGCTCCATTGCCGCATCGGCCGCGTCCCAGCAAAGCCATGCGCTACCTTCCTATTTGCAGGCCGACAATCTCGGGCCTTGGGGTATCTATCTGCAGCAGGTCGATCGGGTCATCCCCTACCTCGGACATCTCGCGCGCTGGGCAGAAACACTCAAACGCCCCAAACGCGCGCTGATCGTGGATGTACCGATCAATCTGGACAACGGCACCGTGGCTCACTTTGAGGGCTACCGGGTTCAACACAACACTTCACGCGGGCCCGGCAAAGGTGGCGTTCGCTTTCATCAGGATGTCACACTGTCGGAAGTGATGGCGCTCTCGGCCTGGATGTCCATCAAGAACGCGGCGGTGAATGTGCCCTATGGCGGCGCCAAGGGCGGTATCCGTGTAGACCCCAAAACTCTCTCCATGGGCGAGCTGGAGCGCATGACGCGACGTTACACCAGCGAAATTGGCATCATCATCGGGCCTACAAAGGACATTCCTGCGCCCGACGTCAACACCAATGAGCAAATCATGGCCTGGATGATGGATACCTATTCCATGAATGAAGGCTCCACATCCACCGGCGTAGTGACTGGCAAACCCGTTGATCTGGGTGGCTCGCTGGGCCGACGGGACGCAACCGGACGCGGTGTGTTTACCGTGGGTATGGAAGCGGCGCAGCATATAGGACTGGATATAGCCACCTCCAAAGTGGCAGTGCAAGGCTTTGGCAATGTGGGCGGCGTGGCTGCGCGCCTGTTTTCCCAGGCCGGTGCGCGGGTGGTTGCGGTGCAAGACCATGGCGGCACCCTCTACCGGGAAGCGGGGCTCGATGTGCCAGCGTTGCTGGCCCATGTGGCTGCGTATGGGTCTGTGGCCGGTTTTGCCCAGGCGGAAGTGATTCCGAACGACACGTTTTGGGACGTGGAGTGCGACATCCTGATTCCTGCAGCGCTGGAGCAACAAATCACTGCGGCCAATGCCGGGCGCATCCGGGCTCGACTCATCATCGAAGGCGCCAATGGACCGACGACACCTGCGGCCGACGACATCCTGCAGGAACGCAACATACTGGTGCTGCCCGATGTGATTGCGAACGCCGGCGGGGTCACCGTCAGTTATTTTGAATGGGTGCAGGATTTCTCAAGCTTTTTCTGGAGCGAAGACGAGATCAACGCCCGGCTGGTGCGCATCATGAAAGAAGCATTTGCCGGTGTGTGGCAGGTGTCGCAAGAACATAAGGTCACGCTGCGCACGGCGACCTTTATCGTCGCTTGCAAACGCATTCTCCACGCCAGAGAGCTTCGCGGTCTCTATCCTTGAGACCCGACTACTGAAGAGGGCCTTTCAAGGCCTCCGGGAGGACAAAGGGCACGACGTCGATGCCCTCTTCCATGAGCGAGAGCGCCTCATCACGGGTCGTGGTGCCACGGATGGCGCGTTCGTCTGCCTCCTGGTAGTGCATTTTTCGGGCCTCCTCTGCGAACCGGCTGCCAACGTCCGTGGTGTTGGCCACCACTTGGCGGGCCATCGCAAACCACGCTGCGGCGAGTACCGAGTCTGCACTGGCAGGCAACTGATTCTGCTGTTTTTTATCCGAAGGTTCCCGACTTCCAGAAAGATTCAAACGCGGTGCGCTGAGTCTTTTGACAACGGAGGCACTCCCGCATACCGGGCACTGCACCATCGATTTTTCGCACTGCGCCAAGAAGTCTTCCTCGGAACCAAACCAGCCTTCAAACGCATGGCCGTGATTACACAGCAAATCCAGGACTTTCATGGACTGGATTGTGAGCGATCAAAAGGAACCGCGGCATGCTGCCAGTCCAGTACCCATGCGCCGCTGAGCACGTTTTGCAACCAGAGTGCGCCGGTAAGCGTTTTTGCATCGGTCACATTACCGTCCATGCACCACTGAAGCAGCTCGGCAGGTGTGGCACTGAAGACATCCAGAAACTCTCCATCGTCGAGATGGCGCTCGCCCAAGGTCAGGTGCCGGGCAAACCAGATGTCGATGAATTCTGTGGAGTAGGAAATAACCGGGTGCAATACCCCCGCACGCGCCCACTCCCGGGCGCTGTAGCCGGTTTCTTCCTGCAACTCGCGTTGGGCGCATGCCAGAACGGACTCGCCGGTGTCCAGCTTTCCCGCAGGAAACTCGACCATAACCCGGCCAACCGGGTAGCGGAATTGTCGCTCCAGCACCACACGCAAATTGCCCTGCTCGTCGACAAGCAAGGGAATGATCATCACCGCGCCCGGGTGAACCACGAATTCCCGGGTTGCAGCACTGCCGTCAGGCAGCACCACCGTATCCCTAAACGCATGTAGAAACTCACCTTTGAGAATTTCTTGGCGTGAAACCCTGTGCTCAACCAGGTGCTGATCGCTCATACCAAGCTACCTACCCTACCGGTTGCGCATAACCAGATAACGGTACACGAACCCGGGGAAAGCAAAGGTCAGAAACAAAAATACCGTGATCGCATAGAACTCCCAAGTCTGGGGAGCGATCTCACCGGCCCGTCGTTCAAAAGCAAGGCCCACAAGGCCCGCCAACAGGTAGCAAACCAGCAATTCCAGCGCACGCACCCCCAATGTTTTCGGCTTCCGCAAGGGAATAACACCCAAACCACGCACCGTCAAAAATGGCAAGTTGGCCAAAGCCAAGGCCAAGAGCACGACAACCCAAACCGAGAACGGGATATTCACAGCGATCAGGTACCGAGCATTTGCCGGATCGCATTACCGCACAGCGCCAGCAGTCCACTCGGGAACAGTCCCAACACAAGGACAAGTGCGCCGTTGATACAAAGGACGACACGCACATCCAAGGGAGCGACCACACTGCTTGCGGTGATGGGAGCGTCAAAGTACATGACTTTGATCACGCGCAAATAGTAAAAGGCTCCGATAAGCGACATCATGACCGCGAAAACTGCCAATGCGATGGAAAACACCTGCCCGGAAGCGATCAAGGCCTGGAGTACGGCCAGCTTGGCGTAAAAACCCACCAGTGGCGGAATACCCGCCAACGAAAGTAGGCTCACAGCCATCACTGCAGCATTCAAGGGACTGCGCTGATTCAGACCAGCAAGGTCTGCGATCTCTTCGCTTTCAAACCCTTCTTGCGACAGGAGCAGCAAGATGCCGAAACTGGCAAGCGTGGTCAACACATAGGTGATGACGTAAAACATGGCCGAGCTGTAAGCGTTGGCAGCAAAAGACAAGGCGTCACCATTGACCACGCCAGACATCAAACCCAACAGGACAAAACCCATTTGTGAAATGGTGGAGAAGGCCAGCATACGCTTGACATTGGTTTGAGCAATTGCGGCCAGATTACCCACCAACAATGAACCGACAGACAGCACCATCAGCATTTGCTGCCAGTCAACCGCCAGTGGCAACATACCTTCCACCAGAAGCCGCATCGTGATTGCGAATGCGGCAAGCTTCGGGGCCCCACCGATCATCAATGTGACTGCTGTGGGTGCACCCTGATAGACATCGGGTATCCACATGTGAAACGGAACGACACCCAACTTGAACGCGAGGCCGGAAACCATGAACACCAGACCAAATACCAGAACCTGATGACGGACCTGCCCCGAGGCAATCGCTCTAAACACCGCGTTGACATCCAGGGAACCGGTTGCCCCATACATCATCGACATGCCGTACAGCAGGAAGCCTGAGGCCATGGCACCCAGAACAAAGTACTTCATCGCCGCCTCAGTAGCGGTCGTGTTGTCACGACGCAATGCAACCAGGGCATAACTGGACAGGGTCAACAACTCCAACCCCATATAGATCACCAGGAAGTTATTCCCGGAAATCATGACAAACATGCCCAGCAGCGCAAACAGACTGAGGGTGAACAGTTCGCCCCCGCGCAACATGTCACGGTGTGCTGCGTAGGGTCGCCCATAGACCAGGGTAACCATGACGGCAAGCGTAGCGAAGCATTTGAGCCAGTTCCCCATGGAATCGCTAACCACCATGTTTCCAAAACCGTAATGGGTCGCACCGCCCAATGCCAGGTCGCCCTGCAGCAACGCCACCACAGCCAGTGTCAGCAACGTGAGCGCATAGGTCAATCCGCGCATCGGCGTCTTTACCCCAAGATCAATGAGCGCAATAGCGCAGGCCATGACCATCAGAACTATTTCAGGATAGGCAGTGATCCAACTGAGTTTGTCAATCATCGTTCGTCTCTCGCTTCAGTTTGATCAGTTCAGTTTTGAAATTGCAACATGCTTGAGCAATTGCGCTACTGAAACATCCATCACGTCAGTAAATGGCTTGGGATAGACACCCATCCCGAGTACTGCGGCAGCAAGCAGTCCCAGCATCAGGAATTCACGCGCATTGATGTCGACCAGTGCCTTGACGTCATCGTTGGCCACGGGACCCAAGTAGACCCGCTTGAACATCCAAAGGGTGTAGGCGGCACCAAATATCAGTGCACTCGCCGCTGCAAACCCAATCCAGAAGTTGAACTTGACGGCCCCCAGAATCACCATCCACTCACCTACAAAACCAGCGGTTCCCGGCAAGCCGCAATTGGCCATTGAAAAGAACAGCGCGAAAGCGGCAAACTTTGGCATCGTGTTCACGACCCCACCGTAACTTGCGATCTCACGGGAATGCACGCGGTCATACAACACACCAATTGAAAGGAACATGGCGGCCGAGACAAATCCGTGGGCAATCATTTGTACAACGCCACCGGCCACACCGAGGTCATTGAAGATAAAGAAGCCCAGTGTCACAAACCCCATGTGCGCGACAGATGAGTAAGCGACGAGTTTCTTCATGTCTTGCTGGACCAGCGCGACCAGGCCCACATAAACCACGGCAATGATGGAAAGCGTAATCATCAGCCAGGCCCACTCGTGGGCCGCATCGGGAGCGATGGGTAACGAAAAGCGCAAGAAGCCGTATGCGCCGAGCTTCAGCATGATGGCAGCCAAAACAGCCGAACCACCGGTCGGCGCCTCAACGTGCACATCCGGCAACCATGTGTGTACCGGCCACATGGGAACTTTGACCGCGAATGCCGCAAAGAAAGCGAAGAACAGCAGCGTCTGAGCACGGCCATCCAGAGACATTGCATGCCAAACGGACAGATCAAAACTGCCACCCGACTTGGTGTACAAGTAGATGAGGGCGATCAACATCAACAGCGAGCCGAGCAAAGTGTACAGAAAGAACTTGAACGCCGCGTAAATCTTGTTGGGACCGCCCCAGATACCGATGATCAGGTACATCGGAATCAGCGTAGCCTCAAAAAACACATAGAACAGAAGTCCGTCCAATGCGCAAAAGACACCAATCATCAAGCCGCTCAGTATGAGGAAAGCGCCCATGTATTGGTTCACGCGCCGGGTAATGACTTCCCAGCCCGCGATAATCACAACGACATTGATAAACGCGGTCAACAAGACGAACCAAAAGGATATTCCGTCTACACCGAGGTGGTAATTCACATTGAATCGTTCAATCCAAGGGGCTCTTTCAACAAACTGCATAGCAGCAGTCGCCGTATTGAACTGACCATACAGCGGCAATGTCACCAGGAAGCTGACGATCGCACCGATCAGAGCGACCCACCGAACCGAACGCACCTGGTCGTCACGACCCAGTGCCAGCAAGACAACACCGAACGCGATAGGCGTCCAGATCGCAAGGCTCAACAATCCCATATTCTTTTTCTCCTACTTGAGCCAGACAAAATACGTCATGAGCATAAAAATGCCCAAGATCATGGCGAGCGCGTAATGGTAAAGATAGCCAGTCTGTACCTTGCGCACCACGCCCGAAACCCAGCCCACCAACTTCCAGGATCCGTTGACCAGGGCCCCATCAATGATTGCTTGGTCTCCTACTTTCCATAGACCCATACCCAGTGTGCGCGCTCCTCGCGCAAGGACGTTTTCATTGAACCAGTCGAGGTAGTACTTATTTTCCAACAGCATGAAAAGAGGCATCGCATTGCGCTTGATTGCTGTCGGCAACGCGGGATTGACCATGTACATGTAGTACGCCATAGCCACGCCTGACACAGCAAGCCAAAGAGGCAAACTGGTGAAAGAGTGCACGGCCATCTGTAGCGGGCCGTGAAACAGATGCGCCAACTCTTCCATGGCGGGATGCTTTTCCAGGTTCACGAAAATCGCACCCTTAAAGAAGTCACCAAACAGCATGGGCCCGATGGTCAGGTAACCGATAACCACAGACGGAATCGCCAGGAGAATCAGTGGCACCGTGACCACCCAAGGAGACTCGTGCGGCCCGTGATCCGTGACGTGATGACCATGGTCATCGTGGTGGTGATGCGCATCAGGATTTTTGTCAAGCCGCTCTTTGCCGTGAAACACCAGAAAATACAAGCGGAACGAATAAAAAGCAGTTACAAAAACTCCCGCAAGAACTGCGAAGGAAGCGAAACCGGCAGCGGGCAAGTGACTCTCATGAACCGCTTCAATAATGCTGTCTTTCGAATAGAAGCCTGAAAACAATGGCGTTCCGATGAGCGCAAGCGAGCCCAACAGGAAAGTAATCCAGGTAATGGGCATGTATTTTTTCAGACCGCCCATCCAGCGAATGTCCTGATTGTGGTGAACGCCCATGATGACGGAGCCGGCCGCAAGGAACAGTAGCGCCTTGAAGAAGGCATGCGTCATCAGGTGGAAAACCGCTACAGAGTAAGCGGACGCGCCGAGGGCCACCGTCATGTAACCCAGCTGGGAAATCGTCGAATAGGCAATTACGCGCTTGATGTCATTCTGGATAATTCCCAAAAAGCCCATGAACAACGCTGTGATCGATCCGATGATCAACATGAAGTTCAGTGCCGTGTCGCTGAGTTCAAACAATGGCGACATGCGTGCGACCATAAAAATACCCGCGGTCACCATCGTGGCAGCATGAATCAACGCCGAGATCGGCGTAGGGCCCTCCATTGAGTCCGGCAACCAGACGTGCAACGGGAACTGCGCCGACTTGGCCATAGCGCCAATAAACAAGCAAATACAGATCACGGTGACCAACATCCAGCCGGTACCTGGAAGACTCATTTGGGCGAGCTCTGGAGCTTTCGCGAACGCCTCTGTGTAATTCAACGTACCCGCGAAGGCAGCAATCAAGCCAATACCGAGAATGAATCCAAAATCACCCACTCGATTGACAAGAAATGCCTTCATGTTCGCAAAAATGGCTGTCGGCTTATTGAACCAAAATCCGATCAGCAGGTAGGACACAAGCCCTACCGCTTCCCAACCGAAAAACAACTGAAGCATGTTGTTGCTCATGACCAGCATCAACATCGAGAAAGTGAACAGGGAGATATAGGAGAAGAAGCGGTTATACCCTTCGTCCTCTTCCATGTAGCCGATCGTGTAGAGGTGAACCATCAGGGACACAAAGGTAACGACACACATCATCATGGCGGTCAAACCGTCCACAAGGAAGCCGACTTCCATCTTAAGCCCACCAACGACCATCCAAGTGTAGAGGGTCTCATTGAACCGAGCCCCGTCAAGCGCCACTGATTTCAGGGTCATTACCGATACGATGAAAGCAATCAGAACGCCAAGAATAGTCATCGAATGACTCAGACGTCGTCCAATCCAGTTACCCCCGAATTGGGTCCCAAACACGCCAGCAAGTACCGACCCCAGCAGCGGGGCCAAAGGAACGACGAGCAGCGTTGAAGCAGAAAGGGTTTGACTCATCTTGATTAACCCTTGAGCGTATTGAGTTCGTCCACACTGATGCTGGACTTGTTGCGGAACAGAAGCACCAGAATGGCCAATCCAATAGCCGACTCAGCCGCGGCCACTGTCAATATGAAAAACACAAATATCTGCCCCTGCATGTCATGCAGGTAATAAGAAAATGCCACAAAATTCGTGTTGACGGCAAGCAGCATCAGCTCGATAGCCATCAGTAAGACGATGAGATTGCGTCGATTCAAAAAGATACCAACCACCGACAATGCAAAGAGCATCGCTCCCAGCGACAAAAAGTGTCCTAGTGTCAAAGTCATACCTTTTTCTCCGCTTCGGTTACCGCTACGGCAGGTTCTGCCGCGGCAGCCTGGGTCGCCACCATCTTGAGCACGGTCATTCGGTCGCGGGCTTTTACCTTCACCTGATCTCCCGGGCTGACGTACTTGCTGTCTTTGCGAGCCCGTAAAGTCAATGCAATGGCCGCGATCATTGCAACCAGCAAGATTGCCGCTGCGACTTCAAGCGGATAGATGTACTGGGTGTACAACAATTTGCCAAGCTCTTGGGTGTTCGAAACTTGCACGACCCCTGGAGCAACACCCACAACCGTGCGGGGGTCATCCACTACCCGGAATCCACCCATCAGCACGCCCGCCATTTCGAGAGCGATAACCACGCCAACGACAGCCGCGAGAGGAAAATGATTCCAGAAACCAATGCGCAAATTTTCCACATTGATATCCATCATCATCACTACAAACAAGAAAAGCACCATAACCGCCCCGACATACACCAATACGAGGGTGATAGACAAGAACTCGGCTTTCAGCAACATCCAGATCATGGCCGCCTGAAAGAAGGTCAGTACCAAAAAGAGGGCTGCATGTACAGGGTTGCGCGCTGTTATGACGCGAAATGCAGCGAACAGCAACACTGCTGAAAACGCGTAAAACAGACCGGTCGTGACACTCATGATTCAAATTCTTTCTTACGACGGATCAGCGATATTTGGCGTCAGCCTGCTTGTTGGCGGCGATCTCATTTTCATAACGATCGCCCACCGCCAACAGCATGTCCTTGGTGAAGTACAAATCACCCCGTTTTTCACCGTGGTACTCCAAAATGTGTGTTTCAACAATGGAATCCACAGGACAACTCTCTTCGCAGAATCCGCAAAAAATGCACTTGGTCAGATCGATGTCGTAACGGGTGGTGCGACGGGAACCGTCTGCCCTGACGTCTGATTCAATAGTGATGGCCATCGCCGGGCAGACTGCCTCACACAATTTGCAGGCTATACAACGCTCTTCACCATTTTCATAACGGCGCAGGGCATGCAGGCCACGAAACCGGGGCGATAGCGGCGTTTTTTCTTCAGGAAATTGGACCGTCACCTTTCGACGAAACGCATAGCGCCCAGTCAGCGCCAAGCCCTTGAGTAGCTCCACCAGCAAGAAGCTATAGAGAAAGTCCTTAATTGAGAACGCAGAAGGCATACGGGTAACAGTGTTTGTAGACATGGTCGAATTTTCCTACTTCCAGATGTTGAAGGAAGTCTGCATCCACGCACCCACTACAACCAACCAGACCAAGGTAACCGGAATAAAAACCTTCCAGCCCAAACGCATGATCTGGTCGTAACGGAAACGTGGGAAAGTCGCCCGAACCCAAATGAACAAGCTCACGACTGCACAGGTTTTCAGACCCAGCCAGATCCAGCCCGGGATCCAGTTCACGATCTCACTGTCAATAGGAGAAATCCATCCACCGAGAAACATGATCGCCGCCAGAATGGACACGAGCCACATGTTGGCGTACTCCGCGAGATAAAACATAGCGTAGGACATACCCGAATACTCGACCATGTGTCCAGCGACGATTTCCGCTTCGCCCTCAACCACGTCAAAAGGGTGGCGGTTCGTTTCCGCCATGCCAGAGATGACATACACCACGAATATGGGCAACAGGGGTAACCAGTTCCAGGACAGGAAGTTCAGGCCCATGTTGGCAAAGTAGCCCCTACCCTGACCCGTGACAATGTCCGTCATGTTCATGCTTGCAGACACCATCAGGACCACAATCAGGCAAAAGCCCATCGCGATTTCATAGCTGACCATCTGCGCAGACGCACGCAATGCACCCAGAAAAGCGTACTTGGAGTTGGATGCCCACCCCGAAATCACGACGCCATAAACTTCCATGGAAGTGATAGCCATCACAAACAGCAGGCCGGCATTCACATTGGCCAGCGCCACATCCGGCCCGAAAGGAATGACGACCCATGCCGCCATAGCAGGCATGATGGTCAATACAGGACCAATAAAAAACAAGCCCTTGTTGGCAGCGGCCGGAACCAAAATTTCTTTCGTCAGCAGCTTCAACGCATCCGCGATAGGCTGCAAAAGCCCCCACGGACCCACGCGGTTAGGGCCAATACGAACCTGAATCCAACCCAGAAACTTGCGTTCCCACAAGGTCAAATAGGCCACTGCGCCCATCAAAGGCAAAACCACGACCATGATTTTGATCAAGGTCCACAGGACGGGCCAGACAATCCCAGTCCACCACTCAGCCGCAATCAGCCCGATGCCAGCGTTATAAAACGCGTCAATCATGACAATACCCCCTCACTTGATGAGACATTGGCTTGCGCACGCGCATCCGCCGTCAGCTGCAAAGACGAGGCACGGCGCACGATGCCATCGAGTTGGTAAATACCAGCAACTGCAGGCTCTCCCACACAAACAGAGAGATCCGCAGAAATCTGACAGGCATTGCTCAATCGCTTCTCAGACGCCAGTGCGAGGGCACCGTCGCCATTGGCATGCAGGTGTGCCAGCACTTCCTGAGAAGACTCAAAGGCCATCCCAGGTACATCCAGCATGTTGGCTAAAACCCGCAAAACCTTCCATGCGGGACGGGTGTCCCCCAAGGGCTTAACCACCGCATGGAAGCTCTGCACACGCCCCTCGGCATTTACAAACGTTCCAGACGTCTCGGTGAATGGTGCAATCGGAAGCAGAACATCGCTGAACTGCATATTGGCTTTGAACGGGCTCAAGGTGACAACCATCTCGCAACGTCCCAAAGACTTGACCGCCTGCACACCCAGTGCTGAGTCAAACGCCGGCTCGTTATTAAGAAGAATCGCAGCCTTCAAACCACCAGACAGCATTTGTCCGGCATTCAAACCATTCTTGCCAGGCACGGCAGCAGCCAATTGCGCGCCGACCGTATTGGAAGCCTCTGTGAGATACCCAACGGTAGCGCCGACCTGCTCACCGATCCAGTTGGCCAAAGACAGCAGGCTGGACGCCTTCTCGTGATGGGCTGCAGCATTGCCGAGCAAAATGGCTTTGCGCTCGCCACCCAAGAGCGACTTTGCAATGGATTGGGCGACGGCTGTGGCGATTCCGGTCGTCGGTGGCGAAACACCCTTTTCAAGCGCCACCGCCGCCGCGATGTTTGCCAGAGCCTGAACCCAGCATGTTGATGGGGTCTGCAGGTTGTTGGCAATGGGCATTGCCCACTCCACCGCATCGGCGCTGACCACATTCACCGCGCAACCCAGCCGGTTCGCTTGACGAACGCGTTGTGCAAACAGGGGGTGGTCTTTGCGCAAATTTGAGCCAACGATCAACACGCGCTGCAACTCTGAAAGCGCCGCGACAGAGGTACCCAGATACCGGACACCGCTCGCTGGCTCGAACTCCGCATTGCGCAAACGATAGTCAATGTTTTCACTGCCCATGCCACGCACCAAAGTCCCTGCCAGGTAGAGCTCTTCAAGCGTGCTGTGAGGACTCACCAAGGCGCCTATGGCAGCCGCTCCATGATTGGACTTGATGCTCTTCAGTCCATTGGCGACATACTCCAACGCGGTTTGCCAATCGACGCTCTTCCATTCACCACCCTGCTTGAGCATGGGTGTTGTGAGGCGTTCCTCACTGTTGAGCGCCTCATAGGAAAAACGGTCCCGATCCGCAATCCAGCACTCATTGACCGCTTCATTTTCCAGCGGCACCACTCGCATAACTTTGTTGTTCTTGACCTGAACAATCAAGTTCGCGCCAGTCGAATCATGGGGGCTCACCGATTTGCGGCGCGACAACTCCCATGTTCTGGCGCTGTAGCGGAAAGGCTTGCTGGTTAATGCACCGACGGGGCAGATATCAATCATGTTGCCCGAGAGTTCCGAGTCAATCGAGTGACCCACAAATGTTTCAATTTCGGCATGCTCCCCTCGGTGGGACATGCCCAACTCCATCACGCCTGCGATTTCTTGTCCAAAACGTACACAACGGGTGCAGTGAATGCAACGGCTCATTTCTTCCATGGAAACGAGGGGGCCCGCATCCTTGTGAAACACGACGCGTTTCTCTTCTTCGTATCGTGAAGTGGAACCACCATATCCGACCGCTAAATCCTGCAACTGGCACTCACCGCCCTGATCGCAAATCGGACAATCAAGCGGATGATTGATCAGCAAAAACTCCATTACTGACTTTTGCGCCTTGATGGCCTTGTCACTTTTGGTGCGAACAATCATTCCCTGCGTGACAGGTGTTGCACAGGCCGGCATGGGTTTTGGCATCTTTTCCACGTCCACCAGGCACATGCGGCAGTTTGCTGCAATGCTTAACTTCTTGTGGTAGCAGAAATGCGGGATATAGGTTCCGGCCTTGTCTGCAGCGTGCATGATCATGCTGCCTTCAACAATGTCAACCTTCTTGCCGTCGAGTTCGATTTCAATCATCTTGGGACTCGCTCAAACGTAGGCTGGGACCATGCAGGTCTTGTGCTCAACGTGGTATTCAAATTCGTGTCTGAAATGCTTGATCATGGCGCGCACCGGCATGGCTGCCGCGTCGCCCAAGGCGCAGATGGTGCGGCCCTGGATATTTTCCGCCACGTTATCCAGCAGGGCCAGGTCGCTTGCGCGCCCCTGTCCATTTTCAATACGATCCACGACCCGGGACAGCCACCCTGTGCCTTCACGGCATGGCGTGCATTGCCCACAAGACTCATGCATGTAGAAATAGCTCAAGCGCTGCAAACTCTTCACCATGCAACGGCTGTCATCCAGCACAATCACGGCACCCGAACCGAGCATGGAACCTGCCTTGGCAATGGAGTCGTAATCCATCGTGCATTCCATCATGATGGCTGCCGGCAAAATCGGAGAAGACGACCCCCCCGGTATTACCGCTTTCAATTGACGACCGGCGCGCACACCACCAGCGAGCTCCAGTAAAGTGGAAAACGGGGTGCCCATGGGAATTTCATAATTCCCGGGACGCTCTACGTCACCGCTGATGGAGTAGATTTTGGTGCCTCCATTGTTGGGCTTGCCACATTCCAGATACGCCTGACCGCCATTGCGAATGATCCACGGTACTGCAGCAAACGTCTCGGTATTGTTGATCGTGGTGGGTTTTCCATACAAACCAAAACTGGCAGGAAACGGTGGCTTGAAACGGGGCTGACCCTTCTTGCCCTCCAGTGACTCCAGAAGCGCGGTCTCTTCACCACAAATATAGGCACCAAATCCGTGTGCAGCATGCAACTGGAAGCTAAAGTTACTGCCCAGAATGTTGTTCCCCAACAAACCCGCTGCACGGGCTTCTTCAAGCGCTTCTTCGAAGCGATCGTATGCAGAGAAAATCTCGCCGTGGATATAGTTGTATCCAACCGTAATGCCCATCGCATAGGCGGCTATAGCCATCCCTTCTATAACGATGTGCGGATTGAATTCCAGAATATCGCGGTCTTTGCAGGTTCCTGGCTCGCCTTCATCCGAGTTGCACACCAGATACTTTTGACCCGGGAACTGGCGTGGCATGAAGCTCCACTTCAATCCGGTTGGAAACCCGGCGCCACCACGTCCGCGCAACGCAGACTCCTTGACTGTGGCAATCACCTGATCCTGCGTCATACCCACACCGCCGGCTTCGCTTGCGGCGGCGCCATCTTTACCCAGGATTTTGCGCAAAGCCTGGTATCCACCGCGCGCTTCGTAGTCTTTCAGACGCCAGTTAGCACCGTTCAATCCCGCATAGATCTGCGGATTGATGTGCCGGTCATGGAAACAGGTTTGAACACCGGTGGCCTGAAACTGCGACAGGATGTTGTTCACGTTCATGCCTTGTCTCCCGCTGCACGCAGGCCATCCACCAGTTGATCCAGTTTCTCTGGAGACATAAAACTGCACATGGAGCGGTCATTCACCAGCAAAACCGGAGAATCGGCACACGCACCCAAACATTCACTTTGTTGCAGGGTGAACATGCCGTCGGGCGTGGTCTCCCCCATAGAGATACCCAGCTTCTGCTCCAAGTACCGCAATGTCTTGACGCCATCGCGTAACTGGCACGGCAGGTTGGTGCAAACGTTGAGCTTGTACTTGCCAACCGGTTGCTGGTTGTACATGTTGTAAAACGTAGTCACTTCGTGCACAGCAATGGCTGCCATGCCGAGATAATCCGCAATCTGCTGCTCACTGTCGGTGCTGACATGACCCAATTCCTGCTGAACGATTGCCAGGCAAGCCATAACAGCAGATTGCGCCTGATCGGCAGGATACTTAGCTACTTCCTTGGCGAAGCGCACTTTTGTAGCGTCCGAGATCATCGGTCAATCTCTCCAAAAACAATGTCCATGGTGCCAATGATTGACACCGCATCGGCAATCATGTGGCCACTAGCCATTTCATTCAGACTGGCCAAATGGGCGAATCCTGGTGGGCGAATTTTTAAACGGTACGGCTTATTGGCCCCATCGCTGACGATGTAGATACCAAACTCACCTTTGGGATGCTCGACTGCCGCGTAAGCCTCACCTTCTGGCACATGGAACCCTTCCGTAAAGAGCTTGAAATGGTGAATCAGCTCTTCCATGTTGGTCTTCATGGATTCTCGTGACGGAGCCGCCACTTTGTGATTGTCTGTAATAACAGGACCAGGATTGACCCGGAGCCAATCGACACACTGCTTGATGATGCGATTCGACTGCTTCATCTCCTCCATACGCACGAGATAGCGGTCATAGACATCACCCGTTTTACCGACGGGAATATCAAAGTCCATCTGATCGTAAACGTCATACGGCTGCTTCTTGCGCAAATCCCATGCAATGCCCGACCCCCGCAGCATTGGGCCAGAGAATCCCAGGTTCAACGCACGTTCAGGCGTTACAACACCAATGTTGACCGTCCGCTGCTTCCAGATGCGGTTGTCGGTCAGCAAGGTGTGATACTCATCCAGACATGCGGGAAATCGCTGCGCGAAATCATCAATGAAATCCAGCATCGAGCCCTGGCGATTGCTATTGAGTTCTGCCACACCTTTTGCATTGCGCACACGACTTGCCTTGTACTGAGGCATGCTGTCAGGAAGATCGCGATACACACCACCCGGTCGGAAATAAGCAGCGTGCATGCGCGCGCCGCTGGCCGCCTCATACATGTCAAACAGATCCTCGCGCTCGCGGAACGTGTAGATCAAAATCGTCGAGCTACCGCAATCATTGCCGTGCGAACCCAGCCACATCAGGTGGTTGAGCAAACGCGTAATTTCAGCAAACATCACCCGGATGTACTGCGCACGCACTGGCACGTCTATGCCCAGCAACTTCTCAATAGCCAGGCAGTACGCGTGCTCGTTGCACATCATGGACACGTAATCCAGACGGTCCATGTATGGCAGGGCTTGCATATAGGTCTTGCTCTCTGCCAACTTTTCAGTGGCACGGTGCAAAAGGCCAATATGCGGATCGGCTCGCTGGATGACCTCGCCATCGAGCTCCAGCACCAGTCGCAACACGCCGTGTGCCGCCGGATGCTGCGGCCCAAAGTTAAGGGTGTAGTTCTTTATCTCAGCCATGAATCAAACCGCTCACTGCAAGCCCCCGTAGTTGTCTTCACGGATGATGCGCGGCGTAATTTCGCGCGCCTCAATGGTGACGGGTTGGTAAATGACACGCGCCTGCTCCGCGTCGTAGCGCATTTCCACATGCCCCGTAGTTGGAAAATCCTTGCGAAACGGATGACCAATGAAGCCATAGTCCGTCAGAATTCGGCGCAAATCATTATGGCCGTCGAAAACAATACCAAAAAGATCAAACGCTTCCCGCTCAAACCAGTCGGCAGAGTTCCAGATATCTGTCACAGACGCCAACACAGGCATCGCTTCATCTATCGCAAACACCTTCAATCGCACACGCTGGTTTAACCCGATGGACAACAAATGACTGACCACACAAAAACGCGAACCTTCGTAGGCTCCATTCCTGTACTCAGAGTAATCAACGCCGCACAGATCCATCAGTTGTTCAAACTGACAACCCGGCGAGTCACGCAAAGCCAAGGCCGATGCGTGGTAATCCTCGGCGGAAACCTCGACACAAACCTCTCCCAACTTGATAGTGATACGCTTGGCTTTGTTACCCAAAGCAGCCTGTACTGCGTCACCAGTGGCCTCAGGGGATATTGCAAACAATGTCATAACCCCTCTCTCACGCGCGCGCGATGGTTTCGGTACGGCGAATTTTTTGCTGCAACTGCAAAATACCGTAGACCAGAGCCTCAGCCGTAGGCGGGCAGCCGGGAACATAGACATCTACCGGCACAATGCGATCGCAACCGCGAACCACGGAATAGCTGTAGTGGTAATAACCACCACCATTGGCACATGAGCCCATGCTGATCACCCAACGGGGCTCCGACATCTGGTCGTAGACCTTGCGCAGTGCGGGAGCCATTTTGTTGCACAGCGTGCCCGCAACAATCATCAAATCCGACTGACGGGGACTGGCCCGAAACACCTCTGAACCAAAGCGGCTCAAGTCGTAGCGCGCGGCCGCTGCATGCATCATTTCAACCGCGCAGCACGCCAACCCAAAAGTCATGGGCCAAATGGAGCCAGTCTTGGCCCAATTCATCACCGAATCGTAACTGGTGGTAACGAAGCCCTCTTTGAGAACACCTTCAATCATTGCATTACTCCCAGTCCAGGGCGCCCTTTTGCCACATATAGGCAAAACCAAGGGTCAGAATACCGACAAACTCGATACCGATTAAAAAACCAAAAAGCCCCGTCTCTTTGAGCGTTACAGCCCATGGAAACAAAAAGGCAGTCTCCAGATCGAACAAGATGAACAAAATGGCGACCAGGTAATAGCGTACGTCGAACTTCATTCGAGCATCTTCAAATGCCTCAAAGCCACACTCGTAGGGGGAGTTTTTTGCCGCATCGGGTCGATTGGGACCCAGAATATAGCCGAGCACTTGCGGGACTACGCCAATCGCAACGCCGACCAAGATGAACAAAAGAACGGGTAGATACTGATCGAGGTTCATCTTGAGATTCTGATCACTGTGTGTGGTTACCCAGGATTGATCCCTGGGTAACCACAATTGTCTGGTGCGGTCGGCGAGACTCGAACTCGCACAGCTTTCGCCACTACCCCCTCAAGATAGCGTGTCTACCAATTTCACCACGACCGCGGTTCTCATTTGTCTGGATAGCGTGAGGAACCTCTCGGTTATTTGCCTTCCAGAATGCCTCAGAGTTTACCCTGAATTTCGCTCCTTCCCGGGCGGGGCGGGGCAATTAAAACAGCAATTACTTTGCAGGAATCTGCGCGGCACCCGAAGCCGGCACAGCAGGCGCTGAAGCGGCTTCACCGGCGAGAGGGGCAACTGCCGCTGCACCCTCCAGAACACTACCCGAAGACACTGGCCGCAAGTTACCAAAGTACGCCAACGCCAGAGTGGCGATAAAAAATATCGTCGCCAGAACCGCCGTCGTGCGCGACAGAAAGTTTGCGCTTCCGCTCGCCCCAAACAGACTGCCGGAACCGCCGCTACCGAAGGCGGCCCCCATGTCGGCACCCTTGCCGTGTTGCACCAGTATCAGGCCTATCATGGACAGGGCTGCAAGCATCTGAACCGTCAAAATAATCGTCAACACAATGTTCATTCTCAACTCCTAAATGGGAAATCAGCCGCAACCACCGGTTAGTGGGCTGCCGCGATGATGGATAAAAAGTCTGCAGCCTTGAGGGATGCACCTCCGACCAGGCCGCCATCTATGTCTGCCTGACCCAGTAATTGGCCCGCGTTTGCCGCGTTCATGCTGCCACCATAAATAATGTGAATGCGATCGGCATGGGCCGTTGCAGCACGCAACTGACCACGCAGCACCGCATGCACCTGCTGGGCCTCTTCCGGTGAAGCCGTCTTGCCGGTCCCAATCGCCCAAACCGGCTCATAAGCCACGACGATCTCACTGATGCAATGCCCATTGGTATGGATAACGGCGGCGAGTTGGCGCTTGACAACCTCTTCGGTATGACCTGCCTCACGCTCGGCCAGTGTCTCCCCTACGCAAACGATGGGGGTGATGCCGGCGGCCAGTACACTTTGCGCCTTTGCAGCCACCACCACATCGGTTTCACCGTGGTACTGACGACGTTCCGAATGCCCAACAATGGCATACCGGGCACCGAATTCTCGCAACATTTCTGCGGAGACTTCGCCGGTAAATGCACCGGACGCGTGCTTGGAGACATCCTGAGCGCCCAAGTCGATTCCACTGCCGGCAGCCAGTCGCTGCACCTGCGCCAAATAGGGCGCGGGTACACAAACCGCAACCAGGCACTTCCAGTTTGCAGATCCCGCTATGAGCGCCTGCACCAACGTTTCGTTGGCTGCCATGGAACCGTTCATCTTCCAGTTACCTGCAATCAGCTTCTTCTTCATGCTGTACCCCAAGTCAAAACAATCTTACCTACATGCTGGTTGGATTCCATCAAGGCATGGGCACGCGACGCACCACTGCCGCTGGCGTGATCCGCATCCTGCGCGTTGAAAACACTGTGCACCACCGGCTTGATGCGGCCCGCAGCAATCAATGGCCAAACGCGCTGCAAACAGGCCTGAGCAATCGCTTGCTTGAACGCAATCGGTCGCGGTCGCAAGGTGGATCCCGTGACGGTCAGCCGCTTGCGCATCACCAGACCCGCGTTGATCTCGCCCTGAACGCCACCCTGCACGGCAATGATCACCAGGCGGCCCTCTTCGGCCATACAACCCAGCTCCCTGGCGATGTAGTCACCTGCCACCATATCCAGCACCACATTCGCACCACGGCCATCCGTCAGGCGCAGAACCTCGCTCTGGAAGTCCTGCGTTTTGTAGTTGATGGCGTGATCCGCTCCCAAGGCCAGGCAGGCTTGGCATTTGGCATCACTGCCCGCGGTCACAATCACGGTTGCACCAAAGGCTTTGGCCAGCTGAATGGCCGTCACACCGATGCCGCTGGAGCCACCCTGAACCAGAAGTGTTTCGCCGCTTTGCAGGCGTCCCCGGTCAAAAACATTGCTCCAGACAGTGAAAAAAGTTTCCGGCAATGAGGCAGCCTCAATGTCAGTCAGTCCACCCGGCACCGGCAGGCACTGAGCCACAGGTGCGACGCAGAACTCCGCGTACCCACCACCCGCAACCAAGGCACACACGCGGTCACCCACCTGGAGATTGGCCTGCTCCAGAGCCACAGCATCGCCAGCCACCACAGTGCCCGCGATTTCGAGTCCGAGAATATCCGACGCTCCCGCAGGCGCCGGATAAAGTCCTGATCGCTGCAAGACATCAGGACGATTGACGCCGCTGGCGCTGACTCGGATAAGTACCTCACCTGGACCCGCGACAGGCTCAGGACGCTGCCCCAGACGCAGAACGTCTGGCCCGCCAAAGGATGCAATTTCGATAACGTTCATAGCATATTCAACCGATAGCCCGCGCCGTTGCTGCGTGCGCAGCTATCGATTTACTAGCAGTAGTATTGAATCAACCTTGATCCGAGGACTGGGCAGGACGGTCCATCAAAGCCTTCATGGACAACTTGATACGACCTTTTTCGTCTGTTTCCATCACCTTGACCTTGACGATCTGGCCTTCCGACAGGTAGTCGGACACCTTCTCGACGCGCTCATGGGCGATCTGGCTGATGTGCAGCAGGCCATCTTTGCCAGGCAGCAGGTTGACCAGCGCACCGAAGTCCAGAATCTTGGTGATCGGGCCTTCGTAGACCTTGCCAATTTCCACTTCAGCCGTGATCTGCTCGATGCGGCGCTTGGCTTCTTCCGCCTTGGCTGGGTCAGCCGATGCGATGGTGATCGTGCCGTCTTCGTCGATGTTGATCTGCGTGCCAGTTTCTTCGGTCAATGCACGGATCACGGAACCGCCCTTGCCGATCACGTCACGGATCTTCTCGGGGTTGATCTTCATGGTGAACAGACGCGGCGCAAAAGTGGAGACTTCGGTCTTGGCTTCGGCCATGGCTTCCTGCATCTTGCCCAGAATGTGCATGCGGGCTTCTTTGGCTTGTGCCAGAGCGACCTGCATGATTTCCTTGGTGATGCCCTGGATCTTGATGTCCATCTGCAGCGCGGTAATACCGTTGGTGGTGCCGGCTACCTTGAAGTCCATGTCGCCCAGGTGGTCTTCGTCACCCAGGATGTCGGTCAGCACCGCGAAGCGGTTGTCTTCCTTGATCAGGCCCATGGCAATACCCGCCACGTGCGCTTTCATGGGAACGCCAGCGTCCATCAGGGACAGGCAGCCGCCGCAGACCGAAGCCATCGACGAGGAACCGTTGGACTCGGTGATTTCCGACACGACACGCATGGTGTACGGGAATTCTTCCTTGCTTGGCAACACAGCAACCAGTGCGCGTTTCGCCAGACGTCCGTGGCCGATTTCGCGGCGCTTGGGGGTACCGACACGGCCCGTTTCACCGGTGGCGAACGGAGGCATGTTGTAGTGCAGCATGAAGCGATCTTCGTACTCGCCCGACAGGGCGTCGATACGCTGCGCATCACGCTCGGTGCCCAATGTGGTGACAACCAAAGCCTGGGTTTCACCACGGGTAAACAAGGCAGAACCGTGGGTACGGGGCAATACGCTGTTGCGAATTTCAATGGCGCGCACGGTGCGGGTGTCGCGGCCGTCAATGCGGGGCTCGCCTGCCAGAATCTGGCCGCGAACAATCATGGCTTCGATATCGAACAGCATGCCGTCCACCGCCACGCTGTCAAACTCAACGCCTTCAGCCTTCAGACCCATCTTGGTCCAGGTCGTCACTTCACGCGTCGCTTTGGTGCGCGCCTGTTTGTTGCGGATCTGATACGCAGCGGCGAGCTTTTCCTGGGCGAGTGCGCCCACTTTGGCGATCAGCACTTCATCTTTTGCAGGCGCTTTCCAGTCCCACACGGGCTTGCCGGCGTCACGCACGAGTTCGTGGATGGCGTTGATGGCGATGTTGCCTTGCTCATGACCAAACACCACAGCGCCCAACATGATTTCTTCGGACAGTTGCTGCGCTTCCGACTCCACCATCAACACGGCAGCTTCGGTACCGGCAACGACCAGATCCAGGATGGAATCTTTGCGTGCGGTCTGACCCGGATTCAAGACGTACTCGCCATTGACGTAACCCACGCGAGCCGCACCAATTGGGCCATTGAATGGGATACCGCTGATGGACAGCGCAGCGCTGACCGCGATCAGGGCGGCAATGTCGGCATCCACTTCAGGATTCAGCGACACGGTGTGCACCACAACGTGCACCTCGTTGAAGAAACCTTCAGGGAACAGCGGACGGATCGGGCGGTCGATCAGGCGGCTGGTGAGGGTCTCAAACTCGCTGGGACGGCCTTCGCGCTTGAAGAAGCTGCCGGGAATCTTGCCTGCGGCGTAGGTCTTTTCCAAATAGTCCACGGTCAGCGGAAAGAAATCCTGACCAGCTTTGCCTTCGGTCTTGGCGACCACGGTGGCCAGCACGACGGTGCCGTCCATATCCAGCAGCACAGCGCCGGTGGACTGGCGGGCGATTTCGCCGGTTTCCATGGTGACCGTGTTTTGGCCCCATTGGAAGGTCTTGGTAACTTTATTGAAAATGCTCATCTGTAATCTCCATTGAGTTTGGGAAGTGCAGGCCACCTCACCCGAGCCCAGAGGCTGCAACACAGAACACGATGCCATTCCAGAGAAATCCAAAAAATCGATCGTTTTTTAGACCCAACTTCTCTGGAATGACACAGCTTCGCTCTGCTTTTGCCGTCTCCGAAGTAAAAAACGCCTGAGCTAGTGAACTAACTCAGGCGTCTGTCATTCGTTTTAACGCTTACTTGCGCAGACCCAGTTTCGCGATCAGGGCAACGTAACGATCGTGGTCAACACGGTTCAGGTAGGTCAACAGGCTTTTGCGCGTGTTGACCATGCGCACCAGACCGCGACGACCATGGTGGTCTTTTGCGTGGGTCTTGAAGTGGGGCATGAGTTCATTGATGCGGGCGGTCAACAGTGCAACTTGCACTTCAGGACTGCCGGTATCGGTTGGGCTGCGCTGGTTGTCTTTGACAACAGATGCTTTGATGCTGGAAGCGATCATTTCAATTTCCTGTACTTTTTGGGCTTGCAAACGGGGTTGCAGGCTCCGGTTTCTGAACTTGCGCCCAATGCTGGAACTGCTTTGGGCGTGCGCCTTGCCGAATGCAAAGCCGCTCGATTATAGCGTGGGCCGTGAAGACACGCCCAACCGCCCACGCGAGCGATTTAAGGACGCTGCATTTTGCAGGTGGTGGGCTGCTCCGCCGCCGCCGGCGCAATGGTCTTGATCACCCGAAATCCATAACCCGAGCCTTCGACATCAAACTTGACGCCTGGCGTGCCCTGGCGCTCCATGACGCCCACCACCAATGGCTGCTGAAACTGGTGGTCGGAAGCCCGCATAACACCCGTTTGCCCACCCAATGTGACGTTAGCCCTCTCCAGCTGTGCGCTGACCGCTACTAAATCGATAGCATGGTTGGCGGTGACGGCACCCCGTTGACCCGCGGTCTCGACCGCCTGCGCCAGAGATTCAATCATCAGCTGCATGCGCATATGGACATAGTCGTCCGCTGGCTGAGGGTAGCGGGCGCGGAATGAACGGTAAAACCCCTCACTACCAGGGGTCTGCACATTGGGCAACCACTCCGCCACGGCCACCACTTTGCCAATGCCTGCATCCCCAATCGCGGCCTGTGCGCCCAGCGCGTTGCCGTAGAACGTGTAGAACTTGCCTTCAAATCCGATATCCTTGGCCGCCTTGATCAACAAGGTCAGGTCATTGCCCCAATTGCCGGTGATTACCGCCTGCGCGCCGCTGGCCTTGATCTTGGTGGCATAGGGCAAAAAGTCTTTCACGCGCGCCATGGGGTGCAGCTCGTCACCCACAATTTGCACATCCGGGCGCTGCAGGCCCAGCTGGCGCCTTGCCTCGCGCAAAACGCCCTGACCAAAGCTGTAGTCTTGCCCGATCAGATAGACGCTTCTGATCGCCTTGTCGTCCTTCATGACATCCATGAGGGCCGCCATGCGCATGTCGGCATGGGCGTCAAACCGGAAATGCCAGAAGCTGCATTTCTCATTGGTCAGCGACGGGTCGACGGCCGAGTAATTCAGGAAGATGACCCGTCGCGCAGGATCGCGCTCGTTGTGCTTGTTGATGGCGTCGATCAAGGCGGCCGCGTTGGCGGAGGAATTACCCTGCAAAACAATGCGCGCCCCGTTGTCGATGGCCGATCGCAATGCCGAAAGGGCTTCCTCGCTCTGCCCTTTGCTGTCATAGCGCTCCAGCGCCAGCAGCTGGTTGCCGCCTGCGGCTGCAGACAGCTTGACGCCGCCGCGCGCATTGACGCGCTCAACCGCCCACACGATGTTGCGGAAAACCGCTTCACCCGCATTGGCATTGGGCCCGCTCAGGCCCTCAATCAGGGCCAGCTTGATCGTTGCGGGCGGGGCCTCGGCTCGCACGGTAGACAGCAACAAGGGTGCGGCACATAGCGCTGCAGCGCACGATTTCAAGGCCCAATGTGAAAGAATAAACATGCGGATATTTCTCTTGAAATGAGTGGGATGAGGCGCAGCTTGGATGCATGCGGCGCTCACGGTGAGAGCCGCGCAGTGTACTAGGAGTGCCTCCATGTTTTTTGCTACGACCGCCCAGCCCCAGATTCGCCGCCAGGCCTATGCCAACCCAGGCCGAACACTGGAACGTTTCATGGATGATGCGCTGCGCTCCACCAGCAACCGCGCCTGCGCTTACACCCAGGATGAGATTGCGTTCAACCTGACACTGGACGTGCCCGGCATCGCCAAAGACCAATTAAGCATCGCCATTGAAGGTGCCATCGTTCGCATCACCAGCAAAGAAGGTGCGCCCCGCAGCTACCAAGCCGCATACGAATTGCCGCAAGACATAGACACCACGCAGAGCGCTGCCAAGCTCGAAAACGGCGTTCTGAGCCTGAAGCTGGTTAAAAAAGTGCCTGTCAGCACCGCCACCGAACTGGCGATTCACTGACCCAGCGACTGCAGCGGCCAGCGCGGCTTGACATCAAAGGCGTAGGCTGTGGTTGCTTGCTGCAGACCGCTCTGCAGGCGCATGGCAGCCGCCATGGCAATCATGGCGCCGTTGTCGGTGCACAAATGCAACTCCGGGTAATGCACCCGGATGTTGCGTTTGGCGCACTCCACGTTGAGTTGTTCTCGCAGACTCCGGTTGGCCCCGACGCCGCCAGCCACTACCAAGCGCTTCAGACCGGTTTGTTTCAACGCAATCAGTGATTTTTTGATCAGCACGTCCACAATGGCCGCCTGAGTGGATGCGGCCAGATCGCGGCGTGCAGCCAGTGGCAGCTTCTCAAAACCCGCAGCCGTGCTGGGCGTCGTGTGCTCCACGGGCGCACCGGCAGTGGCGTGCGCCACCACCATGCGCTGGGCCTGCACCAGCACCGCGGTCTTGAGCCCGGCAAATGAAAAATCGAGATTGCCACTGTGCAACAAGGGACGCGGCAAGGCGAACGCCTTCGGATTGCCCTCTTCGGCCATGCGGGCCAACGCGGGCCCCCCCGGATAACCCAGTCCCATGAGCTTGGCCGACTTGTCAAAAGCCTCGCCAGCGGCATCATCGATCGTTTCACCCAACAGTTCGTAACGCCCTACACCGTCCACCCGCATCAACTGCGTATGCCCGCCGGAAACCAGCAGAGCCACAAAAGGAAATTGGGGGGGATCTTCACTCAGAAAGGGCGAAAGCAGGTGTCCCTCAAGATGGTGCACCCCCAGCACCGGCTTGCCCAAGGCTGCACCCAGCGCACACGCCACGCCGGCGCCCACCAGCAAGGCACCCGCCAAGCCCGGTCCGCGTGTGTAGGCAACCACATCCACATCCGCCAGCGTTCGGTCCGCCGCAGTCAACACCTCTTGCGTCAGCGGCAGCACCCGGCGAATATGGTCGCGGCTGGCAAGTTCCGGCACCACGCCACCAAAAGCCTGATGCATCTCAATCTGGCTGTACAGCGCATGGGACAGCAAGGTGGGCACACCACGGGCGTGGGTTTGCACCAGGGCCACCCCGGTCTCATCGCAAGACGACTCAATTCCCAGCACCAGCATGTTGTTCACCATAGGGCATGGAGTTTACCCAAGCACAATAGCAGTGCAGGACACTTAAAATTGGCTTGATTTTTGCATCCACTATTTACATGAACGAAGCGCTGCGCATTGTTGTTATCTCTGCTGATTTGGCCATTGAGGACCCGGAGGACACCCACGCCCTCGACCAGGCCGAGCGCTCACGCAGCCTGCGTATTGGTTTGCTGGAAAGCGGATTCAACCTGGTTGCCTCCCTGCCCGCTGACGTTTTTTTGACGGAACGCCTGGCGCAACTGCAACCCGACCTGATCATTGTGGATGCCGAGAGCGAGGCCCGCGACGCACTGGAACACGTGGTCATGGCCACCCGCGATGCGCGCCGCCCCATCGTCATGTTCACCAATGACAACGACACCTCCAATGCACGGGCCGCCGTTGCCGCAGGCGTGTCGGCCTACATCGTGGCGGGCCTCTCGGCAGACCGCATTCGCCCTATTCTGGACGTGGCGCTGGCGCGCTTCCAGCACGAGCAGGCCCTGCGGGCCGAGCTGGCCAACACGCGCAGCGAACTCAACGAGCTGAGCGCGGAGCTCAGGGACCGCAAAGTCATCGACCGCGCCAAGGTCCTGCTGATGGAGCGCCAGCAGCTCACCGAAGAAGCGGCCTACTCCAAGCTGCGCAAGACGGCCATGGACAAGAACCTCAAGATTGTGGATGTTGCCCAGCGCATGCTGGACGTGGCGGACCTGCTCGGCTAGGATCAGCCGAATGGAAAATATTTCACCCTTTTTACTGCACTGGGCCATTACCGCTTTCTCCCTCTGGGTCGCCAGTCATATTTTCAAGGGACTGAAGTTTGACAACACCGCGTCACTCATCGTGTCGGCGCTACTGCTCGGTTTTGCCAACGCCATCATCAAGCCACTGCTCATCGTTCTCACCTTGCCACTGACCCTGTTGACGTTTGGTCTATTTGTGCTGGTCATCAATGCCTTGATGATTTTGCTGGTTGCGTGGCTCGTCAAGGGCTTCACGGTCTCCAGCTTCTGGACTGCGTTCTTTGCCAGCCTGTTTATCGGCCTGCTCAGTATCGTGATTGGATCTTTCGTCATCACAAGCAGTCCTGAAACAACCATCCAGATGCCCCAGCACGGGCGTTGGCTTTAACCGTCAACGGGGCACTTTAGCCCCACCGCGGTGGGCCATCGACTGGCCGATATGGCATGCCATGCGGCGCTGCGTGAACTGGCCTTGGCAGGTTCAACCAATATTGATGAACGCAGCCTGTTTCTGAATGACGGAATGATGGGGGCATTTTTTGACCCAACGGACGTTCAACGATTCGCACACTGGATCGATCGCCAGCGGATGGACGCCATGCCCTGCCGTTCGCAGCCGCCTGGAATGGTGCACGGGTTGGCCGAGGGCACGATCCGGTTTCTGGCATTTCGGCTCTGGGTCATCCTGCCAAACTGTCGCCCAACCGGCAGATTTCCGGAGCCGCGAAACCGCTTGCATTTGGTGCACTGCACAATTTCAGTGCCCGCACCCAACGGCAGAAATGCTTGAAAAGTCTGGTGCGAAAAACCGGCGTAGCCCCCGTCAATACTGCGTATTAAGCTATTAAAAAAAAAATAGCATATCGCATACCATCCGTTCAGAATTCACCCGTCCAAAAACCTGGCACGATCATTGCTGCACTCCTACCAAGACCCCTGAGGGTCAACTGACAAGCTTTACCCAACGACGGGCAAGGCCTGTCAATCCGGACAAAGGCGTCCCCACCAGCACTTGGCTTCCATGAAGCGCCGTGCTGCGTGTGGACGCCTTTTTTTGTTTTCGCAACTGAT
>Ga0105047_10000596_pt1 | contig 62112 bp, 47 predicted proteins | sample MAT04_FD_78384 | JGI IMG/M metagenome (GOLD analysis project Ga0105047, IMG submission 78384) | Freshwater microbial communities from Lake Fryxell liftoff mats and glacier meltwater in Antarctica - MAT-04 (megahit assembly) | ecosystem: Environmental > Aquatic > Freshwater > Ice > Liftoff... | reverse complement strand
GGAAGGGAGGGAGAAAAACATAATGGTTCTTTTTGCCAGCTTTTGCTGGCAAAAAGAACCAAAAAAATAGAATCTCCCCTTCTCTCCCCGGTTTTTGGGGAGAGAAGGGGGCAGGGGGATGAGGGTGGGCGGATGATCTTATGTTACCGCTTATGGCCCTGGCGGGTATAACTTCTATTAGGAAGTTAACCCTGCTTGGGAGGTTGTGATGGTCGATACGATTTATTTGCTGTTGGTGGTTGGGTTCTTCGTGGCCTGTTACAGCCTGGCCGCGGCTCTGGAAAAATTAAAGGACTGAGCGATGGACGCATTATATTGGATTGTGAGCCTGTTGGCCCTGGTGTTGTTGGTATATTTGTTCGCGGCGCTATTGAAACCGGAGAAATTTGGATAACCACCAACGGATGGATTCAAATCATGGTCTATTTTGGGGTGCTGCTGGTGCTGGTGAAACCGCTGGGGGCGTATATGGCAAAAGTCTACCAGGGCGAGCGCACCTGGCTTTCTCCGCTGGTGGCTCCGCTGAAACGCCTGGCCTACCGCCTGGGTGGGGTGAACCCGGCCGGTGAGATGGATTGGAAAACCTACGCGGCGGCCGTGCTGATTTTTAACCTGGCCGGCGTGGTTTTTCTTTATAGGCTGCTCAGGCTGCAAGGGTACCTGCCCCTTAACCCGCAGGGTTTGGGCGCGGTAGCGCCGGACCTGGCCCTGAACACGGCCGTGAGTTTTGTCACCAATACCAACTGGCAGAACTACGGCGGTGAGGCCACGCTCAGCTACCTCACTCAAATGTTGGGGCTGACGGTGCAGAACTTCCTTTCGGCCGCCACCGGCATGGCGGTGTTGATCGGGTTAATCCGCGGCTTTGTGCGTCACAACACGCGCCTGCTGGGCAGTTTTTGGGTGGATCTGACGCGCACCACGTTGTATATCCTGCTGCCGTTTTCGCTGCTGCTGGCGCTGGTGCTGGTTTCTCAGGGGGTGGTGCAAACCTTTGCCCCCTCCATTACGGCGCAGGGCCTGCCAGGCGGGGCCAACGCTCAAACCATTGCGGTAGGCCCGGTGGCTTCGCAGCTTGCCATCAAGCATCTGGGCACCAACGGCGGCGGCTTTTTTAATGCCAATGCCGCGCACCCCTTTGAGAACCCCACCCCGCTGACCGATTTCATCCTGATTCTGTCTGAGACCGCCATTGCCGCGGCGCTGACCTATACCTTTGGCAAAATGGTCGGTGATACGCGCCAGGGCTGGGCCATTTTGAGCACGATGCTCATTTTGCTGCTGATCTTCAGCGGCCTGGCCTATGCCGCCGAATCGGCTGGAAACCCGCTGCTGGCAGGGCTGGGGGTCGATCAGACCGCCAGCGATTTGCAGCCGGGCGGGAATATGGAAGGCAAAGAGCTGCGTTTTGGCGTGGCGCGCTCGGCGCTGTTTGCCACCCTCACCACCGCCACCTCTACCGGGGCGGTAAACAGCATGCACGATTCCTTCACGCCCCTGGGCGGGTTGGTGGCGCTGGTGATGATGATGTTGGGCGAAGTGGCCCTGGGCGGGGTGGGCTCAGGCCTGTACGGCATGCTGGTGTTTGTCATTCTGGCGGTGTTTGTCGCCGGGCTAATGGTGGGGCGTACCCCCGATTACCTGGGCAAGAAGATTGAAGCCTATGAGATGAAGATGGCCTCGCTGCTGATTTTGATCATGCCCCTGATCGTGCTGGGCATGACCGCGCTGGCGGTTTCGTTTGATGCCGGGCAGAGCGCGGTGTCGAACCCCGGGCCGCACGGCTTTAGCCAGATTTTGTATGCCTTTACCTCGCAGGGCAATAACAACGGCAGCGTCTTTGCCGGCCTGTCTGGCAACACGCTCTTTTACAACCTGGGGGGCGCCCTGATGATGCTGATTGGCCGTTTCTGGCTGCTGGTGCCCACCCTGGCCCTGGCGGGCTCCCTGGCGGGCAAGAAAAAATCCGCGGTAGGCGCGGGCACCCTGCCCACTCATTCGCTGCTGTTTATTTTCTGGTTGATTGGGATTGTGCTGCTGGTTGGCGCGTTGAACTTTGTTCCGGCGTTGGCTTTGGGACCTGTGATGGAACATTTATTGGCGATGGGTGTGTAACATGACCGAAACTGTGAAGAAACCCCTGTTTTTCCGCCGCGCGTTGTACCAGCGGGCGGTGATTGATGCCCTGATCAAGCTGGATCCGCGCCGCATGCTGCGTAACCCGGTGATGTTTGTGGTAGAAATCGGCGCGCTGCTCACCAGTGGGCTGTGGCTGCAGGCCCTGTTGGGCCAGGGTGAGGCTCCCACCAGCTTCATCGCGGCCATTGCCGTCTGGCTGTGGTTCACCGTGATCTTTGCTAATTTTTCCGAGGCCCTGGCTGAAGGGCGCGGCAAGGCCCAGGCCGAGGCCCTGCGCAAGACCCGCCAGGAGACCAGCGCCAAAAAATTGGCCCGCGCGCCCCAAAACGGGCTGCGCCCCACCAGCTTTACTGCCACGCCGTCCACTCAACTGCGCCAGGGTGACTGCCTGCTGGTCGAGGCCGGTGATATCATTCCGGTCGATGGGGAGGTGACGGTGGGGATTGCCTCGGTGGATGAGTCGGCAGTTACCGGCGAATCGGCCCCGGTGATCCGTGAAGCCGGCGGCGACCGCAGCGCGGTGACCGGCGGCACGCGCATTCTGTCAGACTGGCTGGTGATTCGCGTCAGCGCCAATCCGGGCGAGGGCTTTTTGGACCGCATGATCTCGCTGGTGGAAGGCGCCAGGCGTCAGAAGACCCCCAATGAAATTGCACTCAACATTCTGCTGGCGGCCTTCACCATCATCTTCCTGGGGGTGTGCTTAACCTTGCTGCCCTATTCACTCTACAGCGTGCGCATGGCCGGGCAGGGGCAGCCCATCTCGATCACCGTGCTGGTGGCGCTGCTGGTCTGCCTGATCCCCACCACGATTGGCGGGCTGCTCTCGGCCATCGGCATCGCCGGAATGGACCGCCTGATCCAGCGCAATGTGATTGCGCTCTCAGGGCGGGCGATTGAAGCCGCCGGGGATGTGGATGTGCTGCTGCTGGATAAGACCGGCACCATCACCCTGGGCAACCGCCAGGCGGTGGAATTTTTGCCGGTGGGCAGGGTGAGCGCGCAAGAACTGGCCGAAGCTGCGCAGTTGGCCTCGCTGGCCGATGAAACCCCCGAGGGGCGCTCGATCGTGATCCTGGCCAAGGAAAAATATGGGCTGCGCGGGCGCGCGGTCAGCCCCAGCCAGGAGATGCCCGACGGGATGCGCTTTATCCCATTTACCGCCCAAACGCGCATGAGCGGGGTGGATTTTGACGGCACCCATATTCGCAAAGGCGCCCCGGATACCATGCTGGAATTTTTGCAGGCGGGTGGCGGCAGTGTGCCTGCCGACTTGCAAGCAGTTGTTGATGACGCGGGGTGCGCTGACCACGTTCAGCATTGCCAACGATGTCTCGAAATACTTCGCCATCATTCCGGCGGCGTTTGCCTCCACCTACCCGCAGTTGGGAGTGCTCAATATCATGCAGTTGAACTCGCCGCAGAGCGCAGTGCTTGCGGCGGTAATCTTCAACGCGCTGATTATCATCGCGCTCATCCCGCTGGCGCTGCGCGGCGTGCCCTATCGCGCGGTGGGGGCGGCGCAGTTGCTGCGCGATAACCTGCTCATTTATGGCCTGGGCGGGTTGATTTCGCCCTTTATTGGGATTAAGTTGATCGATATGTTGCTGTCTGTTTTGGGTATAAAAAATTGAATGGAAAAATCCAATAGACCTATCTCCCTGGTTCCTATTTCTCCCTCCCCGCTGGCGGAACCTGTTGGCGAATTCCTGTCTCACTCACTCGGTGGGTTACAGGGATACTCGGAAGGAACAGAATGCAAGGATGTTCAGGATAAACCTGTTCTTATCCTAATCATCCTTGATATCCTTACATCCATTAATCTGAAACTGGCCGGAATAAAATAAACCAGAGGTGCGGTCAAAAACCGACCGCACCCTACATTCGGGGATCAGGTTCGTGTCGGACCGTATTCGTTTGGGACAGTTTGGAGGTTCTAAAATAATGAAATTACTGCGCACGGCATTGGTTTTATTCGCGTTTCTGACGATTCTGACCGGTCTGGTGTATCCGCTGCTGGTGACCGGGCTGGCGCAGGTGTTGTTTGCCCGCCAGGCCAACGGCAGCGTGGTAGTGAGTGGCGGGCAGGTGCTGGGTTCGGAACGGATCGGGCAGGCGTTTGCTGATCCGCGCTATTTTTGGGGGAGGCTCTCAGCCACCGCTGAGACGGCCTATAACGCCTCTGCTTCGGGCGGCTCGAACCTGTCTGTTTTGAACCCGGCCTTGCAGCAGCAAGTGCAAGACAGGCTGGCGGCACTGCGCGCCGCGGACCCTGGCAACCCACTGCCGGTGCCGGTAGACCTGGTGACCGCTTCGGCCAGCGGCCTGGACCCGCACATCAGCCCGGCCGCTGCCCGTTACCAGGCGGGGCGGGTGGCGCAGCTGCGCGGCCTGCCCGTGGAGCGCGTGCTCGCACTGGTGGACCAATCCACCGAAAACCGCGTACTGGGCTTTTTGGGTGAGGCGCGCGTTAATGTTTTGGCATTGAACCTGGCGCTGGATGGGCTACAATAAGGGTATGGCTGAAAATTATTCCCGCCCCGACCCGGACAAACTGCTGGCTAACCTGAAAGCGCAAGAGAAAAAACAGGTGCGCGGCAAGCTCAGAATATTTTTGGGCTATGTGGCCGGGGTGGGCAAGACCTTTGCCATGCTCGAGGCGGCCCATCAACGCCGTGAAGAGGGCATCGATTGTGTGGTGGGCTATATAGAAACCCATGGCCGCAAGGAGACCGAAACCCTGCTGGCCGGGTTGGAAGTGATTCCCCGCGCGCACCGTGAATATCATGGGGCAGTTCTGACCGAAATGGACCTGGATGCCGTGCTGGCGCGCCGCCCGCTGCTGGTGTTGGTAGATGAACTGGCGCATAGCAACGCTCCCGGGTCGCGCCATCCCAAACGCTATCAGGATGTGTATGAGATTTTGGACGCGGGGATTGATGTCTATACCACCATCAATATCCAGCACCTGGAGAGCCTGAACGATGTCGTGCAGCAGATCACCGAGATCGTCGTGCATGAGACAGTTCCCGACAGCCTGCTGGACGAGGCCACCGAGATCGAGCTGATCGATCTGCCCACCGATGAATTGCTCAAACGCCTGCGTGACGGCAAAGTGTATGTGCCGGAACAGGCCGCTCGCGCCCTGGAAAACTTTTTCCGCAAGGGTAACCTCACCGCCCTGCGTGAAATGGCCATGCGCCGCGCTGCCGACCGGGTAGACAACCAGATGCTCGCTTATATGCAAAATAAGTCGATCCCCGGTCCCTGGCCGGCCGGCGACCGCATTCTGGTGTGCCTCAGTTCGCATCCCATGGGCGAGCGCCTCGTCCGGGCCGGGCGGCGCCTGGCAGATGATTTGAACGCCGAATGGTTCGCGCTGTTTGTCGAGACCCCCGGACATTTGCAAATGCCCGCCGAAAACCGCGCTCGCCTGCAGCGTAACCTGCTGCTGGCCGAGGAGTTGGGGGCCAAAGTCATCCACGTCTCCGGCAGCGCCGTCCCAGAAATCGTCATTGATTTTGCGCACGAACACAATATCACCAAAATCATCGCCGGCAAGCCGGTGCGCAGCCGCTGGTATGAACTGCTGCGCGGTTCGATCATCGATCAGATCCTGCGCAACAGCGGGAAAATTGATGTGTACATCGTTTCTGAAGAAACGGCCCCCCCCCAGCGGTCCATCCCGCGCTACCTGGTGCCTCACCGCCCGCTGCGCCGCTACCTGGCCAGTACGCTGCTGGTGCTGCTGGTCACATTCATCGGGCTGCCGCTGCGTCCTTTTATCGACCCGCCCAACCTGGTGATGCTCTTTCTGGTGGGGGTAATCATTGCGGCGGTCTATCTGGGGCGCGGGCCATCGATTTTTGCTTCGTTTTTGAGCGTTTTGGTGTTTGACTTTTTCTTTGTCGATCCGCATTTCAGCTTTTCGGTTAACGACACCCAATATTTGATCACATTTGCGGGCCTGCTGCTGGTAGGGTTGATCATCAGCAGCTCGGCGGCGCTGCTGCGCGACCAGGTGGAGGCGCTGCGCGCCCGCGAACAGCAAACCCAGGCGCTCAACGTTTTAAGTAAAGAACTGACCGGCGCGGTTTCGCTGCTGGATGTGCTGGAAACCGTCATTCGCAACGTCAACGAACTATTTCATGGTGAATCGGTCATCTTGCTGCCGGTGGCGGGGCGCCTGGTTGAACCGGCGGCTTTGCCCGGTTTTCAGTTGAACCCGGACGAGCAAGCCGTGGCCGAATGGGCTTTTAACCATGCCCAGGCCGCCGGGCGCGGTACCGACACCCTGCCGGCGGCGGATATTCGTTACCTGCCGCTGATCACCGCACGCGGCACGGTAGGGGTGCTGGGGGTGCGTTTTGCCCACCCGCAGGATTTGCCGACCCTGGACCAGCGCAATTTGCTGGAAAGTTACGCCAACCTGGCGGCACTGGCCATCGAACGCGCTTCTTTTGCCGATAAGGCGGCGCAGAGTGAAATGCTGCGCGCGACGGAAAAGCTGCAAACGGCGCTGCTCAATTCCATCTCGCATGAACTGCGCACGCCACTGGCTTCGATTACCGGCGTGCTCACCAGCCTGGGCGAATCGGAAAATGCCGTGCAGCCTGCCAACCAGTTGGACGCGGCGACCCGCCTGGACCTGATCAATTCTGCCACCCGCCAGGCCCAGCGGCTTAACTTGCTGGTGCAAAACCTGCTGGATATGACCCGCCTGGAAGCAGGCGCAATGCGCCTGAACCGCGATCCGGGCGAGTTGCAAGATCTGATCAGCACCATTCTGCAGCAAACCCCCGACCGGTTTTGCGATCACCCGGTGCAGGTTCGGCTTGCCCCCGATCTGCCGTTGGTGGTGATGGATGCGGTGCTGGTGGGCCAGGTGCTGAGCAACCTGCTGGATAACGCCTGCAAATATTCGCCGCAGGGCGCGTCGATTGAGATCGGCGCGCAGGCCCAGGACGACCAGGTGGAAGTGACGGTCACAGATCACGGCATTGGTATTCCGCCGCAAGACCTGGAGCGGGTTTTTGATAAGTTTTACCGCGTCCAGCGCCAAAACCCACCCGCCGGCACCGGCCTGGGGCTGTCGATCTGCCGGGGCATCATTGAGGCGCATGCTGGTAAAATATGGGCGCGCAATAACGCCGCGGGCGGCGTGACGCTGGCTTTTACGCTGCCGCTGCAGCGCAGTGATGGTAAATTATGAAAGAAAGCGGTTACCGGGTGTTGATTGTGGACGATGAGCCTGAAATCAGGCGTTTTTTGCGCGCTTCGCTCAAGACCCACCAATATGAAATTCTGGAAACCGACCAGGGCGCCAAAGCACTGGCATTGATCGTGGAGGATCACCCAGACCTGGTAATTTTGGATCTGGGGCTGCCGGATATGAGCGGTCTGGAAGTCACCCGGCGGGTGCGTGAATGGAGCCAGATTCCGATCATCATCCTTTCAGTGCGCAACCGCGAGCAGGATAAGATCGAGGCGCTGGATGCCGGGGCAGACGACTACCTGACCAAGCCGTTTGGGGTGGGCGAGTTGCTGGCGCGCATTCGTGGCGTGATGCGCCGTACCGTGAGCCATAACACCGACCCGGTGATCCGCATCGATGAGATAATGGTGGACCTGGCGCGCCGCCAGGTGGTGCAGGCCGGCAAAGAAGTGGCCCTGACCCACACCGAGTTCGACCTGCTGCGGGTGCTGGTGCAGAACGCCGGCAAGGTAATGACCCACCACCAACTCATCCACCTGGTGTGGGGCAGCGCCTATGAGGACGAATCGCGCCTGCTGCGTGTCAATATCAGCAATTTGCGCCATAAGATTGAGCCGAATCCGAACCAGCCGGCCTACATTCTGACCGAACTTGGGGTGGGGTACCGCTTCCGCGAAGCGAAAGGCTGAGGAAAACACAAATCCCCGCACCCGGCCGGCATGGCTCACGGTACTTTCTCGCTGTACTTTCTCGCTTGACTTTTTTTTCCAACCCTGTTAACATTGTGGTTACGAAACGGAAAAAGCAGCAATGATATCGACCCGTCAGTCTCTCCTGGCTCTTACGTCGGCTCTCAATCATGAGAGCCTGTTTATGTTTCGGGCGGTGGAGAAACTGCGCTAAAAATCGGTTAACGATAACCAGACCTCAATCAGCGTATGTGATCTAACCGTCCGGAAAGCCCCGGACGGTTTTTTTGTAGTCCCAGCGGGCCGGTGGCATCGCTAAACTTTACACGGTCGCCGCGGTGCAGCCCTCCCGCTCTGCTTTAAACACAGGTATACTTGGAAATGGAGAACGCCCTTATGCCTCATAATTCTGCTCGTGATTTTGGCCCTCAGGAAAAATTATTTGTCCTGGTAGAGTTTCCCTATCCCTCCGGCGCCGGCCTGCACATTGGCCACGCCTTCTCGTTTACCGGCGGCGATGTGTACGCCCGCTACCAACGCATGCGCGGCATGAATGTGCTCTTCCCCATCGGCTGGGATGCCTTTGGCCTGCCCACTGAAAATTACGCCATCCGCACCGGCCGCCCACCGCAGGAAGTAACCGACGAAAATACCGCCACTTTCCGCCGCCAGATGCAAGCGCTGGGTTTATCGTTCGATTGGGAGCGGGTGGTGGATACCACCGACCCCGAATATTACCGCTGGACGCAGTGGATCTTCATCAAGCTGTTTGAAAAGGGCCTGGCCCACAAACAGGAAATGCCGATCAATTGGTGCCCCAGTTGCAAAGTGGGACTGGCCAACGAAGAGGTGATCGACGGGCACTGCGAGCGCTGCGGCGCCGAAACGGTGCGCCGGCGCATCAGCCAGTGGGTGGTGAGCATCACCGCCTATGCCGACCGCCTGCTGGAAGGCCTGGAACACACGGAATTTATCGAAAAAGTTAAGATCGCCCAGGTCAACTGGATTGGTCGCAGCCAGGGCGCGCGCATCACCTTCCCGCTCAAGGGGCGCAGCGAAGGGCTGGAGATTTTTACCACCCGTCCTGATACGCTGTGGGGCAGCACCTTCATGGTGCTGGCTCCCGAACATGCCCTGGTCGAAACCGTCAAAGATAACCCGGCGGTGGCGGCCTATGTGGCTCAAACGTTGCGCAAATCCGATATGGAGCGTTCTGAAACTGAGCGCGAGAAGACCGGCGTCGATTCTGGCCTGGTGGCAATCAACCCGGTCACCGGCGCTGAGATTCCGGTGTGGATATCGGACTTTGTCTTGCTGACCTACGGCAGCGGGGCCATCATGGCCGTTCCGGCGCATGACGGGCGCGATTTTGCCTTTGCCCACAAGTATGGCCTGCCGGTGACGCCGGTGATTGAGCCGGAAGGCGGCTGGGATTTTTCGCAGGCAGCCTACGAAGAGCATGCCGGTGTGATGATTAATTCCGGCCCGCTGAACGGGCTGGAAGTAAAAGCCGCCATTCCCGCCGCGGTAGACTGGTTAGAAAAGCAAAGCCTGGGCCAGCGCACGGTTTCGTACCATTTGCGTGATTGGATCTTCAGCCGCCAGCACTACTGGGGCGAGCCCATTCCAATGATTACCTGCGAAAAGCACGGCTGGCAGCCGGTGCCGGAAGATCAACTGCCGATTGTGCTGCCGGTGGTTGAACACTACCAGCCCACCGATAACGGCGAGTCGCCGCTGGCGAACATCGCCGAATTCGTCAATACCACCTGCCCCGTATGCGGCGGGCCGGCGCGGCGCGAGACCGATACCATGCCCAACTGGGCGGGCAGCGACTGGTACTTCTTGCGCTACTGCGACCCTCATAATACCCAGACGCTGGCCGACCCGGCCAAATTGAACTACTGGATGCCGGTGGACCTGTATATCGGCGGCGACGAGCACAACACGCTGCACCTGCTCTACTCTCGCTTCATCTGCCAGTTCCTGTATGATATCGGTGCCATCCCGGCCGGTATTCCGGAACCTTACCGCAAGCGCATGTCACACGGCGTGATTCTGGGCCCAGACGGCTTCCGCATGAGCAAGAGCCGTGGCAATGTGGTGGTGCCCGATGAGTATATTCAAAAAGTGGGCGCCGACGCGGTGCGCGCGTACCTGATGTTCATTGGCCCCTTCGATGCCACCATGGCCTGGAACGAGCGCGCCCTGATGGGTGTCAAGCGCTTCCTCGACCGCTTTGAAACCTTCTTCAAGGAAAATGTCCACAAACACGCGGCCAGCAGCACCCGTACGGCCGGGCTGGTCAACCGCGTGGGCCGCCAGGTGGGCGAGGATCTTGCCGTCTTTAAATTCAATACCGCGGTTGCCAAGTTGATGGAGACCCTCAATGCCATCAGCGATGATGCCCAGGGTGTGGCCGATGCCGAACTGAGCAAGCTGGCGCGCGTAATTGCGCCGCTGGCGCCCTTCATGGCGGAAGCGTGTTGGGAACTGCTGGGCAAAAAGGGCAGCGTACACCAGATGGAATGGCCCGCGTACGACCCGGCCCTGGAGATGGAAGAGAAGATCACCGTGGCAGTGCAGATTAACGGCAAGCTGCGCGGCACGTTGGAAATGGAACGCGGCGAATCGCAGGAATCGGTGGTGGCCCGCGCCGCCGCGCTGGAGCCGGTGGCGCGCCACCTGGCCGGCAAGCAGATTTTCAAGACGATTTACGTCGCAGAGCGCATGGTCAGCTTCGTGGTGAAATAAAAAAATTCCGACCCGATGGCGAACTATGTTCGCCATCGGGTCGGCAGTTGCTCATTGGGCTTTGCGACCCAAGCGCTGGCGCAGCTTTACCCAAAGCGACGTGAATCGGCGCAGCAGGGGGCGTTCGAGACGTGTGGTTTTGAGCTTTTCCTCAAGGTTCTTTAATTTTTTTTGAAAGGCATCGGCACTCTGCAGGCCATGCTGGCTGTGGATGTTGAGGTTGTAGGTATCGCCCTCCGTCAAGACATCTTGAGCGGCCTGCAGCAGCTTAAGATCGTCCAGAAGAGTAAACAACAGCCCATCTTGCCACAATGTTTTTAGTTCGACGGTTGAAAATTCGCTCCCGTAATGCGAGGAATGCCAACCGGCGGAAATGGTCAGGTTTAACAGGCTGATTACCCGGCTGCGGGCCGTGTTGCGCAATTGGCGTTGGTCGTACCAGGATTTCAAGTACATGCTGGCAACACCGCTGAAAAAACCGATTAACGCCGATAAAAGTTCGGGAGAAACCCATGGTTGGGGAACTACCGCGTCTCCAAATACAATTTTTTCTCCATTATGGGCGCTGCCTGAATGATCTATCCAGGAATAATGCAGCCAGACCTCGGGTACAGTGGATTGGGTTGACTTTAGCTCCACCACAACCGCCTGATGAGCCGACTGCCCGATATCCGCATTCAATACCTGCGCCGGCTGAACCATCTGAAATTGAGAATTGACGAATTCGATCTGGATTTTTTCCAAGCGAAATGGTGAATTGTTTTCCAAACCAATTTCCAAAACGGCATTGGTTGAAAACGCCTCCGGATTGTTTTTCACCTGCACAAACCCGCGCAGCAGGCCGGATACCTCTCGCACCTCAATCGGGTCACCCAGCACACTGATGGATTGGGTAGAACTGCCAAGCTCGTAATGAATAATGATGGCCGGGTTTAGCCTGCCAGCTTTCAACGGAACAGCCTGAATCTGAATCGACTGGGGGCTTCCCAAAGCAAGCATGGGAGGCAAATGATCGATTCTCCAGGAGCCCGAGTCAAGATTTTCAAAAGAAATGTTAGCAGGAATGGTGCCCGTGGGCAAATTGGCCGGAAAAAGCGCCAGATTCCAGTTGACCGCTTCGCCAACTGCCAGTGTGGTTGCCACGCAGCGGATTTTCGCCTCGAGGGCGGGTGGCGTCTGACCCTGGATAGCCGGTAATAAATTCCACCCCAGGGCAGTGGCGATTCCAATCAAGATCCAGGTGCGGTTTATCCAGGTCATTTTTCCCTCCCGAACAAAATAACCACCATTGATCACTTTATCTTTGATTATACAAACCATTCTAAAAGAAAATGGTTGTAAGTGCGATAACCTCGTGGTAAGATTGTGACATGAGTGTGACATTCGGCATAACACAAGACCAAGCGGGTGGGGTAAAGAACTTCTCGGCCAAATTTGGGATCTGGCTGCAGAATTTTCGCCTCTCTGACGATCCCTTTGCGCTCTATGAAGCCGGACGCGAGATCGAGGTGATCCAGTATTTCTTTGTGGACCGGCCCTATTTGCACGACCTGTTAGGCAAGCCAGAGCGGCCCCAAAGCTCCATATTATTCGCCGATCGGGGGCACGGTAAAAGCGCCACCTGTGAGATGGTGGAATATGAGTGTTTGCACGGCCGCTTAAAATATTCTGCCCTGGCGGTACCATATACCGATTTCAGTGCGGTGTTAAAAAAGGTCGATGGTGACCCAACTCGCCTGACTACCGATCATCATGTCGATTGGATTATCCGCCTGATCTTAAAATCCATTGTTGAGCATATTACGGTACTGTTTTTCGATGGGCTCAGCCAATCAGACCGCGAACTGCTCAATAGTTTCGCTGATGATTTCGCTGATCCAATCACGCGGCTCGCTTTGCGCCGGTTGAATGGCGAGAACCAGGCTGCAGCGACCATTCAGTGGGATAACCTCACTGCCTTAGAGCGTATCGACGCTCTGCTGGATATTTTCTCGCATTTTAGAACGCTAGAACGGGGATCCTATAAAGCAGTTTATGTACTGGTCGATCGGGTGGATGAAACGTCTGCTGGCCCCGCCGCGGCGCTGGATATCCTCAGGCCGCTGCTTGCCGCAGGTCCGATGCTGAATATGAAACATCTGGCCTTCAAATTTTTTCTACCCGCCAGTTTGCAGCCTCAGGTAAAGAACTTTGTTTCTGCCTGGCCAGATCGAGTGAAAACTCACTGGATTGAATGGGATGACATGACTTTACGCTCCATGCTGGATGTGCGCCTACAGTATTATAGTAATGGTAATTTAAACTGTATCGAAGATATCTGTGATCCTGGCCTAAAAAGGCAGGTGGTTAAAGACTTGCTAAATGCCAGTCATCGTTCTCCCCGTTCGCTCTTGCGTCTTGCTCAACAATTGATCATCAGTCATATCTATCATCTGGATGCGCCTTCATCCCTGCTGGATAAGCAAGATTTCTTTCGAGCCATTCAGAAGCTAGATCAGGAGATGACTGTTCCCAGTCAGAGTGCGTTAAAAGAGCCGTTTGCCATTCGGGCCGAATATACTCAGACGGCGCCCCCGCCTATTCCGCCCGCTCGTGGATTATATATCGATCCGCAGGAACGAATCTTCATCGATGGGACTGAACTACAAATTAACCTCTCTCGTCAAGAACGTAATCTGCTGCGTTTGTTATTCAGCCAACCGGCTGTGGTGGTGTCTAATGAACAGATCATTCGTTGTTTGTGGCCAGAGGCGGGGCAACATATGGAAGACGAAAAGATGATGAAAAACTATGAGCAGAGCCTGCGAAAAGTAGTCGACCGGCTGCGCAGCCGGCTGGGAGGGGCGGAAAATAAAGAGCGGTTTATTATCAATGCGCGCGGCTGGGGTTATAAATTGGTTCCAGATTCGTCACAATAGAACAAAAATCCTGATTATTTGAGACAATTTAGTCACACTATTGCCATAAAGTGGGGATATCGAGCACTCGCAGCGTTGAAGCTAAAAACCTATCATAAGAGTATCCTGATTCATTGGATGGACGATGATAGATTCGCAAAAGCTGGTAAATGCGGTCCAAAAAGTGATCCAAAACGAACTCCCCGATCAAGGGTATCTTGATTTCGTAGCGCAATATTTATTGCAGTCACACCCGGTTTGGAGAGATGTAGACCCGTTTGCCCCCATTCTGCCAGCTGATTATATTGACGTGCGCGTCCCCCGCGCTGTTATCGAACGCGCGATCTTGCGGCCTGGTTTCCAGGTGGTCTTGTGCCTGCCTGGCAGTGGGGTAGCTTCGTTGATTTCGCGGTTGAAGAAGGATTGGCGCAGCACTTTGGTAGAGGGCGGCGGGGTAAATTCGGGAGGAGATCAACCCCCTTCGAAAAAAAAACTTTTATTAGCAGACCTGCCATTGTATCGTTTTCAATTTCCAAAATCGAGCTGTGGCGGTGAAAATAACTGGGGATGTGCGGCTTTCACAGGCCGGGCGGTGGAAGGCCAGGACTGCCCTTTGATGCGGAATCTGATTGGAACGATATTTGATGCCTATTGGGAGCAGTTTCTCCGCCAACCGGCCAGCAACCGCGAACTCATTGCCCGATTGCGTAAGAAACCAGAGTGGATGCATCTTTTGCGCGATTTTTACCAGGGATACCGCCCGGGGAATCCAGAAATTTTGGATACTGATTATTTTGATCTGATGGATTGGTTGACCACGCCTTCGCATAATATTTCCGTAGTTTCCTCATGGAGTATCGACCAGGTTTTAGATGAACTGGTTAATCGTTTGATTGCCTTCGAATTGGATAATGGAATGGGGGGGCAGGCCAAAAGCTTGAGCGAGGCTGCCTTTAGTCAGGTTTATCTCTTAGCAAATTCCAAATCCTTAAATGATCATCAGATTCACTGCTTGCTGCGAGTATTTCAATACATCGCCGAGCGCGAAATTCCTCATCTGCAATTTAAGCTGTTTGCAAAATCAAATTTGAAAGATATGATCGCTAATCTTGAGGGGGTGAGCGATGGCCGTATCTTTATTTATACTCTGCCGGCGTGGGAAGAAAATGAGCTGAAGATGCTATTGGCCGAGCGGATCAACATTTTTACCAATGGAGAATCCTCGGTTCCGGTAGATTTGTCAGTCTGGGAGCACTATCAAATTCCGGAGATCCAGGGCTTTCTGGCGAATAAGCTGGGGGAAGAGCTTGTGGATCTTATCGTAAAAGAAGTTCGAAATGTTCCCGAGCATCGGCCAGCAAGTGGGCATGATGCTCCGTTCCATTTATTGCGCCTGATGCGGGCATTAGTGCTGGTGTGTTCAAATCTTCCGCCTGGGGCACTGAAAAGCGAAAATAAAATCACCAAAGAAGATTTAAGCAATTTATTTTCTGAATATTGGCGCCAAGAGCAGGCCTAAGGAGAAAAGATGATGGCGGATGCCTATATTGATTTATTGGCTTTTCAAGATCGTGAGGGCGATCTGGATCTGATTTGCTCGCAAGAGGATTGGCCAATTGTCTTGAACGTTTTTGGGGAGGCGGGGATCGGAAAAACGCGTCTGTTGAAATCGGTCCAGCATAGGCTAGAAAGTGGAAACCGCGACACTCTGGTAATGTATATCGACCTTGAAAACAGTGAAGGCAACCCCAATCTGGCTATCGATAATATTCTGCATGAGATCACAAATGGCTTGCCTGAACGGATCGACGCTACCTGGCAAAACCCTGAACAGGTGGCTGGGGTGTTGGTGAGTGAGTTATCCCGGCTGGCGCGCACCCAGAAAAAGAAGATTATGCTTCTGTTTGACACCACCGAACAGTTGCAAACAGAGATGAAGTTCTGGACCTGGCTTGAAGTAAACCTGGTGGGACCGCTGGTTTTGGATGGCGGCATACGCCAGGTGTTTGCCGGGCGCACCGCCGCACCGTGGCGGCGGATTGAGGTGCGGCGCAAGCTGCAAACCCTTTGCTTGAAGAAACTGCCATATCGGATAAATCTGCGCGGGCTGGCAATAAGCCTGCTCACCGCGCGTGGAATGGAATGGGATGAGCCGAAGCTTGAAAATATTTTGGTAGACTTAATCGAAACGTATGGGTTTGGGCATCCACGTTTATCGATTGCATTAGGAGAAAAAATTATAAGCGATTGGAACACGCGCACCCTGGCACAATATTTGGAAGAGAAGTCCAATTATGAAAAAGAGATTTGCCAGAAGGTAATTGAGAAATTTATCGCCGAGAATTTTCTGAAAAATGTACCTGAGCCGTGGAAAACATTTTTGTGGTGGCTATGCCCGTTGGAAGAACATTTTGATTTAATTTTTGTTAAAGAATATCTAAATAAGGTTTTGCGCGATGAGGTCAAGAACCACCCTGAACATTTTTATATCCAGGGATTATTTGAATTGCGGATTATATATTCGGTGCTACAAAAGGATCCGGCAGGGGAGTATTTCAATGGGGTGATCGGTGAGGTCATGCGGCGCTGTTTTCGGGTTCTGCGTCCGGCGGATTATGCTCAGGCCTGCCAACAAATCGCAGCGACTTATGCCGATATGATTAAAAATTATCTGGCAGATGACGTAGATGAATCTGCCGGGAAAAATGAACTTGTGATCAAATATGAAGGTTATTCAAAAGGAGCAACAGTATGAATCCCAAGAAACTACACAGCGTTTCTATTGCGCCACGGATCCATCTGATTGGGCGAAATGTATACCTTGAAGAATTTCGAGACATTTTGATGAAGCGGGGAGAAAATCATTACCGTTACTATAAAGCGGATGGTGGCATTGGAAAAACCCGCTTGGAAGAAGAGTTTTTCGAAATCGTTCAATCCGCAGGGCCAGGCTATTATTGTACCGGGATCATTGACCTTTACCATACCGATACCCACAGCACAAGTGATATCGAACGCGTGATCGTTGAAAATATCGATCCGGAGAAAAAATATTTCGAAAATTATCGCCACGACCGGGCCTTATACGAACGTATGCGCGAGCGGGGAGCGAATCCGGAGACACTGGAACAGCAGCGTGAAAAGTTGAGCGGGCTGTTTGTGGATGATTGGGATCAAATGGCCCAGGACGCAAAAAAGTTGGTAATTCTGTTTGACACGGTGGAACTTCTGCAATATGAAAGTGGGGTGGTTGAAGAGGAAGCCGGTCTCGACAAAGTAGATGCACGGGTCAAAGCCTGGATGCTCAAGCGCCTGCCGCCGCTGCATAATGCGCTGATCATTTTCGCCGGGCGGCCCAAGCAATCACAGCAGCAGCGCCTTGAAGAAGATATGAAGAGGGCCTTTAAAGACAACCTAAAGATTTGCTCACTGGAATCCTTTACTGTCGAAGAGACCGAAGAATTCTTGCGCGAACAGCAGGTGGACGATCTGACAATCAGTAAATTGTTGATGCCAGCGGTTTGGAAATTGACCAATGGCCGGCCCATATATCTCCATTTGCTGGCCGATCTACTGCTGCGGATGATGCCCGATCAGTTCGATCCACTCACTTTGATCCGGAAAATTGGAACTCAACTCTCCCTGGTAGCCCTTCCCGATGATGATCCAAAGGTAGTTGAGGCCCGACAGGCATTTCAAACGGAAATTCTTCAGGGCATTGTGAGAGGCACCGGCATGTTAGGCGATTATTTGCAGCTCATTGCTTATATGCCGAAGGGTGTTACCCAGAATATCTTTGAAAAGGTGCTGGGACTCCCTCAAGATGAAGCCGAAGACTTGATGTATACATTGAAAAGCCTTTCCATTGTGAAGCAATATAAACCGCCTAAAGGTGGCGAGCGATTACATGAAGATTGGCTGTTTTTACATGATGAAATGTATGATTTGCTCAATCCTCACGACCCCGCTCCTTTGAACCGCCCGAATATTGTAGGAGAGCGGGTGATTTCGAGCTCACTGGTTGCCAGTTTTTATGATCCAGAGATTCGTATACTTGAAGATCGCATTAAAAGCCTGCCTTATGAAGAGCGATCGCATGACCGTGAGCGTTTGGTAAAACTCGAAGTGGAGCGGATGTATTACCTGTTAGTACAGGATGTATGGAAGGGCTATGCGGAATACAAGCGGCTCAGTGATAGAACGAACCGCCAACACCAGGTGGGGGGCAGTATGCGCCTGCTGGATGAATTCTTACGGTTTTACCATAAATTTCCGGCGCGGCGTGAACGTTTCAAAGATGCCGGCATACCGTATGAACAGGTGGTTCGCGACAGCACCGAGATGTGGGTCGAGCGGTTTTATTGGTGGGGGCAAACCGAAAATGTAGAGCGATTTGCCGACAATGTGCTGGCTGGTCCAGGTCGTTTCCATTTGGGTGATGAATTCGCGGGTATTCTGGCGAATATTTGTGCCCTATGGGGCCATTCAAAGGCCATGTTATACGGATACCAACCAGAAGTCATTGGTAAGATGGAAACGACGCGGGAAATTTTGCTGGCCCGGAAAGATCTGAACTCACCTGAACTGCTCGCAAAAGCGCGTCTTTCAAATGCGTTGGGTTTTTCTTACCGTCAAGGTGGTCTATATGACCAATCTGTCAAGTATTACCGTGAATCGGAGGCATGTTTCAGATTATTAGGCAGTCATAAGGATGAATTGGCGATTCTTTTGAATAATCTGGCGTATATTTACGCCAAGCAAGGCAAACGTCTGCTTGCTTTTCCCAAGGTGTATGAATCTTTGCGCATCACGGAAGAATTGGGTCAAGAATACAGCCGCGGCCTGACCCTGTCTGCTCTTTCTGCGATTGAAGGTCTGTTCGGTGAGTTTGGCAAGGCCAATCGGGATGCGCAACTGGCACGAGAAATTTTCACGGAATTGGCGGATCGCTGGGGGCTCATTTTAGTGGATCAGAATATTGGTTTTGAACGCCGCAAGCGCGCAAAAAGTGATCTGGAGCGAGGTAAAAGTGAAATTGGTGAGGCCCGGCAGGTGCTTAAAGAGGCTCAAACCCGGTTGGAAGCAGCCCTGCTTCAGGCGAAAGATTACCCATCGAAGAATGCCGCAATCTTGTGGGAGTTAGGCAAGGTATTCAGGGAAATGGGCAAGACTGCCGTTCTGGAATATGATATGCAAACCGAAGAAAGCCGCGAGCATTTCAGGGCAAGCCGGGAAAAATTAAATGAAGCAATTAGCCTTACCCGTGTGGATGCCAAAGTTGAAATCGCAGATCTTTACCAGGACCTGGCCGAATGCTTCTTTGTCAGTGGCGACTCGCTGGAAGCCGAAAAATATTTGAAGTGGGCAGAAGAAATGCTGGGGGTGGATCCCAAGTTTATTGGTAAGACGGAACCGCTTAAGAAAGATGAATTTCCTAGCCATTACTTCTTGCCGCTTGGCAAGATTATGCGCCTGCGCGGCGATATGGCTTTTTTTGATGGGAAACCTTTGGCGGGTACCATCCTATATAACCTGGCGTATTACTATTTTGGGCTCTTTTCTCCCCAGGCCATCGAAAAGGATGATATGCATAAAACACTTTATCGGTACCTGTGTGGTCTGAAACATGAAGATTTACCCAATCTTATGCAAAAAGTTGAGGATTGGATAAAAAAGAAACAACTTGGACCTGCCGTGGAAGACTTTATGCTCGAAATGTGTAATTTAATCGCCGTTTAAGGAGTCAGATCTACCACAGCCGGTTTACCTTTTTTTCCAGTTTGAATATCCGCCAGTTCTTAACCATAATGAACTGGCGGATATTTTTAATAATTAACAGCTACTCCCAAACAGATATTTTCCTGATACTTTATATGATAAATGGTTTTCGTCAAGAGGGCGCAAGCCTTGCGCCCCTACACATTATTATCTTGCGTGGCCTACGGAAGTGCGCCTGGCTTTTGAGATAATGCCAAAGTTAATATTATGTTCTATTGAAATGTCTGTCGCATTGTGATATTATTGTGACAGAACGTCACTATTGTCACAGTATAGGAGGATCAAATGGATACGTTGACAACCCCCCCCGCCACTTACCTGGTAAACCTGTTTGATAATCAGTTTGAGAAGACAAGCACTCGATGGGAGCTTGTATTTTCGAGCTTTGATCCTGATGTCCTGTGCGAATCCAGTGCAGCCGATGACTGCGCCCCTCCTTGTGTAGTGAATGATTGTGCCTGCAAGTAATTCAAATTCGTGGGGGGTGTGTGATGAACGTGCTGGATTATCCCTCGACCTTTTCCCTCGAACTGACCGCTGCCTGCAATAACCGCTGTCCGGGCTGCAGTAATGTGTATGCCAATAGCCGTCCGGCAGCCTGGTCGCCGGCCAGCCAATGGCAGGCCTGGCTGGCGCAGTTTGCGCCTGAAGCGGTTCAACTACGCCTGACCGGTGGGGAGCCCACTCTTCATCCAGAATTTGGCGAAATATTGGCGGCCGCGGCAGGTTATGACGCCTGGGTGACCGTATTTACTAACGGCCGATGGCTCGACCCCGACGTTCTTCTGAATAAATTTCAAAGCACGCGCCGCCTTGCGGGGCTGCTTGTTTCTATGCACGGGGCAAACGCTAACGCGCACGAAGCCTTCAGCCGGGTGCCCGGCTCGTTCGATCAAACCTTGAAAAATATTCGGAAGGCCATCGACCACGGGCTGCGGGTAGCGCTCAGTACGGTTCTCACCCGCCAGAGCATCCCCGAAATTGAAGATGTCGTCGGGATGGCTCAAGATCTTGGGGTATCTCATGTGGCCTTCAACCGTTACCTGGGCCAGCCGCTGCCAGAAATCGAACCGGCCCCCGCAGATTTTCTCGGAGCCATCGGCCGGATCGAGCAATTGATTCGGGCAGGGCATGCTATCACGTATGGGGTGGGCGTGCCGCAGTGTTACCAGATCAACAGTTCTGAAGGCTGCCTGGCTGGGGCAGCGTATGTGAGCATTGATCCCTGGGGAAGCGTGCGCCCGTGCGCACATTCTCCCAGTGTCGTGGGCTCATTGCAGGTCGAAAGTCTGCACAGCATCTGGCATGGCAGCCCCATGGCTGCCTGGCGCTCGCGCCTGCCACAAGAATGCCTGGAATGTGCCTTGTTTGCCAGGTGTCATGGCGGCTGTCGGGCAGTTCCGGAAATCCTGTCTGAAGGGCGTGACCCACTGCGCTGTGACCCGATTAAAATCACTGCGGTTTCCAGTGCACCGGTCACCAAGAGACTGCCCGGATGGATCAAGCCGCTGCCGGTATTTCGACTGCGTCCGGAAGAATTTGGTTATTCCGTTATCGGCCGCGGTCGGATAATCGCTGTAACCGCAGCAGCCTGCCGGGTATTAGAAGCCTGCGATGGAAATATCACCTTTGCCAGCCTGGCAGACCAATTTGGGCAGGCCGGCCTAAACTTGTTGGGAGAACTCTGGGAAAAAGGCATGCTAATCGCAGCATGAAGGATTTGGGACACTAAGATAATTTTTTAGCCCTCTTTTCACATTTCGATCACACTACCGAGGGGAATAACGGATGGATCGTCACGATGTTTGAGAAAACCATTTTCTAAAGTCACAAGGTTGCCATCAAAAATGGATTTAGCCGGGGTGTTATTGCCCCCCGGTTGAGCTATGCTGGTATCAGTCAAGCAGAGAGCGACACAACGGAGGTGAAAAAATGAACGCAGGATTATCTTTCTTCCTCATTCTTTTGCTCTTAGGAGCGGTTGCCGGATGTGTGTTGTTAGGCACAGAGTTGAACCAAATCAATCAGCAAGTGACCCAGGCAGAAGGCCGCGTGATAAAGGCTGAGCAGCATGCGAACGAAACTGATAAGGCCAACCAGGAATTAACCGCGCGGAACGAACAAGGCAATGTGACCCTGGGGAAGGTTCAAGGCGAACTAGCCCAGGCGCAAAAAGATTTACAGAATCGTGAGGGCGTGATTGCCGATTTGCAAAAACAAATCGCCGATTTGAAGGAACAATACAAAAAACTGGAGCAAACATATTCACAAACTCAGACCGAGAATGCAGACCTAAAGGAAGCAAAAACTGAACTGTCCAAAAAAATCGATGAACTAATTCGAAGACTTGCAACTCTGGAACCTCAGATACCTGCCGGTGAAACATTTCAGCCTGGCTCTGGCATCAAAATGGCAGAAGTGACCGCCCTGCCGGAACCCGCGGCACCCAGCAGCCCCGCCTCCCCGGCAGAACCCTGGTTATTGGCAGCCCTGGTTGTAGGGAGCGTGGCAGATGGGTTAGGGATCGGCATCCTGACAGGCATGAACATCTACCGCCGTTGGCAAGCCCGGTTTGTGATCAGCCAACCGCTGCAGCGAAACCGGATTTCCAGCCCTGCGCGACAGTAAAGGAGTGATCCGCCTCAATTTGACAGCCAAAGAACTTAGCCCCGGCGAGGCTGACTGCAGGGCCACCTGATGAAAGGTGGCCCTGCTTCTTTTGTGGTGGATGGATGATAGAACGAGGAGTACTGCTTTAGCCGGTCAAAGGGTGCAGCTGGATCATCGCCCTCTGGGTATCTTCAGCCGCTACGATCAGGTTGATCGAGACATCCGAGGCCCCAAAGGAGATGCCCAGCACGTTGATGCCAGCCTCGCCCAGTGTCCCGAAGATCTTTCCGGCCACGCCGGGGGTGCTGCGCAGCGAGGGGCAAACCACCGTGATGATATCCACCTCTTCACTGGGGTCGGCGCGTTCGATGTCGCCGCGCGCAAACTCAGCGCTGAGGTGGCTGCGCAGCACGCGGATCACCTCGGCCGAGCATTCTTTGGGCACCGGAAAACAGATGGCCTGTTCCGAGGTCGATTCGATGATCAGGGGCACGCTGATGCCGGTGGTGGCGGCGGCGCTGAAGATGCGCCCGGCCACACCCGGCACGCCCAGCATGCCCGTGCCCGAGAGCGTGATCAGTTGCAGCCCGCGGATGGCCGCGATGGCTTTGATCGTGCCGGAACCGTTGCCCGCATACTCCGCCACCAGGCGCGTGCCGGGGTGCGCCGGGTTAAAGGTGTTGCACACGCGCAGTCCAATGCCATGCTCAATCACCGGGTGGATGCTCTTGGGGTGCAGTACCTTGGCGCCAAAATGAGCCATTTCGGCCACCTCGCGGTACGAGAGCACCGCGATGGTGCGCGCCGCGGGCACCAGGCGCGGATCGGCGGTCATCACCCCGTCCACATCGGTCCAGATCCACACTTCCGTGGCCTGTAGCGCCACGGCCATAATCGAAGCGGAATAATCGCTGCCGCCGCGGCCCAGAGTGGTGGTCAGCCCGTCGCTGGTGGCACCCAGAAACCCGGTCACCACCGGTACCCTTCCCGATTCCAGTACAGGGGTCAGCACCTGGCGGGTGCGTTTGCCGGTGTCGGTCATATTCGGCGCCGCGTTTTGGAAGTGGTCGTCGGTCACCACCAATTCGGTCGAATCGAAAAATTCCGCCGGCAGGCCGCCGCCTTCCAGCGCCGCGGCCAGTACGCGCACGCTCAGCCGTTCGCCCAGGCTGGCCACCGCATCCAACGCGCGTGGGGTGGCCTCACCTAAAATGTGGATGGCCTGGCACAGGTTGGAAAAATCTCCGATCAGGTGGTCGATTCCCTGGTGAACCTGGTTTTTGCGCACCGGGTCGCTGACAAGTTCGTCGACCATGCCGTGATGGCGGTCGTTTAAATCGCGCAGCGACTGGTAAAAGACCGAAAGATCCCCGCGCGAGGCGCGCTGCGCGCTGTTAATCAGGCGGTCGGTGACCCCTGACAGCGCGGAGGTGACCACCACCAACTGTTCCCACTCGTGGTGGGCATCCACACAAATGCGCACGGCCTGGCGCATGGCAGCCGGGATGCCCACCGATGTGCCGCCGAATTTCATCACAAGTAGCTTGTGCATCCCTTAATCCTTGCCTCAGCCCAGTTTGAGCGCGGCATTTAATTCTGGCTTCAGGCGCACCTGGAGCGCGAAATACAGGTTGACCAACGCAATCGCGGCGCCGAACAGAAACACATATTGAAAGCCAAAGTTATTCCAGATCACCCCGCCCAGCAGCGCAGCCGAGATGGAAAAAACATGGTCAATGGTGATCCCGGCGGTCAGCGCGGGTTGAATGTCACCTTCTTCCATGGCGATCTTCTTCATATAGGTCGAGCGCGCCATGCCGACCGACATCAGCATCTGGTCCAGCAGGTAACATACGCACACAAAATAAAAGGCGATATTTTCGGGCAGCAGGAACTTGGAAAAACCGTAGCCGAAGCACACAAAGATCAGCATAATGGCTTCGCCCGCCAGCACGGTGCGCTCGCCCAGGTGGTCGATCATCCAACCCAGGAAGGGCTGGAAAATAATGCCGATAATCCCGCCGATAAACATCAACGTGGCAATGATCTGGGTGGGTTGGTTAAAAATGGTCACCAGCACCCAGGGGGCAAAAGTGATGAAGAGCTGTTTGCGCGAGCCGTACAGCACCGAAAGGATATAAAACAGGCGGTATTCGCGGTGCAGTTCCAAAAAATTTCGCGCAGAACGGGGCTGGCTGGGCTTCATCGAGAACAGCAGCACGGCAGCCACCCCCAACCCCAACGCGGTGATCACAAAGGTGTATTGGAAAGTAAACCCCAGCGATTTGAAACCCAGGAAAACGATAAAACTGCCCGCAATCGCCGCCAGGTTGCGCACCGCATTCAGTTGCCCCAGGCGTTGGCCGGTTTTGCCCTCTTCCGCCAGTTCCATGCCGATGGTGGAGGCAATCGGCATAAAGGTGTGCTGCCCCATGCTGTAAATGAACAGCCAGATGGCCATCATGGTAAAGCTGGGCGCCGCGAACCCAATCAGCAGAACGCCGGTTGCGCCCAACGCCAGCGAAAGCGCCCCCAGGCGGCGGCTGCATAAGAATGAGAATGCTGCCGAAACAAACACCACCAAAAAACCCGGCAGTTCACGCGGAAATTCGAGAAACGAACGTTCCCAGCCGTTCAGGGTAAAACGCTCGTTGAGAAAGTTGTTAAAAGTCGAATCCATCACACTGTACGCCAGGCCCAACGAAAGAGAAGCCAGAAAAAATAGCTTCAACTCGCGTGGCATTTCCTTAATCCAATTCACGAAACGCATTTCTATCTCCTGCCGCCGAAATCTTTTATCCGTAGCGCTGCAGCCAGACGCATGCCGCCCCCGCCAGGGGGGCATTATTACCCAGACGCGCCGAAACGATGGCGGTCAGGTGGTGTGGCACCAAAAACCCGCAGTGGCGGGTGATAACGGCGCGCGCGTGCGGCTCAAACAAGTCCCAACTGCGCATCACACCGCCCCCCAGGGCAATCCGGTCCGGTGCAAACAGATTGATCAGGTTGGCCAACCCCACGCCCAGCCAATAGCCGCCTTCGGCCACCGCTTTGCACGCCAGGGGTTCGCCCGCCCGCGCCAGGTCGCAGATCTCGGCGGCGGTGCGGCTGGGGCCGCCCCAGGTTTTATAGGTGGCGGCCAGGGCCGGGCCGCAGGCCAACTGTTCCCAGCAGCCGCTGGCCCCGCAGTAGCAGGTGGTGACGCGCTCGCTGATCACCTGGTGGCCAATTTCGGGATGCCAGCCGCTGGCGCCGCGGTAAAGCTGGCCATCGATCACCAGCCCGCCGCCGATGCCGGTGCTGACGGTGAGGTAAAGAAACACCCGCGCCCCGGCGCCGGCGCCCCAGCGCGCTTCGGCCAGCGCGGCCGCGTCGGCGTCGTTTTCCATTGCCACCTGCACGCCCAGCGCCTGTCCCAGGTTGCCCGCCAGGTCGCGCTGGCCCCAATCGGGCAGGAACTCATTTTCGGTCAGCCGCCCGCTGCACGGGTCCACCCGGCCGGTGAGGCCAATGCCCACGCCTTCGATGGTTGTGCCGGTTTCCTGCGCCAGGCGGCTCAGCTCGGTGCTCAGCCAGGGCAGCGCGTTGGCATACTCCAGCAGGCCGCAGGTCAGGGCTTCGCAGCGCGCATGCAACGTGCCCTGCGCATCGACCAACCCCAGGGCGATTTTGGTGCCACCCACATCCACCGCAGCGATCATGGCTATCTCTTGCTCCTGAGTTCGTGCACAAACCAGTGGGTAATGGTGCGCGGGCGGGTGATGCCGCTGCCTACCGTCACCGCCCAGGCGCCGGCCTTGAGGGCCTGTTTGGCCAGGGCCGGGGTATTCAGGCGCCCTTCGGCGATCACCGGAATGCTGAGGGCCTTGGCCAGCCTTTCCAGCAGGGTGAAATCGGGGTCAAAGCGGCGCGGTGAATAGGAGGTGTAGCCAGACAGGGTGGTGGCCACCGCGGCGGCGCCGCCTTCGGCCGCGGCCAGCCCTTCTTCAAAGGTGGCCACGTCGGCCAATACCGGCTTGCCGGTGGCCGCGCTCACCAGGCGGATGTACCCGGGCACATCGCCGCCTTCGGGGTGGGGGCGGGCGGTAGCATCGAGTGCAATGATATCGGCCCCAGCCGCGGCCACCTGTATGGCGGTTGCCGTATTGGGCGTGATGCGCACGGCATAGCCGATCAGATCCAGTTTATATAGGCCAATCAACGGCACGCTCACCTGCGCCCGGATGGCGGCGATATGTGCCGGACTATCGGCCCGGATGGCCCGCGCCCCGCCCAGTACGGCGGCTTGCGCCAGCGCGGCCATAATATCGGCGCGGTTCATCGGATCATTTTCGGGCTCGTCCGCTTCCGGCTGGCACGAAACGATCAACCCACCTCGGAAAGATTCAAACAGGTTCATGGACCCTCAACAGGCATACCAGATTTTTGTTGCAAAAAATCTTCGAAAATTAGTCCCCCCTTCCTCCCGATTCTGGGAGGAAGGGGGCAAGGGGATAGAGGTTATCCGCCTCACACCCCGCAGGCTCCTTACAACTCCATCAGGTATTGGAATACCCGGTCATCGTGGCCCTTCAGCCCTTCATGACCAAAATCGGGGTAAATTTCCAGCCGCTTGGCGGCGGTGATCTTGTTGTAGGTGGCAAACTGGGTGGAGGGCGGGCAGATCTTATCCATCAGGCCCACCGCCATGTAGATCTCGCTGCGCACACGTCCGGCCAGGTTCTGGATATCGATATAGCCCAGCGTGTTCCAGAACTGCTCGGCGTTGGCATGGGTGGGGTCGCGCCAGCGCAGATATTCGCGCAGTTCGGCGTAGGCGTTTTCGGCCAGGTCCATGCTCCACACCCGCTTGTAGTCTGATAAGAAGGGGAAGATAGGCGCGGCTTTTTTCAATTCGGGCACCAGCCCGGCGCAAGCCAGGGTCAGTCCGCCGCCCTGGCTGCCGCCGGTGGCGCCCACCCGGGCCGGGTCCACACCCGGCATGCCCATCACAAGATAGGTTAACTGGGCGGTGTCGGCAAAAACGCCGCGGTAATACAGCTTTTCCGGGCCGTCTTCCACCCCGCGGATGATATGCCCGCGCAGGGTGACGCCGGTGGTACCGCCGGCATCGTTCGACAGGCCGGCCTGCCCGCGGCAGTCCAGCGCGGCCACGGTGTAACCGGCCGCCACATAGGGCAGTTTACCAACCCAGTCGCCCGAGTCGCCGGAATAGCCGTGGAACATCACCACCGCCGGGCCCGATCCCTGCCGGTTTTTTGGGCGCAGCAGCTTGGCGTGCACGCGCGCGCCGCCCAGGCCGGTGAAGTAGAGATGAAAACATTCGGCGAAAGGCGCCTGGAATTTGGCGGGAACCAGTTCCACCCTGGCATCCAGGGCGCGCATTTCCGCCAGGTTGCGGTCCCAATAGGCATCCACATCGGCGGGCCGTGGCGAACTGCCCTGGTAGGTATACAATTGCTCCAGGGGTAGATCAAACATCAAAGGCATGGTAACCCTCCAATAGGTAAGAAGTAGAAAATCGTTTGGGTGTGTTTCAAATGAGTTGAAAGTCGGGCGGCACTCTGGTAAAGTGAGTTTGGAGAAACATTTTACAGAGAGGATGGGCATGACCTTCTACTCATTTGAAACAATCCCGATTTATTTCAGCAAATGGACAGATTTTATGCAACTTTAATCAGTCTGTTTAACATTTATGCGGCAGGATAAGCCTGATTGCGCTTCGCTGTGTTGTTTGAGCCAGGCGGTGGATAGGCTGACATAGCGCTACTGGCATTTTGACCCGGTGCAGGATAAGCTGTAGAGCCTGCTAATTGGGGAATCATCTGCCCACCCTTGATTGCAGGTATATAAACAAATGGGCGGTATAAATTGTCATTGATATGGATGTAACGGGTCTGTTTCGCATAAAGGAGGAAAAAATATAAACTTATGTGTTTTCCATCAGGGGAATGACTATCAACATAAATGGTACCATTACCTAGAATTTCTTCAACAATAACACTGTGATCCCAACCGCTGCAAGTAGGTGAGGTAGAACAACTATCATTAAATTGGATGATAACTCCTGTTTGGAGACCTATGGGATTATTAGGGTCTAACTCTCTGGCTTGGGGTCCGCCTAAATAGTTGTAATGTCTTTCGGTAGCAGCGGGTACTAGGAAAGCATGGAACGGATCAACTTCGTCCCAGGATGTTGAATGAGTGCCATTATCTACTTTATAATACCATCCATCCGAACTAGGATCCCAACTAAATGGAATATACTGGCTGATGCCCCCTCCCAAAAACAAGGCTTGACTTACAAAATTCGTACAATCATTATTAAGAAAATAAGCATAATTCTGATTGCGATTATCATAATCGTAATGATCATTCGCATAACCCACTGCACCTGCTCGGTTATAACATAATATGGTGCATGATTCCAGGTTTTGAGTTGCTAAGGATTTAACAGGTGCAATTTTGGCCTTAATTGACGCATATAGTGTTGCCGTTTTTTCGATTTTAGTGCGTAATTCCGCATTTGTAAGATTTATGTTCTTTATCATCCTCCAAAACTCATCCTCATATTTGTCTGAGCTTATCTTCCAATTCCCGTTCAGCTTCTGCAAACTAAGAGCTTGCTGGATGCCTCTTAGTTTTGTCGGCTTAGGCGAGGAATTTTCATAGATGACATCACTACCTTCAGTCACATTGACGTTGGCTGTTGAGCCGGATGAATCAAAAATTATTTCACTAAAATCTAAATAATATACGTATGTCTGATACCTGAGTTGATAGACCTCGTTTTGATATATCGTCAGGTCTAATTTATCCAATTCTTTTAGATTATCTGTGTTATGAATGATCAGGGCATCGAAATTGCCGATTTGTAAATTTTTAATAGATTGGTAGCGGGCTTCAAAATAGACGTTGATCACCCGCTTTATTTCCTGCCGATCCGGCGTAACCAAATCTACAACAGAATCGGCTTGAACACGAAAAGCCCCGAAATAAACGCTCAGGCACAGAACAATCAAGATGAGTGCAAGAAAAATACGCTTCTGGTTGTGCATGGCTGTCCCTCTTATATTTGTAGAGTTCCTGTAATTTTAGGGGCTGTTACAATCTCCAAGTTATTATTTCCCAAAAAAAAATCGCGGCTTCTTTTTGCAATTCTTGTTTGGCCGCTCCTACTCCATTATTAAACAATTCAGGATTGGTAGATCGAGAATTGATTATCTTTTGAATTTCTGGAGGAAAATTCGTTTTAACAGACCCGTATAAGAAATCGGCATCCAGGAAATTCACAATTTTGTATTCGCCGTGGCGAACCTCGACAAACAGGACAACTGGCATATCATACGCAGTACCGGTTTTTAATACTTGATCCTTGAGATAATATTCTACGCAATCGATATAAACATACAGTTTGATTGTATTCCCGTCGTTACCCATCCCCATCGGGGTGTACCCGCAGAATACTTTTCCCCCCGATGATCGAATTCCATAGTTCATCACCAGGTAATCGCGGATAGTTTGGGCTGAGATGAATTTTTCCACCTCGGCGCGGGTATTGTTATCGATCACCTGGATTCCGGGTGTCAGAGTTAAAATCCTTATTGGGGTTCCCGTAAAGTCAGAGGTCCATTTTGGGGTAGGGGTTAAAGTAGGCGTGGGAGTACCCATCGGTTGCGGTGTGGTGGTGACATTCACCAGTTGAGTAGCGATCACCGTTTGCGGTACGATCCGGGTGACCTCAACGGTCTGAGAAACCAGGCGGATGACCTCAACCGTTTGGACAGGTGTGCTATTGCACGAGGACATAAAAAGAACGGAAATTATTAACAGAATTGGAAGTAACTTATTTGTCATATAGCGACCTCAATGTTCCAAAATAGATCTGTTATTTTGCTAATTTAGAATTGGAAACGACTTATATTTTCCCCCAGAATTAATTGGGACCGCCTTTCTGGTTAAATCTCTATGAGTAACCCATAGAATAATAGCCCCCTTTTGAAAATTACACAAGTATGGGAATTGCAAAAACCAGTTGTGCTTCCTGTGCCCATTTTGAATTGGAGACGGTTTGAAAAAAGTTCTCCCGGAGGATTGAACCTGCCGCTGAGACTTTTAGTTCGTGGACTTGATTGTGAAAGGCGGTCCTCCAAGATCCACCTTCACCTCTTCAGCGTTCTATCCGGCAGTATCGCCCATTCTATTACCATGATTTGCCCCTCGCTGTCTGAGATATCCTCAACTCAGATGAAACACACCCAAATCGTTTCGACGTGATTATAGCAGGGTTTGCGGACGGCGATATAATAGGGTAAATACGATTTGAAAGGTTGGTCACATGATTCTCGATCAGATTTCTAATGCCGCGCTTTACAGCCCCCTGCACCCGCTGTTTGCCGAGGGTTTTCGTTTTATCGCCGAACAAGGCCAGGCTGCGCCCGCCGGGCGCTACGAACTGGCCGGCGGCGCGTATGCCCTGGTGCAGGAATATGACACCAAACTGGCCGAAGGTGTGCCGTTTGAGGCCCACCGCCGGTTTATCGATATCCAGTATATCGCTGGCGGCGCAGAAGTGATCTACTATGCCAATCTGGCACAGTTGGAAGCGGGCGATTATGTGCCCGAGAAAGATTACCTCGGCCTGGCGGGCAGCGGTTCGGCGTTGCAGGTTTCAGCCGGCGATTTTGCCATCTTTTACCCGCAAGATGCCCATCTGCCTGCCCGCATGACGGCTGAAGGGCCCAAACCGGTGCGCAAGATTGTCGTCAAGATCCCGGTGCTGGGTTAGGGCAGCCCTTCATCGGGCCGCAGAGCTGGGTTTATGTAACCGCGCAATAACACTGCGCAGCCTTTGGCTGCCGCGCCGCACTCATCCTTATTTCAAAGGATCTCAAATGCAACAGGGCCGCTGCCTGTCAACACCACCTGCTCCAGCGCCAGGGTGCCGCCGTGCACGCGCAGCGCCGCCTGCCAGGCGCCGCCTGCCGCCTGGATCTGGACGGTGCCCCAGGCATAGCCCGTGGACCAGAAGCAGCGCCCCGCTTTGGCCGCGAATTCCATTCTCTTTTCCACCGCCGAATAGTGAAACCCGCTCAGCGCCAGCACCGCCGCCCACGACGCCATGGCGCGCGCGTAGTGGTGGCCGCACTCGGCTTCGTCGAATGGGCTGCGTTTGGCGCCGTCGTAGCGCGCGCGAATGTCGCCAATGCATTCCAGCCCGGCTTCGGTCTGGCCCTCGTAAATCATGCCGACGGCCGCGGTATATTCAAACCCGGTCATCACCTCGGTGAAATAGGGGAAGGGCCGTTCTGGCCGCGCATGCGAGAAGCCCCCGGCACTTTGGGGGAAGCCCCCGGCACTTTGGGGGTAGCTGGCCATCAGCAGGGCGCGCTCGCCGCCCAACACGTACGAACGGGCACAGTTGAAATGCCCGTAAAAATCGCTCCGGCGGTTGTAGCGCAGGATACTGGCAAGGGTAGCGCGCACGTGCGCGGGGTTTAGCAGGTAACCCAGCCCGCAGATGTGCGCCATGTACTGCCCAACCAGTTGATCCACCAGGCAGCCCGAGCCCAGTTGAAAATCGGGGTGGGTTGGGTCGGCCGAGCCCATGCCGATCTGCAGGCCATCGGCCACCAGGCCGCCGGCGGTAGGCGGGCGCACCTGGTGCTCGTAATATTCGCCGTTGAACAGGTGGGCATCGCTCCAGGCGCGCCCCTGTTCAAATAAGCGGCGGCATTCTGTGGCAAAATCTTCTTCGCATAGGTATACTGCCATTTCTTCGGCGGCGCGCAGCGCCCCCAGATACCAGCCTTCCACCTGCGGGTTGGGGCCAAAGTATTCCACGTCCATGGTGTTGTGCTGGCAACCTTCCATCACGCCATCGCGGTCGGCGTCCCACCCGCCCGCAATCCAGCAGAATTCCAGGGCTTTGCGCACTTGCGGCCATAACAGGCGCAGGCGGCCGCTGTCGCCGGAGAGCTGCCATTCGCGGTAGACCTTCATAATGCAGCCCATCTGGCCGTCGGCGGCGGCTTTGTTCCAATCCAGTGCTTTTTCCACCGGCAGATTGGCGCGGAAGCTCATCAGCCCATCCGCGCGGGTGGTCAGGCCGAACTCCACTTCACGCATGCTCTGGGCCAGCTCGCCAAACAGAAAGGCGGTGGCCATTTCGTAATTCCAGACGTGCGTGCACGAACCGTGGCAGCAGCCGCTGTGGTCGTTGCAGCCCTCCCAGCCGTAAAAGCGCCCGTCGGGGGTGCGGAAGCAGGTTTGCGTGCGCAGGGTAGAGAGGTTAAACAGGGCGGCCTCTTTGACCACGGCAGGCAGGTCGCTGGTGCAAAAGCTGCGCACAAAATCGACCGTGCGGCGCTCCAGCTCTTCCAGGCGGGCGGCGATGGCTTCGGCGGCGGCCCAGGCGTCTGTGAACTGGGTGGTGTAATGGTTGCCGATCCAATTCTTGTGGCAGGTCTGGCTGTCGCAGTCGCAGGCCGCGGGCGTCCAGGTGTAGCGGTTGGGAAAGTGCCAGGCCAGCACAAAGGTGACGCTGCCTTCAGCCAGCGGGGCCAGTTCGAGGGTGGCGCACAGCGAGCCTAGTGGGGCATCTGCGCTGTCTGGGGGGCATTCTTCCAGGGCACCATCGCTGCTGAAATCGTCCCAGAAATCCAGCAGGGCATTGCCCCAGGCGTGTGCGTCGGTTTGGTGGCGCCAGCGCGTGCGAAAGGTCAGCGGCGCACCGGGGTCCACCACCGCCAGGGCCAGGTTGCCCCAGGCTTCGGCTTGCGGGTCCACTGCCGGCGATTCCATGTAAAGCCCATGGATGCGCTCGCCATCACAAAAAGCGGTCTGGTTTTCTTTGGCGCCGGTTGGGTGTGCTGCGTCGCAGCCAATGAAGTTGGGCAGCGTGGCACAGATGGCAGCCTTGAGCGGTGCTGCCGTGCGGTTGCGCAGGGTATAGCGCAGAATCGCCACCGGCAGGCTGCTGGAGGGCACATCCGCCGGCACCAGTGGGTTGAAGGCCTGCAGCCGCGCACTGAACGGCAGGGCGGGGTCATTCAGCAGCACCTGGCCCAGCGGGTAGGCCGCGGCGAATGTGGCGTGCCGGAAACGCGGCAGCCCGTGGTTGCGCACCGGGCTGCCCGAGGCGCCTTCGAACTCGCTGGGGTCCAGTGGGCCTTCCAGCACGCGCGCGCAGGTCTTACCCGCCGCGTCTTGTGCCCAAACGGCAAAGAACGGGCCCACGTTTTTCACCCATCCGCCGCCTTGCCCGCCCGGGATGAAGCCTTTGGCCGGGCGGTTGCTCAATTCCCAATCCCGCAGGTCACCGCGCCCGCCCAACGAGACCGTGCCTGTGCCAATGCCGCCCAGCGGCATGGCGATGCGCAGTAGATGATTTGAGTCATATCGTTTTAAAACAGGCCAACGAGGGGGCATATCGTGTACTCCAGAAACAGGATAAAATGGGAATGTTTTGATTATAAGGCCGAACCGTTCAATGCCCTTCTGGAGCGCCGATGTCCTTCACCAACCCCATTATTCCCGGTTTCCACCCCGACCCCAGGCACAGTGTATTTCACCTACACCGGGGGCGGAATTATGCAAACCACGCTAGGCCTGGCCAGCGGGCAGGTGCTTGTCCCGGTCCGGCCCATCTGGCAGGGTACCGGCGGGCAGTATCCCGAAGGGCCGCAACTGTATAAGCCCCTTGGGTTTTATTATCTGTTGATCTCAGAAGGCGGCACGAATACGGGCACATGCTCACCATCGCGCGCAGCCAGAGCCCGTGAGGGGGGCCGTTTTTTATTTTTCCCAGTTGACCTGCTGGAATTCGTTCTTGGTCACCTGGTAAACCCAGATGTGCGCCTCCTGCAGGTCGCCGTTGGGCTGGTAGCGCAGATCGCCCAGCACGGTTTTGAAGGTATTGCTGCCTAACGCAGCCGCAATTTTATCTCTGCTCAGGCTGTTGGCTTTTTTAACGGCCTCTTGCAGCACGCTCATCGCCACATACCCGTTGACCGAGTAGGTATCCGGGTTGCGCGCTTCCACGGCCTGGTACGATTCGATCCACGAAGCCGAGGTGATGCTCTTGGGGCTGGGCGCAAACGAGCTGACATACATGCCTTCGGCGCTCCCATTGGACTCGTCGATGGTCACACTCAAAAATGCGCCGTCGCTGGCCACCATGGGCGCCTGTACCCCGGCGGTTACCAGCGCTTCACGCAGGTAAGGGGTTTCAATCTCATATCCGGCGTAGAAAATGGCATCTGGGGCGGCGCTCTTCACTTTGGGGATCTCGGTGGAGAAGGTGGACTGCCCCTCTTTCACCTGCAGGTCCAGTGCCACCCTGGCGCCGGCGGCGGCAAGACGCGTTTTCATTCCCTGCGCCAGCGCCTTGCCGTAGGATGAGTCGTTGTAGATCACCGCGACGGCCTTGGCGTTGAGCTTCTGGGTGATGAAGCGCGTCAGCGTGTCAGCCTGCACGGCATCGTTGGCGTTGACCCGGAAGAAGTTCTTGTAGCTGTGCTGCGTGATCGACTGTTCCGACGCGGTGGGGGTGATCACAACCAGCGGCATTTTGCTATAAAGCTCCATGGCGGCAATCGTCTGGCCGCTGTTGAGGTGGCCAATGACACCGATCACCTTCTCGCCTTTATCCAGTGCGTCCTGAATGGTCTGGACATTCGCCACGGCCACTTCGTCGGTCGATTCATCGTCCAACCCGCGTACCACTACCTTGTAACCGTTCAACCCGCCGCTGCGGTTGACTTCGGCAGCGGCCAGGCGCACTCCACCCAGCACCGTTTGACCGGCGTTGGCCTGAAAACCTGTCAGGGGCACACCCACATACACCACTACATCCCCTTGGGTAGGTTCGGCGCTGAAACTGCCGCTGCAGCCGGCCAGGGTGCTCAGCAGCAGCCCGGCCAGGGCGAATATCGCGCAAAATTTACGGATCAGGGTCATTCTTTGCCCTCCTGGTAGGCTTTTTGTAAACCGTCGATCAAATCGCCCATGCGGTTGACCTGCTCGTCGATATCGTGATCGATGGCCTGGGTATTGATGTTCTCCAGGTCGCGCGTTTCCAGCAGTTTGAGCTGGGTGTAAATGGTGGCCATCGCATCCATGCTTTGTTCCAACTGCATGGCTGCCGCCGCCATTTTATCTCGCAGCGCCTCAGAAGTTTGCAGATATTTTTGTTTGGAGGCGACCAGGTTCTTCGATTCATTGATTAAGACCGGGTTGGTCTCGCGGGTCAGCCCCGTTTGGATGCGGGTGAGCTCTTTTTGGATCTCTGCGGTGTCTTTATGCAGCATGGGGTCGCGCTGGTATTCGTCCAGCATACTGATCAGCTCGTAGATGTACGAGATCCACTGTTTGATTTTATCGGCCAGGTCGTTGAGACGTGTTCTGACCACCCCGTCGTGCGAGTGGTTGATCATGCGCTCGATGGTGCTGCGGTACTTCAGGCTTTGCATGAAGGCGGCGCGCAGGGTGGGCGTTTTGATCTGGTCCGGGTTATATTCCGCGTAGAGCACTTCTTCCACGGCGGCCGACTGCACATCACTTTCGCCCAGGCTGCTGAGCGTGATCGCCAGCACGCCTACCAGCGCCAGCACGCCCCAGCCCCATGGCGGCCAGAAGTCGAAGGGCTGTGGCATAAAGGCCGTCAGCAGGATTGCCAGGGCAATCAGCACGGCATTTTCCCAGCGCAACAGGGCCTGTTGGATAATGGCGAATTCGATTCTACGTTTCATGGCGCCCTAGAAGTAGGTTGAGATGATCTTATACAACTCTTCGATATTGAAGGTCTCAGCCTGGCGGAACTGGCCTTTGGTGGCCTCGGCCAGTGCCTTCATATCGGCGGTATCGGCGTCTTTGCCGAAGGCGATGGAAAAGACCACCACTGGCACTTTGGCTTTGGTGAGGGCGGCCTTAAGGTTGTTCAGGTTGGTCAGTTTGCTGGCATTCTCTTTGCCATCGGTCATCACCACAATCGCGTTGATCGAGTTGGCGTCACCCTGGGTTTGCAGGATTTGAAAAGCCGCCAGCACGCCGTCATATACGCCGGTGTTGCCGCCGGCGCTCATGCCTTTGACCGAAGCGGTCAGAGAGTCTTTATATTCCTGGGTGACCGGCTTCAAGCCAGAGTTGAATTTAATTTTATCGGAAAACTCAATCACGCCGAGACGGTCATTTTTGCCACGAATATTGCTGATGAACGAGACCAGCGCGGTTTGTGCCCGGGGCAGTTTGCTGGAATCGCTCATGCTGCCGCTGGTATCGACCACCAGCATGACGTTGGTTGGCTTCTTAATATACGCCTGGAAGTTTTCGATGACCTGAATCACCGAATAAGGCGGAATTTGCAGGGTCGTCTTGGGCTGCAGCGCATCTACGCTGGCATTGCCCTTAAACGGGCTGCCGGCTGCCTGCAGATCGATATTGGTGTTTACCGGCCGGTAGCCGCCCACCAGAATCTGTTTTTGGGCGCTTTCCAACAGCAGATAGCGCGCAAATTCGTAATAGGTGTCGCGCTGGGCAGTGCTCAACGGGGTGGTGTCAAAATCGGTATAGCGTTCCAGCAGCGCCAGGGGATGGTCGGCCCACAGGGTGCCTTCCACCGGGTAAATGGCCACCAGTTTCTGGTTGGGATTCTCGTTGTTCCAGCGCAGCACAATCTGCTCCTGGCAGACAAACGCATCCAGCAGGCTGGTGCCGTCTTTCTTCAGCCGGTCCAAAATGGCGCTTTCGCCTTCACCGTAAAAACGCACGGTGCCTTCGACCTTTTTGACGTATTCCAGCGTGGCGTCTTTTACCGCCAAATCCTCCGTCAGGCCGCGGTTTACACCTGCCCCCACGTAGAATTCGGCCAGGATAGAAAGCAGACCGGAAGCATACGCGGTGCTGGGATGGTTCCAATGGAAGTTGGCATCCTGCGCGGCGCGCTGCTGCAGGGCCGTCCAGCCGATGGCTTTGCCCGGCCAGCCCATAGATTGGGCGGTCTTTTCCCACATGGCGATCACCACCGGTGAGGCAGCGTAGCGCTGCGGCAGCGAATAGCGCTGGCGCGGAATGGGCAGGGCTTCACTGCCGGCGGTTTCACTGGCGAAGGCCAGCCCCCACTCGTTGCTCAGTTTGCTCAACCACAGGCTGCTGTCGGGACTGAGAGCCTGAAAGGCCGGGTCTGCTTGGAGCGCAGCCGCAATCATCTCACTGGGGCTGAACGCGGCGATCTTAACCGGCACATAGCCGGTTTTCCCCTTCAATGTGGCATTAAACTGCTCGGCCAGTTTACCCAGCAGCGGCGACATTTCTGGCGAGGCCGCGACGGTCAGCATATTGGGGTCGGCGGTGGGGGCCAGGGTAGGGGTAGGGCTACCCAGATCCTCGCTGCAGGCCGTCAGGGTCAGCAGCCACAGCCCCAGGATCAAAAACAGGCGGAATGTTCGCAGATTCATTCTGGCCCCTCCTGGGGTTATTTCACCACGTTCAATTCGTACCAGCGCAGCAGGGTGGTCAGCACATCTCGATCGGGGCTTTTCATACTGGTGGCGCGGGGGACTACCGGCAGCACCCCCTGGTTGGCCCATTGAGTAAACAGGCTTTCGGGGATGGCATCGACCTTCACATTGGCATTGGCGGGCCGCAGGCCGTAAGCCAGGGCGCGTTTCTGCTGCGGTTCGGCCAGCAGGTAGGTTTCAAAGTCAATCGCGGCGTTTTTCTGCAAGGCAGAGGTCTCCGGGCCAACCCACACAGAATAGGGGAAGTCATGCCAGGTCAGGTAATCGGGGTAGACAATTTTCATACTATCGGCCCAGCGGTTCTGCATACCCTGCATGTTTTGCAGCAGGTCGCTTTCAAGCAGCAGGCCGCCGTCACCCACGCTGTAGCCAAACAGCGCGAAATCTTCAGCAGTGTAAGAACTGACCCCCAGCCCGGTGACCGCTTTCATCAGTTCAAGCAGCCAGGTCTGGAACTGTTTCTGGTTGACCGAATCGGTGTCGATGCGCGTGGTGTTGAAGTATTCGCCTGCCGCGGAAACCATGGCCTCCAGCCCGCCGATGTTTTTCTGCGGGTTGGGGATAACCGGTTTGAAGAAGCCCCAGGTGGGGTCTCCGCCCAGGTCGGCCCAACCGCCTTTGGTCATGGCAGCATCGTGAATGGTTTTCCAGTTGATCGCCTGGTATTTTTTCAGCAGAACGTCGGCGCGGCTGTTGTAAATGCCCCACACCATCGGGCTGATAGCCAGCGGGCGGGCGCGGTATTCGCCGTCGGTCAGAAATACATCCCGGCCCAGGCGGGCTTTGTAGGGCACGTTGGCCAGTTCCACCAGGTAACGGCTGTCGGCGATCCAGGCGGTAGGAAAGTTTTCGAGGCTTTTCTTTTGTTCTTCCGTCAATTTCAGGGGGTCAGCGTCTGCCGGCAGGGTGCCGAAGGCATCTTTATCCCACTTACTGAGCGCGATTAAACCGTCCATGGTGGTAATTTTCACCTGCACGGTCGCCCCCTGCACTTTGCGTTTTTCCGCGTTATATTTTTCGGCGGACTCACGCACCCAGGGTTCCACCGGAATTGCCGAAAGAATAACGATTTTGACCTCGTTGAGTTTTTCCACGGTCAGACCGTTTCCGCTGGAGATTTTGCCCTGGTTCAACAGCAGGCTAACGCCCACAATCACCACAGCCAGCAGGATGATTCCCGCGAAAATGTATTTTGACCTCGTTCTCATGGTTCCTACCTCTTGGGAAACCCTACCCCATGATCCCGGATACGCAGCAGGATTAAGGGATGAATCAGCCAGCTATCAGGGGAGTCATTTTATGCCGTTTTGGGGCGGCATGCCGCCCCAAAACGACTCAAATCTTCTTTTCCACCCGTTCGGCGCAACCGAAGGGTGGGATGGTTTTATCACACCATTGCAGCCGCTCAAGCGGCATATAATTCTAATTTCCACGTCCGTGAGGGACGCTGATTTAGAATTATTCCGTTTTTGGCGTCAGCCCCAATTTGCGGCGGCGTTCTTCCAAATCGTTATTGACTTTGTCCGTGTTAATGGCATCGTCAATCGAATTCTCAAGCGTGTTTTCGCTTTCTTTCAGTTTCGAGTCGGCCTTATCCAGGCGCGAGTAGATCGACTTGGCCAGGTTGTCCATATCAATATCGCCATTCCCCAGCACATCCGCCGCCTTGTCTCGGGCGCGCAGGTTGGCTTCTTTGGCCTTGGCCATTTCGAGCAGGGCGGCCAGCTTTTCGCGTTCATAGCGCATGGCGGTAATTTTGCCCTGCAGAATATCTTTCCCGCGGCGCTGTTCCACCAGGTCGGCCTTGGCCTGTTCGATGGTCTGGTCCTGCATGGCCATCAGGTCTTTAATGTGCATCAATTCGGCGCTGGCGGCCTGGGCCTTGCTGTTGTCGCCCTTCACCAGGAAGCTGTTAATGGCGGTGTCCAGTTCGGTGGCGCGTACGGCCAACTTGGCGCGTTCGCGGGTGAAGCCGGTCAGGTTGGCATCCAGGGTGCCGATGGCATCGTTCAGCTCGGTCAATCCTTCTCCGGCATCTCGAATGTAAACATCGATCACGGCCAGGCTCTTTTCACGCATGGCTTTATCCACCAGTTCGTGCAGAGAACCTTCGATCAAAGTGCTGAGTTTTTTCAACAAACTTGCCATTTTAATTCCTCCGTTAGGATCACTGAGCTAAATTGTTGTACCTTATTGTACAACTTTTGCGGCGTTCCGTTTCGCCTCTGTTATTCTATTTACGACAAAGTATACCTTTCGTTTCTAAATCCTGAAAATCTTGATATTTAATTGACATACTCAGGTTTCGCGCGTTTCGGCGCGCCCAGCTCACCAGGCCAACCCCAACCAGGCAGCCAATTCGTTTACCGGCAGAGGCGCAGCCCGTTCCAGCGCAGCGGCAGATTATTTAACTTCCAGACAATGGGTTTACCATAGGCGCACCGTGTCGTTTTCTCGCACCAGGCAGATTCCTTCCAGAAAACCTGGAAAATCTTGCGGGTCTGCTGCGGGCAGTTTGAGCAGGCATGCTTTGAGGAAGGTGACCAGCACATCATGTGTGACCGCCAGGTTAATAATCCCCGGCTGGTTCGGAAAGGGCAGTTCTGCCAGCAGGGTGCTTTGCAGCAGCGCATAATCGGCTGCATCGGGCCGGCTGGCCAGCGCGCTGAAGCCCGGATCATCCAGAAAGATGTGCGCCAGCCCGGCGATGCCGGTTAATTTCTGGTCAAAGTGCAGTACAGGCAGTGGGCGCACCACCGGGCCGCCGCCGCCCAGGGGTTGGCGCGCGGCGCCCCGCAAAATTTCCTCGGCGGTCTCCATGCAGCGTGTCACCGGGCTGGCCACGGCGGCACCGATCGCCCATTGCTGGCCCAGTTGGGCGCCAAAAGCGCGCGCCATCTCGCGCCCGGCGGGCGTCAGGTTGGCCACATACGATTCGGCGATGGTATGAATCGGCACGCGGGCAGAGTGCCGCACCACCAGCAGCCCGCCGTAGGCCGGCAGGCGCAGGTTGTGCGGCCCCAGGTAGGCTTTATTCTCAGACCGCATCAGGCCTGCGCTTGCCGGCTGCGCATCAGCATTTCCGCTTCCAGGGCGGGGCCGCGCCACGGGCCGGGTTTTTCCTGCTTCAGGGTGGTCACCGCGGCCGCCCATTGGGTGGCTTCGTCCGGGCCGGCGCTCAGGCGCCGCCCGATATAGCTGGAAAAACAGGTGTCGCCGCGCCCGGTGCGCCCGACCAGCGAGCGCGGGGTGAAGGGCGCCTGGAAGAACTGCCCCCCCGCGAAAACGGTGGGGCCGGAAGATTGGGTGAGCATGATTTCCTGGGGACCGTAAGCCGCCAGGGTGCGAGCTGCCGCGCGCAGATCCGTTTCGCCGGTCAGGTGTTCGGCTTCGGCGCGGTCGACCTTAAGGTAGGTGATGTGGCGCAGCCCTTGGGCCATTTCGGGCCAGGGTTTGAAAACCAGGTCGTCGCCCTGTGGAACGCGCACAAAACCCTGCACATCCAGGGCCAGCGGCGCGCGCCGGGCCAGCACCTGCAGGGTGGGCTGGTCCACCTCGCCGGCGATGATGCCGCTGATCATGATCGTTTTTACCGGGATATCGGGAATTTCTTCCAGCTTCATCGTCCCGGCAAACCCGATCATTTTGCAGATGCGTCGTTCCATATCATTCGACTGGTAATAATTGGCAATGCCCGAGGTCTGCTCTGCTGGGCTGGCAAAAACCTCAATGCCCGCCTGACGCATTTCATCCAGCAGCGGGAAGTCGGCGGGATGCAGCCGGGTAGCCACCGCCACGCGCAGCCCCATTTGGCGCAGCGCCATACTGCCGTAATACACGCCACCGCCGGAGGCGGTTTCGCCTTTGCCGTCTACGATCAACATATCTTTGGCAAAGTGCCCGACCATTAAGATATCAAAGTTTTCCATAGCGCCTTTCATGCCGGCAGGACGTGGATACAGTCTGCCAGCAGGCTGACCCCCACCGGCGTGCCTTCGGGGTAGAGGGTAGTGTGGCGTGGGTCGGTATCTGTCGCGGTGAGCAGCTGCCCGCCCACCTCGATATCATAATCAAACATATTGCCCAGATACGAAGCGCGGCGCACAATACCCGCCAACTCGCCCTGCGGGCCGATCTGTAGCATTTCGGGGCGCGCGATCAGAGTCAGCCGGGCGCCTTCCGCATAACTGGTTTTAACACTGCTCAAACGCACCGTCTGCCCGTGCACCTTGACGATCAGGTTTTCTGGCTTGCCGCTGACCACGACGGCTTCTATGAAGTTAGCCCGCCCGATGAAATCTGCCACGAAGCGCGTTTGCGGGTAGCGGTACACCTCAACCGGGGTGCCGACCTGTTCGATCAGGCCTTTGTTCATCACCACCACGCGGTCTGAGAGCGTCATAGCCTCAATCTGGTCGTGGGTGACGTAGACGCTGGTTATGCCCAGGCTGCGCTGAATGCGCCGGATCTCAGTGCGCATACTTTCGCGCAGCTTGGCATCCAGGTTGGAAAGCGGCTCGTCCATCAACAGCACCTTGGGCTCCATCACCAGCGCGCGCGCCAGGGCCACGCGCTGCTGCTGCCCACCGGAAAGCTGGTTGGGGGCGCGGTTTTCGTACCCGCTCAGTTCCACCAGTTTCATCACCGCGCCCACCCGCCGCGAAATTTCGGCTTTTGAAAGGCGCTGGACATTCAGCCCATAGGCAACATTTTCAAAGATATTCAGGTGTGGGAAGATGGCGTAGCTTTGAAACACCATCGACATGTCACGTTTATTGGGCGGCAGGGTATTGATTTCCATGCCGTCCAATAAAATTCTGCCCGAAGTGGGGAACTCAAACCCGGCGATCATGCGCAGGGTGGTGGTTTTACCGCAGCCCGAAGGCCCCAGCAGGGTGATCAGTTCGCCCTGTTGGATCTGCAGATCAGCGTCTTTGACGGCATTGACTTCGCTGCTGCCGCCGCGCGGCGGGAAAGTCTTGGTGATTTTTTCCAGGCTGAGATACATGCGGTTACGCTCCCATCGAAATATCCACGTCGCCGCGGCCGCGCAGCAAACGTCTGGTGACCAGGTTGATCACGCCAATCGCGATCAGTACCAGCACAATGATGATGGTGGAATAGGCCGAGGCGCCCATCAACCCCACCTGTTCGAAATCACTCATAATAGAGGCGGTCACAATGCGCCAACGGGCCGTGACCAGGAAAATGATCGCGGATAAGCTGGTCATGTGGCGGGTGAAGCTGAAGATTAACCCCGCCAGGAATGCCGGCATAATCAGCGGCAGCGTGACCTTGCGGAAGGTGTACGCTGCGTCGGCTCCCAAAATTTGCGAGGCTTCTTCGATGGAGGGGTCAATTTGCTGCAGCGCTGCTACCCCGGCGCGCACCGAGGCCGGCAGGCTGCGCACGATGTAAGCCGCCAGGATGATATACGGCGTGCCGGTTAGCGCCAGCGGCATACCCTGGTAGAAAAGCACACACGGCAGCGCCAGAGCGATCACACCCAGGGGCAGCCGCCAGCGAGAATTTTCAGCGCGCACCACCAGCGCTGAAATGAACAGCAATCCCATGCCCAGCAGCACCGGGGTAAGCTGAAAGGGAACCTTAATATAGTCGGAGAGCTGGAATAGGGCGCTGCTCCAGAAACCCCGTTCCATTTCGCGGCTGGCAGCGGCGATGGGCGCGGCAATCAGTTCCACCAGGTTAAAAAGCGCCAGGTAAGCGGCAATGCCCATGAAGACCAGCGCGCCGCGTTTTTGCCTGCGGACGAAACAGAAGACCGCCAGGGCAGCATAGACGGCGCTAAAAATATACATCAGCGGGTCCAACTCCACCGCGGGCGTCAGAAAATGGATGGCCAACCCCACCCCGGTGCCCAGAATCAGCAGCAGCACCTGTTCGCGCCGTGCCGGCGAGGCGAAGAAGATAAAGAACAGCGCCAGGATGGCGTAAAGCACGGAAGACATGACCACCTGGCCTTTGTTGAAGGCCAGGATGAAACCGATGCCCAGAATGGTCCCCGGCACGGCGCCGCCCAGGTTGGAGCCAAAATCGAGAATTTCCTTACCGCTGAACCTTTTACGCACAATCAGGAAGGCGATGACCATACCGGTCAGGGCCGCCACCGGGGTTGCCAGCGCGCTCAGGAAGGTGGTATCGAGGATGGCTTCCACCCCGCGGGTCAGGGCATCGTTCCACCAGCGCAGGGTGGGGGTGTAATCGACGCCCCAGGCGGTGCTGAAGGAACTGTAGACCACGGTGGAATACAACAGAACGATCAATGCGCAAGTCAGATAGGTGATCGTGATGCAGGTCCAGCGGATGACGCGTGATTTCTCCGTCACAGTGCCGCCGGTGGGCTTCCCGGTGACAGAAATATACGAGCGCCGGTTGACGTAATAGCGCTGAACAATGAAGACGAACAGGGTGGGAATGAGCAGCACCAGCGAAAGCGCCGAGGCCTTTTGATAATCGTATTCGCCAATCACTGCCAGGAAAATTTGAGTGGAAAGCACTGTCAGGTTTCCGGCGATAAACATCGGGTTGCCCAGGTCGGCCAGTGATTCCACAAACAGCAGCAGCGCCGAGCCTGCCAGCCCCGGGATCAGCAGCGGCAGGATGATGGTGCGAAAAATGTGGAAGCGCCCCGCCCCCAGGGACTCGGCAGCTTCTTCCATGGCGGGGTTCATGCGTTCGAGCATCGCCCGCAGAATCAGATACGATACGGTGAAGAAGGTGATGACCTGGACGAATACCAGCCCTTGCATGCCGTAGATGTTATAGTTGAGCCCAAAAAGCTGTTTGGTGATCAGGCCGTTGCGGCCAAAGAGCAAAATGGCACTCAGGGCGATGGCAAAGGGCGGCGATACCGTGGGCACCATCGCCATTAAATGCACCAGGCGCTGTCCTGGAATCTTACAGCGCACCACCGTGAAGGCGAAGATGAAGCCCAACAGGGTGCCCAGAACGGATGACAGAATCCCCATTTGCAGCGTATTCAAAAATATTTGCTGGTTGACCGGCCCGTAATAGGAGTCAAAATACCGGGCGAAATATTTCAGGTCGATCAGACCTTCTTTGTTGATGAATCCGCCGCCAATGGCGCGGCCCAGGGGGAAGAAGACAAAAACCAGCAGAAAAATACCGCAAAAAAGCAGACTCATGAAAAGCACCGGATCGCGGCTGATGAGCGCAAACTCACGGTAACGGCGCACCAACCCGCTGAACAGGCCGGTGGCAGAGCGGCCCGGGGATATGTCAGTCATGCGGCCTCCGGAAAGTGGATTTTAAAAATGGGATGGTTGCCGGTTTTATAGGCAACCATCCCAGGCTGTTTCACACGGGCTTACTTGAGGTTTTCGGCCTTGGCGATTTCGTTGGTGAATTTGTCAACAAAAGCGATCTTATTCTTGCCGGCCCATTCAAAATCGTACTTGATCAGCTTGGCCTGCATCAGTTCGGGGCGTGAGGCAACCGCACCCTTGACGGTGGGGGCCTGGTAAGCCTTGAACTTGGGGCCAAGGCTCTGGGCTTCAGCGGTCAGCGCCCAGTCAAACCAGGCTTTGGCGGCTTCCATGTGCTTGGCGCCCTTGACAATGGCTTCGGCGCCGATCTCGTAGCCGGTGCCTTCCGCGGGGAAGGTCAAAACCAACGGGGCTTTGTTGTTTTCGATCTCATTCACGGTGTCGTGCGAGAAAACGATGGCAACTGCGCCTTCACCCAGGCCAACGAACTTGGCCGGAGCCGCGCCGGATTTGGTGTACTGCGAAATCTGGGCCGCGTACTTCTTGATATATTCCCAGCCGTCTTTGTCGCCCCGGATTTGCAGGATGGTGGCGAGAGCGGTGTAAGAAGTGCCCGAGGTGGAGGGATGCGCCACCATGATCTGGCCCTTGAATTCGGGTTTCAGCAGGTCGTCCCACGAGGTGGGGGCCTTGGCGTTGGGATTGGCTTTCAGCCAGTTGGAATTGGTGGCGAAGCCGAGCGAGCCCATGTAAACGCCGGCCCAATAATTATCGGCATCCTTGGCCAGGGTGGGGTCGATCAGGTTTGCCAGGTTCGGGGAGTCATATTTCTCCAGAACGCCAACACCTTTCGCAGCGATAAAGCTATCTGCCGGGCCGCCCCACCAGATATCGAAGGAAGGATTTTCTTTCTCAGCCTGCAGGCGGGCCAGGGCTTCGCCGGCAGACATGCGCACATAGTTGACGGTGATGCCGAATTTCTTTTCGAACTCCACCTTCATACCCGCGCAGTATTCTTCCTGTGGGGTGCACAGCACATTGATTTCTTTATCTTTGATGGCGGGCTTGGCCGGCACCGCGGTGGCGTTGGGTGCCTTGGTGGTGGCAGGGGCCTGGGTGGCAGCCGGTGCCTGGGTGGCTGCGGGCGCACAGGCGCTCAACACGGTGCTGAACAATACCAGCAGGGTGACGAGCAGCCAAATGGTACGGTGATTCTGTTTCATTTCTTTTCTCCTTTAGATGCGACGCGACACACAGTGGATGGATGTGAAGCTGTTTTTATTTTAACACAGGATTAACTATTAACATGTCATTAACCTCTTCTTTGGATATGTAATTTGTCACAAGATTGAAAGAGGCCACCAGTAAACGGCTGGAATAGGTTGATTAACCCAAAAAGGATGCTGTCAACCCAAAAAGGATGCTTGACATGCGTTCAGGCGCGTGCTAAACTTTTGCTTGTCGATTACTTCTTTGAAAGGAGGTCAGCCCATGGTAGCAGCCGTTTCAGGTATGTTTCATCCATCACAACTTGTTTGTGCAGTTTTGGGTGCAGGTTTGCTTGCTTTTGGGTGCGACCGGTGATCTGCTGATCTATTGATGATCTGGCAGCCACGGGCGAGCCCCGTGGCTGTTTTATTTCTGCCTGCACCCGGTGCCGCAAAGGTTTGAAACCGGTAGGATTGCTTTATTGACAGGCATATGAACAAGATTAATCCCAATCTCTCTATTGATGACGACTTCGACCCTGAAGTCATTTTAAACCGCCGCCAGGCAGGTTCAGCGCAGCACCGTGCCGGACGCAGCGCCCATGCCGTGACGGATGAAATTCTGCGTTACTCTGGTGTCGCTGCGGTTGCAGATGAAGCCGCTTTTTCGCCCACCTATCAGGGCTCGCGCTTTGAGCGCGAGTGGATTCTCGATTACCTGGGCAGTTTTTACGACCAATCGCTTTTGACCGATGTGCTGCGCCGGGTGAAGGGCGGCAAAGAGGCCAATGTCTACTGTTGCCAGGCCCACCCGGGCACCGGGATGGAACTGCTGGCTGCCAAGCTCTACCGGCCGCGTATGCTGCGCAATCTGCGCAACGATGCGCGCTACCGCCAGGGCCGCGATTACCTCGACGAATACGGCAAAGTGATCCGCGATCAGCGGCTGCAGGTGGCCATCCGTAAAGGCACGTCCGTCGGCAAGGAGGCTGTGCACACTTCCTGGCTGGAGCACGAGTACCGCACCCTGGAACTGCTGCGCGCGGCTGGCTGCAGTGTGCCGCGACCGGTGGCGGTGGGCTCCAACACCATCCTGATGGAGTACATTGGCGACGTGGATCAGGCTGCGCCGACTCTGCATGAAGTGCGCCTGCCGCTGCGCCAGGCGCGCGGCGTGTTTGACCGGCTGATGGAGGATCTGGATAAGATGCTGGCCGCCGGGCGCGTCCACGGCGACCTTTCGGCTTACAATGTGCTCTACTGGGAAGACCAGGCACGCATCATCGATCTGCCGCAGGCGGTGGATCCGCGCCAGAACCCGGATGCCTGGGATATCTTCCAGCGCGACGTGACTCGCCTGTGCCAGTACTTCCAGAAATACGGTCTGGGGCGGCACCCCGGCCAATTGTCCGCGGATTTGTGGAGCCGCTTCGCCTATCCGCGCGGTCCCGAGGCTCCCGACCCCGTGGAAGAAGAAGTGGACGAGGACTGAACGACGCACAGCGCAAGATCAGCCTGCCCCTCTTTGGAAAAAGAGGGGCAGGCGTTATGTGCGGCAGGCCGCTGGCACTACAAGCCGGCGTTACAGTGTAAAATACTTCTGGTTCTTCTTGGGGTCGGTCGGCATTTATTTTGGACAGGATTTAAGAATCAAGGGCTTGCGCATCTGTATGAATTTCCGTTTTTCACCGCTACGGTGGGTTGCAGGGTTGCGTCAAAAAACCTTCCTCGGGTTGTTGCTGGTGCTGCTGGTAGGAATTGTGGCAGCGCGGGCCTGGGTGGGTGATGATGTCTTTATCACCATGCGTGTGGCCGATCAGTTTGTGCATGGGTTTGGCCCGGTTTACAACCAGGGCGAGCGTGTTCAGGCTTATACCCATCCGCTATGGCTGCTGCTGCTAACCGGCGCTTACGCGCTGTGGCGGGACCCGTACGCGGTGCCAATCGCGCTATCCGTGGTCGTCAGCCTGGCGGCGGTTGGGGTGGCTGCCTGCCGGGCAGCCGGCAGTTTCACCGGCGCCGCGCTGGGGTTGGTGCTGCTGGCTTTCTCCAGTGCGTTTGTCGATTACAGTTCCGCGGGACTGGAAAATCCGCTCAACCACCTGTTGGCGGCGGTTTTTGTGGCCGTGCTGTTGGGCGCGCGCCAGGCGGCGCGCCTGCCCCTCTGGCTGGCGCTGATTGCTGCGCTGGCCTTTTTGAGCCGCGCAGATACCCTCCTGCTCTATTTGCCGGTTCTGCTGGTGGTTTTCATACAGCGCCGTGGCTGGAACACGCTGCTGCAATTGGCGGTAGGCCTGCTGCCGGTGCTGATATGGGAGGTTTTCTCGCTTTTGTACTACGGTTTCCCATTCCCAAACACCTATTACGCCAAACTCACCTCCACCATTCCACCCGGCGATCTGCTGCTGCAGGGCCTGCGTTATCTGTTCTATACGCTCAAGAACGACCCCTTATCACTGATCATCATTCTGGTTGGTTCGGCACTGCCTTTTTGGATGCGCCAGTGGCGCCTGGCTGCGCTTGTTTTTGGCAGTTGGCTGTACCTGGCCTATGTGGTGGTGATCGGTGGAGATTTTATGGCGGGCCGCTTCCTCACCCTTTCCATCTTTTTGGGTGCGCTGCTGATAATGAGTTTCGACTTTCGGCACGTTCCGCGCGCAGTCCCGCTGTTGTGCGCGCTGCTGGCGGCCGGGTTGGGCGGGTCGGCACATTCGCCCACCCTGGATTTTCAGGTTGACCTGCATGCGAATCGGGATTTTGAGGATGGAATCGCGGATGAGCGCCTGATTTTCCTTGAAAACAGCCTGCTCAATAGCAAACCTCAGGCCGCACAACCGCTGCATGCCTGGGCCAAAGAGGGCCAAAAAGCCGCACTATCCGCCGAACGCCTGTGGGTGCTTGGCCCTGTGGGAATGATTGCTTTTTATGCGGGAGCTGATAAACGGATTGTTGATACGTATGCCCTGGTCGATCCGCTGCTGGCTCACATTCCACCGGTACGCGACCCCCAATGGCGGCCGGGTCACATGCTGCGGGTGATACCTGATGGCTATCTGGACACACTTCGAACTCAGGTCAACCAGATTGTGGACCCCGACCTGGCGCGTTACTATGACGCGCTGCGGCTGATTGTCAGGGGAAAACTGTTCGATCCGCAGCGCCTGATCACGATTGTGCGCATGAACCTGGGCTATTACAATTCCCTGATCGTGCCCGACCGCTATTATTTCGGCGGCGAACTGATTAAAACGCTGGCAGAAGCCGCCACACCCCTTCAGTTCGGCGGTCTGGTGTTGTCTTCGACGGGTCTACGGGTCGATTTCCCGGCTTACCTGAATTATGCCTGGCTCCAATTGGAGGTCAACGTTGAAAGCGCCTATGCCATCGCTTATTATCGTGACAACCGGCTGATTGTGGAACAGCCGGTCGCGGCGCTGCTGGGTGGGTCTGGCCTGCAAACTCGCCTGCTTCAGGTGTCGCCACAGGCCCGGCAAACCGGCTTCAATCGGGTACGCTTGCTGCCGATGAAAGGTAAGCAGTTTCGTTTTGGCTCCCTCAAGTTGGTGGAATGACTTTTAACGGTTGGATCGAATATTGAACCTGGTTAAATTGGCGCGGGTTCGGTAGAATTAGGCACAGCTCCCGCGCGAAGCGGAAGCGTGCCATCGTGTATTTGAATGTGGCTAGATGGATGTTGGTGATCGCGGCCTTGCGAGGAGTGTGAATTGGATCCTGCGTACGATTTCTTGTTAGCCTGTGCGCGCTATTGCCTGGCCCCGCAGCAGTTTGGCGCGCCGGTTTTCCCGGCCGGTGTGGCGCCACAGGATCTTTTAAATTTGGCTTTCCGCCACCGCGCATTGGCAGTGTTGTACAAAGCTGGAAAATCTGTGCCGGGTTTGCTGCCCGAACTATTTTTAAGCCTGCTCAGGGGATATTACGCCTCAGACTTGATGATGAGTGAAAAGGTTGTCCGGCAGGTAAAGAATCTTTTGGTAAACTTGCGCTCGGCCGGGGTAAAAGTGTTGGTATTTAAAGCCTGGGCGGCTTTTCCAACGGTCTATGAAGGCGAATACGGCGCGCGCGCTTATACAGATATCGATCTATTAATCGCACCAGAACAGCTCAAAAAAGTGGATGCACGGCTGCTGGCCCTGGGTTACCAGCCTGTGCTTGAATTTTGGCCCGGTTACCGCTTCCGCCACCATATCACGGGCATTACCTATTCCAAAACGATAGCCAAGAAAGAGACCCATATCGTTGATTTGCACTGGGGAATTTTTACCCGGCCGTATCATGATGATCGCATCCGTGTGGCAGATGTATTTGCCAGGGCCACCCCGCTGGCCGTGGCAGGTGAGCCGGTCTTGCAGTTTAGTATTGAAGATGCCATACTGCACACCTGCGGCCACCTGAGCCTGCACCACCAATATGAAGCGGACCTTAGTCGTTATTACGAACTGGCCTGGTGGGTGCACCACGCCGGTCAGGCGGTCGATTGGCAGGCAGTGCTTGCGCGTTCAACCACCTGGAAACTGACGGTTGCGCTGCAGCGTTTTGCGCTGGAATCAGAGAAACTGTTCCCTCATACTTTCCCGGCCCAATTTTTACAGGCCTTGCGGGCTGTGGTGCCGGAGCCGGCTGAGGTGAAAACCCATGACTGGCTGGTGAGGTATTTTCATACCCCCTTAAGCGCAGTCGTTCCAGCGCGCTGGACGGTGACCAGCCTGTGGGATGCGCTGGGACTGTTGTTGGAAGCGACCTTTCCCAGTCCGCACTATTTGGAACAGCGCTATGGCGCCACCCGGTTTTTGCCTATGAATTACTGGCGGCGTTGGGCAGATTTGACCCGGCGCTTGCCCGGTTCGGCCCCGGATTAAGTACACGCCGCAGATGCCGAAGGGTGCATCCGATCATTGTTATGGGCAGAAATCTACAGGCGCTGCCGTCGCGCAGATCGCCTGTTTTTGGGGAGCCGAGTAGGGGCCGAACTTGATCAGAACCGTATCACCGGCTACCACCACGCTGCCTCCTGCGGGCCAGTCTGGCATGGCCGCGAACCGGATCATCATTTCCGTGCGCCTTTCTGGCGGCAATGATTGCAGGCCCTGAACGCCAATGGTTTGCAGGAACAGGGCGATTCGATTCGCGCTGCCGCCATCCCATTCGAAGAACGAGGCTCCAAAGGTCTCAGATTTTGGAATCAGTTGTGTGGCGGGAGTTTCGAGAAAGCCGGAGACTTCCAAAAAAGGGACATCTTTGACGCCGGCAGTAATTTTAGCCTGATCGATTTCTGCCGCCAGCCGCGATCCCACCAGACGGTCGGCCTGCAGAGCCAGGCTGGACGAAGCGAACAGGCGGTTGGTCGAGATGACAAACATCAGCACGGTATAGACCGCCAGCAGCAGTATCAAAATACGAACCAGACGCGGCGACCCGCTCAGGCCTAGCATCACCAGCCCCGCGATCGTTACCGAAAGGGAGATTAGGAAGCGCATCTGGTAGTAGCCATTTGTTGCGAAGCCGCCGAGGAAAGGCAGGGCAAACAATCCCAGGCTGAATGCCAGGGAAACCAGTTTTCTGCCCGGTGGGGCCGGCGAACGCAACCAATGGATAGCGATACCGGCTCCCGCCGTGAGCAGCAACAGGCCGAGTGAAATCAACGGCAGCGTGTAAATCGACTGCGCCCCCCAATAGACTGACAGCGCCTCGTTCCAAAAACTTGCCCACAGGCTGGGAAGGTTCTTAAGCATTCCAGATAGGCTGAAAATCGTAGCGTTGTAAGGATTATCCGCAACGTGGGTCACTGCCAGCGCGATCTTGTGCAGGATGGTATTGAGCGCAAGCGACGCCAGGAAGATGGCAACCATCTGCGCGATCTGCTTCAAGATCGGCCGGGAGGTGTGCATACTGGCTGAAATGAGATACACCAGGAAAACTGCGGCAATCACCACAATAAACCCCGGATAGACGGCAAAGGCAAATGTCGCCGGCAGGGCCGCGGTCCAGCGCGCCAGGCCCGTAGCTCTGAGATAAATCCACAGGCTTATGGCACAGCAAAACAAGCCAAAGCCAATGCCGTAATTGATCACGGAGAAGGTGTACATGTAAGCGTTGCCCGGGTAGGCAATGCAAACCGCGCCGACAATCACCTGATCGAGTTTCGAGCGCACTTGCCAGCACTCGAGCAGCACCACCACCGCGGCGATATGAAAGGCCAGCGCCAAAAACAGGGGCACGAAAGGCACCACCGTGTAGGGCAGTAAGAATTGGTTAAGCAGGTACAGGCCCCAGCGCCCGATGGCGACCCACGAGAGCGCCCCACCGCTGACGACCGCGTGGATTTCTTCATCGATGGTCAGGTTATTATTAAATAGTTCAAACCCATAGGCCGCCAGCGCAACAGCCGCCAGCGCTAAGATCAAGCCGGCATTGGCCTGGACCGACTGCCAGACCTGCATTGCCAGTGCTTCGATTTTGCCGGACCAGTCTTCGAATTTTTGAGTAAGCATCGGGTCATTCGCCGGATTGGATTTTTATCGATGGTTTGACCGCCAAGTATAATGATAAACGAGCATTAACACAATTCAAAACGCGCAACTGGGTGTCCGTCAATTTTTCGGAGATTTCACCCACCCCCGGCCCCGCGCTCAAAGGGCGAGGAGGATATTTTTTTGCCATTTTTGGGCGGCCGCCCAAAAATGGCTTAATTTTGCTCCCCTTCCTCCGCCGCTTCGGCCACCCGCAGGGGTGCGGGAGGGAAGGGGCCGGGGGATAGTGGGTTTTGCCGTTCACAAAAGCGTTTTTTTCCAAAAAAGCCAGTAAAAAGATGTGGGCAATGATTAGGCTGAAGGGAAGGGGGAGCAGACAGAGGTTTGCGGAGATTTTGCCCCGTTGCGGGGCAAAATCTCCGCTTATTTCTTTCTCCCCTTCCTCCCTTCAGGGAGGAAGGGGAGTAGCTTTTAAGCCGGTTTTGTCCGGCTTGCCGGCCAAAACCGGCTTAAAAGTAAGCTCCCCCGCCCTTGAGGGCGGGGGCCGGGGGGTGGGTGCTGAATTCGCCAACAGTATCATTTATTGAAAAGATACAAATCCTCTTTATTTGGAGCGACTTTCCTTTAATGGTATGATAGAGAGTAGGTGGTTTGATGGTATTTGCTCCAACGGATTCTCTGAAAATGAATGCTTCGCCGTTGAGCAAGGAAATGGATTTTGAATCATACGAGGTGGTAAAACGTGAAATATCCCATCCGGTTGTTAGGTTTGTTCTTAATCATCGCAGTTGCCCTGAGCGTGTTCCCGCCAAAGCCGACCCAGGCCGGTGGAGAATTCCAGGGCACTATCCCGACCTTGCCCGCCAGGACCGCCACACTCACCAGCGCCCCACCCCAGGCAACGAATACCCCGGTGCCGGGGGGCGCTTCTACCAACACCCCTGCGCCAGGCGGCGGCGCAACCAGCACCAATACCCCGCTGACGCCCATCGCCGCAATTGGCACGGCTGCCACGGCTCCCGGCCCCGTTGGGTCATCCACTCCTTCGGTTACCCCGGGCGGCGCAGCCACAGCCACGCTGGCGGCAGCTGCGGCCAGCCTGACCCCAGATCTGACTCAGCCGAAAACAACAACCCTGGCAGGTGCGGCAGCCACCAGCACTGCCACGGCGCCGGCGGTTGGTCTTCAACCCACCCAGGCGCTCGCTGCCGCTGGAACCCCCACCCCCGCGGCAGGCTCTGATTCCGGCGCGGGCGCGGGAATCTGGATTGGGTTATTGATTTTGTTGTTGATCGTAGTGCTGGGTTATTTTGGGCTGCGGTCCAGAATCGGCTCTCAAAAATAGTCCATAGCAGCCATAATTTCGGGATGAGAGATGCCCCAGGATCGGGCACGTCTTTTGAAAATATGCCAGATTTAGAGGAATACCTATGAAACGCTTGATGACTTTTTTTGCTGTTGTTTCTCTGATTGCGATCTTATGGAACACGGCTGCACCCATACCAGCCGTGGCGCAGCCGGGGCGGTTGAACGCTCAGGTAGTGCCATCCAGCGGTGACTGCCGGTTTGGCGCTACATTTGCCTACTGGGGCTCTATGCCAAACGAATCGATCACACGTTACGATCTTCCCTTACTCGGAACGGGGTATTACCTCGATTGGAAGGCCGCACGTTCGCCATCGGTGCCCAATTTTATCCGGTATCTGCCGGTACTGCATGTCGATGACGCCTCATTTCCCACCACATTGGCGAAGCTGCCGGCATTGGTGAAAGCCAACCCCGGTTTAACCTGGATTATCGGCAATGAGCCGGAGGACCGCAGCCAGGATAATGTGTCTCCGGAAACCTACGCGGAGCGTTATTATGCCTTTGCTCAGATCATTCGTACCGACCCTACGGCAAAGCTCGGCTTTGGCACGGTTGCCATGGTCACCACGTTGCGCATCTATTACCTGCAATTTGCCTGGGTACGCCTGGAGCAACTGGCTAGGGCTAAAAACCCCAATGAGGGTGCCTCTGACCTGATCGATATCTGGATGCCGCATAATTTTATTCTCAACGAGCAGGGCGGCACGGATGAAAACGGTAACCCGTTCTGGGGTTCCGGCATTCCCTACGGTTTTGAAACCCGTGTTCCCACGATTCCATGGCAGACTTTGCAAATGCCAATTACTGATTTCAACGACCTGTTCAATTTTTCCATTTTTCGCGACCGCATGGTACGCTTTCGCCAGTGGATGCAGGCCATGGGAGAACAAGATAAACCCCTCTGGCTGACCGAATACGGCCAGTTAGCTCCATCCCTGTCGCCGCCGGGGGTGATTTACTTTACGGTTACCGAGGCAGTTACCTCGGGCTATCGGGCCCAAACGATGGATTGGATGCTGACCGCCACAGATCCCAATGTGGGCTTGCCTGGCGATGAAAATCGGTTGGTGCAGAAATTTTTCTGGTACAGCATCAACGATTCAATGACCCACTTCGGTGGGACCCTGGTTAATCCGGATACATTGCAGTTTACCAGGGTTGGGGAAGACATGTTCAATTACATTCCCCCCGCCGGCTCGATCAAAACCGTGCCGCCGGATATTTACCCATTGTTTGTAACCCCCCTCATTACCGGCGCGAACCCGGCACTCCATCAAATGAACTATCGCCTGACCGTGCGCGTGCGCAATGCGCTGCTGGCGGATCACTTTGTGGATGTGCGCGCGACGGTGAAAGACGGCACCGCCACCCTGGGCACGCAGACAGGGAAAACGGCGCGCTGCGGCGGTGATGCGGTCTTTACTTTCAATCTGACCAATATCTCAAGCAGTGCGCCCAAAACGGTTTGTGTCGATGTGCAGCCGATTACACTGACGGATGTGGCTCCGGGCAACAATCAACTGTGTGTGGTCCTGCCAACGTCTCCGACTCCAATGTATCTTCCCCTCGTCAGCCGTTGAGGGCCGAGTCAGCGTTTTTCCATTAACCAGACGGTGCCGCTTTCGAATAGAAAAGTAGCCTTCTGGTCGTAATGGGCTGTCACGTAAGCCATCAGGCGCGGGTTATGTTCTTCAACCCGCCAGCGTTCGGGAAAATACAGCACCCAGCGCGGAGCGGCAGTCTGCAGTGCGTTCAGCGCCTGCTCTGGCAGGTCGAAGCGGCTGAACCACGGATAGGCGCTAAACAGCCACAAGCGCCCCGGCGGTTGGCAGCCAAGGAAAAAGTGCAAGTTGCTGTTGGCTTCATCCTCAGGCATAAGATAGGGGCATTCATCCGGGCCAATTTGCTGCCGCACCTGCTCTGCCAGGGGCGGCAGCAGGCTGTATTCGTGGATGGTGCGCGCTGCGCCGGGTGGGCTGGCCTGAATTACCCCCGCCAATGGGAAGAGCAGCCAGAAGGCTAACAGCGTGCCCACCAGTGCCTGCCGCCACGCCAACTCGCGGCCCATGCTGGTGCGTAGTTGTTCCAAAACCAGGCCGGAACCCATGGCCAGACCCGGCAGCGCCGGCTGCAGATGTTCGCTGCCATAACGGGGCAGGGCTAATAAAATGCCGCTCAGCAACAGGGTCAGCGGCATGCCATGCCTGCCCCACCCCGCCTGTTCGGTGCGAATTTGCCTGCCCGCTATCGCCAGGTAAGCCGGAACCAACAGCAGCGGGGGCAATAACGCCTGCAGGTCGGCCGGGGTGGGCGCCAGGGCCAGCAGGCGAGCCAGGTCGCCATTGTTAAAGGTAACCGTCCAGAACAGCAGTTGCCCCAGGCTGCCGCCTGCGGCGAGATAAATGACCAGGGCAATCAGCACCGGCCCGCAAAAACCCGCCAGAGCTGCCAACCCGGTGCGTAAAACCAGCGCCGTGGGCTGGCGCTGCCGCAGCAAGGTAAACACCTGCCAACCCAAAAATAAAACCAGGGTAACCGCGGCGTGCTGTTTGACCAGAAAGGCGATTCCCAAAATAAACCCCGCCAGAAAGTCTCTGGGCCCCCGCCGCCCGTTTTCGGCGGGCAGCCAGGTGTCCCAGGCCAGCAGGTAGAGCGGGGTCAGGAAGGCTTCAAAGCGTAACTGCCCGGACTGAAACACCGGCGACCAGCACACAAAAAAGAGCGCCGCCCACAGGGCCGCGTTTTCAGAGGCAATTCGGGCGGTCAGTCTGTATACCAGTAGCAGGGTCAACAGCAGCAGCGCCACCAGCACCAGCTTGCCGGCGCGCAGTTCTTCTCCGCTGAAGCGCTGCGCCAGCGACATCAGCAGCGGCATCAACGGGGTATGATGGTCCGGCAGTTCGCGGTACAGGCTCCAGCCCTGCCGCAGCAGCCAGGGTTCGAGAATGACATGCGGCCCCATGCCCAGCGGCAGATAAAAATAATAGGCCAGGGTCTGGCATACCGCCAAAAAGACCAATGCCGTCCGGCGCAAAAGTGTGCTGATGAGGGGTCCTCCTGCTGCGAGCATATACCGCTTATGGTTTATATTTTAAAACATAATCACGAAACACTTCGCCCAATTCAGTCAGGCTTTTGGCCGGCAGGTTTGCCAGGTCCGGCGCGGGGTACAGGCTGTCTGCCAGGCTGAACCAGGCCCAGCGCTGTACCAGCCGGTTGCCATCTGCGCGGTAGCCGGTGGCAGCATCCGTTGCGATTTGCAACCAGGCAAAGCTCTCGCGCATGTACTCGGCGACAAATTGCGCCGAAAAACCATATTCCTCGGGCATTAAAACACCAAATTCGGTCAGCGCCAGCGGGGTATCGCGATAGCCATTGGCTGCCATCCAGCCGCGAAACACGCCGATTTGCTGCTTAAATAACTGCATGCTTCCGTGGTCGCTCACCTCGCGCAATTCACCGCGTTCCTGGGTCATGCCGGGGGGAATTTCTACGCCCCAGCTCTTGTGTTCTTCGCGCAGCACAAAACCGTGCACCGTCCACCAATCGGTCGGCAGCGCTTGGGAAAACTCGGCCTGGTAGGTTTTCAGCACCCGGTCCAGGTATTCCAGGCGCAGCGGCGTGCCCTGCGAAATAGCGCCCACCGCCAGCCGGGCGTTGGGGTCGGCGGTTTTGATCACTTCGTAAAGTTCATGGTAAACGCGCGCATATTCTTCGGGGGTGAGGCTATCCTGCCAGATCACATCGGGTTCATTGCCAATGATCCACACCAGGCCGGGATATTTGGCGGCCACCCAGCGGATATACGCTTTGGAGGGATAGTAGCAGTTTGGCCGCAGCCGCACCATTTGCCAGTGTTCTGGGATTTGTGAAACTGAACGGAGTTTGACATTCCAGCTCAAAAACCAGCCGGAACGCAGTTGGCCGGCCCAGATTTCTGGGCTGGCTGTGGTAGACATGCCAAAACCGGCCCGCTGCGAAAGCTGTGTCAGATCTGGTGTAGGGGATGGCGTAACACCAGCCGCGGGCAGAGCGCTGGTGGGCTGTGGGGCAGCAGCCGGGGGGGTGGGGGTGTAGCTGGGGAGCAGCATTTCAGCCCCGCCCGATCCGCAGTTGCTCCCCGGCGAGGGGGGACCCTCGTCAGTGCGTCGAAGCGCCAGGCCCTCGGTTAGCGTTGGCAGCGGCGCGGCAGTGGGCTGCGCGCTGGGGGCGGTTGCGCTTGTTGCCGGAAGCCCGGATGAGGTAGGGGGCTGGTCCTTCGTCGGGGCCCTTGTCAGGGCATCGAAGCGCTGGTCGAAGGGCGGGTTGAGCCCAGCGCGCGGCATCCACCACAGGACGATGATGATGATTACCCCGACAGCCAGTAAGGCCCCCCATTGATAGGGCTTCTTCATCAAAATGCTCCTTTACCGCTGATCACGACCGGGATCGACTTGAGCAGGATGACCAGGTCCTGGCGTAGTGAATAATTATCAATGTATGCCAACTCCAACTCCAGGCGGGTTTTAAAATCCAAATCACCGCGCCCTGCAATTTGCATCGGCCCGGTCAGCCCCGGTTTTACCGCCAGGCGCTGGCGCTGGGCATCGTTATAGCGGGCTACCAACCAGGTCTCTTCGGGGCGGGGGCCCACCAGGCTCATGGCTCCGCGCAGCACATTCCAGAGCTGCGGAATTTCATCCAGGCTCCATCGCCGCAAAAATCGACCGACGCGGGTCACGCGCGGATCCTGGCGTAACTTAAACACGGGCTCGGGCAGTTCATCCGGGTTGATCAGTTGGCCTAACTGTTGTTCGGCATCCGCCACCATCGTGCGGAATTTATAGAGCTTAAAGGCATGCCCGTTTTCACCGGCGCGTTCCTGGCGGTGAAGGACAGGGCCGGGGGAATCGAGTTTGATGGCGAGTGCTACGATGGGGAAAAAAGGTAGAAATAGCACCAGTCCCAGTGCCGCCAGTAAAATATCAAAACCGCGTTTGACGATGCGCTGCCCCAGGCTGAAGATCGGTTTGCTGCCGCGTATCGCATGGGGTGCAAACAGCAGCCCCGCCGCCAGGCCCGCGCCCAGCGCGCCGGCCCGCGCCGCCAATAAAACCAGCGCGGGGCCCAAAAGTGCGCGGTTGCGCTGAGCTACCAAAACCAGAAATGGCGCGGCGCTGGCATAGAACAGCAGCAGGGCCAGCAATGCCACCACCCACAGGCCGGGCCACCACCACGCCGGCAGGAGTGCGGCCCCAGCCAGCCCCAGTAGTAAAATTTGCCAGCGCTGCGAAGGCAGGGTGTGTGAATCGGCAAAGGTTTTTTCTGGCAGCCAGCGCAGCATATAGGCTTTCCAATAGCCAATATTGAACTTGCGGCGAATATATTCGCCCAGGCCGCGGTCGTGCAGGTGATACACGCTGGCCTGGGGCGCAAACAACATGCGATAACCTTTGCGGGCCAGGCGAAAGCTGAACTCCTGGTCTTCTACTGAGGGCACCGGAAAACTGGTGTCGAAGCCCTGATTTTCCAGAAAAACACGGCTGCGGTAGGCGGCCGAATAGGTATCGATGAAATCGATGGCGGGCAGCTTTGCCATGCGCTGATATTTTGATTCATATTCGAGCTGCACAAAGCGAGCAACGGTCTGGGTCTGGCGAGTGCGGTAGGCACCTTTGACGCCCACCACCTGCGCATCCTGAAAGGGCGCGGTCAGGTGGGCCAGCCAGTCTGGCGCTGGAGCGCAGTCGGCGTCGGTGAAGGCCAGTAGCTCCCCGGCGGCAGCCCGGGCACCCGCGTTGCGCGCGCTGGCAGGCCCGGCATTGGCCTGGCGGATGACGCGCGCGCCGCGGCGCGCGGCAATCTCCGCCGTGTCGTCACTCGAGCCATCGTCGACTACAATTACCTCATAATCTGTGCCCAATTCAAAACCGGTCTGGCACAGCACGCCCGTCAGGCAGGTTGGCAGTGTGGCAGAGGCATCTTTGGCGGGGATGATGACGCTAATCATTCCTTATTCCGGGCAACTGGGCGCTGGGATAGGGGTGCCATGAGCAATAACCCCCCTCCAAAGATCAGTGGAGGCAAAGTGACCAGGGCATGCAGCAGAATGGCATAGGCCAGGGCATTTTCTGGCGGCACCTGATAGGATTGTAACGCAAGTTGGGCAAAAAATAAGAACGGACCGAAATTTCCGGGCATGAGGGCGGGCAGCACGCCGATATACACCATGATCAGCACCACCAGGGCGGCGCCGGGGTTAGCGGGCAGGCCCAGACTGAAAAACAGCAGGTAGTTGGTCAGCCACATCACCCACCAGATGAACGCGGTGAACAGCAGCATCGGCAGCGCCCGCGTAGGTGAGCGCAGCCATTGCAGACTGCCTAACAGCCGGTCGACCCACCCGGTTACCCGCTGGTGTTTGGAGAGCATGGGCAGGGACCGCAGCCGTCGCCACAGCCAGGGGCCGAGCCAGACAAACAACAGCAGGAAAACCGTGAGCAGGCTGGTGCTGGCGATGATGTAGATCGGGTTGAAGCCGATCAGGTTGCCCGACACCGTGGATAGGGCGATCAAAACGCTGACGGCAAGCGCCACCAGGTCAAGATATTTTTCCAGCAAAATAGAAGCGGCCAGTTCGGGCAGGCGGCCGGGGGCAGTGGGCAGCGCCGCGCCCAGGCGCACGGCTTCACCGCCGCGCACCGGCAAGACGATGTTGGCAGCCTGTCCTAAAAAGAAGGCGGTCAGCGCCGTACGGTAAGGCAGGCGGATCCCCACAAAGCGCAGTAAGATCTGCCAGCGCACGATTTTTAAAGACAGCCCTCCTAACACCAGCCCCAGGCAGGCCGCCAAAACCAGCGGCTGGATGGCTGCAAACTGCTGCAGCAGCCTGGGCCAGTTAATTCCAATCAATGCTGCTGCCAGCAAGGTCAACCCCAGCACCAGGCGGGCCGCGATCCATAAAATTTTCTTGAGGGCAGGGGGCATGGCGTTTGGGGTCAGGGGGTGCAGCAGAAAGTTAAACTCAAGTCCTGCGGGCCGCTCAGGCTGCCCTGCCAGGTCCAGGTCTGGTTGGTCCGCCTGACCCAGCCGGCTGAGGCGGCGCTGGAAGCTGCACCATCCGGCAGTCTTAGCGTAACTGTGACCGGCAGCAGCGCCAGGCCGGGCTGCTTTTGCAGCCGCAGGGTGTACGTCCAGGCCCCCGGCCCCTGCGGGGCGCTTTTGACGACACCGGGCGGCAGTTGCAGGCTGAGTTTAAATTCCTGGCGGCTGTGGGTGGGCAAAACCATCAAGCCGGAAACCACGGTCAGCCCTTTCTCGCCGCTTTCAGCCTGGGGGGGGCCGCTCCAATCCGTCTGATTGAGCAGCATGCTGCCCGCTACCGGGAGGATCGTGCTGCTGCTGAGCCGGGCGCCGGCCGCCAGATAGACGCGCCAGTAATCCCAATAGCAGCGGGTTTGCATATCGGCATAGGTGCCTTTGCCGTAGCTCGCTTCATGCTTGCACTCCACGCTGGCTGTGATGGTGTGCTGGTAGGCAGCACTGAACTCGGCCGTGGGGTTGCGCGGCTGGCTCAGGTCAACCTGGTAGGTGATCGAACGATTGACCACCGTATCCACTTTGTTGAAACCGATGTTGGAATCGACCAGGTAAAGGTAATCACCGGTGTTGGGGTTGAGCGCGCCATCCAGCCCGGCCCGCCCCAGCAGTGTGGAGATTTCCGGTTGGTCCACATAGATCAGCAGTTGGCCCGATTGGAGCAAGTCCGCGACCGTCCGGCCCAGTGACGCCAGCAGTTTTGGATCGGAGGATGCCAGCATGCGGGTCAGAATGGTGCGGCCCAGGTCGCCCATAAAATTTTTGCGGTTGGCCCACCACTGCGGGGTGACGCCTTCTTTGGGGTCGGGCGCCCAACTCTGGTGCATAAAATTTTCTACCGAGGCGGCACTGATGGGTTCCGGGTAGCCCTCAATCGATACCGGCCCCAGAACTTCCAGTAAGCGCTTTACCGCGAGCTGGTTGAAGGCCACCACTCCGCGTGTTTGGACGCCGGTCGAAAGCGTGTACAATTTTTGAACCTGATCCGCCGCTGTGGGAAAATCGGGTGACCAGTTTGCATCACGCGCTACCCAATAATCTGCCAGCATAAACTGCTTCAGCGGGGCGGGCGGGGTGGGATAGTCTTTGCTGAAATCGTCGATGCTGTACGAGTCGCCCAGGCT
>Ga0105047_10000595_pt1 | contig 62226 bp, 50 predicted proteins | sample MAT04_FD_78384 | JGI IMG/M metagenome (GOLD analysis project Ga0105047, IMG submission 78384) | Freshwater microbial communities from Lake Fryxell liftoff mats and glacier meltwater in Antarctica - MAT-04 (megahit assembly) | ecosystem: Environmental > Aquatic > Freshwater > Ice > Liftoff... | reverse complement strand
TGATGAATGATGAATGATGAATGATGAATGATGAATGATGAATGATGAAATCATTACCAGTTTTTCTTTAATAGGGGCTGAGAAATTCATTTTTTTGACCGCGAAGACGCAAAACTCTTTGTGCTTTGTGCTTTGTGCTTTGCGCCTTCGCGGTTTTGAGTTTGGATTTTCAGAGGCTCTTTAGATAGTCCTCTAGCTTTTCAATTGCTTGTGGAAGATTTTTCCTGCCCAGCCCTAATCGAAAATGATTTCTTGAATCATCGTACATGGTGCCGGGGAGGAGCAGAACGCCTGCTTTTCTGACGAGGTCATCACAGAAATCTTCGATGTCGCCTTTTAGCAGTTTTGGAAATCCCATGGAACCAGCCTGTGGACGAACCCAGGAAAACAGTGAAGAGTAAGAAGTAAAAAGTGCGTCAATAATAGTTAGATTATGTTTGATAATGCCAAGATTACGGTCAATCAGTTTTTGGCGCTGACGCATGGCGACTTCCGCGAGAAACTCACTCGGCGCGGAGTTGCAGATGGTGGTGTAGTCTTTGAGCGAAGCCATGCGCTCGTAGACTTTTTTATTCTTTGTCGCGATCCAGCCGATACGCAAACCTGCAAGTCCGTATGTTTTGGATGTGACACCGAGTGAAACGGCGTGCTCACCATAGTCACAGGCGGCAGGCAGGCGGATGGCGGGGTCATATTCTGATTCGCGATAGACTTCATCAGAGAAGAGAATTAACTTCTTCTCCTGCACGAATTTATTTAATTCGTCAAAGTCTGCGCGAGACATGAGATAGCCTGTCGGATTGTTCGGCATGTTGATGATGACTGCTTTTGTGGTCGTGCGCATGAGGTGGCGGAGTTCATTCAGGTCCAGCGCCCAGTTGTTTTCTTCACGCGCCAGCCACGGGCTGACCTGACAGCCGATGCCCTTTGCCACCTCGCTCAAGGATTGATAATGCGGTGAATGTACGATGATATGGTCGTTATCTTTCAGCATGGCGTGCATGAAAAGATAGATCGCTTCTCCCGCGCCCGTGTGGACGAGAATGTTCTCGGGCTGCATGGATGTGTATAGGTTGCAAATCTCTTTCCGCAGCGCGGGACTGCCTTGAGATTCGGTATAGCCAAGCCATATATTTTGAAGTTTCTCCGCCGCGCCTGCTTCATAGGCCAGCAAATCCGCGATGGACATGGCTTCACAGTCTGACGAGCACAACAGGAATTCAGTGTTGAATTCGTATTTGGCGAAATAGCGTTCGAGTTTGAAGGGAGGAAGATTCATGGGAGAAGGATGAGGGATAAAAGATGAAGGATGAAAACGTGCTTACTTCAACACTTTCTTCAAATCACGGTAATGGATTTGGTTGTGGATATATAACATCTTAACCATTTCGCGCAGGGTGGTGATTTCCAGAAATGGATGACGGCCTTTGATCTCAAGGTCGGATTCTTTCAAGCCTGAAACCCATGTGATGGTATTGGCGCGGACTTCCTTATATTGTTCAAGCAGTTCGGCGGGTGAGAATTCTTTTGTCTTTTTTTGCTGCGACTCATTATAACGATCAATCGAGAAATCATCAGCCGCGCCCGTGCCGCCCTGACGAATGGACTCAAACAACTTGACCAGTCCGCGCTCTGTGGTGACGAAATGTGCCGCGGTATTTTGGACAGTCCAGGTGGCGCCTTCGGTATAGACTTCGGTTTGCCATTGTTCCTCTGTAAACGCGGAGAAAATCCCGGTAAACTTTTCACCTTCTGTTTTCAACTTTTCAGCAATCTCATTTACTTCAGACATATCAACTCCTTTAAAGATTAGTCTCAACTGCGGAATTCTTCATTCTTTATTCTTTATTTCCCCTATTTCTTCCGTGCCATCTCTGTTTCAGCCGCAATCATAATTCTATCAAGTTCTTTTTCCTGCTGTGGCTCCAGCGGCGGGACTTGATGCTCGCGCAGAATTTTCTCGGCGGTGTCTGTTGCGTTATCTGCAATTTGTTTGCGGCCCAGTTTTTCGTCCCATGTCTCCCATGAGTTGCGTTCTGCAAGTTTTGTTAATTGAAGTTCGCCAGCCTTGATGTGATTCAACGTGTGGCGTTGACCTAAAAAGTTGCGCGTGCCGTTCATGACATTGGCGATGATATCCACAGCGAGATGAGCTGAGTCAGCGGAGAGTCCTTTTCGCAGGCGCAGAACGCTGCTTGCAAATTCATTGTCTAACACCATTTGTGCGAACGAACCCATTACGCCTGCTTCCATTTCACCAATGCCTGAAAGTTCATCCGCGCCAGCCAGGGCTGGGAGGGTGGCGTTCAGTCCGCGCTCAAATGCGTTTTGGGCGTCGAGAGTATGTGCATTCGTTGAAAACCCATACACATTGACGCTGAATCCGTAATAATGTCCGAGTTGAACCGTGGCGGCAGATGACATGCCGAGTTCCACGCCGCCCCAGATTAATCCAGTGCGCGGTTCGAGCATGCCGAGTCGTCCGCAATAAATCACAGCGCAGCCCGGGTTGACGAGTTGCGCCAGTACCAGCGGAGCGAGTGACTCGGCGCTTTGTTGCACGATGCTGCCCGTCATGGTCATCGGAGATGTTGCGCCGCCAGTTGGCGCGGGCAGGTTGGAATGGATCACGCCCGCTTTTGCCATTTCAATGATGGCGGCCGCGGCGACATCGTGCATGGTCAACGGGCTGACAGGGGAAAGCGATAAAGTTAATTCGTGCGCGGGTGTGCCGACCACGTTGGCCATTTCAACGGCGTACTTCACTTCATGCGGAAACTGAATGCCGGGGCCTTGCACGGGTTTGGTGGTATGCGACAGCGTATGCCGATACATATGCAGCGACATCATCTCGTTGGAGATATCGGGCGGCGTGAAAAACGGCGTAACCGTGTGACAGTTTTCCAACGCATCCAGCAAGCGGACTGCGTCTACCGCATCCTGATTTGTTGCGGCGTGATGTGTGCCTGTTCGCGCATCAAACACATCGCGCGCGCCGCCCAGATTATGAAAATATAAATTTCCGCCGCCGAATTCATTGACCTTGCCATTCCGTCCGCGAATCACGGAGCGCTTGTTCGCTTTGGCAATGCTGTCCATCACAAGTTCGGGCGGGAAACACAGACGGTTATTTTTTATCGTACAGCCCGCGCCCATCAAAATGCTCAAGCTTTCTTTTTGATTCCATATAAAGCCCACTTCACTCATGACGTGAAGCGTGGCTTCGTGCATTGCTTTTATATCCTCGTCACTTAGAAACTTCAACGGCTCCATACCCGCTCCACTTTAAATAATTTTTTTACCACAAAGTGTCACAAAGGATTAATAGGTTTTCCTTCGTGTACCTTTGTGTCCTTCGTGGTTAAACAGTTTTTTCCAACACCTTCGCTATAAACTCCACACACTTTTCTTCCGCGTCAATTATAGTATTCATATCTAAAAACGCATGACCTTCATTTTTATAGATCAGCAATTCAACTTCCTTGCTTAATTCAACCAGTTTATCACGCGCGTCAATTGAATCAGATGCGGGGCAGCGCGGATCGATTCCGCCGCAGATCATTTGCACGGGCGCGTTAACTTTATCCAAAAAGAAATAAGGTGAATGCGAGACCCATAGTTCGTGATTATCTTCTGGGTCGCCCATGTTTTCAATATTCCAATGTTGTAAATCTTCACGCGAGTTTTTGTGCGATTTCAACCAATTTAAGAATGGAACAACTGCCGAGCCGACCGCGAATAATTCGGGATACATTGTCATGCAAGACATTGTCAGAAAACCGCCATGGCTTCTGCCTGTCACCGCAATTTTATTTTTTTCAGCTAAACGATTTTCAATTAAATAATGGACACCCGCCGCGCAATCATCAGTATCCACGCCGCCCATATCGTAGCGGCTGGCGTTTTGCCATTTTTTGCCATAGCCGGTTGAGCCGCGATAATTGGGCGCAAGCACTGTCCAGCCGCGTGAAGCCATGTGACTCATCATTGGCTCCCATAAAAATTGATACAACCAATTCGGTCCGCCATGAATGTTGATCACTGCGCGTGTGCTATCTTTTGCGCGATACAACAATGCGGGAACTTGCGTTCCATCTTTGCTGGTGTAAAAAACTTCCTCGGGATGAATAAATTCTGTATTCCGTAACGCGAAGCGGTTGGGCAATGAATTCGTTAGTTGTTGTATCGCGTCATCTTCAAGATTGATTTTCCACAAGTCACATGGATGACTTGTATCTTCATATAGAATTACAACGCTGTCAGATGTGAACTGCGGAAAGTAATGGACTCCATCCCCGATTTTTTTCTGATGAATGACACCGCCTTCATTCTTAAACTGGAAGCTGGTCTTTGCACCTTCAGAATGTACCCAGCCGATACAGTCTCCGCTGCGCGACCATGCAGGTTGTGCGTCATCGCCAATAGATTCGTTGACCCATGTAATTTGCTGAGTCTCGATATTGAACAATCCAATATCGTGCCATTCACCGTTTTCTCCAGAGAATGCCAGAAATTTAGAATCAGGTGACCATGCAGGCTGCTGCGCGTTTAACAGTTGACCATTTATTGTTAGTTGAGTCGTATTGACTCTCACGCCTTTGCGTGGACGATTGACAGGCATGACATAAATACTTCTATCGCTCGCTGTTGATTCAGCTTCGATGGCAATCCATTGACCATCGGGTGACCATTTCGCATCCCAGCAGGGACGGAAAACATTCTTGAGCATACGCCCCGGGGTTCCGTCAACGGGGAGCAGGTGTAGGGCGAATTGTCCGTGCTTGTCAGAAAGCACAGCCAGCATTTGACCATCCGGTGACCATGAGATATTCGGTTGGTGCGCGTAAGCAATTTGAGGTGTGAGGTCTTTGCAAATATTAGTAGTTAGATCATAGACAACGATGTGATAGGCCTCGCTGCCGTCAAGGTCAAGTGCATACGCGAGTTTTGTGCCATCAGGCGAATGTAGCGGGGAGAATTTGCTCCCTTGTTTTTGAGAAACAGGCAGAGGTAAGGGCGATGCGGCTTTGTCGTTAAGTCGCATTTCATATAATTCCCATCCGCCTGTTTTGTTCCAGGAAAAGACCAACCTTTGCCCGTCGGGTGAGATGTCAAAATTTAATCCGCTGTCTACATGCGGGACGCGCAAAAGTTGGGAGAGGTTGAGCATGTTAGGCAGGGTGAAAATCCTCGATCAGGGGTAGGTGTTCGATGCCCGCTTTTTTGGCGAGGTCGAGCATAAAGGTGTGAAGTTCGATTAACTTGGCAGGATCAATTTCAGGCCGCTTGTAGGATGCGAGTAAATCATTCACCATTACTTTGGCGCGTTCGAAGGTATCCAGCGAGCCTGCTTTTTTCCAATCGCGCATGGAGGCACGATCAATCACATCACTTGGTAAATGCTGTTCCTTGCGGAAGAGATTCATTGTAACGCGTTGTTTGAGAAAATCGCCGCCTTTGAAGTTGATGTTTTTATCATAGAACTCGGTTGCCAATGTTTCGGTGTGAAGCTGCACACCTCCGAGCATACGCTTTGCCATCGAGATGCCTTCGGCATCGACCACAAGTTTTTCTGCGCTGTGGCACGAAAGGAAATCCAACATGCCTGAGCCTGAGATCATGTTGATGCCGCTCAGTGCGCCGATCATGGCTGAGATTCCGCTTTCAAGTCCTGCTTGTGCATCGACCAGTTTTGAGTCGGTGGCGCCGAGATAGGTGTGAGTGGGCATGCCGAGTGATTTTGCAACTTGTGCATAGGAGCAATCCAACATGGCGGTTTCAACAGCACCCATGGGAGTTGCACCTTTGCGCATGTCAAAGATGGCGGCCGCACCGCCCCAAACGATGGGCGAACCCGCATGTGCAAGCTGATGAATAGTGATGCCTGCCAGACATTCTGCCGCGTGTTGTGTGACTGTGCCGAGCATGGTCACGGGAGCGGCCGCGCCTGATAAAGGAACGGAAACAATTTCAGCAGGGACGCCTGCGCGTGCCAATGCGATCAAATTGCCTGCGCCAAAGTTACTCCAAATTAATGGAGGAGCAGGGCAAACGTCAAAGATGGCGCGTGGTTTTTCGCGCGCGGCTGCATGTCCGCCGGCGAGGACGGCGAGCATGTCGATCATTTCAGTGACGGTCTTATTTGTGAATGCACCTGTGACGATTGGCTTTTTAGAATAGATCAAACACAAATAGAGTCGATATGAATCCTGAATGGTTTGCGGCACATCATGGCAGACCACCGCAGTGGATTGCGCATCGTATTGCGAGAGTTGCTCTGCTACTTTGAGAAGTTTGATAAGGTGAGGGGTTTCAGTGGTGTCGTGCTCAAGGGTTTCTGGATTAAGCATGGCAATGCCAGAAGAACCCGGGTCAAAATGGACAGCATCGCCTCCATACTTGACTTTTGGATTGCCTTCGTAATCGTAAAGATAAAACTCGCGGGGAGTGCTTTCCAGTGCTTTGTGTACGATCTGTTCCGGGATGTGGACAACATTTGTCTCAGGGTCCACTTGCGCGCCCGCCGAGCCAAGCAAATCTCTGGCTTCTTCATTGTTGACTTTGATGCCAGGCTTCAACATGAGTTGATAAGCCTCATCCAGAATACGGGCGATCATTTCTTCTTCCAGCAATAAAAGTTTGGGTTGCATGGGATACCTCTGAAAATTAAATTAGGAATTGGGAATTAGGGATTAGGAATTTGTTTCTCTTTAGCGGCGAAGGGATTAGGGCAGTAATCGCTTCGCCGCTAATCCCTTTTCATTCTCTTTGGTTGATATTAGACGTTCAAACGTCAAAACATTTGAACGTTGAAACGTTTTCTACTGATCTGCCTTGCCAACCAATTCCTTTGCAATTCTCACTGCGCCGATTGCATCTTCTGAATAGCCATCGGCTTTGATCTTCGTGACCCAGTCGCGGGTGATTGGAGCGCCGCCGACCATCACTTTGATGCGCGGGCGCAAACCTTCTTTATCCAGTTCTTCGATTACTTCGCGTTGACGTACCATCGTGGTGGTTAACAAAGCGCTCATACCGATAATGTCGGCGTTGATCTCAAGCGCCTTGCTGATGATGTTCGCGGCTGGTTGATCTACGCCCAGGTCAATGACTTCAAATCCAGAAGCGCTGAGCATCGTGCCGACAAGAGTCTTGCCGATCTCGTGAATGTCACCTTCAACAGTTGCGAGTACTACTTTCCCCATCATCTCGCGGGCTTCGCCGAGTTTGAGCAACTCAGGCTCCAACACGGCGACTGCGGCTTTCATCGCTTCGCCTGCCATCACCAATTCTGGCAGGAACGCTTCACCCAGTCCAAATTGATCGCCGATGTAATTCACACCAATCACAAATCCTTTTGTGATCGTTTCCAATGGGTGCATATTTAATTCAATGGATTTCTTCGCAAGTTCAATTGCGATATCCGAGTCCCCATCAATAATACATTGTGCCATCTCTTTATAAAGTTCTTCAGACATACCGACTCCTATTTTGATTTCTTGATAAGAAATAAAACTTGTTCTTCTTTTTCACGCAGTAAATCCACGGGAACGTTCAAATATTCCTTTAGCCATTTTCCAGATTCCATAAGGTGCTCAATTGATTTTTTTACTGTTTTTTCGACATCCTTATTTTTGAGCGCATCCAGAATGGAGCTGTGTTCCTTTTGCATGTCGTCCATGCTGCTTGCCAGCAATTCAGGGTTGCGAAAGATCGCTTCATATAGCAGCCAATCTGGAAATGCATTTGAGACAACCGCATACAGTTTGATCAACAGATCATTATTGGATGCTTCTGCAATACGCGAATGGAATTCGCGGCTGGATTGCCGAATTTGGGACATCTCGTTTAATGTATGATGCTCCTTCATGTTTGCCAGCATCTTTTCCAGTCCTGAAATTTGTTCGGGCGTTATATTTTTTGCCGCCTCTTTTGCGATCATCGCTTCGAGAATCAGACGCAAGCCATAGGCTTCCACAATATCCTTGGTAGACATTTCACGAACGCGTACACCTCGATAAGGCACACGTTCCGCAAGACCCGAAGCAACCAACAGGTCAAGCGCTTCACGCACAGGAGTCATACTGACTCCCATTTGGCTGGCAATGTCTTCCTGGCGCAGCCAATCACCGGGGGAGTATTTCCCTGCGATAATATGGCGGTGCAGCGCGTCAAAAATTTCCTCTTTGAGAGGTTTGTGGGTGAGTTCTTTTTCGGTAGTTAATGTCATGATTATATATTATATATAATCTTTGCTAATTGCGGAAGTCCCATTTGCCACAGAAGCAGAGTTTGGGCGAATGCAAATATTCACCACTACCTTGAAGAAAATAACCAATTTGAGAGTCTTCATAAAACCCCGAAACTGCTGCGGGAGTATATAATTCAAAAAAATACCCACAGGATAACTATGCAGACAAACGAATCGATGAGCCAATTCCGCTTGAAATGGTTGGATGTAATACGCGCACTGGGCGCATTTTTAGTGGTGCTGGCGCATGTTGCATATACTGGGTCTGGTCATAATGTGGTCACAAGTTTTTATTTCATACTTACCCGAACAGCGGTTCCGCTATTTTTTATGGCCAGTGGATTATTGTTACTATCAAAGAATGAAACCTATCTGGATTTTTTCAAGAAGCGCGCGCTAAAAGTCTTTGTACCATTTCTGATCTGGTCGGTGATTTATCTTGTCTGGCAAAAGGAAAGTGTAGACCAACCATTTCTTACGATCCTAAAAATCTATTTTGTAAAGATCGTCCACGGCCCGCGCGCAAATCACCTGTGGTTCTTTTATGAGTTATTCGGTCTGTACTTGTTTACCCCGATCTTGCGTTTGTTTGTTCAGAAAGCTGCAAATAAAGACTTGCTTTATTTTTGCGGAATCTGGTTCTTGTTCACTCCGCTTGTCGGGCTTGTAGAAGAGTTCACACCTATTAAAATAGGCGTTGAATATTACTTCCTAAATGGATACATCGGATATTTTATTTTTGGATATCTGGCGGGCAGGCTGCAATTTTCCCGCTCTCATAAATTCATAGCAGCGCTCGTCTTTTTTGTAAACTTGATCGTCACGCTGGTTGGCTTTTATTTATTCGACCTATATAATATTAAAAGCCAATATTTGGGAGATTACCTGAGTGTCAATATTGTCTTGATGTCCACGTCACTTTTTGTGATGTTTACTGAATTGCACGTGCCAGATCCTATATACCCGCTTATTTCCCTCTTAAGCCGCACGAGTTTTGGCGTTTATCTCGCGCATGTGCTGGTGATGTCCACGTTTTTTTCCATCCCGTTCTTTTCATCATTAACCATGATCGGTTCGGCTGTTTATATGATTCCGCTTTTGGGCTTGATCGGTTACTTATTATCTCTGTTGCTGATCGTTATTCTGCAAAAAATCCCCATTCTAAAGTATGCCGTGCCATAAAAAATCCTTTCGGTTATACTCGGCGTATTGGAGCACCCATGTCTGAAATTGATCTCACCCTTATCAAACCTGCAATTGAATCTTACATCCCGATGGGCCGCTCAGGACTTTTGCCTGCTTTGCATGCAGCTCAAAAAATTTACGGATGGCTTCCTGAAGAAGTTGCCGCTGAAGTGGCTAGATCATTAAAAATACCGCTTGCTGATGTACACGGTGTCATCGAATTTTATTCGCTTTATTACAATGAACAGGTCGGTAAAAAATTCATTCGAGTTTGTACTGACCCGGCGTGTGCCCTCAAAGGTGCAGATGGACTCCTCAATTATCTTTGCAAACAGTATGACGTAGAAGCGGGCCAGACGACCGATGACCTGTCTCTAACCATTGAGCGGAGTCCATGCCTGGGGCTTTGTGAGCAAGCTCCAGCCGCGCTCGTGGACGAGGACGCAGAGATCAATATTTCCTCTGAATTTGATTCCTATGATTTGGGCATTCCTCAATCTCTTGTTTATGGTTCCATCCGCGAGTTGACATCCAATTGCGGATCAGGCACTACCACCCTTGCAAAATATGGCCAATACTTAGCCTATAAAAAAGCATTGACCATGACTCCTGAAACCGTAATTACAGAAATTAAAGCTGCGGGACTAGTAGGTCGCGGCGGCGCAGCTTTCCCAACGGGAATCAAATGGGAAGGCGCGGCAAAGGCAAAAGGTGACCAAAAATATGTCATCTGTAATGCCGATGAGTCAGAACCTGGTACATTCAAAGATAGAATTTTATTATTGGATGATCCGCATCGCACGATTGAGGGGATGTGTATTGCTGCGTTCGCCATTGGTGCGAACAAAGGATATTTATATATCCGCGGTGAGTATCCATATATTGTGCCTGTGTTGGAAAACGCATTGAACGAAGCCCGTATGGATGGCTACTTGGGCGAACATTTTGATATTGAAATCCGCGTTGGCGCGGGTGCTTATATTTGCGGTGAAGAGACCGCGCTGTTTGAATCAATTGAAGGGAAGCGCGGATTTCCACGAGTGAAGCCGCCTTTCCCAACAACGAATGGTCTATTTGATAAGCCAACTGTTGTCAATAACGTGGAAACACTTTGTAATGTGCCTCTTGTTATCTCAAAAGGCTCTGCAGAATACCGCAAGATTGGTACGGAAAAATCCCCTGGCCCCAAATTATTTTGCGTTTCTGGTGATGTTGTAAAGCCAGGTATGTATGAAGTTCCATTTGGAGTCACTTTGCGGGAGCTACTGAGGATGGCGGGCGGCGTTGCAGATAAAAAACCCCTCAAAGCAGTTTTATTCGGCGGTGCGGCAGGTGCATTCGCAACATCCGCTCATTTGGATGTAAAAATGACTTTTGAAGACCTGCGCGCGGTTGGCTTGCCTTTAGGCTCAGGCGTAGTAATGGTCTTCGATGAGACACGTGATATTCGCGATGTCTTGAAACGGCTTGGAAAATTCTTTGCGCATGAGTCTTGTGGTAAGTGCTATCCGTGCCAAATGGGAACACAGCGTCAGATGGAAATTCTCAACCGCGTGGCAAATGGTAATGCATTACCCGACGACATGATCCGTCTTGAAGATGTCGGCTGGACAATGACAGATGCCAGCCTGTGCGGATTGGGCCAAACTGCGGCCAGTGCGGTTTTGTCCGCGATGAAGTTGTGGCCTGAGTTGTTTGGTAAAGATGAAATGAAGGAAGAAAAAGTTTCTAAGGTGTCATAGGTTCCTAACATGTCTAAAGTAAACCCGAAAGTAGCAATAACGAAGAGCAAGAAAACAACAACTAAAAATGACCTTCAACCTTCAACCTTTGACCTTCAACCTTCAACCTTCCACTTTTGACATATAAGGTGCATTCATGACAATCACATTAACGATAGACGGACAAGAAGTAAATGCCGAAGAAGGAAAAACCCTGCTCGAAGTGACGCGAGAAATGGGCGGGGATGTTCCCACAATCTGCTTCCACGAAGCGACAACCGCCAATGGGTTGTGCCGCATGTGTGTCGTGGAAGTTGAAGGGCAGAGAGTGCTTCAGCCAGCTTGCATCGTCAAAGCGGGATCAGGCATGCAGGTCCAGACCCGAAGCGAGAAAGTTGTCCGCGCACGCCGAACTATTTTAGAGATGCTGGCATCCACCATGGATTTATCTGAAGCGGCTGAAGTCCAAAATATGATGGTTGACTATGGCGCATCCACAAGCCGCTTTCCCGATGCAGAGCGCAGAGAATCAGCAGTCATTGATGACAACCCGATGTATGTGCGCGATTACTCGAAGTGTTTGTTATGCTGGCGCTGTGTGCAGGTTTGCGCCGAGGATGCTCAATACACCTTCGCGATCAACTTCGATGGCCGTGGATTTGAAACACAAATTGGGACTTTCTTTGACAAAGCCATTCCCGAAACATCCTGTGTCTTGTGTGGTCAGTGCGTTGCGGTTTGCCCGACAGGCGCGTTAAAACCAAAACGCGAATATTTATTGGAACAGGGTAAAACGCCAGACGAAATCAGCGTAATGAATACGGGTAGGAAGAAACGTAAAAACGTTTAAACGTTCAAACGTTCTGGAGGAACGATGATTAAAGCAGATCGCGTTGTCACTACCACCTGCCCGTATTGCGGCGTGGGATGCAATTTACAGCTACATGTAAAAGATGAGCATATCTTTAAAGTCACATCGCCGTTTGACTCACCTGTCAACCACGGCAATTTGTGCGTCAAGGGACGTTTTGGATATGATTATGTCTATCATCCGAAGCGGATAACAACGCCGATGGTGAGGCGATACTTGCTTGAGGGAAAATCAATATTTGATATTCGTGCTTCGAGTGCGCAGGAACATAGCGCTTTGAGAGTCCAGAATTTCGAATTGTCGAATAACGAATTATCGCCTTCTCCCTGGGACTGGATTCCAACCGATTGGGATACCGCATTAAATATTACTACAGACAAACTTGTTGAAATCTACAAACGCGATGGCTCAGACGCAATGGCAGTCTACGCCTGTGCCAAAGCCACCAACGAAGATAATTATCTTTTGCAAAAAATGTATCGTGCCTTGTTCCGCACGAATAATGTAGATCATTGCACGCGCTTATGCCACGCGGGTTCAGTCGTTGCCCTGCAACAGGCTACTGGTTCTTCCGCGATGAGCAACACCGCTTCACAAGTCATTCAAAATGATGTGTTCATTGTGACTGGTTCGAATACAAGTGAAAACCATCCCATCATTGCTTTACAAATGAAAGAAGCTGTTCGGCAACACGGCGCAAAGATGATCGTCATCGATCCGCGCCGAATTGAACTCGTTGATTTTGCCGAGATGTGGCTTCCGCTCAAGCCTGGCACGAACGTGCCTGTATTTTCTGCGATGGCGCATGTTATTGTCAAAGAAGATTTGGTTAATCATGAATTTATTTCCAATCGCACCGAAGGCTTCAATGATTTTATAGAATCGCTTGATAAATTTACGCCTGAATATGCCGAGGAAATTTCTGGCGTGCCCGCCGAAGATATTCGCAAAGCAGCCCGCATGTATGCCACCGCTGAAAAAGCCGCGATCTATTGGGGTATGGGTATCTCACAGCTTTCACATGGCACGGCTAGTGCGCTTGCGTTGATCAACCTCGCTTTTCTCACGGGTCATATTGGACGTGAAGGCACGGGCCTCAATCCCTTGCGCGGACAAAATAACGTGCAGGGCGCAAGCGATATGGGCTGTATGCCCTTTCATTATCCGGGCTATATGCGTGTGGACAATCCTGATAATCGCGCAAAATGGGAAAAAGCCTGGAACATCGAAGAAGGCGGGTTGAGTCTCAAATTGGGTTTGACCACCACTGAAATTTTAAGTCATGCGCACGAAGATGGAATCCGCTCGTTGTTTATCATGGGCGAGAACCCGATGATGTCTGAGCCGAATCTAAATGAAACACGCAAGCACATGGAGCAATTGGAATTCCTTGTTGCGCAGGATATTTTCATGAATGAAAGCGGAGCCTTTGCAGATGTCTTCCTGCCCGCAACTCCCTTCGCTGAAAAAGATGGCACGTTCTCGAATACAGATCGCCGCGTACAGCGTGTGCGTGCGGCACATGCTCCGCGTGGACAGGCGCGAGTCGATTGGCAGATTATTTGTGATGTAGCCCAGCGCATCGAATCTAAACTGGGAGTTGCCTCAGCGTACTGGAAGTATTCCAACCCTGAACAGATTCTGCGTGAAATGGGAAACGTGAATTCCGATTACGCGGGCATTACCTATGAGCGCATTGATAAAGTTGGCTTGATCTACCCCGTGCCTGCATTAGATCACCCCGGCACTCCGACTCTCTTCACCGAAACTTTCCCACGCGGACGTGGAAAATTTCACCCATTGGATTATGTTCCTGTGATGGAAGAAGCCAACGATGAATATCCATTTATCTTAACTACAGGTCGCGTACTTGAACATTGGCATGGCGGCTCAATGACTCGCAACTCTGTCCTCGACGAAGCCTACCCCGAAGCGCGCGTGGAAATGCATCCTGCCGATGCTGAGATTCATGGCATTCGAAACGGCGACCCGCTCAAAGTCCGGAGTAGACGCGGAGAAGTAATTCTGCGAGTCACAGTCACAGAGAAAACATCTGTGGGCGTGGTCTTCATCCCATTTCACTTTGCAGAAGCCGCCGCGAATTTATTGACGAATGATGTTCTTGATCCGCTGGCAAAAATCCCTGAGTTCAAAGCCTGCGCGGTGCAGGTTTTCCCCGCGCGGGAAGATGATTTGCCCAATCCTGATGCGGTTTTGAATAGAGGTAGGTATTAAATTAAAAAGACTGTTTCAAAATATGAAACAGTCTTTTTAATGTTTCTTTTACAGTTCGTTATGGATGTTAATTGTGGGTTTTACAGTAAAATCAGGATACTCAATGAAAAATAATCTTGACGTTTTAATTCCTGGAAATGCAGAGAAGGAACTGTCTGCAAATTTGCTTCGTTCCCTTGCGACGGCTGTGTTGCTTCTGAGTGTGCTGTTTATGGTATCAGCACTATTGGTATTCCATGAATTGATTATGAGAGCGGTGATTTTCTCTGGCGGAGGAACGCTGGTTTGTTCATTAGTTCTTTGGCTGATTCGCGGTCAACGAGTACGCATGGCTGGAATGATTTTTGTTGCTTTTCTTTGGTTGATGATTTCCATTGGCGCTTATACTGCTTCGGGCGTAACAGCGCCGATCTTCATTGGATACATGGCTGTCCTTCTGATTGGATCACTGATTCTTGGAACGACAAGCGGAATATGGATTGCACTTTTTAGTGTTGGGTTTGGGGGCTTTATGATCTATGCTGAAATAAATAAATTTCTTCCAGCTGCTCGTGAATATTCCCCGCTCGCCAGATTGTTTATTTATGCTTTTTTCTTTTTTGTGATCCTGTTGCTTCAAAGAGCAACTGTTGAAACAACCAGAGAGGCCATTGCCCGCGCAAATGCCAGTGAAATTAAATATCGTTCCTTTTTGGAGAATATTTCAACGGTCACTTATATTAATGATATATCTTTGGATTCTTTGACAACCTATGTCAGTCCGCAGGTAATGAAAATGCTGGGTTATTCTCAAGATGAATTTTTGTCAAACTCTGCGTTGTGGATGGAAATTCTCTTTCCAGAAGATCGTGAAAATGTTATTTCAGAAAATAGGAGAACTTCTGAAACTGGGGCAGCCTTCATCATGGAGTACCGTGTTATCTCGAAGGATCAGCGGATAATCTGGGTGCGGGATGAAGCTTTCCTTGCCCGTGATGAAGTTGGGAATCCTGAATATTGGTTAGGCTCCTGGACGGACATTACACAGAAAAAAAAGTCAGAGGCTGCGCAAGCGGAAGCGGTTGATGCTTTGATAAGCCGTACGAATCAACTTCAGACCGCCAGCGAAGTATCCAGTGCGGCAACCTCTATTTTGGAGTTAAGTGAGTTGATGCCCAAGGTGGCAGAACTCATCCGCTTTCATTTTGATTATTACTATGTAGGCATTTTTCTGGTGGACGAGAAGCGCGAAATTGCTGTGCTGCGCGCGGCTACTGGCGAAATGGGCAGGCAGCTTCTGGCGGCGCAGCATTCGTTGCTGGTTGGTAATACTTCAATGATTGGGTGGTGTATAGCAAATAATCAAGCGCGTATTGCATTGGACGTGGGAAAAGATGTTGTGCGTTTCAAGAATCCTGTTCTGCCGTTATCTCGTTCTGAACTTGCTTTGCCTTTAAGAGCGCATGGGCAGGTGATTGGCGCCATGTCCATTCAGTCGGAAAAAGAAGCGGCGTTTACTGATGCAGATATCACTGCCTTACAAACGATGGCTGACCAGGTGGGGAATGCAATTGAAACTGCGCGTTTATTTGATGAACGTTCCAGCCTGATTAATGAGTTGGGCGCAAAGAATGCTGAATTGGAACGATTTTCCTATACAGTCTCTCATGATTTGAAATCACCGTTGGTGACCATTCGAGGTTTTGTAGGCTATTTGTGGGAGGATGCCAAGAAGGGCGATCTGGCGCGTTTCGAGAAGGATATGCAGCGTGTGATCCATGCAACGGAGAAAATGCAGAGCCTTTTAAACGACTTGCTTGAACTTTCACGAGTCGGACGGGTGATTAATGCTTCGGAAAACATTGGGTTTGGGAACATCGTAAAAGAGACATTAAACCTGATCGTAAGCCCATCTGTGCAGGAAGCCATTAAGTTTGAAATACAGGATGGTCTACCCGCTGTCCATTGTGATCACACACGAATTGTGGAGGTGACGCAAAACCTTGTTACCAATGCAATTAAGTTTATGGGCGAACAGTCTGCGCCGTGTATCCAGATCGGCACGGTAGGCCTGGATGTGCAGACAGGCTACCCCATTTTTTTTGTTAAAGATAATGGAATTGGAATTGAATCACAGCATTATGAGCGGATATTTGGTTTATTTAATCGCTTGGACTTAAATATCGAAGGTACAGGCATTGGGCTGGCAATTGTAAGAAGAGTAATTGAAGTTCATGGTGGGCGTATCTGGGTCGAGTCTGACGGTAAAAATAAGGGGAGTGCATTTTATTTTAGCCTGCCGCCTGCTGAATCGATGTAGAAATTAATTCGCAAAAATAGAAGTTTATGCGTGAAATTTATTGACCGCAGATTACCGTCAAACTGATGGTAATCTGCGGTCAAATGGTTTTACAACAGAATCTGTATGATGTTAAATATGTTGAATCAACTTTCAAGCATGTGGCGGGCTTCTTCATGCATCCATTTGCGGCCGTCACGCGCCAGCATGGAATTTGCTTCAGCGGGGCCCCATGTTCCGGGTTTGTAAACAGCGAGCGGCGGGGCTTGATCGGTTTCCCATGCTTGTAATATGGGGTCAATTAAACTCCAGGCTGTTTCCACTTCATCTGCACGTGTGAACAGCGAAGCGTCGCCTTGTAATGCATCCAGCAGCAGGCGTTCATAGGATTCTGGGATCGCAGTTTGACCGAAGACTTCAGCGTAATTGAATTCCATATCCACTGAGCGCGTGTCTGAAACTGTGTCGGGCGCTTTGGCTTCAAAGCGCAGGTGAATGCCTTCGTCAGGTTGAAGATATAGCACAAGCATATTGGCCGCGGTTTTATGCCCGGGTGCCATGGGGAACATTGCCAGCGGTGGTTCCTTGAAGCTGATGATGATCTGCGAATGTTTCTCGGCTAAGTTTTTACCTGAACGTAAATAGAATGGCACACCCTGCCAGCGCCAGTTGTTGACATATAGCCGCAGCGCCGCGTAGGTAGGTGTAATCGAATTGGGTTTAACTTCGGCTTCGTTTAGATACCCTTTGTATTGCGCGCGTACCGTATGTTCTGCCACGGCTGCCCCGGTGATGGGTTGAATGGCGCTCAGTACTTTTACTTTTTCATTTCGCAAAGATCCGGCCTTGAAAGACGCAGGGGGTTCCATTGCGACTAGCATCAACAATTGCAGTAAATGATTTTGGAACATGTCGCGCAATACGCCCACGCTGTCGTAGTATCCTGCGCGGTGTTCAAGCCCAACTTTTTCAGCTACTGTAATTTGGACATGGTCAATATAGTTGCGGTTCCAAAGCGGCTCAAAGATCGTATTGGCAAAACGCGTAAACAAAATGTTCTGTACGGTTTCTTTTCCAAGATAGTGATCAATACGGTAGATTTGTTCTTCCTTTAGTCCTTTGTGTACCTGCTGATTCAGTTTTTGCGCTGATGCGAGGTCTGTGCCAAATGGTTTTTCCAACACTACGCGCCGCCAGCCGCCATTTTCATGGATTTGCCCTGTTTCACCCAGTTGCTCAATAATGTTCGGGAACAAGGTTGGAGGAATAGCCATATAGTAAAGACGATTGGCTGTACCCGCTTCCAACTCGACCAGGCGGTTGGCAAGATTTTGAAAATCTGCGGTCTGGTCATAGCGGCCTTGTTGATAAAAAAGATGCGGCGCAAAGGCTGTCCATTCTTCTTCTGTGAATTTAAAACCAGCGAATTGCTTTGCCCCAACCTGCAAGTGGTTTCTAAATTGTTCGTCTGTAAATGCTGTGGCGCCAAAACCTACAATGGAGAATGCTTTGGGGAGCCGTCCCTTGCGCGATAAATGCAGCAGGGATGGGATTAATTTACGCTGGGTAAGATCGCCTGAAGCGCCGAAGATAATAATTGAAGCAGGTAGCTCGTTATTCATAAATTTTTTCTCACAGGTTTGCTCAACCTGCCCGACGCCTTTTTTGAAGGGAATGTGGTTTCCTGAGTACGTAAGGCAGGTTGATTGGCTCACAGCCGGGGGATTTGTAAAAAATTATTCAGATTTCTTGATCGCATGTCCGCCGAATTGATTGCGTAAGGCCGCCAGCATGCGGGCGGGGTAATTCTCTACGTCGCGGCTGGCGAAGCGCATTTGAAGCGCGAGTGTGATGATGGGCGCAGGCACATCAAGGTCGATCGATTCGAAAACAGTCCAGCGGCCTTCGCCGGAATCAGCTACCCAAGGTTTGATATCTTTTAGCTCAGCATCTTCGTCGAGAGCGTTTGCTGCCAGATCCAGCAGCCAGGAGCGGACGACGCTGCCATTTTGCCAAATGTGGGAGATTTGTGAAAGATCCAAACCAAATTCTTTTTTGGCTTTGAGAATGCCAAAGCCTTCGGCGAAGGCTTGCATCATGCCGTATTCAATTCCGTTGTGAACCATTTTCACATAATGACCTGCGCCATGCGGGCCGACGCGTCCCCAGCCAGATTCTTTTCCGGGGGCGAGCGTTTCAAAGATGGGACGAAGTTTTTCGGCAATATCTTCTATGCCGCCAATCATTAAGCTATATCCTTCGGTGAGACCCCAAATGCCGCCGCTGGTGCCGCAGTCTACAAAGTCTATACCTTTGGCTTCCAGCATGGCTGCGTGTGCGATTGTGTCTTTGTAGTTTGAGTTGCCGCCGTCGATGATAATATCGCCTTTTTGCAACAGTGATGCGACTTTGTCAATCGTGTCTGTGGTGTTCTTGCCGGATGGCACCATAACCCAGACGATTTTCGGTGATGAAGTAAGTTTGCCAACTGCTTCTTCCAAAGAAGTTGCACCTTCTGCGCCAAGTTTAATTGCGGCTTCAACCGTCTCTTGTGTGCGCGCAAAACCAACCACACGATGACCGCCGCGTACCAGGCGTGTGGCCATGTTTAATCCCATTTTCCCTAAACCGATTAATGCAAGTTCCATTGTTTGCTCCTCTGTTCCTTTTAATTAATATTTTTACAATTTACTTGCGGCAGCTTCATCCACCAGCCAGAGGACTTCTCCATCTATGGGGTGGATGCGCTGAGCAGGCAATAGTTCGGGATGATATACCCCATTCAAGATGCTGGCAAGTGTCTCTGACTTACTTTTGCCAACTGCCAAAAAAGCCACGCGCCGCGCCGCATTAAATACAAGCGGAGTGAGTGAGATACGACGCGCGGGGCGGTCTTGATAATTTGCTGTGACTGCGATTGCAGGCGTTTCTGTCTGTACTTGTGAGCCTGGGAATAGGGATGCGGTATGACCATCATCGCCCATGCCAAGTAATACGAGATCGAAGCGCGGCCACGCAAATGGCGCTTCTGAGAAATTGTTTAGTATGTGTGCGTACTCTTTTGCCGCATCTTCAGGGTCTAATTCAGAGGCTGCGCGGTGGATATTTTCAACGGGCAGCGGCACATGATCGAAGAGCGCCTGTTTTGCTTGAAAGTAATTATTACCCGGGTCTGTAGGTGAGACACAACGTTCGTCGCCCCAGAAAGCATGTACTTTGTTCCATTCGATTTGGTTACGATATGGAGCCTGCGCCAGCAGTTCATAAAGCGGTTTGGGTGTGCCTCCGCCGGATAGGGCTGTCAGAAAACGTCCACGGGCGGCAATGGCTTGTGCTGCTGAATCCACGAACAACTCTGCGGCGGCGATGCTTAACTCTTGAATATCTTTGAAAATGTGTATGGTTGGTTTCATCTGGTTGAAAAGTGTAACATAATATATTTTGTGTGAGGTGAATTGGCTATCAGGTTGGGATCATACCCATGCGCTGTCAATTTATAGGACAATATTTTTTCCAAGGTTTTGCCCCAGCGCTTTTTGATACACCAAATTTGCGCCGACTAAATCTTCCATGGCGTGTCCCATGGATTTGTAGATCGTTATTTCCTGTTCGTTGGTTCTGCCAGGTTTTTGATTTAATAAAACTTCGCCAAGCTCGGTTCCAAAATTGGAATCCAAGCCTTGTAATTCGGCGCTGCCAACAGGCGGCGGACTGAATGCGACTTTTGATTCGACAAAGACATGGCTCTTTTCAATCAGGTCGCGCGGTAATTCTCCGCCTGGGGGACGATAGCCAACCGAGGTGATATGCACACCTTCTTTTAGCCATTCAGTTTTGATGACGGGTTCAAGCGATGAGGTGCAGAGACAAACTATGTCCGCGTTGGAAACTGCTTGTTGGACAGAATCAGCTGTGGCTGCGTTTGAGGCGCAGGAGGATACTGCCTGGGCTTTGGAAATATCCCTCGAAGCGATCCAGACCTGTTTGATGCCGCTTAATGTCTCAATCATCTTTAAATGGGTTTGGCCTAAAACACCCGCGCCGATAATGGCGACTGTTTTGCTGTTTTTACGCGCCAGCATTTTGATGGAAAGAATTGCGCCCGCAGCGGTGCGCAGTGCGGTGATGTATTCGCCGTCCATAAAGGCGATGGGGGAGCCTGTTTCTGAGTCGAAGAGTGTGATGACGGCTTGATGATCGGGGATGTTTTGTTTGTGGTTGTCGTGAAAGACGCTGACGAGTTTGACCGACATTAATTTGTTTGGCATGTAGGCGGGCATACTGACCAAAAGACCTTTGGGTGCGACGACTTGATTGCGCGGAGGCACATTGAGTTGGCCCGCGCTTAAGGCTTTGAAGCCTTCTTCAAGCGCGGTGAGTAATTCCTGTGGGTTGAGAAGTTTTTCAACTTCGGCGCGGGTGATGAAGAGCATGTTGAATCAACTATCTTTTTGCGCCTGTTACTTTGGCAGTGGCGGCGGAGCGGGTATGCACATTCAACTTTTCAAATATGGCTTTGAGATGGCGTTTGATGGTGTTGGTGGAAATGACGAGTTTGTCGGCAATTTCCTTGTTCGCCAGACCTTGTGCAAGAAGTTCGAGGACTTCGCGTTCGCGTTCTGTAAGTGCGCTTAATTCATCTGTGGCTTTGCTCGCAATTTTGGTGTCTTCCAAAATGCGTTTGAATGTGGCGCGGTCGAAGGTTTGTTTTTCGATATAGGCGGAGATGGAGTATGTAGAGTATATGCGCTGAATCTCTTCGGGGTCTGAGAATCCGCTGACCACGATGGCTGGAATATGATTTTCTTTTGTAATCTCAAGCAGTTGATACCCATGCGGTTCCCGATCTTCAGGGTTAATTATTTTTTGACCGATGATCTCATTCAGCGAAAGATCCAACACGGCAATTGAATAATTTTCCTTGCGTAAAAAGCCAAGCGCTTCGCCAAAACTTGTGCTGGTATGAACTTGAAAACCAGATTCGCTCAGCAGGTCTTCCAAAATACTCCTCCAACCTGCGTCATCTTCAACGATCAAAGCTTTGTTCGCAAGAGTACCGGATGTATAACCTGGAGGTCTTGAAAACAAAGTATTTGGCTTTGTGGGTGCTTTGACGCTGTCAGATGCCTGTGGTGCGCTGGCGAGGATGCGATGGACAATATCCTTGAACTGACTGCGTTGGAAACTTTCCTTGCGTAAAAAAGTAAATGCTCCATAATCAGTTAGCGCGGTGACAGCCAACTCAACGGTGGCGAATCCAGTTAGCAGAATTGTGCGGCAGTTCGGGTCCAGGCGTTTTACATGATCCAGTACGCGCAGGCCATCCTTGTTGTTATGATCGTTTGGCGAGAGAGATAGGTCGATTACTGCAAGGCGGTGAGTCTGATTTTTGAGGAGCGGAATTGCCTCGTCGAGACTTCCTGCAATATCCACTTCGAGGCCGCAATCTGAGAGAATCTCGCTCATGATTTGCTGCCAGGACACATCGTCTTCGACAATTAATGCGCGATTGTTCGGTGATATCATGTCGGGTTCTCCGTGACAGGCAGGCGCAGATGGAAAGTTGTTCCATACTGACCGTCGCTTTCGACTGTAATTGTTCCACCAAGCCGAGTCATCCAGGTCTTGACCCACCACAGGCCGAAGCCCATTTTTCCCGGATTGGTACGGCTTGAAAATTCAAGTTCGAATATTTGATCTTGAAGTTCGGGCGGAATTCCCGTTCCGTTATCGGCAATGGATATCTCGACCCAATTTTTCGTAAATGTGCCGCGAATGCTAACCACGCCTTTGTGCTGCATGGCTTCAATCGCGTTTTCGATCAGGTTCTTGAATACAAATGTTAGGTTTTGGCTGTTCGCATTTACCAGCGGCAATCTTTCAAGCCCGTCCAAATCAATCTGTATTTCCGGCGGCATTTGGATCGATTTTATAGCTTCGGAAATTCTAAAAATAATTTGCACTTGCTCCATGCGCATGGGCCGCAGATAGGAAAGATTTTCCTGAACGATTTGCATGGCCGCCATCGCGCTTCGTTCAATTTCCTTCAAGGTGTTGGAAAGATATGCATCAGTTTCCAGTAACTGATGATATTTATCTTGAATGGTTTGAATTCGGACAGGGATTGTGCCAACTTTATTATTCATGTTGTGCAGCAAATTAGCTGAGATGTCACCGACGGCCGCGAATGTTTCAGCGATCAGATGTTGTTCCTGTGAAGCTCGCAGCGCCTGTTGATGCGATTCATTGTGGACAGCGAGAACTGCGTAATTGGCAAGACAGGCCAGCACTTTTTTGTCCCATTCAGATTTATCGCTTCTTCCCGCGCCCGTATCTGCATGGAACACCCCAAACATTCCCAACGCCTTTGCCTCTGTGCCTGTTAATAGCGGCAGGAGCAGGGCATTGGCAGAGTTTGCGTCTGCTAAATTTTCAAGCAGGCCATTTGACGCCGCAAGTTGTGATTCGCCCAATTCATTGGTCAGCCAGATCGCACTTGAAGATGCATTGAGTAGATCGTTTGCCATCTCGCAAAGATGGTCCAATACTTTTTGACTCGGCTGTGAGATCAATAACTGAGCCGCTTCCTGTAGCGCATCCAACAGACGTACTTCCTGAATGGCGGTGATGGCGTAGGTTGCCAGAGATTGCAGAAGATGACTATCCTCTTCAGAGAAGCCCTGTAATCTTGGGCTTTCCAAATTTAGTACACCTTCCAGCCTACCGCTGGCATCGATTAATGGCACCGCTAATTCGGAGCGCATTTCTATTTTCGAATCAAGCGGATAGTAATGCTCCGCCCATGGCGCTTGGCGCAGATCGGAAATCAGCAAAGGTTCACGCGTCCGCGCCACGTGCGCCATAATGCTGTTTCCATCCAGAGGTAATTTTTCGACAAGGGGTTTTTCAAGATAGACAGAGCTTACAGCGCGCGTTACTAAAAACTCTCCGCTTTTATCAAGCAGACGAAAGATGCCGTATTGCGCATTTGAAATCTCAAGCGCCAGCTCCAGAATGGATTCCAAGGTTTCCTCAAGCCGCAAGCGCGAGGAAATAAGCAGACCTGCGCGGCGTAAACGATTGAGTTCATCTTCTTTGTGCGCCAGGTCACGCTTGATGCCTGCGAGATGCTGGGTATGGTAAATGGCCATTGCGGCTTGATTAATAAAGTTATCAAGCATCAATTCTTCAAGCTGTGAGAGGTTTCGGTCTTCGTAAAGATAGATATATAAAACGCCGACTACATTTTTTGCAACGATCAGCGGAAAACAAGCCACCACTTTTACGCCCATGGCGGCGTGATAGGGATGAATCTCAAGGTCCGTTTCTTCGTAGGAGAGAGTTCTATGTTTGCGGTCTATCGTTCTCGCGCCGTATCCGTTTTGGCGCGGCGTATCCACTGAATGTTTGAGTTGAGAAACAGGGTCGTGATCTCCAGCGTTTGCAAAGACACGCGATGCAATTTCAAGTCCCCCGGTGGTTTGGTCGTAGGTGTAGATCACTGCCGAGGAACCAGGAATTACGCGAATCGAGCTTTCGACGATCAACTGTAAACTGGATGCCTGATTATTTTTGTCGGCAGAACCAATATGATTAATGGCATTACTGATCTGATTGAGGCTCGCCAGAGCTTCGAGCAGACGTGGGTTGATATCTTCAGGAGGAAAAGGCGTTTGTTTTTTCATGGGTAAAAATGATACTCTAAAACTTTTCTCTCTGATTGTACTTTACGCAGGATGTTCGATCTTCTTTTTTATATCAAGGTTTGTAAAATTTGCAGGCCGAGTTGAAAAGCAAAATAAACCAGGGTAATGCCGCAGATTAGATTGACTCCCTGAAAGAAATTCTGTGTCATCCATTGTTTGCCCCATGCCACCAGCCCTGCCATGATGAAGCACCACAGAATTGCGCCCGCGAGGAAACCCATAAAGAAGACGGCAAAGTGAATTGGCTGCGGGCCGCCTGAAATGGAGGCGAAGACGGTTGTGCCAAGACCCGTCCAAAAAACGATGTTGAGCGGGTTGCCCAGGGAAAGAAATGCGCCGCTGGCGAAATCTCCGCGTGTAGAAAGCGAGCCTGAAACATCCAAACCTTTTCCGCTGCGCGCATCCTTGAAGGCATCCCATGCAAGTTTGAGCATCAGAACAATACCGATCAAACTGAGAATGGTTTTGGCAACATCATTCTGAATCAGAAATGCCAATCCGCTTAGGGCAATGATAGCCCAGGTAGTGTCTCCGACCAATGATCCTAACTGAACGTATAAGGCAGAGACAAATCCACGAGCTGTTCCACGGCGGACTGTTTCTGCGGTGATAATTCCGGGCGGAGCACAAAAGGAAATTGCGAGGATAAAGGATGAGATGAGTAATGTATTCATGGCGGTCAAATGTAAAAGCTGGCAGCTAGCCTATTGGCCGGCTGCCAGCTTTCGGTGTAGGAGGAAGCGGTTACCTGTCAGTTAGCAGTCAAAGTACAAGCTGTATTCGTAGGGTGTTGGGCGCAGGCGCATCGGGTCAACTTCGACCTGGCGTTTGTAGCTGATGTAGGATTCGAGGAAGTCGGTTGTGAACACATCGCCCTTGAGCAGGAAGTCATGATCGGCTTCGAGCGCTTCAAGCACTGCACTGAGGGAGGAAGGTACCTGCTTGATGAGCTTGGCTTCTTCTGGAGGGAGTTCGTACAGATCCTTATCGGCAGGTTCGCCTGGATCAATGCGATTCAAGATACCGTCGAGACCCGCCATTAGAATAGCGGAGAAGCACAAGTATGGATTGCTGGATGCATCAGGAGCGCGGAATTCGACGCGTTTGGCTTTTGTGCTCTTGGTGACTGGAATGCGGCAGATGGCAGAACGATTGCGCTGCGAATAAGCGAGATTGACAGGTGCTTCATAGCCCGGTACGAGACGGCGATATGAGTTGGTGGTCGGTGAAGTCAATGCGAGCAATGCAGGCGCATGTTTGAGAATGCCGCCGATATAATATTTTGCAGTCTGCGACAAGCCAGCATAACCAGCGGCATCATAAAAAACGTTTGTATCGCCTTTCCAGAGAGAGGAAGAACAATGCATACCTGAGCCGTTATCACCAAACATTGGCTTGGGCATAAAGGTTGCAGTCTTTCCGTTTTTGCGGGCAACGTTCTTGGCAATATATTTGTAGACCAAAAGTTGGTCAGCCATGCGGGTCAGCGTGTTGAAGCGCATACCCAATTCTGATTGGCCGGCGGTTGCAACTTCGTGGTGATGAACTTCCATGGGAATGCCCAACTCTTCGAGCGCCATCATGATCTGACTGCGAACGTCAGTGAGGGTATCGGTTGGGGGGACCGGGAAATAACCGCGCTTGGGGCCGATCTGACCGCCTAAATTCGGGCGATCACCGCGTCCGCTATTCCACCAGCCTTCTTCGCTGTCAATGTGATAGTAGGATTCGTTTGTTCCGCTTGAATAGCGTACATTATCGAAGATGAAGAATTCGGCTTCCGGGCCAATGTAAACGGTATCGGCAATACCGGTCGACTTGAGGTAGGCTTCTGCCTTGCGGGCAATGTAGCGGGGATCGCGCTCGTAGGGTTCAAGGGTAATTGGGTCATGCACATTACAAGTCAGAACCAATGTGGGGATATTTGCAACCGGGTCAATGAATGCGGTTTCAGGATCGGGCAGGAGCAACATATCTGATTCGTGGATTTCCTGAAAACCGCGAATGGATGACCCGTCGAAAGGCAGACCTTCCGTGAAAAGGTCCTCGCTCAGACGGTGTACAGGGATCGTAAAATGCTGCCACGTGCCAGGCATATCAATGAAGCGAACATCCACCAACTTCACTTCTTTCCCCATCTTGAGAACTTCAGCAACAGTCTTTGCCATAATATTTTCTCCTTAGTTATTATTAGGTCTATAATTTCATGCGTCATTGTAGTTGGGCGGGTAGTACCCGTCCATTACCCAAACGGAGCATATTTTATGCCGGTATAGTTAGTTGCAAATCTACCAAGGTTATAATTATATATATGACTGAAAATCTTCACAATATTGCAAAACACTTCGGTGGGGCATTTGAAATCATCAAACCGCACCTTGATATCGCTCTCGCTTCTGCCGCCGACCCTGGGCGTTCTCTTGTCTACCTCGAACGCCTCCTCGAAAGCGGGGATGAATCATTAATCCCTGCGCTTGCAAAGAATCCCCGCGTGATCGAAAGCCTGGTCACCATCTTTTCGGGTAGTCAATTCCTGACCGAGATCATACTACGCAACCCTAAAAATGTTAATCTGCTTCACCATCGTAATTTATTAACCCAGCGTAAAAGTACAGCAACGATCCATATGGAATCATCGAAAATAATCGGTGAGGTAAATGCTGATCAAAAACTGGACGCGCTGCGCCGTTACCAACGCGGCGAGCTCCTGCGTATTGGAGCTAGTGATCTACTTGCCTTATATGATTTGAGAACCGTCACGCGACAACTCTCCAAACTTGCCAGTGGACTCGTGCGGACCTGTCTCGATCTTGCCAGCCAGCAAAGCGGAATCAGCGCCGACGATTTTGTTGTCATCGCCATGGGAAAACACGGAGCCGAGGAACTCAACTACAGTTCCGATATTGATTTGTTATTCGTCGCCGCACATGACCCGATGGAAAAACTAAAACTTGCTGAGCGCCTGATTGATAATATCGGAGGTGTCACGTCCGAAGGCTTTCTCTACCGCGTGGACATGCGCCTTCGTCCCTGGGGCAGGGACGGATTCCTTGTCACCACACCCGATGGGTATCTTCAATATATTCAGGGACACGCCCGACTATGGGAAAAACAAGCGCTGCTCAAAGCCCGTCCCATTGCAGGCAACCTTGTGCTCGGTAAAAAACTGCTCGCATCGGTTGAGCCGTACATTTTCAGTCATGCACCCGAAGAAGTGCGTGCCAGCGTTTTCTCAATGAAACAACGTACTGAACAAGGGCTTCAACGAAAGGGACGTGATTGGGGTGAAGTAAAACTTGGCGAAGGCTCCATCCGTGATGTGGAATTCGTTGTTCAATACCTTCAACTCGCGTATGGCAATCAATATCCCGACCTGCATGGGCGTGCCACACTTCAAATTCTCCCCCGCCTTGCGCATCACAGACTGCTTACCAATGAAGAAGTTCGCATCCTTACTGATGGCTACACCTTGATGCGAACCATCGAGCATTACATTCAAGTGATGCATTATCAACAAACCTACACCATGCCCTCCGATCCCGAGTCGCTTGCGCTTCTTGCGGGTCGACTCGGCTTCACCAGCACCGACGCACTGATCCATCGTTACGATGAACATCGCAAAGCCATTCGCGCGATCTATCTTCGTCGCGTTGGACATGAACCCATCAACGAACCGCAACCGCAAGTCGTCCAGCATATTGCCCGCCTCGGCGCCGATTACACAGACTCATTTTCAATTGATGAAATTCAATATCACGCCGATCTCGCGCGCGGGGTCAACGAACAAACGCCAGCCATTATCGCGGCACAACCCATCAGTCAAAATACATGGCGCGTGACCGTGGTGGGGTACGATTACCCAGGCGAACTTTCCATCATCTGCGGCCTCTTCTTTGTTTTTGGATTTAACATTCAGGATGGAAACGCCTTCACCTACGAACCATTACCTGACGCTCCACCGACATCCCATCCCCGGACATTCAACAACCGCTTCGATCCCACCCGACGCCTGCCACCGCGCCGACCATCATCATCCACGCCTGAGCCTGATACCCGCCGTAAGATCGTAGACGTCTTTACTGTAAAATCGATTTTGCCCGAACCACCCAATAACACGATCTGGGAATCTTATACAAACGATCTCCATCATCTTTTACGCATGATGCGCACGGGTCAACGGCGCGAAGCCCGCGGTGAGTTGGCGGTTCGTGTGGGACAGGCCTATCAAAATGTATCCCGCAAATTATCAGTACTACCGCTGATCAACATAGAAATAGACAACGAGGCAGATGAACGCTACACCATCCTGAGAATTGACACACCAGACACGTTTGGTTTTTTATATGAATTCACCAACGCCCTTGCATTAACTCATACCTACATTGCACGTACCATCGTTCAATCCATTGGCACCCGCGCACAGGATATTCTGCACGTCACAGACGAGAACGGTAATAAGATCACGTCGCTTGAAAAGCAACGTGAACTGCGCGCTGCTGTTGTATTGATAAAACACTTTACACACCTGCTTCCACATTCTCCAAATCCATCAACCGCATTGTTGCATTTCCGAGAATTCCTTGTGCAACTCTTTCAGCGTCCCAATTGGCCCGATGAAATCACATCCATTGAAAGTCCGGATGTACTCAATGCCCTCGCTCGTTTGCTGGGCGTAAGTAACTTCCTTTGGGAGGATTTCCTGCGCATGCAATACGCGAATCTCTTCCCGGTGGTGAAAGACATGGACGCACTTTCCACTTCCAAACCAAAACCACAACTCGAAAGCGAACTTGAAAAAGCGCTTGAGAGCAACAAAGTGGCCGATTTACAATACCCGGATTGGCGAGCAGCTTTGAACGCCTTCAAAGACCGCGAACTCTTCCGAATTGACATGCGTCACATCCTCGGGCTGACAAAGGAATTTGACGATTTTGCCGTTGAACTGACGGATCTCGCAGATACGGTTTTATGTGCCACGCTCCTGCATTGCGAATCCGAGCTACGTATCATTCATGGCGACCCATTTTTGGAAAATGGTCAGCCTTGTGGATTATCTCTGCTCGCCTTGGGGAAGTGCGGCGGGCGCGAGTTAGGATTCGCTTCTGATATTGAATTGATGTTCGTTTATACCGGTAATGGACAGACAAATGGCTCAAAAGTCGTGAGTACTCCGGATTATTATGAACGCCTCGTTAGGTCTGTAATCGACACCGTGCAATCGCGCCAGGAAGGAATTTTTCAAATAGATCTGCAATTGCGTCCGCACGGCAAAGCAGGCAGCATGGCCGTTTCACTGGACTCATTTCGCAATTATTATGCAACGGACGGAGCCGCATGGGCTTACGAACGCCAGGCGTTGATCAAACTTCGCCCTATCACAGGCGACACCAAACTCAATCAGGAATTATGTAATCTACGAGATATATATGCATACGAGAGCGGCCCCTTCGATGTAACCGCCATGCGGGCCATGCGCGAACGTCAGTCGCGACACCTGGTAACAGGCGGCACATTTAATGCAAAATTTAGCCCGGGCGGTTTGGTGGACATTGAATATCTTATCCAGGGATTGCAGATCAATCATGGAGCGCAGAATCCCGCCCTGCGCCTGAATAATTTACGCGACGCCATGGCCGCCCTGCACGATGCAGGCATTCTTTCAGACGACAACTACTCACGCCTGCGTAAAGCACATACCTTCCTCCGTTGGCTGATCGACTCATTGCGGGTCGTACGTGGAAATGCCAAGGATGTAACCATCCCCCCTTTTGGCACAGAAGAGTTTGTTTTTCTTGCACGGCGATTGGGTTACGAGTTGAATATGGAACATCTTCGTGATGATCTGGCGCGTTATATAGCCGATGTACAGGAAATCAATAACGATTTATTGAGTAGGGAAAATTGATTATTAACACAACATGGGGTCAGTGCTATAGATTTTTGATGAAAGTAAGTCTTATTACCCAATTGGGTACTTAAAAAGATAGCGACTGGTTTTTACCAGTCGCTATCTTTTTTCCCCTTACGGGGATTAACCAAGGAGAGAATCTGTGTAACAGCCCAGGACAAGGCTATTACTGTTTATCTATTGTTATAAGAAACTAATTGCACCAATAAAATTTTGTGTTTCCTAACTAACAACTTTAATATTATAAACATATGTGAGAATGCGTCTATTCCCCAAACGGGTTATTTAAAGTAAAAGGCTGCTGGAAAAAATTTCAGCAGCCTTTTACAAATGAGTAGATTAATAGTTTGACAGGTAATTTTTAAGTTCCCAGTTTGTCACTTCCAACCGATAATCTTCCCACTCGACCCGTTTGGCATTGATGAAGACTTCGTGGGTATGTGCCCCCAATGCATTACGCACTACCTCATCTTCTTCCAATGCTTTCAAGGCTTGATTCAAAGAAGTGGGGAGAATATCCTGGGACTTGCTTGGCTTATCTGTCCGATAAATATTTTCTTCGGTTGCTTCTGAAACGGTTAGTTCACGGCGAATGCCGTCCAGCCCGGCGGCGAGCATCACTGTAAAAGCCAGATATGGATTACAGCTTGGGTCGGGACAACGCAATTCCAGGCGAGTTGATTCGCTGCTGGAGGCGCGTGGTACGCGGATCAATGCCGAGCGATTAATCCGCGCCCAACTAATGGAAACTGGGGCTTCATAACCAGCCACCAGCCGCTTGTAAGAATTAACCAACGGAGCCAATATCGCGCACATTCCACGCGCATGTGCCAATTGCCCGGCGATAAAGTGTTTTGCGATCTTTGAGAGTCCGTGTTGATCGCCCATGTCAGAAAATGCATTAATTCCATTTGCGGTATAGGTCAGGCTTTGGTGGACGTGCATGCCGCTGCCGTTGATCCCGCGAATCGGCTTCGGTAAAAAGGTGCAATATAGGCCGTTTTGCTGTGCGATCACTTTCAATGCGACGCGCAAAGTGACGGCGCTGTCGGCGGTGGTTAGAGCATCTGAATAACGAAAGTCAATTTCATGCTGACCATGTGCGCCTTCATGATGCATGGCTTCAACTTGCAAGCCTAGTGTTGCCAATGTGTTCGCCATTTGACGGCGCAACCCGGCCGCCATATCCGAAGGGGCGTCAAAATAACTGGCGCTATCGTGCGGTTTGGGTGGAATTAAACTTCCATCTGGATTTGGTTTAAGTAGAAAGAATTCAAGCTCCGGGCCTGTGTTGTAGCGAAACCCCATATCTGTTGCTTCTTTAATCACTCGTCGTAAAATGGAGCGTGGGTCACCCGGAAATGGTTGATTATCTGGCGTGTACACATCGCAAATGAGGCGGGCTGTGGATTCCTCACCTGTCAGCCAGGGAATGAGCGCAAAAGTTGATGCGTCGGGTCTTAGGTGCATATCACTTTCAGCCACACGAGCAAACCCCTCGATGGAGGAGCCGTCGAACCAAATCCCATTTTCAAGCGCTTCAGGCAGTTGATGTACAGGGACGGTTACATTTTTTACCACCCCGACAATATCTGTAAACTGTAAATCTATAAATTTGATTTCGTTTTGTTTTACCCGTGCCAGAAGTTCAGCGGTAGATTCAGATGAATTATTCAAGATTGCCTTCTCAATTCTAAAATTTTTATGTAAAAATTAAACACAAAGCATACAAAGGTTAATATATGAAATGAACTTTCTTCGTGGGGAAAAGGTTTTAACGCCCGAATTGCTGTAGAAATAATGCGAGAATAATCAATGCACCTAAAATCCCTGCTCCAATCAAAAAGCCGCGCACGGCTTGCAACTGCATCAAGGATGAACCCGATCCGCCAGAATTCTTTAATTTATCCAAAATTGTCACGTCGGCACTTTCTGGATGATCTAAGATGTTTATGAGAGATTCCATATCTTTATAGCGGTCATTTGGATTACGAGCCAGGCAGGTAGCAACAAGCGCGGCAAGCTGCAAGGATATGGATGGGTTGAATTTGTCCAAACGTGGCGCAGTTCCATTCAAGTGTTGGGCCATGATAGCCATGTTACTGTCGCCTGTATAAGGTGTTTTTCCTGTAAGCATTTCATACATAATGATGCCGAGCGCATAAATATCGGTACGCTGGTCACCGCGCTGCCCCTCAACTTGTTCGGGAGACATGTAATCCGGTGTCCCCATGGTGGCGCTCAGATTTGAGTATGTAACGCGGTGTGAGCCTTTTGTCAGCGCCAGGCCAAAGTCCATGATGACAGGCTGACCATCGGTGGTGATTAGGATGTTTTCGGGTTTTAGGTCGCGGTGAATGACATTGTTCTTGTGGCAATAGGCCATGCCATCCGCAATTTTGCGGATGATAAGAATTACTTTTTCGGATTCGATGGGGGCTTCACTGTCAATTAAAGATCGTAACGACCCGCTATCCACAAATTGGGTGACAAGGTACGGGATACGATTAAACTTCCCTGAACCAAGACCCTTCAAAATGCTGGGATGATCGAGCGTCTTCATTACATCCAATTCGCGTTGGAAGCGTTCAAATTGAGCAGGATCGCCCAACATGGATTGGTCGGGGATTTTAATCACTACTTCGCGGCGGTTGACCAAATCAAATGCGCGATATACATCGCTCATTCCGCCTTGCGCCATGTGCGCTTGAATCTGATATTGTTCGAATTGATCACCAATTTGCAGCATATTGCCGGCAATTATAGCATTCATGACACCAATTTCCTCAAATTTTCGAACCAGCCAGTGCTTTTTTTATTATGAGATGCATGATCTGACGAAGCAGGAACAAGTTTATTTATATGAAAAACAACTACGGAAGCATTGTCATCTGTTTCGTTTTGGATCGCTAAATCGACGAGTCTTTGGCTAATACTTTCTGTTGAGGGTACGTCAGAAACAACGCGCGCGAAATCCTCATCCTGAATGACGGACCAGACTCCGTCAGAACAGAGAATCAAATAATCATCTTCCTGTAAACGGTGCTCGCTGATATCGGGTTGAACGAACAATCCGATGCCGATTGCTTTGGTGAGGACGGAACGTTGGGCGTGCGTGCGGATTTTATCAGGCGAAAGAAGTTTACTGCGTACCATGTCGCCAACGGTAGTGTGATCTGCGGATAAACAGGTGGCGCGCTTATTTCTAATTAAGTAGGCGCGGCTGTCGCCAACATGAGCAAGGTAGAGGATATTTCCTAGAACATAAGCGGCTGTTAACGTAGTGCCCATGCGACCCGCGCCCAACTGCTGCGTCTTTTGATAAACCTGTAAATTAGCGCTCTCAACCCCGCTTCGTAAAGCCTTCGGGATGGATGATCTGCTGTTTTGAGAGAGATTGCTCGTGAAGGATTCCAATGCGAGTGTGCTAGCCAGTCCGCCGTGGGCATAGCCGCCCATCCCATCTGCTACTGCGAACAGCAAGCCAGGCCCGATGGGATGCTCAAGGTCCGCTAGATGGATGGAGTCTTGATTGTCCTCTCGCACTGGGCCGACAACACTTAATCCGCCGCTTTCAATGATTGGGATGTAATTTTTCAAAATTGACGTTCTCCAACTTCAAGCCCTGCTTACTATTTTATAAACACAAAATGCACAAAGATTAATGCGTATTGACTATTAGCATTCTATGGGTGAGGTTATCGATGTGCCAGTACCCAAAGGGGTTATCTTAAATACAGACTACTACCCAAGGTTGGAGTCTGTGGGCAGTCGCCCTGTCAAAGGGCGTAGATGTAGAAGTTTAGAATCAATCACCCTTTAAGGGCGAAGCGGTTCTATATCCAATTAGATTACTTGCGTTTTATGAAATAATACGAGATGCTTACGATCAGCCATAGGCCGGTTAATCCTAATGCGATTTGGCTGGCTTGCGTGACGATGCCTCCGGCGCTTAAGCCGATGATGGTCATCGCGGCGATGATACCCAGGTTGATTAGCAAACCTACTAGCGGCAAAAGGATGTGCCGAAAGAAATTGAAATCAGGATCACCAACAAATGTCGCAATGGTCAGGATGCATAACAAAGCATATAACAGGAATGCGCCAAGATTGGATGCGAGGATAATTCCCATTAAGACGGGCAAGCCGCCGATAATACCTGCCGCGCCGATGACGGCAGAGAATATGCTGAGTAATATAACTGCGTAATAGGGCGTGGCATATTGTGGATGTAACAAGCCTAATACGTCGGGCATCTCGTCGTCCAAAACCATGGCGAAGCTGATGCGCACACCGTTGTTGATTGCAGTCAGTGTGGCGCCGAGCAATGCGATCACAATCGTGAAACCGATGAAGAGCATTAATGTAGCTCCATATCCGCCGAGCGTGTTGCCAATCTGTAAGGCAAGATCACCCAGTGGTGCGTGCGAGGCAGTCACATCTATATGAACATTGAGTGCAAAGCCAGATGCAAAATATCCAAGCAGATACGCGAAGGCGCCTTGAATTAAAAGTGCAAGCACTGCGCCGCGCGGAATATCTCTTTGAGGGTTGGTGGCGTTGCTGCCCAATGCAGTCGAAGATTCAAAGCCCACCATTAAGATCATCGCGAGTGCAGCTTGGAATAGTGTGCCGTTTAAGCTATGTGGAAGTAAAACCGAAAGCGCGGATGGATGCGTCCAATCAGAAAGAGAAAATTCAGCGGGATTGGTCAGACGGAAGATAATTGCGAGAACACTAAAACTAAGAAGCGCAATCAGTTGAATGGTGTTGAGTGCAACGCTGCTGGTGGTTGTGCCTGTGATTCCGCGCAATGCGAGGAATCCGACAAAAGCCGCAAAAGACATTGCGAGGAGCGCTTCACCGTAGACAGTCGGTTGATAACCAAAGTAACGTAATAAATAATCAAGCAGGACGCCAAGAAAGGCGACCATCACGCCGGGGTAAATCCAATAATAAAGATGCGCGGCCCAGCCGATGGCAAACTTGGCAATGCGTGCAATTCCCTTGTGACGTTGTCCCTGACTGGCGAAGAAACGATCTGCAAAGTGATAGGCGCTACGGAACCCGGCTTCAGGATAGCGGCGGGCAAGTTCTCCAAAGGAGAACATGGTGATGAGTGCGCCGATCAAGGCCAATAGCACGCCCGGCCAAATATCAGCCACGCCGCCAATGTTGACCGCAGATTGAGATTGGTATAAAAGCCAGATCAACGCACCGGGCGCGGTCAATGCCATGGCGTTGATCGTAATACCCGTTAAGCCAAGGGTTCTACGGGATGAATTGGAATTGGACTTAATGGTCATGCTTTACCTCGTCAGTGGCTTCTGGCTTTAGCCATTTCTCCAGTTTTTCGATAAACAATACAAGCGGCCAGAGCAGGACGATGCGAGCTGCATCCACCAGGTATTGAAGCCATTGCAGCCAGGTGAACCCGCGTGTGCTTTTACGGTCAAGCAGGATGCGGGCGATCACCAGACCCATGCTGATGTAAATGAGAGCGGGCGGGGAGATGTTCGAAGCGGTTTCATGCATAATGTTTTTATAACTCAACTGAAAAAAAGATTCTGATAATAGCTGTTTAAGAAAATAGTGATGTTTTTTTGAATTGATTGACCGTAGACCGCCGTCCGCTGTCTACGGTCAATCAATTAGAAAGCAGAGTTTGTTCTTCTAGTAGTTAGACTGCGTCAGCGGCAGGTTTCCAATCAACAGGGTAGGCCAGTGCTCCCATTTCAGGTATATCCAAACCGTTCAATTCGTCTTCGCGGGATACTCGTAACAATTTGAAGTACGCGCAGACCTTGAAGAAAATCCAGGATAGGCTGAAGACGACAACGAAGATACTGATTACTTCGATAAGTTGAGCGATAATTTGAGTGGAGCCGCCGTAGAGCAAACCGGTAACTGCGCTCTCGACACCATTCCACGCGGCAGTGTCAGGATTGCCATTAGCGAAGATGCCGACTGCCAAAACGCCCCAGGCGCCATTGACCATGTGAACTGGTACTGCACCGACGGGATCATCGATCTTGAGTTTTTCAAGAACGGTTGATGCAAATACAACCAACACACCCGCGATAAGTCCGATGACCACTGCAGCCCAAGGATCAACGAATGCACAGGGAGCGGTAATGGCTACCAAGCCTGCGAGAAGTCCATTGACTGACATGCCTGCGTCAGGTTTCTTGGCAGGTCCGAAAAGCCACACATAAGTCATCGCGGAACAACCGCCAGCAGCGCCTGCGAGCAATGTATTGATGGCTGCAATTACGGCCAGATTACGGAAGCCGCCCAGGAAGCCAAGGGATGAACCAGGGTTGAAACCAAACCATCCGAAGAATAGAATGATGGTTCCCAAAATACCCAGGGTGATGTTATGGCCCGGAATGGTATTGGCAGAACCATCTTTGTTGAATTTACCAATACGGGGTCCAAGAATGATTGCGCCGGCTAGACCAACAACACCACCGATCATGTGTACAGGACCCGAACCCGCGAAATCCACCGCGCCATTACCAAACCCGGCGATACGTCCCAGGTTTTGGAGCCAGCCGCCGCCCCAGATCCAACCAGCCACAAGCGGATAAATGAACATACTGACCCATAAGCCCATGGCCACAAAGCCAACGAACTTCAAACGTTCAGCCATCGAGCCTGTTGGGATGGTAGCGGCCGTGTCCATGAAGACCATCTGAAAGAGGAAGAAGGAAAGAATGCCCGCATTTGCGCCCACGCCAGCCAGCATGAATCCGCTGCCGCCGAGAATACCAAACTGACCAAAGCGCAACAAGGGAGTTGCCATCAAACCAGTCCAGTCACCTAAAGTGATTGGGGAGTGAGCCCATTCGCCTGCAATTACGCCAGCGCGAGCCACTTCCGGGTAGGCCGCATTGATACCGCCAAACTGGAAGGCAAAGCCTGTCAGCCAGTAGCCTATAGCACCGATACAAAAGACCATCATATTCATCATCATGGTATGGGTGACGTTCTTATTGCGGGTGAAACCTGCTTCAACAAGTGCAAAACCAGCCTGCATGAAGAACACCAGGAAGCCGCCAATCAGCATCCACATGATGTTGATGCTGAGGGCAATATCATTCACCTGATCGGCAGTAGGTGGGGTGCCATCCTGTGCGAGGGCGGGTGTGACCACTGTAAAAGCCAGTATGGCAACCATGAGGGTCAAAATGATGTTTAATTTCTTTTTATTATTTGTTTTCATTCTCATTCTCCTTTTGAATAAAATAGTTTCTAACTTGATTTCACGTACCGTGTAATGTATTCCAACACATTGCTCATATCGGCAGGTTTTACGAATAGTGTGAGACGTCCAGATAAAGAGGGGTGGTCAAGTTTTAATTTTGGGCCACTAGCCGCGAACCCGGAAAAATCTTTCCAGGGGTAAAAAATCCCTTCTCCCACAGAAACGCCTTTCGTTGTAAATGTATAGCGCATGGGTAAAAAGGTGGCTGTGATGGCAATGACGCTCACAATGCCTGCGGTACTTAAGGAAAGCCAGCCTGTGACTACGCCAAATACAATCCCAGTTAATAAAGCCAGCAAGGTGGAGCGGTGAAGTTGAAAGCGTGAGGCCAATCCCATCGGCAGGCTTTTTAACTCTTTGCCGGGGGCGGGGCTTTTTATTTTTGGGCGTGCTTTTGCAAGCATACTCATCAATAACAATACGATCATAAGATAGCCAATTATAGAAAATATGAACATTGATTAATACTCCTTCTAAAAAATATTTCAACGCCTGGTCTAAAATATCAATACCAGCCGGTTTGGTTTTTATATATCAACAAAAATGAGACTATGATCATGACGACGATCGTAGGGGGAACTGCAATCATCAACCAGCGTTTCCATCCAATGGGCCCGTGGTTATGCTCCATATAGGAATAAGCCACTACATTTGCCGATGCTCCAATCGGAGTTAGATTGCCGCCAACATCCACTCCCATGGCCAATGCCCAAACCATCATAGACAATGCGGGTGTGCCGGGAATGGCCGCCAGATCTTTGAGCACAAATGTCATTGCCAGAGCCAGGGGCACATTATCGAAAATCCCGCTGGCAAGACCTGGCCCCCAATGCAGCGCCATAATCAACGCGTTGGAATTGGAGGCAGTTGCCGTTGCCAGCGATTTTGCAAGAGATTCGAAAAGGTGAACTTTCTCCAGCCCGCCAATCATCATAAATAAGCCTGCAAAGAATAAGATGCTTTCGCCATCTACATTGAGCAGTATGTTCTTGCGCTGGTCATCGCGCAGAGCGATTAGGGCGATTCCTGCGGGAATTAAGGCAGCTACAGCCGCATTGACAGGGAGGCCGGTTAGGCTGCTTAATGGGATGTGGAAGATCAATAGAACCACGGCCATAATAAAACCAGTCAAGCCAACGCGGGTCAAGTGAACATGCAGTGGCTCGCTGTGCAGCTTGTCGATTTTTTCGATCATCTCAGGCGTGAGTGCGATATGAGCATGGGTCAATGCTTTACGGTTCTTCAAATAGAAATACATCACGAGGATGAGCGCCCCAATAATTGCCAATGGACCTGTGTTGGTTGCGAAATCTGAAAAAGAAAAGCCCAATGTTGTTCCAAGAATCACGTTAGGGGGATCGCCGACCAGTGTAGCCGAGCCGCCTGTGTTGGCAGCGCAAACTTCTGCAATAATGAGAGGCACGGGATCAAGTTTGAGTAATATGCAAAGTTGCAATGTCAAGGCCGCCAGAAACAACATCACTGTAATACTGTCCATAAATGCGGCCAGGAAAGCAGCCAATAGGATCATAATAATGAATAGCGGCACAGGATGATAGTTGACTTTGCGCAGTGATGTCATGGCCAGCCAGGTAAAGAACCCCGCCTGAACAAGAATGGAAACCAGGGTGAACATACCGGCCACCAGCCCAAGCGTTTCCCAGCTGATATAAGACATCGCTTCAGTTGGCGTTAGCACTCCAAAAAGGATGAGCAATGCTCCGCCCAAAAGAGCCACCCAATGGCGTGGAAATTTCTCGCTCGCAATTGCTATGTATGCCAGAATGAAAACCAACAGGGCCAGGATCAAAAATCACATCTCCAGAAAATCTTATACATTAATTTTGATCAAATAAAAAATGTAACGACCAGATCGTGTTCATTCTATCGGAGCAGGCTGGAATCGCCATTACCCCTATGGAGCATTTTGAGCAGATACTCAATGAATGAGTCGCCTTACTTTCCAAAAACGCTTACCCGAATGGAGCATTATCCTTAGGCGGGGGGGATGCTCTATTCGGACAGGTCAATAAAATGTTTGCAAAAAATACTCCTGCATCTTTTTCAGGAACGTAAATATTTAAGTACCCGAATGGGTACTACAAATTTGTTGACGTATTTTTATAACCGTGTAAAATAAAACTTAATATGTTTAGAGATCAAGCAAGCATCCTTATGGAAGCCAAGACTAAGCGAAAGCCCACTTCTACAACTTCAGTTGTCGGAAATGTGGGCATGTTTTGGTTAACCAAAGGATATAAGCGCTAGTCTGTTTTCGTTTTTTATATCCATTTGTAACCAACACGCTCTCCGGCAACGGAGGGCGTGTTTTTTTATTTCCACTCAAAGGAGAATTTATGGTTGAGATTTTAGATACTACATTGCGGGAAGGTGAACAAACGCCGTATGTCAACTTTACGGTTGATGAAAAAATTGAGATTGCCAAAATGCTCGACTCTATCGGTGTGGATATGATCGAGGCTGGCGATCCATCTGTTTCGCCGAATGTGGCGAAAGCGATTAAGCGCATCGCTTCACTCGGACTTCGAGCTGAGATTGTGGCCCATTCAGTTGCTTCCCGCTCGGGCATTGACAAGGCCAAAGCCTGCGGCGCGAATCGTGTCGCGATTTTTTACGCCACTTCTAAGATTCACCTCGACGCAAAACTTCACAAAACACAAGCGCAGGCAATTGACATTATTCAGGAGCATGTGGCCTATGCCCATGGCCTTGGTTTGAAAGTCCGCTATACGCCTGAGGATGCCACCCGCACAGATTTTGATTTTTTGGTTCAGGTTTGTAATGCCGCGATCGAAGCCGGCGCGGATCGAATTAGTTTTGCCGACACATTGGGCATCATGCAGCCGCATGTGATGTTCGAAAGAGTACAGGCCTTGCGCGCGAAATTGCTTCCATGCAAGATCGATATTCACTGTCATAACGATTATGGGTTGGCCTTATCCAATTCGATGGCAGGCATTCGCGCTGGCGCCGATTGTGTACACACGACCGTGAATGGACTTGGCGAGCGTGTGGGAATCCCGGATCTGGCAGAGACGATTCTTGCTTTCAATCATTTGGAGGAAATTCATAAATACAACATTGGTCTACTAATGGAACTCTCCAGTTATTTGGAAAAGGCTTCCGGGGTTTTGTTGGCGCCGAACAAGCCGATTACGGGTCAAAATGCATTTAGCCATAAAAGCGGAGTCCATACCAATGGGATTCTCAAAGACCCGCGCACGTATGAACCATTCGACCCTGCAATCTTGGGAAGAGAGCGGAAGATCGTCATTGATAAATATACGGGTAAGAGCGCAGTCGCTTCACGATTGGATGAATATGGGATTGAAGTCAGCGCTGCCGAGTTGGAAGTGATCGTGACGCGCATCAAAAATATCGGCGACGAGCGCAAACAGCTTTTCGATGCGGATATTCTTGAGATTGCCGAGCAGGTAACAGGGAGAGCGACCGATGTCATCCCGCATGATATCAGCGCGATGGTCATGTTGGAAGTTGAGTCGCATGTGTATACGACAGCCGTCGTTCGCCGCCTGCGTGGAATTAAACACGTGAGCAATGTCTATGAGATCACAGGTGATTACGACATCAACGCTTTTGTGAGCGTTGAGAATATGAGCGCATTGAATAATTTGATCGAAGAAATTCGCACCGTACAAGGCGTCAAACGGACTGAGACGCGCATGGTATTGAAAAAATATAACGGAACTAACAATGGTGAATGATGAATGCGGAATGATGAATAAAACTCCGCATTCATCATTTTGCATTCTGCATTTTATATAAGGAGAAACAATGGGTACTTTAATTGAAGAAATCTTTGGACGAAAAGCAGGCAGACCTGTACAGGCAGGCGAGATTTTGTTATTGGATGTGGATTACATCATGAGTCATGACAACACCACACCGCTGGCGATTAAGGCCTTTCGAGATATTGGCAAACCGATTCATGACAAGAACCGCATCGTGCTGCATCTGGATCATGCCTACCCGGCCCCGAATGTTCTCGCCGCTGAGAATCATAAGAAGATCATCGAGTTCGTTCGTGAACAGGAACTGCCGCATTTTTTTCATCAAGGCGTGTGCCATCAGGTGATGATCGAAGAAGGCTTCATTACACCAGGTGCGCTCGTCATCGGCGCGGACTCACACTCAAACACGTATGGCGCACTCGGGGCATTCGGCGCGGGACTTGGCTCCACGGAAATTGGTGTGGCATGGGTGACCGGCAAATGTTGGTTCAAAGTACCTGAAACCATCCGCATTGAATTGACGGGCAAGGCGCAACTCGGAGTCTATGCCAAGGATGTGATGATCTATATTGCGGGCATGATGGGCATGGATGGAGGCACGTATCGCTCCGTGGAATTTGGCGGCGAGTATATTGATAATTTGCCGATGCACGAACGCATTATTTTCCCCAACATGTCGACCGAGATCGGGGCCAAGTGTGGTTTGATTGCGGCGGATGATGTGACGATTGAGTATCTCGAAAACCAGACTCCAGCCAAAGGTCCGTTTGAAAAGATACGCCCTGTGAATCCGAGATATGAGCGTGTAATCGAAATTGATGTTGCAACACTTTCGCCGCAGGTTGCTTGCCATCCTGATGTGGATAATGCCAAGCCATTGTCAGAAGTTGAAGGCTTGGAAGTACATGAAGTCTATATCGGCACATGTACCAACGCGCGATATGAAGATATTGAAATTGTGGCGAACATGCTCAAAGGTAAAAAAGTTAATCAGTTTACGCGTGTAATCGTGACTCCTGCCAGTGACCGCATTTATAAAAAGGCCATGAACAACGGCTTGATTGAAATCCTTTTGGACGCTGGCTGCACAGTGACAGGTTCCGGTTGCGGCGCATGTATCGGTCGTCACGGCGGAATCCTCGCTGCCGGCGAACGCGCATTGACCACCATGAATCGCAACTTCATTGGCCGCATGGGCAGTCCGCTTTCGGAAGTGTATTTGGCCTCTCCTGCAACAGCGGCGGCGACAGCGTTGACAGGTCGCATTACTGACCCGCGCGAATATCTAATGATCAATGCAGAATGATGAATGAAGAATACCTGCGTTTGCGCACGGTACAAATATATTCTGCAATCTGCATTCTAACTTCTGCATTCTAATAAGGAGAATCTCATGGGAAAAGCTTGGACATTTGAAGAAAATATGAACACGGATGAAATCATTCCCGGTCGTTATAACATTACGATTGACCCGCTTGAATTGGCAAAGAACGTTTTTTGCGAAGTTAAACCTGAATATGCAGCAAATGTTAAACCCGGCGACATCATTGTCGGCGGACAAAACTTTGGCTGTGGTTCCTCACGTGAGCACGCGCCAATCGCCATCAAAGGTTCGCAGGCAAAATGCATCATCGCACCTTCGTTTGCGCGCATCTTCTTCCGCAACTGCATCAATATTGGGCTGCCAATTTTGGAATGTCCCGATGCCGCGGCAGATATCAAAGAAGGCGATGATATTGATGTGAATCTCGCCACGGGCGAAATCACCAACAACACCAACGGACACAAATATCAAGCCAACGCGCTGCCTGATTTTGTTTTGAAAATCGCCGAGGCGGGCGGCATTGTTAACTTCTTGAAAGAACATGATATTCAAGAACTAATGATGAATGCAGAAGGATGAAGGATGAATTATAAAATCTGCCTTCTTCCAGGTGACGGCATCGGGCCTGAAGTGATTGCAAGCGCACGAGTTGTACTTGAATCACTTCCGCTTGAATGGGATTTTGTGGAATGTGGAATCGGATATGAAGAATATCAGCGCTCAGGCTCCCCCTTGCCTGATTCAACCATCGAACAAATTCGCCAGGCTGATGCCACTTTATTTGGCGCAGTGACCACACCGCCCAACATTCAAAATTATTTTTCGCCGGTCGTGCGGATGCGCCAATCGCTGGAGTTATACGCCAACCTGCGGCCGTGTAAATCGATTCCACACGAGTCTTCAAAACCAAATATTGATATGCTCATCGTCCGTGAGAATACTGAAGGGTTGTATTCAGGTATTGAGCGTTTGGAAGATGATGGAAATCGTGCCATCACTGAACGAGTCATCACCCGCAAAGGTTCAGCGCGAATCGTCCGTAAGGCGTTTGACATGGCGCGCCAAACAGGCAGAAAAACTGTGCATGTGGTTCATAAAGCCAATGTACTTCGTCAAACCTGTGGATTGTTTCGCTCGGTTGCGTTGGAAATCGCGCAGGAGTATCCCGAAATATCAACTCAAGAAATGCTGGTGGATACCTGCGCTATGGAACTCGTCCGCGCGCCTGAGCAATTTGACGTCATCGTCACAACGAATTTATTTGGCGACATCCTAAGTGACGAAGCCTGTATGTTTGTCGGCGGACTCGGCGTGGCGGCGTCTGCCAATATTGGCGCGGATGCGGCAGTCTTTGAACCTGTCCACGGCAGCGCGCCGCCTTTGGTGGGGACAGGCAAAGCGAATCCGATTGCGACTTTCATAACAACTGCCATGATGCTGGATTATCTTCGCGAAAATGAATCCGCTGGAAAACTGCGAAATGCAGTACAGGCTTGCATCGCAAATAAAGAGACTACGCCAGATTTAGGCGGCCTACTAACCACAAGCGAAGTTACACAAAGAGTTAAAGTCAGAATGCAAAATGCAGAATGACGAATTTATTCTGCATTTTGCATTTTCCATTCCACATTTAAGGAGCACTTATGACCCGAGTTGGATTTTTATATACCCGTTTACGAGTTGAAGAAAAATATTTACTGGATGAGTTTGAGAAACACAGCGATGTGGAAATTGTCCGCATTAATGATGGCGATACTTTCTTTGATATTCATCAATTACCCGAATCCGTGGATGTGCTCTTCGAGCGTTCCATCTCCTATTCACGCGGACTGTACATTTCGCGCATCTTTGAAGCACATGGCATTCCTGTTGTGAATTCATCTGCTGTTGCGGAGAGATGCGGCGATAAATATATTACGAGTCAACTTCTGGCGAAGAACGGAATCCCCACTCCACGGGTGATGATGGCCTTCGATGAAGAATCAGCTCTCAGGGCGGTTGAGGCGATGGGTTATCCGTGTGTGTTGAAACCCGTTGTCGGGTCATGGGGACGTCTGCTGGCGAAAGTGGATAATCGTCATATGGCTGAATCACTAATCGAGCATAAGGCCACGCTGGGAGTCAATCATCAGGTTTTTTATATTCAGGAATACATCAATAAACCTGGCCGTGATATTCGCGCCTTCGTGATTGGTGATGAATTGATTTGTGCCATTTATCGTTCCTCTGAAAACTGGATCACGAATACAGCGCGCGGCGGCGTTGCGACAAATTGCCCCATAAATTCTGAAATGAGAGAAATATGCAAACGCGCGGCGCAATCTGTCGGCGGTGGATTGCTTGCGCTCGATCTTTTTGAAACTGAAAATGGATACAGCGTAAATGAGATCAATCACACGATGGAGTTTCGCAACAGCATTGTGACTACGGGTGTGAATATCCCAGCGAAAATGATCGAATATATTTTGGCGAGTGTCAAGACGCCAGTAAAGTAGCCCAGTAAAATTTTTACCAAATATCTCCAACGGTAAATCCATTTGGAAATGGATCGCCTGGGTCAAGCACAAATTGATTAATGCCAGTGATCCAGGCTGTTCCGCCGATGGTTGGGACAACCGCTTTATATGGGCCGACCTGAGTTTCTTCGATCAGGCGGCCTGTAAATAGTGTGCCGAGAATTCCTTCATGATAAAAATCCTGATTGAGTTTGAGTTGACCTTTCGCGTGAAGCACTGCCATCTTTGCGCATGTGCCAGTGCCGCAAGGCGAGCGGTCAATTACGCCCGTCCATGTGGATGGTTTGTCCCAATCTAGTTTTCCTGTCGCAACGGTGACCGCGTTTTTGCGATGTGCTTTTGAATTTGTAGGCGGTGCAGAAAGTTGTGAAATCGTCGGGCCCGTGATTTCAGGATTTTCAGGATGCACAACGGGATATTGTTCCTGCGTTGCGGCTTTGATCATTTCGCTGATGCGCGTGATGTCTTTGCCTTCATCGGGTGTGATCTGTAAACCAAATTGCGCCGCGTCTGCAATGACATAAAACATCCCGCCCCAAGCCACATCCACGGTGACTGTGCCGAGATGCGGCACTTCCACTTTGACATCCAGATGAACCGCGAAGGCGGGTACATTTTTGAATGTGACTTGTGCGACCTTGCCATCTTTACATTCCGCGCGGATGCCGACCAACCCTGCGGGCGCTTCAAGCGTAAACTCGGTAATGGGTTCTGTCATCTTGAGCATTCCCGTTTCTAGAAGAGTTGTCGCCACGCAAATGGTATTCGTCCCAGACATCGGTGGATATTCGACCTGCTCCATAATGATGAAGCCCGCGTCTGCATCGGGATGGGTGGGCGGCAAAATAAGATTGCAACACAAGGCTGGGTATCCGCGCGGCTCGCGTAACATTCGCAAACGGATGTCATCGTGATTCTTCTCAAAGTATTTCATCTTCTCGAACATGGTTTTGCCTGGCACGTCTAAAACGCCGCCTGTGATAACACGGCTAGGTTCGCCGCAGGCGTGCAAATCTACTGCTGTGATCATGTTGGTGAGTCGCATGGGAACTCCGGGGGAAAGGATGAATTATGAAGGATGAAGGATGAAAAAAGAAAAAGAGCAAACAGTAAAGTGAAGTGATAGTTTCTGTTTTTGTTACCCGTTCAGTTTTTTGTATATACCTTTCATTTGTTTGTAAATCGACTTGAACACATCAAACCGTTCGTCGTATAAAGCGCGATTGTTTTGATTCGGCGAATAGACTTTCCTAAACTCTACTAACTTGGAAACATCCTCAAATTTGATTTCGCCAAGTCCCACCGCGCCGATCCAGGCTGCACCGCGCGCGTTGGCGTAGACAGGTTCTGCAACCTGTTTGATTTCCACATTCATCACATCTGCAAATATCTGACACCACACATCCGATTGTGCTCCGCCGCCGACAATGTTGATCGAATTAACTTTTCTCCCCAAAAACTTTTCAATAGGTGTCATCAGCCATTTTGTATTGAAGGCAATTCCTTCCAAAAATGCGCGGATGATATCCTCGCGGGTGTTGTTTAAAGATAAATTATACAAACCTGCCCGCACCGTTTTATCATCCACAGGCGCACGCTCGCCCCAGATCCACGGCGTATACATGACTCCGTTTGCGCCAGCAGGGACACGTGCTGTGATTTGATCCAACACTTTGAAAATATCAGGCACATCTGCTTCTTGAAGCAATTCATCTTTATGATAAATAATATTGTCACGCAGAAAAGTTAAGTTGCCGCCAGCCGTGGCCTGCAAAGCGGTTAATAAATATTTATTTGGCACCGCACAAGGAATGGAAGCAAGACTCGAACCAATATCCGTTTTCTTGAACGGCACATGCGCCGCGATCCATGAGGATGTGCCAATATATAAATGCGGCTGAAAGTCTTCAACAGTTCCCGAGCCAATCGCGGCGGCAGTGTTATCGATTGAACCAGCTACAACTTTTATGCCTGTTGAAAGCCCAAGCGTATTTGCAATATCGGCTTTCAAATTTCCAATGATAGATGAACAAGAAACCACATCGGGAAGTTTTGCGCGGTCAATGCCCAGCATTGAAATCAAACCATCGTTATAGCGAAGTTCATTCGGATTGCGGTTATCGGTTACCCATGAAGTCACGATTGAGTCAAACGAAGCTGTAAACTCACCTGTCAGCCGCAGGTTCATGTAATCTAATACATTTAAAAACTTGAAAGTCTTTGAATAAATTTCAGGCTGTGTATCGCGGATAAAAAGCATATGCCCCGCGGGGTCTTTGCCCGCCAGGTTCGGCATCCCGCCCGTCAAATTTACAAATCGCAGAACTTTGAAAACATCTGCGCCGTCAATATTAATTAATCCACCTAACTGCTTCTTCAAATGACTCGCGCCGCGCATGTCCATCCATAGGATGCAGTTGCTGAGAGCTCTTCCATCTTTATCGACAGGGATCGTCCCTTCGCCTTGCGTGGAACAACAAACAGCGCGGATCAGACGCGCCGAATCCTGATTCTTCGCAATCAACCTTTTCGCCGCTGACAGAAATCCGTTCCACCACTCGTCTGGCAATTGTTCCACGCCGCCATCCGCCGTATGGATTAATCGAATGGCTTCAGTTTCCCAGGCTAAAACTTTCCCGCTGACAGTAATCAGCGCAACTTTCATTCCTGATGTGCCAAGGTCAACTGCGAGGATGACGGGTTCAGTCATTTAGTAATTCCTTTACTGCCAGGATAATTTTGCCAAATCCACATTGCCGCCGCTGATGATGACTCCAACTTTGAGTCCGCGTAGATCAATTTTCTTTTCCCACAATACACCAATCGCCACCGCGGATGATGGCTCAATGATGATCTTCGCGCGTTCCCAAACATACTTCATTGATTCGATAATTGCTATCTCACTCACTGTAACGATTTGCTCAACATTTTTTTGAATGATCGGAAACGTTAAACTTCCAAGTGAAGTGAGTAAACCATCCGCGATTGTTTTCGGATTTTGTGAAGGAATAATCTCTCCAGCTTTCATAGACAGAAACGCATCATCTGCCGTTTCAGGCTCAGCGCCAATGACTCGAATTCCTTTTTTGATTTCCGTCGCCGCGATGGATGTGCCGCTCAATAATCCGCCGCCGCCGACAGGCGCAATGATTACATCCAGATCGGGATAATCTTCGAGCAATTCAAGCGCCGCTGTTCCCTGACCTGTAATCACACGCTCGTCATTATATGGATGAACAACGGTCGCACCTGTAGCGAGCCTGATCCTGTCCAATGTGCTTTCTCTCGCTTCAAGTGTTGGCTCACAAAATGTGATCAAGCCGCCGTATCCAGCCACGGCATTTTTCTTTACCGTGGGAGCATTATTCGGCATGACAATATACGCGGGGATACCGCGCATTCTTGCCGCAAGCGCCAAGGCCGCCGCGTGATTCCCCGATGAATGCGTGCAGACTCCGCGCTCGGCTTCCTCGTCACTTAATGAATAAACAGCATTGCACGCACCGCGGAACTTGAATGCGCCCACTTTTTGAAAGTTCTCACATTTGAGAAATACCTGCGCGCCTACTTGTTGATTCAAGCTTTCGTTGGTCAAAACAGGTGTGCGGTGTGCGTAGGGTTTGATTCTCTGTGCAGCTGCGCGGATGTCTTTAAGCGATACAGACATTGATATTCCTCCAAAAATAAAAACCCCTTTTGCAAGGGGCGCTAATTATTCGAATGGTGTCTTCCAATTTTTCAACGAAACAAACCAAAAGTGTTTTTCTGAGAGCGGACATTCCGATGATGATTTCTCGGAATTCTGTTTCAGAGTGGACGGCGTCGTCAAAAATTAATGCGAGCGGGTCTTTAAAGACCGACACTGCTTCATTGAAACTAACGCCATGCTCTTTGATGTTGCTGGCGGCTTTGGAAGGGTCCCACTGAAACTTCATACTCAAAGTATAGCATAAACAAATTGCTAGCGATTTGTTTGTAGTTGCTGCGGATCTTTCATTTGTGAGACAAAGACAGTACTGAGAACCAGCAATCCGATGGCTAATAATAACGCAGGCGTGAAAGAACCGTCAGCAGTTTTCATGGCTTCCATAATGTAGACGAAGACCACCGCACCCTGACCGAAGAGTTGGATCAATCCGTTGGATGTACCTTCAGGTGTGGGCTGAGTCACTTCAGCGGCGTACTGCATGGCGATCGGCATGGCACTAACGAGGAAGAATCCCATCACGAAGGCAGAAGCAAATAACAGCGTGGATGTGGTTGCGTAGGTTAATCCAATTAAGCCTGGGATTGCGCCAATGAATGCGATGTAAAGATACAACTGGCGTTTGTGTTGTTTATCTGACAAGGCTGGCATGACCACTGCGCCGATCACACCGCCGACGATCATCAGTGCGCCGAGTGTGCCTGCGTCTGTGGGTGTAAATCCGCGCGGACGGATGATATTTTCGATCCAGGTGGTGATGCCATTGAAGATGCCCAGCCCAATAAACGAAACCAGCAAGCCAAACCAAAACGGCCTGACCGTGAACGCGTGTTTGAGTCCATCCAACATCAACGCGCGGACTTCCTGCCCAGGCGGGCAGGGTGGCGTGGGCGGAGTCTCGCGTGAGAAGATAATGAAGAGCACTGCTGAGAACGCCGCAACGCCACCGTAGATTAATTGAATATTTGCAATGGACATGCTTTCCATCAATAAAGGAGTCAATACCATGCCAAGCGCGGTGCCAACCAGATTTCCGAGTGTGACTATTCCAACGGCGGTGGCGCGTTCTTCGATGGCAAACCAATTGGCAGGGACTTTCGTCCACGCGTTTAGTAAAAATGGCTGTGAAGCGGCGATGCCGAAAGTGCTCCACAAAACGAGTGTGTAATTCGAGCCAGCGAATCCGCGCAGGATGCCGAAGATGCCCATTAAGACAGCGCCGATGCTGACAGCGACTCGAAATCCATAAGTATCAATGACCCACGAAACAGGGATGGATAAAGGAATAAAAGCAATCATGAACGACATAGCGAGCAATCCGATCTGTAAATCGGTCACGCCGTAATATTCTGCGGCTGGACCTGTAATCGGCGCGTACGAAATCCACAAGATCTGAATGGTGAGATTGATAAACATAAAGACTGTTAGCACCACCCAGCGATACGGATAAACTTTGAATTGTGTTGTCATGAATGCTCCTTGTGGAAATGCAGAATGCAGAATAGAGAATAAAAATTCTTCACTCTTCATTCTGCATTCTGCATTTCCCTAATATCCTTTTTCAAAATTAACTTGATACGTCAGCGGTTGATCTTCATTAAACAATTCGTAATTCTCAATAAATAAATGGGTGATATCTTCTGGCAGGCTCGGCGCGGCAGTGTGGAAGGTAATGATCAAATTGGGCGTTGTCCAAAATGGATGTTCCTTGGGGAGCGGTTCCTGTTCAAATACATCCAACACTGCGCCTGCGATTTTGTTTTGGTTGAGTGCTGCAAGTAAAGCAGATTCATCTACTGCAGGGCCGCGGCCAACGTTGATGACGATGGCGTGCTGCGGCAGGGCGTTAAGCAAATCCGCGTTGATGATCTTGCGTGTGTTGTTTGTGTTGGGCAGGATATTGACGAGATAGTCGAGTCTGTTGGCGAATTCTAATAAGTTATCGCCGTGAAAATACTCATCCACGTGTTTACTGGTTTCACTGCCTAGCGTGTAGCCATGAACTTGCATACCGAAGAATTTTGCGGTAAGGGCAACTTCCGCGCCAATGGAGCCGACGCCCAACAAGCCGATTGTTTTTCCGCGTAACGTGCCTGTGTCAGAACCTTCCCATATTTTATTTTTTTGATTCTCGAACTTTTGGAAAATCCTGCGTTCATGCGCGAGTAGATACCCAATCACATATTCAGACATGAACTCGCCGAAAACTCCGCGGGCGTTGGTGAGAGCATAATCGCGGCGCAGAGCGGGATCCAGCAGAGGCTCCACTCCAGCCCAAATAGACTGCGCCCAGGCCAGGGCGGGGAGTGATCCGAGCGCAGTTTTGATTCGGCTGGGTTCGCCCAAAACGATGTCCACATCTGATTCGGGTTGAGTCGCAAATTCCAAATCTTCGAGCTGCGCTTCTTCGATCAGAGCGCGATATTTATTTTCATCCTGTGCAAGAATTAAAAGTTTGTGGCTCATTGACATTCCTTCAAAACATTTTCAAAATGATTCAGCGCGTCATCAATCACTTGATCGGTGTCGGCCAGCGAAGTATACATGCGCGAGCCAGCCAGTGTGACCAATCCGTTCGCCATGTAGGCCGCGCCCATTTCTTCCATCATATGTTTGCGCGGCTTGAGTCCTTTTGCCAATCGTAGTGGATGTTTGAAATCAAGCAGCATGGTGCCTGCGGTTTCAAGATGAACGATTGAGCCTTGATTGTACGCGACGAAAGGCAGTGAATATTTTTCGATGATCGCTTGCAGACCTTTTGTGAGTCTGTCGCCTGCTTTGCCTGCGATGACCGCCGCGTTTGTTTTTTCCATTTCAAGTAACGCATAATAACCTGCCACACACGAAAGCGGATTTGCCGAAAGTGTGCCGCCAATATACGCGCGTTCGCCCACGCCGCCAATGCCTGCCGCGAAAGTTGAAATCACATCGCGCCGCCCGCCGACTGCGCCCGCCATTGGGTAACCGCCTGTGATACATTTTCCAAAGACGGTGATGTCAGGCTTCACGTTGAAATATCCCTGCGCGCCGCCCAGCCCCAAACGAAAACCTGTCACGACTTCATCGAAGATCAACAGCGCACCAAACTGATCGCACAACTCGCGGACTCGTTGATTGAATTCAAATGGAACGGGACGTGTTCCGCTTTCAGGCCCAACGGGTTCGACGATGACCGCTGCGGTGCCGCCCCGCAACCTGTTCAATAAAAGCTGACGCTTCAACGCCCCGAGAGCATTCGGATAGAACTCGCGCGTGGATGCGCTCGCACCGCGTGGAATTCCTTTTGCTTCCAACCGTCCCGTGCCTGGGATGTGCAAGCCGTAGACCATTGCGTCGCTCCAGCCGTGATACGCGCCGCCAACTTTGATGACGTATTTCTTTTTTGTGAATGTTCTCGCCGCGCGGACTGCCGCCATGACGCTCTCTGTCCCTGAGCCTAACATGCGAAACATTTCTATCGAAGGCATGAAGCGCTGCACAAGCTGCGCAAGTTTTAATTCGTATTCATGGAACAAGCCTGTCACAGGTCCGCAGGTTTGTAACATTTCAATTACTTTTTCACGTACAGGCGCGTAATTACTTCCTAAAATAGTAGGCCCGCCCGCTTGCAGAAAATCTATATATTGGTTTCCATCCGCGTCCCAAAGATATGCACCTTCCGCTTTTTCAATGGCGATGGGAAATGGATAATTGAAGGCGAGGTTATGCTGCACGCCGCCAGGGATGATCTGCTTGGCTTCGTCAGTGAGTTGCTTTGAGCGCGTGCATTTGAAATCAAAATAATTAAGATACTCTGTCATCTTCTCGCGCCGCACTCGACGAGTCGGCTGGCTGATGAGGGTTTCAAGTTTGGCGTAGATTTCGGCTACGTTGGGGTATTCGGTGATGGCGTATTGGTTCATGGTAGGTTCCAGTTTTGGGCGTGATTGGTGCTTGGTAATTGGTAATTTTGATGTGTGGAAAATTACCAATTACTATTTACCGATCTTCAGCAAATTTCTTTTCATCGGCCCGTAATTTTGCAAACGCAATTTCACGGATGGGCAATGGGATTTTTGAGATTTTCTTCTCGGTCATGATCGCGAGTAGATAAGTCAACGCGCATTTTTCGAGCAGAGCCATGTTGTGAATGGCCTGCTCCATCGTTACGCCGAAGACCAGTACGCCGTGATTTTGCAGGATGAAGGCGTTGTTGTTATTCTTCACTTTGGCTTTGACCGCGTTCTTGAGAAAGCCAGTCCCTGATGGGGCGTAGGAGATGATGTCTACGCTGCGGCCTAAAAAGCGGACTTGCTCATCGAACAAGGCGGGGATTGGCATTTTGATCAATGCCAGTGCGCTGGCGTAAGGTTGGTGCGTGTGGATAATGCAATGCACATCTGCCCGCTGTTGATAAACCGCCGCATGCATGCCACTTTCAATGGACGGCTTCATTGAGCCTTCGATTTGCTGCATGTCAAAATTGAGAATGCAAATATCGTTTACTTGCATTTTGGCGTAGTCGTAATTGGACGGAGTGATGGCAAATGTATTTTGTCCGCTGGTGCGTGCGGAGATGTTGCCTTCGGTGGCTTTGAGATAGCCGCGGTCGAGCAGGGTATGACAGGTATTGACCACTTCTTGTTTGTAGGTTTGGTAATTAGACATGGGTACTTCCTTTGTTTATGCTTGACAATGACAGTATTATCTTCTACAATCTTTACAGTGTCAAGATTGAAAGAGATTTAACCACCAAGCTCACAGAGTTCACGGAGAATAAAAAGAATTTCTCTGTGTGCTTGGTGGTCTCGGTGGTAAAAAGGTTTGAACTATGCCAAAAAAGAAAACTTATCATCACGGTAACTTGAAGAACGCGTTAATCAAAGCAGGGGTGGGAATCCTTGCCAAGGATGGCGTGAGCGGACTGTCTCTGCGCAAGGTGGCGATGAAGGCGGGCGTGAGTCACTCTGCGCCGTATGCTCATTTTGTGGATAAGCAGGCATTGATTGCGGCAATTTCCACGGAAGGATTTCGCCAGTTATATGAGCGGATAAGTGCGGTTGCTGAAGAATATAAAACGAAACCAGCGCAGCAGTTGGTTGAAGTCGCGTGGGCGTATGTCCAGTTTGCGTTGGATGAACGCGACCGATTCAAGGTTATGTTTTCAGATGTGTTGGAGAAGGAAAAGGAATACCCTGAATTCGTGGCGGAGTCGCAGAGAAATTTTCAGTTGGTGAAAATGATCGTTGAGGCGAATCAGGCGGCGGGTGCGTTGCGAAGCGGTGCGTCAGAGTTGGCGGCGCTTTCAGCCTGGGGAATCGTGTATGGGTTTGTGATGCTGCTGCTTGAAGGTCAAATTCCACATACGGTTTTAGAGAAAGGCAGTTTGCGGGAATTGCTTGAATTTCAGTTGAAGCAAATTATGCTGGTTTGAGAGAACACTTATCTGGTGGGCTTGCAAAAAGTTATCCACGCAGATGACAAACCGCCGACCACAGACAGCGAGTGCAGTCTACGGTCGGCGGTTTATGGTTGGCGATACCTAACGGCGGCTGAATAAGCCCAGAATGAAAAGCAAGACGACTGCGCCCACGACAGCCACAAGCAGGCTGATAAAGTTGAAGCCCGCTTCGACTTCTATCCCTAATGCGTCTATGATGTAGCCGCCGATAAAAGCGCCGATGATGCCAACAATGATGTTGGCGATGGCGCCCATTTTCTTATTTTTCTTCATGATGATGCTTGCGATCCAGCCAGCAATTGCGCCAAAGATGATCCATACCAGAAAGTCCATTTGTTGCCTCCAAGGGGAATAAGATGAGTGGTAGAACGTTTCTATTTTATCATCCAGTAATCAAGTGCGCGGGCAAATGATCTGTGCGATTAATATAATCGATCCGTAATTCTTCGCTGTGAATTTCGAAGCGGCTGATCGAGCAATTATTGAGCACGAACCATGATTTCATATCATGCGCGCCCTGCCGCCACGGAAGTTTGAGCATGGAGGAAATCAGCCGCATAAAAAAACCGCCATGACTGACCAACGCGATGCGTTCCTCGGGCTGGCCTTCCCTGTCACCATGGCGGGCGATCAACTCTGCGAGGACCTGGTCAGCGCGCGGCTGGCGCTGTTCTTCGGCCTCAAACGGACGATTCCACCAGCCTGATTCATCATGCCCTTCCTGTAGTTTCAACTCAGGGAAATTCTTTTCAAAGAAGGAACGCGGCCTGCCCGTCATCCCTGTATATCTGTCTTCTGCTTCGCGGGCATAAATTCCGCCCTCCTCGTGGATCTCAGGCCACGCGCTGAATGGGACATTTCCCAAGGCGCGCGCGGTGGGCGCGGCGGTTGTAGTGGCGCGTTCCATCAGGCTGGCGTAGATGTGCGTGAAACCAAATCCATATTGATTTTGGTTATTCCAGGCCTTGTCATCGCTGATGTATTGTTTTTCCTTGAGATACTTTGCGAGATGCTCCGCCTGTTCAAGACCGATCTCGGTCAGGTAGGGGTCTGGGTGTTCGACATAATCGGGATTATTCCAATTTACATTGTTGATTGATTGTCCGTGACGTATAAAGTAAAGTTGCATATCTTTTAGCCTTGTCTTTGTATTTTTATAAAAATTTCTGTGGTGTACAAACTCTATTTTTCACCTAACAGACCGCCGTCCATGGTCTGTGGTCGGCGGTCTGCGGTCTATATATAATTTTTCTTCATTTTTGAAACTCATGAAAGGCTCCACAATTGCCAATTACCTTTACAAATTTAGCAGCCCCGAATATTCTAAAACCTGATCCGACCATTTCTTTGTTTGAATCGATAAAAGTGTGCGCAAGTGTTGGTCAATTTGCGCATACTCCCAACTATCGCGCCACAATTTCAACATGCCGCTTAAGTCTTTTAACTCCTTATTGGCAGTATCAGGTTGATAAGACAGCGTCCACTCGATAAATTGCAGGCACTCATCCAACATGGGAATAATTGCTTTTGAACGGACAGTCTTTTCAGCAGAAGATGCAATACGTCCAAGCGTGGCGGCAAGTGCGCCTAATTGCCTTGCGGGTGATTCTTTCACAAAGGAATCAGCATAAATGGTCATGGTTTTACTCCTTCAAGGAACTTGCGTGTAATGCGTTCAACTTCATTGCATATTCTTTCATCTTGAATGATGATGCTCCTGTTTTGGCTTGGACGTATATTTATCAAAGACTCAGACTCAACACTTTGTTCATCGGGAAACCAGTTTGCACCCCATAGATTTTCCTGGGCGCTGTCATTGGTTAACAGGATTTGCTCACACTCATAGTGCATTCCGCTCCCGCCTGCAAGAATCTCGTTTTCAATATCAACAACAATCTTAATCATTCGCATCTCAGGAAACGCCCCCAGCATTTCCTGAATTTGAAGAGATGTTGCTTTTTCTTTCAAAATATAAATGGTCATAATTGAATTATAAACTAAACATTTTCATCTTCTAATCGTCGCATCCCGTTCAGGCCCCACCCCAATCCACTTAACAGGGACTTCTGCCGCATCTTCGATCATCGAAACATAATCTTTTGCGGCCTGCGGCAATTCGTCAAAAGTGCGCACCTTGCTGATATCTTCCTGCCAGCCTTTGAACTTCTTGTAAACCAATTCCACTTTATCCAAACCATAGGCATCCACATCTGCATAGCGCACATCTTTGCCGTTTAGCTTATATCCCATGCAAACCTGAAGTTCATTCAATCCGCTGAGTACATCCAGCTTCGTCAAACAGATTTCAGTCATGCCGCTCAACTCTGCTGCGGTGCGTACAATTTCCAGATCCAGCCAGCCGACTCTGCGAATGCGGCCAGTGGTCGCGGCCACTTCGCCAAATTGCTCATACTCTGGGCTGTGTCTGTCATGGATTTCCGTCGGCAACGGACCCGCGCCAACGCGTGTGGTGTAGGCCTTTGTCACACCGATCACATTTGTAATATAACGCGGTGGAATTCCCAGCCCAGCCGAAGCCGCCGAAGGAATGGTAGTTGAAGCGGTTACAAACGGATACGTGCCCCAGTCGGTATCTAAAAATGTGCCCATGGCTTGTTCGAGTAAAAAGTTCTTGCCCGATTTCAAACCATCCTGCACCAGCGAGAACAATTCTTTGAGATACGGTTTTATTTTCAAATAATATCCGCGATACGTATCGCGCACTTCTTCATACTTCAACGCTTCGCCGCCCAAGGCGATGATGATTTTATTCTTCAATTCGATCTGCACTTTTAGGCGCTCTTCAAACACATCACTTGTAAAATCTGTCCAGCGGATTCCGTTGTAGCTGACCTTGTCTGCGAACACGGGCCCAATGCCGCGGCGGGTCGTGCCTGTTGCTCCATCGCCTTTGGCTTCTTCGTACAAGCCATCCAAAATTTTATGATACGGCATGATGATGTGCGAGCGCGGCGAAATCCATAATCTTCCATCCACGCCGATGCCTGCTTTGTTGAGCATCTCAATTTCATCGAGCAGCACCTGCGGATCGATCACCACGCCGCCGCCGATCAACCCAACTGTGTTCTTTGCGAAAATTCCCGAAGGCACCAGATGAATTTTGAAAGTTCCAAATTCATTGATCACTGTATGCCCCGCGTTATTCCCGCCGTTGAAGCGCGCCACATAATCCACGTGCTCGGCCAGAAAATCCACGGCCTTGCCCTTGCCTTCGTCACCCCATTGCGAACCGATCACTGCTATAACTGTCATGACTTCTCCTTTTTGAATTTCAACTCTTGAACATTTTTCACACTGAATCAGCGTACCCTGCTTAACTGAGGCCTGCTTCTGTTTCGAGAGCATTCCCAAAGCGTTGACTCTCTCCGCATTGGAATGAGCAGATACCAGTTAAGTGCGAAGCGTTTTTTGGTTCTCCAGGATTTGCGGTGATGTGCCGCATGGCCACATATGCTGGTCTATCACGGGAATTCCCATTGAGCCCGTTTTTTATATCCAATGGATTCTTCTGTACGCATTATAATTCGGGCGTTCGATTTCAGAGGAGTTAATATGAAAATACTACAAGATACCGCTTTGACGTACGACGATGTTTTACTCGTGCCGCAGTATTCCGCCGTAGACTCGCGCCGCGCGCTCTCCACGCAGACGAGGTTGACGAAGCAAATTAATTTGCAGATCCCGATCATTTCTGCCAATATGGATGTGGTCACCGAAAGTGAAATGGCGATTGCCATGGCGCGCGAAGGCGGCATTGGCATCATTCATAGATTTTTATCGATTGAAGAGCAGGCGCGGCAGATCGAGCGGGTGAAAAAGGCCGAGTCTTATATTGTGGATAAACCCATCACGATGACGCTCGCGCACACTGTCGGCGATTTGAATAAACTTGTGGCCGAAACAGGCACAGGCGGAATTCTGATTCTGGATGCCGATGAAAAATTAGTTGGCATTGTTACCACGCGTGATCTGTTGTTTGAAAATGACCTTGCCAGACCTTTACATGAGATCATGCAAAAGAAAGTCATTTCTGCGCTGCCTGATATTTCCTTGAAAGATGCCGAAAAACTATTGCATGAGAATCGTATTGAAAAACTTCCACTCGTTGATAAAAACGGGCGCGTGGCAGGCTTGGTGACGTTAAAAGATATTATGCAGATCACGCAATATCCGAAAGCCACCAAAGATGCGCGTGGACGGTTGATCGTCGGCGCGGCGGTGGGCGTGCGCGATAAAGAAATGCGCCGCGTGGAATCTGCGCTTGAAGCTGGCGCAGATTGTATCGTGGTGGATATTGCTCACGGCGATTCGAATCTTGAAATTGATATGATCAAAAATATCCGCAAGCATTTTCCGAAGGCGCAAATTATCGGCGGTAATGTTGCCACAGCTGACGGTACAAAACGCCTGATCGATGCTGGCGTGGACTCTGTAAAAGTGGGCGTGGGACCTGGCTCCATTTGTATCACTCGCATTGTGGCAGGCTCTGGCGTGCCGCAACTGACAGCGATCATTGATTGTGCCAAAGCGGCTGACTCTGCGGGCATTCCTATTATTGCAGATGGCGGTATTCGTCAGCCTGGGGATGTGGCCAAGGCTATCGCAGCAGGCGCGCAAACTGTAATGATTGGTAGTATGCTGGCTGGCACAGATGAAAGCCCGGGTATGATTATGACCCGCCGTGGTCATCGGTATAAAGCATCGCGCGGCATGGCTTCGCGTGAAGCCAATATTGATCGTAATCGTAAAGAAGGCAATGATCTAACGCAGGAAGAAATCGAAGACTATGTCGCTGAAGGTGTCGAAGCCGCAGTCCCGTATCGCGGCAAGGCGCGCGAGGTACTTACTCAACTTGTCGGCGGTTTGCAATCAGGCATGAGTTACAGCGGCGCAATCAATATTGAAGATTTCCAGCAGAAGGCGATCTTTGTACGCATGACAGGCGCAGGGCTGAGAGAGTCTGGCCCGCATGATGTGGAAGTGTTGGGATAAAGATAAAGGATGAATTATGAAGGATGAAGGATGAAAAAAGTCAAAGTCTTAAACCTTTGTGTACTTTGTGTTTAAATTTTTGCAGTAAATCGTAAATCGAAAATCATAAATCAAAATGTCAATCTACCTTCACGATATTCCACTCTCACAAGCACAAGCGCGATTAAGAGAAGCATTGCAAGATGCAAATCTCTGGCGCGTACTTGGCGTTGAATCAATTCCGCTGGATGAAAACGCATTAGGTCGAGTCACTGCCGAGCCGATCTGGGCTGAGATTTCATCGCCGCATTATCATGCCTCCGCAATGGATGGTTTTGCTTTGCGCGCGCAGGATACGAATGGCGCTCAACCTTCTTCACCTTTGGTTTTGTCAAAGGTAGAAGGCGATGCCCTGAGTGGCGAAGCTGGGTCGAAGGGTCAAAGCTCGGCGTTTGAATATCTCGATACGGGTGATCCACTTCCTGAATGGGCGAACGCAGTGATTCCGATCGAGAATGTTGAATCGCTGGATGAAAGCGGTGGAATCACCTCGGCCATTCGTCAGCCATCGTCCATTCGTATTCGCGCCGCTGTCGCCCCGTGGAGTCATGTCCGCCCGCTGGGGGAGGATATCGTTGCGACTCAACTCGTCCTGCCTGCGGGGCATACGCTTCGCCCAGCGGATTTAGGCGCCATCGCCGCATCTGGACATCAAAGCATGCGCGTCGCGCGTAAGCCGAAAGTTGCCATTTTACCAACAGGCAGTGAGTTAGTCCCGATCGGATCCAAACTAAAATCTGGTGACATTCTCGAATACAACTCGCTGGTTATGGCAGCGCAGATCAAGTCTATGGGCGGTGAGCCGACCCGTTACCCGATCACTAAAGATAATTTCGACTTGCTTTGTGAGCAGGTACAGGAAGCCGCGCAAACGCACGATCTTGTTTTATTAAATGCAGGCTCCTCCGCGGGCGCAGAAGATTTCTCGTCAAAAGTTGTTGAGAAACTTGGCACACTCTTAGTGCATGGAGTAGCCGTAAGACCTGGGCATCCAGTAATTTTGGGAATGATTCAAAAGGATGAGGGCGAAAGGATGAAGGATGAAGAGACCTTCGACCTTCGACTTTCGACACCCATCATCGGCGTTCCTGGTTATCCTGTCTCTGCCGCATTAACTGTAGATATCTTCGTTGAATCGATTATCGCAAAATGGCTTGGGCGGCCTGCACTTGAACTTCCTACTGAAATGGCAACACTGACACGTAAACTGGTTTCCCCCGCAGGCGATGATGATTATGTCCGTGTTGCTGTGGGCAAAGTGGGCGGCAGACTTCTCGCTGCGCCATTATCGCGCGGGGCGGGAGTTATCACGTCGCTGGTACAGGCGGATGGGCTGGCTTTACTTCCCAGTGGTGTGCAGGGATTGGATGCAGGCGAACAAGTCAAAGTGCATATGTATCGCAGTAAAGCCGAAATCGAAAAAACGATTTTTTGCATCGGTTCACATGATATGACTCTTGATCTGCTGGCGCAATTCCTCGCTGAATATGACCGTAGGTTTGCATCAGCCAATGTCGGCTCACAAGGCGGGCTTGTGGCATTGCGGCGTGGTGAAGCGCATCTGGCTGGGTCACATTTGCTTGACCCGAAAGACGGCTCTTATAATGTTGCATACATTCGTCAGTATATGCCGAATGTCCCTGTCAAAGTGATTGCGTTGGTTGGGCGTGACCAGGGCTTGATCGTTAAGAAGGGAAACCCAAAGGGAGTCAAAAGCCTGGGAGATCTCAACAGCGTAGAGCGGAGTCTGAAGCGTGAAGTTCGTCAAGAAGTCCAGTTTGTGAATCGTCAACGCGGGGCTGGTACGCGCGTCCTGTTGGATTATCATCTTAACTTAATGGGGATTTCATCAGATAGCATCCTCGGCTATACTCAAGAAGAATATACTCATCTTGGCGTTGCAACCGCAGTGGCTTCTGGCCGTGCAGATTGCGGTCTCGGAATTTCCGCTGCGGCGCAGGCGTTGGATTTGGATTTTATACCTTTGTTTCAGGAAAGATATGATCTGGTGATTCCGAAGGAACATGCTGAGAGCGATTTGCTCGCGCCTCTCTTTGACCTGATTGCTGGCAGCGCGTTTCGAAATTCGATCTCGAAACTAACAGGCTATGACATTTCAATTATGGGTAAAATAATTTTGGAGGATTAATTATGGATGGATTGATTATAGATGACAATCGAAATACTGCAGATGCTTTGCAGCAAATGTTGGAGGTTTTGGATTTGCCCGCGCGCGTGGCATATGGTTCGAGTGCGGCGATTTCTGTTTTAGGAAGTTTTGTTCCGTATTTCATTTGCCTGGATATTAATATGCCCGGCGTGGATGGCACAGAAATTCTGGCCTATCTCAAACGGGAACCGCGCTTGATGAAAGTACCTGTCTTTGTGATCACTTCTGACGATCAACCTGAAACACGGCAGCGTGTGATGAAGGGCGGCGCGCAAGCCATGTTGATCAAGCCAGCCACCATTGATGCGCTGGAAGGCGCATTAAAAAAAGCGGGCATATTGAGCTGAACTATTTTGCACAGCAGTGCCAATTGGCAGAAACATCGTATGCTTTTTATTCAAGAAGTACATGATGTTTTTTTGTGTAAAAAAAGGAAGATGGTAATAGCAATTAAATGCATAATTCAGATACGGAGTTGGATAGCATCAACTATTTAGTTGTGGTATTATCCCAGCGCTTTCGGTAGAAAGCCCTGGTTATTTTTGTTTCTATATACATCAATCTTAATTCGCTGTATTTTTGGCGACCTGTTATTTATAAAATTAAGGAGCATTTTTCATGAATTTCACTACATTGTCTGGATTCTTTGCGAAATTTTCAAAAACAAAATCCTCGGTGAAAAAGCCATTGCTTTCTGTGGCGATTACCTCAAAAAATTCAGGTGACAGGCTGGCGGATGTTATCGCTCATGCCCGCCGCTTTGCGGATGAAATAGTAATTGGTGTTGATATAGAGTCCAGCGATAACACCTGGGAAGTTGCAT